>Ga0118677_10008725_pt1 | contig 16124 bp, 4 predicted proteins | sample AliMusrvi5mmetaG_FD_86154 | JGI IMG/M metagenome (GOLD analysis project Ga0118677, IMG submission 86154) | reverse complement strand
TATGGAACCTGAGCGGTCTGTAATACAGATACCATCTGTGTAGTTAATCCAACAGGGTAAGGCTTTAAGTTCGGATAAGTAGCTGCCGAAATTGAAGTATCAAATACCTGATCAAGAATTTTATCACAATATGGATCGCCAACATTCAAATTTCCGTCAACAAGATACTGGAATCCATATTCGGTGCCCGGAGTAAGGTTATCAATTTGAACCCAATAACGATTACCGTCAGGTGTGACATTCATATAGTATGAAGGATCTAACTGCCAATTATTGAAATCACCTATTACATAAGAAAATTGTTTCAATGGCGCATATAGACTTAATACTGCTGAGGTATTATTACTAAGATAATTTATACCATCAATAATCCCGGCAGGAAGTGCCTGAACTGTTGGAGCCGGTCTAACAATCACATAAAATGAATCAACTTTTGTTGTAGCTCCATTTGATGCAACTGCTTTAAACCAAATTTTACCATAGGATGAGCAGGTATAATTATAATCAATTGCAGTAGATGCCGTTTGAGTAAGTAATATATTATTAGCATAAAGGGCAAGATTAGTAGAATTTGCCGATGCAATTGTAATTTCCTGAATTTCATTTAAATTTTTTATTATTGGAAACGTTGTGGGGCTAGTAACAAGCACATTCAATCCTGAAGCAGAAACTGTAACAAATAAATCTGCTCCGCCCAGATCTCTTCCCGTGACAGTAGATGTTGAGCTTCTAAACACAAAACATAATTTTAGTATCTGTTCAGCAGCAGCCACACCATAATAAGATCTTACACTTGGACCAATAACCAATTGATAAAGATCAGTACCTATCCTTGTCAATTTAGTATCAGCAGTGTTAGTACCCCAGGTTGTCTTAACATATTTCCAGTCAGCTGAGCTAACACTTAAATTAGTAAGAACACCGGTATGTGCATAAACATCACCTGTATAACCTTTAAGCCCAGCATCTCCCTGTGTTGCATCAAACGTTATAGTAACGGCATCTGCATCAGTGAATATACTTGGAGTCCATTTAATAACCTGAGAGGCAGGAGCTGAAACAGCTCCTGTACAGTAGACATGAACTGTTGAAGCTGTTCCACCTGAAATTGCTACGCTTTCAGAATCAAAAGCTCCTGCAGTCAAACCAGCTTTTAACCTTATATACAACTTAGTAGGACTCAAGTCAGCTGATGTAAAAGGAATGTTAACTGAAACGCCAGAAAAACTCGAACTATCTGTTGATACTTCAAAATTTGTAGAAGCATTTATGGTAATATTCCCTGGATACCCAGTAAGATAACTACCGCTTAGAGTAAAACTTTTTACATTTGACGGACCACTACCTACAGTATAGGCAAATCCCGTAAGGGAACTTGGAATAGCATTTAAAACCGGCAAAGGGGTAAGTGTAACCTGGCCGCTGCATATAACATTAACAGCCGAAATTCCGCCTCCTGCATTGGCAACAAGTTCAGAATTGTAAGTACCCGATGATAAACCTGCTTTCAATCTTACATACACAGGTGTAGGACTTAATGTTGCTGCTGTGAATGGAATAAAAATTGTACTGCCTGAAAAAGTACTATTGTCAGTAGATACTTCATAATCAGATGGAGCGGATACTGTAATATTCCCGGGATACCCAGTCAACAATACACCACTTATTGAATAACTCTGTGAAGCAGAAGGTCCATTGCCCTGAACATAAGTGAAACCAGTCAGTGTTGTTGGTGAAACAGTCAAAGCTGGAGTAGTATTCTGGATCGAATAACTGCTTCCTGCAGATGCATTGATTGTTGCGGGATTGCAGTTAGCCGATGTTAAACCTGTAACGCCGGAACTAAAACAATAATAATATACGGTTGAACCACCCGGCTGCCCTGGTATAGATGCTGTATAGGTTGATCCGCTACCGGTCATTTGTGTAACAGTAGATGTTGCATATGTGCTGGAAGTAGACCATCTGACATAAACAGTCTGGTTACTAACTAAAGAACCACTCATAGTAGCCGTAATAACGACAGGTAAATTTTCAGCAGGCGATGCATTAGCTGCTGAATTTATTGTTGCGGGAGTTCCTCCTAATTCAAATATATAGCCAGTTGAATTTGTTCCGCTAGCAACGTCTTTTAATGTAAGAACATATTTTTTCCCAGATACAATAACCCAGTGTGCATCTGGTGAACTTACAAGAAATGTGATTGGTGTATTTACAGTTACTGTAGCATTATTATCGCCCCAATATTTACCTGCATTTGAAGTTGTATTACTTATGTTAAATGATAAATTGTAATTTCCTGAACTACTGGCAGGTGCAGCCGGAGAAACCCAGATATAATCTTTTCCGGTTCCATTTGGAAGGCCGATATTTGTCATAGCAAGATATGCGCTTTGGAATAACCCTCCCCGGCAGTACATACTCGACTGGGATTGGGAATAAAGTGAGACGGATACAATAAAAACCGTCAAAAGTGAAAGGAAAATATTTTTAATCACAAATACTCCTGATTTTTATATATTAAGTGAAACATTTAATTATTTTAATAAAAGCATCTTTTTAGTTTGCAAAAAAGAACCGGATTTAAATTTATAGAAATAGATACCGCTGGAAAGTCCGGTAGCATTTACAACGATAGAAAAATATCCAGGATCTTTATTCTCATCAACAAGTGTTTTTAGCAACTGCCCTGTAATTGAAAATAACTCGATAGTCACGTGCCCAGAGGAAGGGATCTGGTAATTAATCATTGTTGTCGGATTGAATGGATTTGGATAATTCTGAGACAAATCAAAATTTGTTGGTCCGGTCACTGCAATTTTCTCGATTGAACTTAACTTAAAGGCTCCGCTAACATCAATCATTTTCAGGCAATAGTCATAATTTCCTGGTTTAAATGATTCATCGACATATGAATAACTAACTGGATAAATACTATTCATAGCTCCTTTTACGGCCCCAATATTAATCCATTCCTCTGTTCCTGAGGATTTCTTCAGTACTTCGAATAATGAATTATTAGTCTCAGTTGCAGTCTTCCAATTTAAGACAACATGTTTTCCTGTAAATACAGCAGTAAAACTTAATAAGTCAACAGGTAATGGATTATTTGCTGTTGCATGAAGAATAACTGTTCCATTTGCAGTTAAAGAGATTAAAGGAGTAAAAGTCATAGAGCCGTCATTTTGAATTGTCAACTGACCAGCATCTTTATTTGTTAATAAATCTGTCAAATCATAGGTTCCGGGTTGGCAACCGCTTGCTGTACTTCCTGAATATGCCAATACAGGATTAGTAACAACTGCAGAAGAAAAATTATGCACAGGAATAGTAAATTCCTGAACACCCGCGTCTATATAATTTCGTCCGAATGCATAAATACTTGAATTAGTACAACTCATTGGGAGATAACTGCCTCTTCTTAAGGAAGTATATTGTTTTCTTATTCTGATAAGTTTTTTATACCAGCTGAAAATTGATGTAGTATCAGCACCCATAGTCTGAACATTATTCGTGGTGTAGTTCGAATTGATTCCTTCCCATGGGCCTCCTGTTGTAAATCCTGCATTAGTTCCATTCGTCCATTGCATTGGAGTCCTCTTTGAAGGATCGTCACTATTACTGGTCATTCCAATTTCTTCCCCATAGTATAAGAATGGAATACCCGGAAATGTAAGCAATAACGATGCAGCTAGCTTTGAATAATTTACATTGTTGTTTAGCTGGGAAAGTATTCTCACTTGATCATGGTTTGTTAAAAAAGTACCATACTGTAGAAAAGGATAACTTGTAGTTACCACATTGTCCATCTGATTCTTAATAACCGAGGGATTCCCACTGTTGATAGAACTTATTATATCTGAGGCTGCATCAAATTCAAAACAAAAATCAAGACCTGTCCCATCTACATAGGGAACCACAGAGGAAGTAGTACTCCAAACTTCACCCACTGTCATTGCATTTGGATTTTCACCTTTGTAATGAGTTCTGAATCCTCTCCAGAATGTAAATGTTTCAGGTGCATCCTGTAAAACCGTTCCGTCTTCACATATATATTTTGCACCATCAAGCCGGAAACCGTCAACTTTTACTGAATCTAACCAATAATCAACAACCCCCATGATGGCAGTATTTACGTCGGCATTGTAATAGTTTAAATCGGGCATGGTGTTTGTAAATACGCCATAATAATAGCTTCCGCCGTAATTATACCAAACTTGTTCACCCCACGGACCATTGAATCCCGGATTAGTTGTTTTCCAGATATACCAGTTTCGGTTTGTTGATGCGGCTCCTGATTCGGAATTAACAAACCATGGATGTTGATTCGAAGTATGATTAAGCACAAGATCAATAATAACTTTTATACCCCTGGCGTGAGCACTATCTAAAAATGTTTTAAATTGGGCATTATTTCCAAAATCAGGATTAATAGATTTATAATCAGTTACATCGTAACCGTGATAACTCGGAGATGGCATTATAGGCATGAGCCAAATAGCTGTTATGCCAAGATCACTGGTTGTAGAAAGGTTACCTGAGTTTAGATAATCAAGTTTCTTCAACAACCCCGAAAAATCACCTATTCCATTTCCATCACTATCATAGAAACTTCTAACAAACAGTTCATAGAACACCTGATCGTTCCACCAATATGTCTGATTTTTAGATCCAACTGCTGTAACAGTTCCTGAGTTTGAGGCAATTAGAGTTGAAGCGCCACCACCGGATATACTGACTGATTCAGAATCATATACACCTACCGATAATCCGGCTTTCAGCCTGAAATATATTTTCGTTGAACTTAATGTACCAGAGGTATAAGGTATAGAAACTGAATTACCGGAAAAACCCAGATTATCCAATGATACTTCATAGTCAGCACTGGTGGTTACAGTTAAATTTCCTGGATAACCTGTCAAATAATTCCCAGTTAAGGAGTAATGTTGTGAGAGTGAAGGCCCTGAACCTGCAATATAACCAAACCCTGTCAGCATTGCGGGTGCAACAGATAATGTTGGAGCACTTGATGTCACATTTCCACTGCATGCTAAATTAGCAGAAGCTCCTCCACCTGATATTGTTATTAATTGTGAATCATATGATGCTTCCGATAATCCTGCCTTTAACCGGACGTAAATTGAAGTTGCATTCAATGTTGCAGATGAGTAAGGAATATTAACAGATGTTCCTGTAAAACTCAAACTATCTGTTGATATTTCAAAATCCGCTGGAGCAGTAACAGTAATATTTCCTGGATAACCGGTAAGTAAGACCCCAAAAAATGAATAACTTTGCACGACAGATGGTCCGTATTTATAACCATAAGTAAAACCATTCAATGTTGTTGGCGTCAAGATAAATGTTGGAGTATTTCCATTCACCAGATAACTTTTTACAGTAGTCGCATTTATTGTAGCAGGATTACAGTTTGCTGCTGTTAATCCGGAAACTCCAGAACTGAAACAGTAATAATAAATATTCGTACTACCCGGTTCTCCTGTTATGGAAGCAGCATAAGTTGAACCGCTTCCTGTCATTTGAGTTACCGTTGAATTAGAAAAATTACTCGATGTTGACCAACGAACATAAACTGCCTGATTTGAAACTAAAGAACCACTCAGGTTTGCAGTAACCGTTACTGGAATGTTTTCCATTGCCAGGGAATTTGAAACAGATGTGATAGTAACCGGTGTTCCAGTAAATTCAAAAATATATCCGGTTGAATTTGTCCCGCTTGCTACATCTTTTAAAGTAAAAATATATTTTCTTCCTGAAACTATAACCCAATGTGCATCTGCAGAACTGACAAGGAAACTTACATTTGAATTAACAGATACAGTTGCGTTATTATCTCCCCAATATTTACCTGCATTAGAAGTAGTTGAACTTATATTATAGGATAAATTGTAATTACCGGAACTGCTTGCTGCCTGCGCAGGAGAAACCCAGATATAATCGTTTCCGCTTCCATTTGGTAGTGCAATATTAGTCATAGCAAGATATGCACTGGAGAATAATCCTCCACGGCAGAACATGGTTGGCTGTGATTGAGCAAAAACTGAAACTGATACGATACAAACTGTAAAAAGAGCTAAGTAAACATTTTTAAACATTACCGATCCTTGACATTATTTCTGTGATATAATTTTTTTTAATAAATTCAGGTTACAATTACTCTACTTCAATAAAACCATTTTTTTTGTTTCTGAAAATGCACCAGCCTGAATTTTATAAATATATGTTCCGCTGGATAGTCCAGATCCATTTACATTTACGGAATAATATCCGGCTGCTTTATTTTCATCAACCAGAATTCTTACTAACTGTCCTGTTATCGAAAATAAGCAGATAGATACTCTACCAGCCAATGGTGTCTGATAATTTATTATAGTAGTAGGATTGAAGGGATTAGGATAGTTCTGAGAAAGCCCAATTACCTTTGGTACAGTTACTTCAACGTTTTCAATTGAACTATATTTAAATGAACCATCGTTTTCTATCATCTTCAGACGATAATTGAATATCCCGGCTACCGGATTATTATCGCAGAACGAATAATATTTTGTAGAATTACTATTCCCGGCTCCTTTAACCTCACCTTGTTTCTGCCATATTTCTGTTCCGCTTTTTTTCTTTTGAATTTCAAATACAGAACTATTGGTTTCAGTTGTTGTTTTCCAGTTTAAAACGATTTGCCTGCCTTCCAATGCAGCTGTGAAAGTTGATAGTTCTATCGGTAAAGGATTATTTAGGTCCGCTAATGTAAAATCGCCGAAACTTGAAGTTGAGAAAGATATTGAATGCGTGCTGCCATCTAATGGACCGGCTAGCATAGTCCAGTTTGATCCGCTATTACTACTTTTCCAGACGTACATTTTTGAAAGTGTGGTGTTATTATCGTCATTGGTTACCCAATTAAAAGTAACAGAACTAGAAGTTGAAGGTTGAGTTGTAGGAGTAATTTTCCATCTTCGATAAATACTCGATTTGCCATTAACAGTAATCAAGGCATTCAATCCGCTGGTTCTTGTTATAGTTGTTAATCCTAGGTTATTATTGTTAGGATTAATAGTTATACCGAGACCAGCTATATTTGTAACTGTTGTTGTTATAGTTGGAGTAGTTGAAACAGTGCCAATAATATAATTTCCAGCTGCTTCATTAAGCACTGACCCCGTTGAACCGAAAGAAAGAGTTTGTCCTGCTGCAATCGTAATTGTCCCAGTAGTCAATGTTAATAGTTCATTTACGATTGTATTATTATTACATATTACTCCGCTTGCGTTATTTATTACCAGAGAGTCAAATGCTGCGGTGCCATTAATGGTTTGAAGATTTGAACCGCTAAGTGTGACAGTTTTTAAATTATTGTTTTGTGTACCAGTTACTGACCAGTTGCCGTTTGCTATAACATTTCCAGCTAAACTCATTGTCCCTTTGATTGACACATTTCCCAAGACCGTAAGTGTGCTGCTTGTTGTGGTTAATGTGCTGGCTGTATCTATTGTTATATTTCCCGCGCACTGTGCTGCTGTGGTACTCATTCCTAATGTGGTGCTGTTGCTGACCTGGACATTATTTGGATATCCTGCTCCACTCGTTACTGCAGTCCATTCATTTCCACGGGTTTTTGTTCCCCCCTGATTATATATTAGAGTTGAACTTGCGCCATAGCTCGGTGCATTCGTAAAACTACCTGTACTGTTTATCTGACAGGTTCCGTTTAAGGTTAATGCTGCTGTTAATGCTACCGGCCCTGACACCTGGAATACTCCGGGGACTGTCCTTGCTGTGTTCAACAATATTCCCCCGCTTCCCTTGCAATTTACATTCGTTGGACCATTGGTCACCGGCCAGTATATCGCATCTGTATTTACCCCATATTGTGAGGTGGCATTATATATAAGTGTGGCTCCGCTGCCATAGATATATGTTCCGGTGCTTCCGCCCCATCCGCCTGTATCTATCTGGAAACTGCCGTTTACTGTAACTACACCTGTATTGCTGCTGAAGGTATAACCTCCGGTCGTCAATGCGGCGCTTGAGTCTATCGTACAAGTTCCGCCCACCCCTATGGCTGTTGCCTGGCTTAATGTTACTGTACTTAATATATTCGATATTTTAAGGCTTCCGGTTATTGAGGCCGGTAATCCATTCCCTGTTACCTGGGATGCCGTTCCGTTATATACATATATTCCTGATGCATTATATGTCCTTGCACCTGTTGTCTGGATATTACCGTTGGTTCCGCTTGTTGTTATTCCAAGTGGACTGCCTATCATTATCCTGCCGCCGCTTAACAGATTAAATATTCCTGCTGTGCCTGATACTATGTATGTGCTGCAGTTAAGTGTTCCGCCGCTTTTTACATTTACTGTTCCTGTCAAGGTTACTGCTGAGCCAAGTGTGACTGCTGCATTATTCATTATATCCAGGTTCGTTGCAGTCAATGTATATGGGACTGTGAAGTTTACCCCTGTTGTACTATCGCCAACCTGTATCCTTGAAGTTGCCCCGCTTACTGTCCAGGCGCCGACTATTGTCGGGCTTGGGTTATTCTTTATTATAAATGTTAATCCGTCTGTTGTAAAACTAGCCGGCGGCGTACCTGATCCATCTGTACCAGGGCCCCAGGTTGATAATACATCAAGGCTGCCTGTCGATTTGCTGTAATATGTTGATAATGTCGTAGTGGCAGTGGACTGCTGGGGGCTTACTAAATTATATAATATGTTAGTTCCTGAATTGGTATATGAGTATATGTTAAAATAATATGTCGTTCCCTGTGTTAGTCCTGTTATATTGGCTGCCTGAACTCCCTGTGCTGCATTCATATCAAGTCCTGCACTTGGTACTGCTGTGCCGTTTACGGGGGCAACTATACTGCTGTAACCCACTAAACTGCCGCGGATCAGATATCCATCTGGTGTTGGAGAACCGCCTGCATCTGTCCATACAAAATTTATCACGGTTGTAGACGGGCTTCCGTTTGATGCAGTGAATCCTGTTGCCTGGGCAGTTGGAGCGCTCTTTAATACTGTTCCGCTGCATGCCACATTTACTGTCGTGGCTCCACCGCCTGCGTTTGCTGTATTTTCAAGATTATAGTTACCCTGGGATAACCCGGCTTTCAACCGAACACTTACCGTGGTTGAGCTTAATGTCGCACTTGTATAAGCAACCGTACCTGAGGTTCCCCAGGTCGTGCCGTTATCTGTTGATATTTCATAATCTGCAGGACTGCTTACTGTTATGCTGCCCGGAAATCCTGTAAGAAATGTTCCGCTTAATGAATATGTCTGGGAGGCCGATGGTCCTGATCCAGGGAAATAGCCAAAGCCTGTTAATGCTGTTGGCGTTACTAATAGTGTCGGTGAATTGCCGCTGATTGAATAACTGGTTGCAGCACTTGCACTTATCGTGGCAGGATTACAGTTGGCTGATGTCAAACCCGTTACTCCTGAACTGAAGCAGTAATAATACACTGTTGTTCCGCCTGCCTGACCGGGGATGGTCGCTGTATAGGTTGATGCACTTCCTGTCATTTGCGTTACTGTAGATGTCGCATAGGTACTTGAAGTAGACCAGCGGACATATACTGTCTGGTTAGTGGCTAATGCGCCGCTCATATTTGCCGTAACTGTTACATCTGTATTGGCTGATGGGGTTGTATTTGTTGCTGTTGTTATTGTTGCAGGTGTGCCAACGAATTCAAAAATATATCCGGCTGAGTTTACCCCGTTTGCTACATCCTTAAACGTGAATACATATTTTCTGCCTGATACTATTACCCAGTGTGCATCCGAAGAACTTACAAGAAATGTTACTGGTGTATTTACCGCCACCGTTGCATTATTGTCACCCCAATATTTACCTGCTGTTGAACCTGAAGTAGCTGTGCTAAAATTTAGATTATAATTTCCTGAACTGCTTGCAGTTTGTACCGGAGAAATCCAGGTGTAATCACTCCCGCTTCCATTAGGAAGAGCAACATTGGTCATAGTAAGATACCCGCCTGAAAATAAGCCTCCCCTTGTATACATAGTAGTCTGTTGGGCCTGAGAATACAATGAAATAGAGGAAAGACAAATTATAATAAGCGCTAGGTAAATATTTTTAACCATGACCACTCCGGAATATTTTATTGAAGAATATGTAAAATAAAAATAATGTTAACGGTTCGGAATTAATCTGGAATTGTTTCCGAATTGATCAAAACGGCTGTCGAAATGATCATGATTACCCTTAAAAATCCAATAAAAAAGCCGGAAAAGAATCATTTTCCGGCTTTTTTGAGAAGAAAAGTCAAACTTATTTAAGGAGTATCATTTTTTTAATGGAAGTAAATCCTTTCCCTGTAGTTTTATCAAATGCACTTATACGGTAAATGTAAATACCAGAAGAAAGATTTTTATGAATTATTGAATTACCAAAATCAACAGTATAATAGCCTGCCGCCTGTTCTTGATTAACTATCTGTCCAACCTTTCCCCCAGATATATTAAAAATATCCAAGGTTACCTTTGAATCATTGGGGATACTGTAATTTATTTTAGTTGTTGGATTAAAAGGATTAGGATAATTTTGACTTAAATCGAAATTTTTGGGAAGCGTAATAACCGCTTCGATTGCCTTACTGAATTCAAATGTACCATCATTGTCAATCATTTTAAGTCTGTATTGATATTTTCCAGACTGAAGATTTTTATCTGTAAATGAATACTGTTTTGGCGAATTGCTGAGATCAGCTGCTTTTACGGAACAAACAGATTCCCAATTGTTTAATCCTTCATTTGAACGTTCAATTTCAAATTTATCACTATTTTTTTCTGTTTTAGTTTCCCAGTTAAGTTGAATATTTCTGCCATCTATATTTGAGATAAAGGAAGAAAGTTCGACCGGTAAACCGGCATTACTTTGAACAACTGATAAATAAATGCCACCTGTGATATCACCGGGTTGTTTATTAAATCCGTTTGTTGTTATTGAATAAGGATCTGATCCAGATATAGTTAAGTAAGTTGATAAAGGATCATAAACAGTATTACTTCCGGTTGTATTACCTACGAGGTCACAATTACCTGCAGCCGGTAAAGTGCCCAAATCGAAAGCTGCATTCCATGCAACAGTCATTCCGCTAAAAGCAGTAGTGCCTGCATTTGATTCTTTCACGAACCATTGTCTTGATAATCCTGAAGATCCGTTTGTACCGGGATCAGGAGCAGTAATACTCTTTAGTTTAACAGAATATTTTTGAGGAGTACCTGAAGTTGAAAAAGAAATAGGAGAATAATCATTGGATGTTAATCCTATTGGGAAATTAACCAATGAGTTACCTACCGTTTGGATAAGAGAACCGGCTCCATTAGTGACTATAAAATTAGTAGAAGTAGTTCCGGAAATTGTACCTCCTATTGTTAAATTACAATCAGCTAATGATAATCCACAGCCGGATGCAATATTAAAATTACCGACACATGTTCTGTCAAAATTTGGCATAGTTACAAACGTGCTATTTTGAATTGCAACATTTTGCGGAACGCCCGGAGTAGAGATACCGTTACCTGAAACCCATTCTAAATTTACACTATAAGGAGCAGCAGAACCTGCCGCAGTATTATAAATTAAAGTTGATGATGATCCATAGATAGGGGAATTATTATTAACATAACCACCAAAATCAATTCTTAAATTTCCATTTACTGTTGATAAATTACCTGTTCCAAAATCCAACCCCGCACTAAGTGCAACTGTAACATTAGAGGCAAAAACAAGATTTCCTGCGCTTGCTGAATTTATCCATTTATTTGCGGTAATTGCGATCGTGCCTGAACCTGTTGCATTTATTGTTCTTGTGCCACCGCTTGCAAGAATGTTTCCGCCTGTACCAGCCATGTAAAGAATTTTTCCATTCAGGTCAAGACCCCCAGTATTTAATAATTGCAATTCATCCCCAACAGTAGCAGTTACAGTTATATTATTATTAAGCGTTAATGTACCGGCAGATTTATTAATCAGTAAATAATTGAAATATTCCCCCGCAGTATTTGTAATAGACTGTGCGCCGGATCCATCAAACCAAACAGCTCTTCCACTAGCAGTGAATGAACCAGCATCGTTCCAGTTACCCTGAATATGCAAGTCACCTGAAGTCGCATTAAGAGCTAAATTACCGTTTGTAATTGTAAGATTACCCAGACAATATCTGTCCGTAGTAGGCATAGTTATATAAGTACTGTTTTGAACCGTAACATTTTGCGGAACGCCTGCAGTTGAAAGTGCTGTACCGGTATTCCATTCAGTACCTACGGAATAAGGGGCTCCTGAACCTGCACCTGTATTATAAATTAGAGTTGATGTGGAGGTATAATATGGAGAATTATTAGCCACATAACCGTTAACGTCAATTCTTAAAACACCATTAACTGTTGATAAATTAGCGGCGCCAAAATCAAGCCCGGCTGTAAGCGCTACAGTAACAGTAGGGGCAAAAGCAAGAGTCCCTGTGCCATCAGTAGTTACCCATTTATTACCGGTAATTGCAACGGTCCCTGACCCCGTGGCATTTATTGTCCTGAGAGCTCCAACAACATATAAATTCCCACCAGTACCTGCCATTGTAAGAGTATTACCATTTAGATCAAGGCCGCCAGCATTTAATAACTGCAATTCGTTCCCAGCTGTCGCATTTATTGTTATATTATTATTAAGCGTTAATGTACCCGCAGATTTATTGATAAGTAAATAGTTGAAATTTTCACCTGCTGTATTTGTGATTGACTGAGCACCTGTACCGTCAAACCATACAGCTCTGCCATTTGCTGTAAATGTGCCAGAATTGGTCCAGGTCCCTTTAACATGTAAATCGCCTGATGTAGCATTTAAAGCCAAAGTGCCTGAAGATAATGTCAGATTTCCAAGGCAGTACCTGTCTGTCGTAGGCATATTTACCGTTGTACTGTTTTGAATTTTGATATTAAAAGGTACGCCTAATCCTACAGCTGTTCCAGCAATCCATTCATTGCCAGCGGTAAAGGAACTGCCCTCATTATAAATAAGTGTAGCACTGGCTCCATAAGTTGGAGAATTTGTAAAACTTCCACTAGCGTTCATTTGACAAGTTCCGTTAAGAGTTAACACGGAAGGAGCAGTGATCGCAACTGGTCCAGCTGTTTGGAATGAACCTGAAATAATCAAAGTTCCAGCGTTTACAATAGATATACCACCGCTTCCTTTAACAATTACATTAACCGGAGTAGCTGTATATCCTGAAACAGTATTCCAGTAAGGACAATTCCCATTATTTTGAATTTGTAATTGACCTGTTTGATTAGCAATAAAGGTTCCGTTGGACCCATATGTGAAATTAAAATTTCCAGGCGTGTAGAAACCACCGCCCTGATCAACTTCAACGCTTCCATTAACTGTTACAGTACACCCAACTTCAACATGAGGATAATTATTAGCTCCAGTTGCTAAAGTAGCTCCAAGATCAACTAGAATAGCGGCACCGGTAGCGATATCGCAATATGCTGAGAATGAAACTACCGCTGATGTATTGCTAACCTGCAATAAACCACCTGTTAAAAGTGTTCCTGGGAATGCATTCCCTGTTACCTGAGCAGCCACGCCATTATATACAAATTTAGCACCGCCATTATAAGTCCTTGTTCCAGTAGTTTGAATATTTCCGCTAGCTGTACCGGTAGTTGTTATTCCCAGGGGGCTTCCGATCATCAGCTTACCACCGCTGTTGAGATTAAATACTCCAGCAGTTCCAGACACAATGTATGTGCTACAATTCAATGTTCCGCCGTTGTTAACATTTATTGTACCAGTCAATGTTACTGCTGTGCCAAGAGTAACAGTAGCGTTATTCATTATATCCATATTTGTAGCTGTTAGAGTAGATGGAATAGTGAAATTTATTGCTGCAGTACCGTCGCCAACCTGAATTTTTGAAGTCGCCCCAGTGATAGTCCATGCACCACCAATAGTTGGAGTGAGGTTATTTTTTATAATAAATGTCGTACCATCTGTTGTAAAATTGGCCGGAGCACTTCCCGAACCATCTGTACTAGCCCCCCAATTTGATAAAACATCAAGGTTACCAGTTGACTTGGAATAATAGGTTGATACTGATGTCGTTGCCGATGACTGTAGTGGGCTCACTAAATTATAAAGAATGTTTGTGCCCGAATTTGTAAATGAATATATATTAAAGTAATAAGTTGTTCCCTGAGTTAGCCCTGTAATATTTGCAAGTTGTGTTCCCTGGGCAACATTCATATCAAGTCCTGAAGTAGCGACAGCAGTACCGTTTACAGGTGCTGTAATACTACCGTATCCTACAGCGCTGCCGCGGATTAGATATCCATCAGGAGTTGGGGATCCGCTGCCGTCATCTACCCAAACAAAATGTATAACTGAAGTTGAAGGAGAACCATTGGAAGCAGTAAATCCTGTTGGTTGATTAGGAGGAGCATATTTTAATACAGTTCCACTGCACGAAACATTCATGGTACTTGCGCCGCCGCCTGCGTTTGATATAAGTTCATTATTATAGTTTGCCTGGGATAATCCAGCTTTCAATCTAACATTTATCGTCGTAGCACTTAAAGTAGCACTTGAATAAGCTATTAAAGCAGAAGTACTCCATGTTGATCCGCTATTTGTAGATATTTCATAATCTGTTGGGCACGTAACTGTTATGTTACCTGGATACCCTGTCAAATATTGGCCGCTTAAGGAATAACTGATTGACTGAGTGGAAGGGCCTGAGCCTGGGAAGTATGAAAAACCTGATAAAGTAGAAGGAGTCACTGATAAAACCTGAGCAGTAGCTACGGTATAACTATTTGAGGTTGATTTATTAAGAGTTGCCTGTGTAACATTAGATGAAGTTACACCTCCTGAAATAGTACCTGATGTAAAACAGTAATAATAAACAACCGTTCCGACTGACTGACCTGGTATAGTAGCAGTATAAGATGTTCCACTTCCGGTCATTTGGGCTATTGTTGAAGTTGCATATGTACTGGAACTTATTGCATATCTAATCCAGACAGTTTGGTTTGTAGCTAAGGAGGTATTTAAAGTTGCTGTAACGGTAACCGGGTTACCTGGAGTAGCTGAAGAAGCAGATGCGGAACTTATTGTTGCTGGAGTCCCGGTAAAATCAAAAACAAATCCTACTGAGGCAGTATTTGCGGCAACATCTTTTATTGTAAAGCCATAAGTATGTCCTGTTACTGCTGTTATCAATCCATTTGCGCCATTACAAGTTAAAGTTGAACTTGTATTAAAAGCAGGAGTACCAGCATAACCCCAATTATAGTTGGTAGTCCAATTACCACTAGCATCCAATTTAAACCATTGAGCTGTTCCTGTACCAAGAGTAGTAGTTGGAATTGAACAAGACCAATTATTAGTGCCATCCGGAAGTGCCTGAAGTGTTAAGACTGTTTTATCAGCTGCACCGCCATTTCGGAAATACATAGCTGACTGATTTGCAGCAAAAGTAGTAACAGTAATAAATAAAGTTGCTAATATATTTAGGTAGATTTTCTTAACCATGAACTACTCCAGGTTTTAGGTGTCTTTTTCCAGTTGATTGTAGAAACTTTGTGATAAAAATAACGTTAATGGCAAGAAACTAGAATGAAATTGTTCCCGAATTGACCAAAATGGGAGTCGAAATGACAACAATTATGGCTTTTCTATCCATTTCAGAAATGTCGCCACTTTCAACCTGCTGACTATTAACTGTTCAGGATATAGCAGGTCAGTTTTAATTACTACTTTTCTGTTAATATAAGGTTGTATTTCTTTAATGGAACTACGATTTAATAATATTTGACGGTTTATCCTGTAAAATTGATTTGGATTAACATTGTTTGGAAATAAAAAAATGGAAAGCAATATGAAAAAATACACTGCATCAAAGAAATTAACAACTAAATCTGTTGTAATTGATCTTGGACCCATTATGGATCTTCCAGAAAATGTCAATTCAAATAATAACCATTTTTATTCGATGATGAAGTCAACATTACCCCGGCCAAAATAAGACTTTGATTATTTACATTAAAAAAAAAGTGCCATTACCATGAGTTGAACAT
>Ga0118677_10008724_pt1 | contig 16124 bp, 19 predicted proteins | sample AliMusrvi5mmetaG_FD_86154 | JGI IMG/M metagenome (GOLD analysis project Ga0118677, IMG submission 86154) | reverse complement strand
TGTCAGGCCCGGAGCGCACTAAGACCCGCGGCAGAGCGTCAGCGAACCGCGGGGCGCGAAACTGTGATTGACGAGCCGCCTCGAAGCGACCGGCCGGGCTGCGCGCTGCGGGGCCGCGCCTCCCGCGTAGTCGCGGGTGGTGCGCGGCATCCGTCTGCGCGCAGAGCCGCTATTGCGGCCTTGCCGGCCGGCCGCTTGGAGGCGGCGTGCATTAGCTGGATATTGGGCGAGCGGAGCGCAGCGGCGGGCACGGGCGACGCGACGGCGCGGCCCATGCAGCGGAGCGGCCGCATGGGGCGTGACGTTCGGCGGCGATCCGCGCCGGCCGCAAGCGGAGCGGGCATGTGTGGCGCGTGTAGTTGTCGCTGGTCACGCGCCGCGCATTGGAGGCGGGGGGCCTGGGGGGCGCGCCACCAGAAGTAGGCGAGCGCGACATCGGAGCGCGTGGCCGATCGGGGGCCAATGGGGGCGGAGCCCCCGAATGCGAGGAGCGGCCGCCCGCGCGTGGCTGGCACGCCGGAGGCACATCCACCCCCGGAAGGCCGGCCGGTGCTTTCCCCGCGCGCTATCCGCGCGCGTGCAGCCGGCCGGCAGCCGGAGGGAGATGGTGCAAGGCGGCAGACACGTGCGGGGGGACCGACGAGCGGCGACGGGACTTCGCCGGACAACTAACGGAGCCTTCTCCGCCCGCTACCTGCGGGCGTGCGGAGTGCCCAACGATGGCGACAAACGCAGGCGCTTGCCCCGCGCGCTATCCGCGCGCGTGCGCCGTCGGGGATGTAGTCCAGTGCGGCTTGCTGTTTGTGACCCGCGAGGCCGATGAACACGGGGCGCGGCAGGTGTCGCGTGTACGGGCATGGCGGTTTGGGCGTGGCGGGTGTGATGGTGCGACAGCCGGGGCCTTTCTCCGCCCGCTATCCTGCGGGCGTGGCCCCGGCGTGTAGGTGTTGGGGCGGGTACGGTCAAGGTGACTCACGCGCGGTAGCGCATTGAGTCCACCGTCTTGTTCGCCTTTTGTCTTAGGTTTTGCTTTTACGGTTCATATCCTTGCAAGACCTTTGCCAAGGCTGGATAGCTTTCCCCGACAATATCAACAATCTTGCGCCATATATCGAGGATTTCGGGTGTGCGTATTGACACGTTGTATGTGGCATCACGGAGTTGAACCAAAAAATGCGGGTCGGCAGGGTCTGGACAGTTTTGTGACTGTAGAACGGACTTAGAGTCAGTAAGCGTTTGGAATATCCTTGAGATTCCTTGGGGAGGAAGTGTGTTCCCCGATGGCCTGTAGTCGTAGCTTTTTACCTTAATTCGGTTCGCATCAATTTCAATTTCGGTCCCTGATGTAACCAGTTTGCCTTCGGGCATCTTGGCTCCAGCATGCATCAGAATATAACCGACAAACGGCGCACGATAGCGCTGAAGGTTGGAAAAGTGAAAACGCCAAGGCGTAGATATGGCTTGTCTGTATGCTTGACAGCCGGTCGGGACTTGCCTCCGTGCTTCAACCAAAGACGCGTTGATGGCGGTAACATCCTCAGCGGTCGCACTTCGGTAAGTCTGGTAAATATCCGGCTGTTGGTCGGCTAGCGCATCCATGGCCGTGATCGCAGTGGTCTCCCCTTCGCGCTCCAGTTGCTTGTAGGCGTATATCTGTGCGAAATACTCTTTTTTCTCTGCTTCCGCTGCAATGAACAAGTCCCAGAGCGAGCCATCTGGCTCCCGACCTCTGTGAGTAACGGCATGTGCAATCTCGTGAAGTAGCACGATCCGATGCAAAATGCGCTCATCGACTCCCATCTTCAATGCGCAAAGGTGGACGAGAAGCTCATAGACAATCACCTTGTTGTCATGAGGACGATAGCAGCCGAGAAGGTCTATTATATGAATGGTTGGGTCTGGATTGCAGTCGCCTTCGCCCTCTACTAGCCATTTCAGGTTATCTGGCGCATCGCGGTGTGAAGGAATAAACCCCTGTCGCACGAGTTGGCCGATTATCGAACGTGGTGCCGATTTTGAGTTGATCTCGACCGCCGGGGGATTATCGACGGTCAGATCCATGAGTGCGGCTAGTTTCTGAACCTCATCGGGTGGATGCATGGCGATTTCCTTTTTGGCTTCAACGTCAGCCTTGAGGCGCTGAGGAAGCCGCGCCAAGTGCGGGTTCCGAAGTCGCCTCCGAGGCTTGGCTCGGCGGAACTCTCTTGGCGCACAACGCATTGCGCAGTTGCTGTGGGTCGAGATACTCTGGATCTCGCAACCTGATTCCATTCTTGCGACGAACCCTCTGGCAAGCGAAGTCGGTCAGTTCCCCAATTGTTACGCTCGTCTTGCCCATCTCCTTCACGAACCACTCGGATGGTTTAAACGTGAACTCTTTGCCGAGTTCGCCGTCGATAACCCGACGCAGCAAATTAGCAGTTGTCAGATCGTGCCAGTTAGCAAGGGTGTCACAGACCAGATACGACAGTTTGCCTTGGAACCCTGCTGTCGATTGGAGGAGTTGCAGCATTTCGTTCAAGAGACTGTGGATCGCGTCGGCTGAGTTGTCGTCTATCTGATCGCCGTTGCTTCGTATAATGGGTGTGGTTCTGTCCGCCATCTCTTGTCTCCTTCATGTCGCTTGCCGAACAGGATATGGGCCGGTGAAAATAGCATCCTGCGAGACATTCGGTTGGCATGCTATGCGGTTAGTGGTTCGTTACGGTGCAATGGTTTGTGTCCGTGGTTCGCCGGATAGTAGCTGACGGCGAGCGGGTTGCTATGCGGTACGTTCATTCCGACACGGCCCAACGGTACGGCGGTGGTGGGGCGTGCGTCAAGGGGATGTGCAAGTACGTTTGGTGGCGTCCTTTGGCTTCGCCAGCATCTTCCGCCAGTCCTTTGCCTTGTCGCACATTACATCCTGAAGTAGTTTCCAGTTGAACATCAATCCGAACGGTTCGCCCTTCTGGTGCTGCTCGGTCAAAACCAACCTGTCCATCGCCACGCCAAAATACTCCCGCCCTACCTTCTCATGCCAGGTCGGGTCAATCACGTTGCCCTTGGCATCGACGCACCACGCGTGTTCGACGGGATGGTCGATTCGAACGTCGGCGTGCAGGGCGTAGCCCTCGACGTATTCCAGTTCGTAGATGAAAGCGAGCAGCAGGGCGTTGTAGAGGCACGCCTTGGGCGGACCCTTTAGCAGTCGGTACTTCGCCGGAAACTTCCGGGGATGGTAGAGCCGACCGTGTTTGAGGAAGAACTCCTCGTGGGATCGGTAGCGGAACTCCTTTGGGATATCCTTGTTGAGTTTCCGCAATTGGAAGCTGGCGAGGGCGATGGATGTGACCAGAGGGCTTCCCTGGCCGATCCGCAGGGCCTGCCTGCATTCCTTGTCAGTGAGTTTATCGGTCACGGGCAGGATGTTACTCGCCGCACGTGGGTTGATCCAGCCGTTTTCGCGGCAAGGTGCTCTCGCGTGGCAGGTGGGCTTTTGTGGCTGGTGGAGACGGCGGGTCCGGCGGCCCCGCCCTACCCCGCGGCCAACGGCCGCGGCTACAGGAAAGCCCGCGCGGCGGAACGCGCGGGCCACCTTGGGAATGCGGCAAGTGTTGATTTGCGATTGTTATGTGGAGGTACGTGTTATGTTCCAAGTAGGTGTTTCAGGAAACCCAAAGGGGCGGCCGAAGGGAACTTGCGGTGGCCGGGTACAGGCTTTGGCCGAATTGGACCGGATTCTGGCACGGAGATCGAACAAACGGTTGCTTTCGGAGGTGCTGCAGAAGGAATTCCGCGCCGACCCGGTGAAGTTCTTCAAGACGGTGATCATGCCGTTGCTGCCGCGGGAGTCGAAGTTGGCAATGGATCATGACGGCATCATCGAGTGGAAGAGCCGTCTGGGGGATGATCCAGGGGAGAAGCCGCGATAGCGGCGTAATTGGTCATTGGGTGGTGGGCGGCGGGCAAGGGACTGCCCGCCGCTACCTGCCCGCGCGGCGGAACGCGCGGGCCACCTTTGTGACTGTGGCGGGTGTTGATTTCCGTTTGTGAGGTAGGAGTAGCGTGTCATGAAATTCGAAGCCGGACAGACGGGGAATCCCAGGGGACGGCCGAAGGGATGTTGCGGCGGACGGATCCGGATGCTGGCCGGATTGGACAGGTTGCTGGCCAAGAAGAAGAACGAGCAGGCGATGATGGCGGGGCTGGAAAAGGAGTTGCTGAAAGATCCGGCTACTTTCTTCAAGACGGTGGTCATGCCGTTGCTGCCGCGTGAGGCGAAGTTGTCGCTGGAGAACGACGGGATTGTGATGTGGCGGAATCTGCTCGGACAGGATGTCCGTGCGGAAGATGTGGGTCCGGCGGGCGAGGGACTGCCCGCCGCTTCTACCCCGCCTCGGCTAGTGGCCAGTGGTGAGTAGTGATCGTTAATCAGTGATCAGACCGCGGCCAGCAGCCGCGGCTACAGGATACCGTGGGGGAAGAAAATGCCGTTGTGGAATTCATACGTGGCGCATCCGGCGCAGCAGCAGATTCATGCGGCGCGGGACAAACGGTTTCGGACGGTCTGCACGGGCAGGCGGTTCGGGAAAACGTACTGTCTGGCCGGCGAGTTGCTTGACCGTGGCGGGTCTGAAATGGGCGGCGACTACGGTTGGGTGGCGCCGACCTACAACGTGGCGGAGCGTGGGATTGAGGCGTTCCGGGCCATCGCAGACGGTTTCGCGGTTGTGTCCGGACGCGCGCCGAGTCGGATCGAGTTCCAGGGATTGAAGACGTTGGCGCCGACCCGGATCTGGTTTTTGTCGGCCGACAATCCGGACAGCATCCGCGGTTTCGGGTTTCGCGGGCTTGTGATTGATGAGGCGGCATCCATCCCGGCTGACGTGTGGCATTACGTGCTGCGGCCGACCATTTCGCAGACACTCGGATGGGCGGTGTTTGTGAGCACGCCGAAAGGGCGGAACTGGTTTTATGACCTGTTCACGCGCGGGAACGATCCGGCGGAAACGGATTACGCGAGTTTCACATTCCCCAGCAAGGCGTCGCCGTTCTTCCCGGAGAAGGAGTGGGAAGAAGCACGGCGGACGTTGCCCGAGGATGTGTTCCGGCAGGAATACATGGCGGAGTTCATGGAGGACAGTGCCGGGGTGTTCAAGGGAATTGATGCGTGTCTGTTGGGAACGGACGTAACGGACGGTGTGCGGCAGGTGGTGATTGGGTGTGATGTCGCCAAACACACGGACTGGACGGTCCTGATCGCGATGGACGCTGAGAGTGGCAGGTGTATCGCGATGGAGCGGTTCAACCAGTTGGACTGGCCGATTCAGAAAGAGCGAATTGTGACCTTCGCCCGGAAGTGGCGGGGACGGGTGATCCTGGACGCCACCGGGATCGGGGACCCGATATATGACGATCTGAAGCGGGTTTTACCGGACATCGAGCCTTTCAAATTGTCCGCCAGCAGCAAGACGGAACTGATTCAGCGTCTGCGCGTGGCGATTGAACAGCGGCAGGTGTTGTGGCCGGCGGCCTGGGATGTTTTGACGGCTGAGATGAAGCGCTACGAGTACGCAATCGCTCCCGCTGGCGGGATTTCGTACGGAGCGCCGTCGGGATACCACGATGATTGTGTGATCGCGCTGGCGTTGGCGAATTACCGGCGGTGGGAGTCGGGAAACTGCGGAAACATGTTGCCGGTGGCAGGTGGGAAGCGGCGGCGTTTGCGTGGCGAAGATCATTGTTCGCTTTGGTGACGGTTATGGGGCTGCAGATTTACAGCACGAAGGACAACCAGTGGCGGGAGTATTACAACCCGCTTCGGGGTTTGAGCATTCCCCGGCTGGCGTCGCTTCTGGAGTCTGGTGAACGCGGGCAGTACGCTGATTTGCAGTGGATGTACTACTTCATGGAGCGATCTGACCCGATGATCTTCTCCGTGCTGCAGCGGCGGCGGGCGGCGTTGCTGGATTGTGATTGGGATGTGCGGAAAGTAGCGCCAGAGCCGGGTGTATTCAGGCATGCCGGGCGACGCTTGCGCATTGCCGGGCCTGTAGATGACGTGCTTGCCCAGGAGCAGGTTGATTGTCTCCGGGCGGTGTACGACGGGATCGAGAACTTCGATGATGCCGTGAGCTTCCTGTTCACAGGCGTAAGTCGTGGGTTTGCGCACCTGGAAAAGAACTACGGCACTGACGGCGAGATTGTCCGCCTGGAACCGGTCGAACAGTGGTTCTGGTTACGGGACGGGATGTTCGCTGGTTGGGAGTACAACCAAAATGCTGTCAGCGGGCGGCGGCGCGGTATTCCGATTGATCCGGACGATTTTCTTGTGCTGGAAACCATGGCGCTGAATCGGATGTGGTCGCTTTTGTACCTGCGGCGGGTGACCGGGCAGCGGGACTGGGATGCCTACCGCGATTTGTTCGGTATTCCGCCGGTTTTCCTGATCGGGCCGCCTAACGCGGTTGGTGAGAAGGAAAAGGAATACCAGGCTATTGCGGCGGATCTCTTCTCCAACGGGCGCGGATTTTTACCGAACGGCAGCGACATCAAGTTCGTGAATGGCGGCGGTGGGCGGCCGCCCTACCGTGAACTGCTGGAGTATATTGACCGACAGATTACGCTGGTTGGTACTGGCGGATTGCTGACCATGTTGACGGAATCGGGATCGGGAACGCTCGCCGGTGGCGCGCACAGCGACACGTTTCAGCAGATCGCACGCGGGGACGCTTCGACTGTGAGCGGGGTGTTTCAGCGCGGGATCGACCTGCCGGTCTTGGAGGCGAATTTCCCTGGCCAACCGGTTTTGGCATTCTTTCAATTTGCGCCGACCACGTTGGGACAGGCCAGTGCAGTGGCTCAGGATGTGGCGGCGCTGGCGGCGGCCGGGTTCACGGTGGATCCGGCGCAGGTGAGTGAAAAGACGGGGTATCGGGAAGCAGCGGTTGTGCAACCGGCACCGGCTTTGAGGATGGTGCCGGGGATTGGGGATGGCGGTTAATCTTTGTGTCGCTTGCTGGCCGGTTTGTATGGTTTTTACGAGAGCAAACGTCTGAGTGTTCGTATCTGGTCCTGGTCAACCATCCGTCCGGTTGCTTTGGTCTCCTTGCCGTCTCGTCCTCTCCTAAGTTGCATCTTCGTATCCACTGTTGGGTTGATCCGCCTTAGTCGGCGCGGAACAATAGCCAATGCATACCGAGATTCACCCAAGGCGCGTCCTAGGTCGACTGGGCCAAGGCATTCGTATGGGCCTTCGAGTTTCCCCGTCTTTGATCGAGTGTTCTGGCCGTTTTGCCACCACAGTACAATCCAGTCCGTATCATGCACGCGGTCAGACAATTGCTTCCCGCATGCGTTAAACCAGTCAATCCTTTTGGCCGCCACCGCGTGCATGCCTGAGAGTTCTTTCGCCTTCCTTTTCTTGGCGTTCGCCTCTTGTCGTGTCTCGGTATGCCTGTACGTGTCGATCAGCCACACTCTACCAGTACTTGGTAGTGGGCACTCTTTCCTCTTTGACTTCGATCTGCGTTTGCCACGCTTTCGCAGTGGTTCACTCTTCGCCCACCTACGGAGGAGGCTTTCCTCCAAGACCACTGCCTCTCTTTGTATCCTTGCGACCTCCTTGCGCACGGGAGCCACTTCACTTCCCGAAAGAAGCACTCCTGCCTCTGTAAGGCGTTCTGTTGATTCCGTGGAAAGGTTAGCGGAACACACCACGGCTTTGCGGTCGAATAGGTATATCTTCGCGTGTAGGTCGCGAGCCTGGAGTACGGCAACGTGCCTCTTTAGCAGTCGCAGTGCTCCACGTGCGCTGCATACGCCGCGGCGAACTGTATCCTCTGTCAGATTCGTTATGACGAGAGTGTCTTTAGGTGTCTGTAACACCTGGTCAGGTCGAGTTCCCAGAAACGCTGTGACTGCTACTAGGGACTTTGACCCTTTTGACTGTTTTCTGAGTTCTTCCCATAGGCGGCCATCGTTCAGGAATGTTGCCATGTCGGAGTCCTCTTTTAGTCGTGAGTGGTGCTTGTGTGTGTGCGCCAAGCCTCACGCATGAAATAGAAGCATTGCCGGGTTCTGTGTTCAAGAGAAATCCGATGTCATGGCTGTTGGATGTTGATTTTCGTTGTTGCGGTAGAGGGATGTATGAACGCACTGCTTTTGAATCGGGATGGCTTTCAGATGCCGGCGGACGGGTGGTACCAGGTCGCGCCGCTTGGGGAGTTTGCTCACGCTCAGGCCGGATTGACCCAGGTGGTGGACGTGGAAGCCTGCCAGGCGATGGTGAACCGGTTTGCCGATGAGGCGAAGGTCGCAAACTTCGCGGGGTTGCTGGTTGATTTCGATCACTTCTCGCTGGATGGCGAGAAGCGGTCTGAAGCTGCCGGGTGGATCACGGCGCTTGAGAACCGCGACGGGGGGCTCTTCGCGAAGATCCGGTGGTCGGATGTCGGCGAATCAGCCGTAAAGGGCGGGCGGTATCGGTTCTTGTCGCCGGTATGGAACCGGGCGGACTGCGTGGAGCTGGGCGGCGGGCGGGTCCGGCCTGTTCGGTTGCTGAACGCGGCAGTGACGAATGATCCGAATCTGAAGGGGATGCAGCCGCTTTCGAACAGCGCCGCCACGGCCGGTGAACCGCGGTTCAAATGGGTGCTCGGGGACACGCCGGAAGGGCGGCACTGTCCGAGTTGCGCGGCTGTGGCCGGGCAGGTGCATACGATGGCGGAATGGGATGCGGCCAAGGTGAAACCTGGGGCCGATGGACTGTTCTGCCAGGGGAACTGCCAGTGTCAATTGGTGCCCACGAATGAACCGTCCGGCGGCGCCGTGGTGGCGGGGCCGGTGCGTGATCTGGAGAACCGCGGGACGGTGGAACAGTCGGATGGTGGGACCGGGGGAGTTTCCACGGCGAAGGGGGCGACGGTTCGCGAAGGAGAGATGCTTGCGAACATCGGGTGGACGGATGAAGCGCGGGCGGCGTCGCTGGCTGTGAGGCAGTCTAAGGCTGGTGCGCACGGGGAGCGGAATGCACGCTTGCAGGAACGGCAACGGGAGTCGATGGATAAGGCCGGCAGGGACTATGCGGCAATCTACGAAGAGAAGGGCCTGAAGGGGATGACGGCGGACGAAGTGGCGTACCTGACGGCACGGATCAATGTGAAGGTGCGCAATGGCACGGCGTTGACAGGGCCTGAAGAACGGTTCGTGAAGGAGAGGAAGGGATTGCCAGTGAACAATGAACAGTCCGTCGACGGGTCTCAAGGCAAGTCGGCCGTGAACAGTGGTGTTGCGCAAAACCGTGGAGAAACGGCGGCTGGGGACGCCGTACGCAAGGATGTGCGCGCGGCACGAAAGGCGAAGTTGGCCAACGCGGCGCGGCCGGAGGATGCGCGGGCGGCGGTGCGGTTTGATTTGCTTGCGCGCCGCAGCGCCACGGTTGAAGGGAAAAGCAGTAGCACGCGATAGCGCGCGTCAGCGGCTCTTGGTGGAGCGGATGTTGATTTCTGTTGTTGGGTGTAGGGCGTGACAATTCGGGAGGTCAAGGGATGAGTACGAAGGTCGATGGGAAGACGGAATGTTCCTGTGGCGCGGCGGCCAATGTCGGGACCGAAGTCGAACAACTCGCCAATGCGTTGCGGTTCGAGAAGGCCAAGAACGAGGTTCTCCTGGGCGAGGTGGTCGCTCTGGAAGACGCAGTGGTGAACCGGTGCATGGAAGATTTCGATGCGGTGGTGAGTGATGAGACGCGCGAGTTCTGGCGCGAGCAGTTGCTGACGAACCGTGAGGCGGCAACCACGGCGCTGACGGAATTGGCGCGCGCGAAACAAGGTCTTGCGGCGGGTGGCGCCGGTGGCGCGGCGACAACGCGCCGGCCTTTGCACAACCGGTCGGTGGCGCGACCGGTGGCGCCCGCGGGCGTGGGTGGCGGCGGTGTCGGCGGTGGCGCGACGCCAGCGGCAAGCGAGGCCGATGACCGGGCCGCGAAGATCCGTAACCGCGCGCATGAGATCAGCAAGGTGGAGCGGGTGCCATTCTCCGCCGCATTTCGTAGGGCAGAAAGGGAAGTCGGCGGCCAGTAGGCCGGCGGCAGTGGCCAGAGGTCGGCGCGATTATGAGTACGATTAGGAGGACCAAATGAGTCAGACCAATACAAGGGTTGGGGATTTTCGGGTGCTGGCAGGTGCGGACCTGACCGGCATGGAAGATCGGCTGGTGGTGATGGGGCAGGACACTGGCGTGGCGGAAGTTGCGTTGCCGGCGGCGAACAGCGACTTCGCGCTGTACGTCCTGACTGAAGGCGGTTTGGACGGCGAGTTGGTGGCGGTGCGACCTCTGCAGCCGGATCGGAACGTGCGACTCGCGCTCAAAGGGATGTGCAATCCCGGTGACGTGCTGGTCCTGGCCGACGTGGCGACGGCAGCCGACAAGGGCAAAGTGAGGGTTTTGCCGGCGGTGGCGGGCACCTACCGCGGCCTGGGGATCGCGGAGCAGGTCGGCGTGGATGGGCAAGCCGTTCTCGTGCGACCGGCGATGATCGGGAACATCACGGTCGCCCAATAGGGCGACAGGTTTCAGTGTTCAGGTTTCAGGGGAGAGGGTTCCACCGCGGAGGCGCCGAGCGCGCAGAGGGAGACTGGAATGAAAAAGGCAGTATTGGGGATTTGGGTGTGGGTGGTGGCGAGTGCCGGGATGGCAGTGGCGGCGGACCCGGAGACAGTCTGGCGTGAGGCGTTGCGGACTGTCGTGACCACGAATGGCCTGGCCGTGGCGACGGACACGAACGTGACCACGTTGGCGTCTGGCCGGACGCCGGCGTATGCCGGGCAGTGGTTGTTCGGCCACGCGGGTGCGGGAACGAACGGCGTGTGGGTTGCCAAAGGGGTGACCACCAACGATTGGGTGCAGTTGAAGCCGTAGGATCGGCGGGCCCTGCGGACCCGCTCCGCGGCCAGCCGTTGCGGTTACAGGAATGATTTCGGGTGTGAAGTAAGAGGAGAAGAAAATGAGCAGACTCAGTGACATCAGTGCGTCCCCTACCTTGCGCGAGTTCGCGCAAGGCGCGGCGCAGAGTTCGATCATGCCGGTGGCGGATTTCCTGGCGCCGACAGTCGAGGTGGCCACCAGCGTTGGCCGGTACAAGCAGTACACGGAAAAGAACCGGTTTCATATTCCGGATACGCTGCGGACGCTGGGCGGGCGTGCCGCGGAGCTTCGGTTCGAGGCGTCGGACGCGACGTTCAACTGCGCGCCGCATGCGCTCGACTACCCAGTCGACAATCTGGAGCAACTTGAGTCCGAGGGGCTCGAGAACATGCTCCGCGAAGGCGCGGTCGCCGTGGCTGAGGTCTCCGCACTGTCGCACGAGAAGGCGGTGATCGATGCGGCCCTGGCGGCAGTGGGCGTCGGCACGGGCAAGACGTGGAACGACGCGGCGGACCCGATCACGGATGTGGATGACGCCATCCTGTCAGTGATCAAGGCGGCCAAGTACGGTTCGCTGATGGGCGTCGGCATCCTGTTTGGCGCCACGGCCTGGAAGATCTTCAAGAACCAGGAGAAGGTCCGCGGGCGTTTCATCGTGGGCAACGGGCAGAGCAAGTCCGATCTCGGGTTGGCCGTGCCGACGGAGATGTCGGCGAGTCAGATGTTCATCGGCACGCCGGAAGTGCGGACGTCCTACATGATCTACGACACTGCGCCAGAGGGGAAGAACCAGAGTATCAGTTTCCTGCTGGACACCGCAGTCCTGGTCTTCGCGCGCAAGGATGCGCCGAGCCGACGCGATCCGAGCTTCATGAAGACGTTCCGGTTGATGAACTCGTTCATGGTGCCGGGTTCGTACATGCGCGACGACGGCCGCGTCGAAGTGGCGAAGTTCGACTGGTCGGAAGACGTGAAGGTGACGAACACGGCCGCGTGCGTGCGGCTGAACATCGCCGCGGCGTAGGGGTTGGGCGCCGGTGTGAGGCGGGGCGCCTGTTGCTGGGCGCTCCGCCTTTTGACTGTGGTGGTGGCATGACAACCTGGACTCCATTCACGGTGGATGTCGTGAAGAACGCGTTGCCAACGGACATGGGGCAACTCTACACAAACTGGATCACGGCGCATCCCGAGAAGGCTAATCGCTTGGCGGAGATCGTTGATGAGACGCGGCGGACGTTTCGGGATGCAGTTTCGACGAACCCGCGCAACCTCATCGACACGGAAACCGACACGGTGCCAACGGTCGGGTTTCGGCATGCGTTGAACGTGACGTTCTTCAATCTCGGGATGGAGATGGGGGCAACGATGGGTTCGGATGCGCACAGTCAGTATTTGCGCGCTGATTTATGGCTGCGGATGGTGCAGACCGGTGGGATTCCCTTCATGCCTGTGGATGCGGATCTGCGTGGCGGTACGCCTTCCTTTTCGGGACCGGCGGGCCGCGATCCGCGATGGGAGCGGGTGCTCATGTGAAAGGCGGTTGCTCATGAAGCGGCATCTTCTGGCGACAAGCATCGTTGCGGTGTGCCTGCCCTTGGCATCGATGGCCGGCGGATTCGCGTCCAGTTTTCGGTTGGATCACGGTGTAGTGGCGGTGACCAATGTCCAGGCGAACAGCAGTTGGGCGACCGTGGCGGTGTTGGTGCGGTTTGATGCTGGGACGAACGGAACCCTGGCTATCCGGCGGGTGAGCCAGGGGAACACGTACACGCTGGGGACATGCACCTTCGCTGTCGCGACCAACCTGGTGTGGGCGGCGGAACGGGATTACTCGTTCGGTTTCGGGGATGTGCTGTTGATCGAGAGTACGGCGACGAATGGCGTGATTCAGGTCATGTTTAAGAACGATTGATGGTCTTGGGGTGAAGGAGCGGCGATGAAACGTTCGATCATGATCGCGGTCCTGCTGGTGGGGCGGGCGTGTGGCGGGTGGCTGAACCCGTCGCAACCCGGTTTCACGGCGGATGAGACGCTCCTGCGGATCGCCGGGGACCGGACGAACGCGACGGCATTGACGGATGCCACCAACGGCCTTTGGCAGGCGTTGGGCGGCCACAACCATGACAGTCGCTACGATGCCGCGGGCGCCGCGAATGCGGTCAGCAACCGGTTGTCCGGGGCTTTGGCGGACGAGTCCGGCGCGCGGGCAGCGTTCGACACGGGCTTGCAGGGAACCAACGGTCTGGTGCTCTTTGGGCGTGACCTTTTCCGCCAAACCGTCGTGGACAGTTCGCCGGGGTGGCTGGATTGGGAGGTGGCGGAGATCAACGGCGACGCGTCGACGTGGGTTTGGGCGCACTGGGATGGCGTGATCATGAATAGCGACGCGAGTGTGGACGCGGACCAGGTTCCCGATTTCGGGGCGTCGGAATATGGGCCGTACGCGTGGATCCTCGACCCGGACGGCAACTACCGGGTGCCGCAGGAATGGCAGGAGGGTGACCACTTCGCCAACGTCGGGCCGGATGACGCGGTTGCATGTTCCTGGGTCTGGAACTACGGCGGGTACTGGAGTGCGGGCCAAACGACTGTGGGAGAAACACCGATCACGGCGGTGGAGACGGGGTTCTACGGTTCGGATTACGTGGATTCGTACAACGAATATGCACAATGTACTGTGAGTTGGAGTGTGTCGGAAGACCGGAAGCATGCGAGTTACACGATCGACTGGCAACCCTCGGAACACGCGCCGCCATTGGAACCGTGGTATGTCTCTTCCGATTTTGTGCATGGGCACATCCGGATCCGGCCGGTTGCGGACCTGGCCTTTGTTCAGGACGGCAGCAATTCTGGATACCTGTGCGCACCGGACGGGACGCCCTTGTGGTGGATCGGGTACGGGCCTTTCGATCCGCCGGTTGAAATGCCGGCCGGATTCTATTTCGACTACGTGTTTTCTGACCCGTATCCCAATGTTGGCGACGAGACGCCTGTCGAACTCGACTTCCATTGGTTGTATGGGTATGAGCGTCACTTCCACTGGATTCAGGTGCCCAGTGCCTATGAAGTAACGAACACGGTTCAGGCCGCCATTGCCGGCGACTCGACTCGTTACTTGAAGGGCGAGGTGGATGAGATCGCGCAGAGCGTCCGTGATGACCTGGGGGCGCAGGTGGTGACGGTCTCGACCGACATGGTAGCGCGCGTGGCGGCAAGCACGAACCTGTTGACGCCGGCACTGGTGGGGCAATTCCTTTGCCCGGCAGTAGTCGCCGGGTCGAACGGTGTGGCGACGCTGACGTGGTCGAACAGTCCTTTCCTGACCGTCGCGAACACCAACGCCTGTTTCGTTCAGGTGCCGGCCGTGCCGGCAACCGGCACCGCGGTGAACCTGTTCTTCGACTGCCTGGGCACGAACACGTTGCTCTTCACGCGGCCCGTGCTTTGGGCCAGCGCGCCGCCGGCCGGCCGGGGTCTGTATCAGTTGTACGGGAATCCTCTCGTCACCAACGCGTGGCGCGGTTGGGCCGTACCCGAGACCCGGGTGCCCGTGGCGTACACGCAGTTCGTGTATTCGGTGCCGCCGCAAGGAACGATCTCCAACGGGTTGTTTGCAGCGCCGGTGAGTGTGACGCTTGGGAACGGCGCCACCAGCAACGGTTTGCCGGCGACCGTGGCGGTGATGTGCCGGGAGCAAACAACGAACGCCTGGACCGCGCTGCCGCTCAGTCGAACGAATCTGTACGCCGGGGACGTGTACCTGCCCTTTGGGTCGTTGAGCGTCGCGTTCAGCAATTCGGCGGATGCGGTCGTTTCAGCGATGCCGCCGCTCGGGGTGACCTCGTGGTATTTCCTGGAACCCGGCGCGGGGTTGTTGCGCGGGTATCCAACTTGGGAATCGGGGGCGTGGTACAGCAATGGCACTACGGTTGACGGCACCTGGAGTTCGGGCGGGGGGGCGGCGTTCTTCACTACTGGCGGAAGCGTGGCGCCGGGGTTTACACGGGGATCGTACCGCACGGGGGCTTGGGGATACGGCGATGCAGACGGATGCCTGCGTTCGCCGGCCGTTACGGGGTTGATCAGCCGGGTGCGAATGATGGTCCGGGTTGCTGCGTCTGGTATTACGGGCGTGGTTGAGTATTGCCCCCTTTCATCGGATTGGATGCAGCGAACCAACTGGGTGGCCGTGCCTAGCGCAACCTTCACCAGCATGGACTGGAACTGGTTCACGTTCCCGGTGAACAAAACCAACGGGTACATTCGGATTCGCAACACGCCCATCTACATCAACGCGGGAACCCTGAACATCGCATATGTGTCCATCGAGTAAACCAACCAGGAGTAGTCCATGAAAGTGTCGTTTCTTGTTTGCAGTGTCGGCCTTGTTGCGTGTCTGGCGGGTGCCCAGGGCACGAACGGGGTCCTTGCCGATCCCGTGAATGTGGCCGGGCCTGACGCGCGTTTGGCGCCGGTTGAGGCAGTGACCACATTCGTTGCACCGCCGGTTGTGGCGACACCCGCCATGACCAGCGACGTGTTGGTGGTCGAAACGGTTGTCACGACGAACGTTTTCACGCGGTTGACGACAAATCGGGTGGAACGCCTGGCGAAGGTCGTTACCACGAACGCGACATTGCGGCGGTTCGTGATTGACATCGACGCCGACCAGACGCCGACGCGGTTCACGTCCTACATGAGTGACGGCAGTGTGATTGTCACCGCGGCCGGGAATGTGGCTTCACTTTCCAACCGGGTGGCATTGAGTACCTTCAACGGTCTCCTGCAGGACGTGATCGGCAATGGCCGGCGGAACGTCAACACCAACTTCTTGTGGCAGGCACGCGGTACCAATGGGGCGGCGCGAATGCAACGGGTATGGAGTGCTGTCGGCACGCGGCCGTGAGGTCGGGTGGGGCCGGCTGGGAGCACGATGTTGATTTCTGGTGTTGGGTAAGGACACGAACGCCGGGCGACCGGCAGAAAGAGGTAGACCATGGATGCAGTTCAGACAACGACTCCCGCCTCCACCACGCCCGCGGCCGCGCCCGCGGACACGACAGTGAAGCCGGGTTACAAGACCACCGAGTTCTGGCTGACGGCGGGCGCGGCGTTCGTCGGCCTGGCGATCGCCAGCGGCATCGTGCCGGACACCGGCATGTGGCCGAAGATCGTGGCGCTCGTGGTTAGCGCGTTCGCCGCGATGGGGTACACCG
>Ga0118677_10008723_pt1 | contig 16125 bp, 17 predicted proteins | sample AliMusrvi5mmetaG_FD_86154 | JGI IMG/M metagenome (GOLD analysis project Ga0118677, IMG submission 86154) | reverse complement strand
CCATCGAGATGGCCAAGCGCGCCGGCTGGACCGCCGTGTGCTCGCACCGCTCCGGCGAGACCGAGGACACCACGCTCGCCGATCTCGCCGTGGCCACCAACGCCGGGCAGATCAAGAGCGGCGCCCCGGCCCGCACCGACCGCGTGGCCAAGTACAACCAGCTGCTGCGCATCGAGGAGATGCTCGGCGAGGTCGCGCACTACCCGGGCGCGGGAGCGTTTTACAACCTCAGGAAGTAGAATACCCGTCCAGCGACGCGGAGGAAGCCCGAGAATGTACTGTCCCGAGTGCGGCAACGACGCCGGCGAAGCCAAGTTCTGCGCCGAGTGCGGCGCCGACCTGGCCGGCCTGAAGAACGCCATGAAGGGCAAGACCACCAGTCAGGTGGCGAGCGGCAAGGGCGGCGGCGGCCAGCGGCCGCCGAAGCAGCCGGCTGCTGCGGCCGCGGTTCCGGCACAGCAAGGTGGCCGCGGCCTCTCGCCGGCGATGATCTGGGTCGGTTTCGGCGTCCTCGCCGTGATCGTCATCATCGTGGTGGTCCTCGCCTCCGGCGGCTTCGGCGGCAAGAACACGCCCAGCGCCGCATCCTCCGCGTCCGCGACGCCGGTCATGGGCGTCGTGAGCGGCGACTACGCCACCCTGTTGCAGAAGGCCAACGGCTTCTACGACCTGGGGATGAAGCAGTTCCAGTCCAACAACATGAACCAGGCTGTGGCCTACTTCCAGGCGGCCGCCATGACCTATGCCGCCGCCTGGCGCAAGCAGAGCACCGATCCCAACGTCGGGACGGATTACGCCGTCTCGCTGTTCTACTCCGAGAAGTTCGCCCAGGCCGTCGCGCAGGCCAAGGCTGTCATCAAGAGCAATCCGACATTCCAGAAGGCCTGGTTCAATCTGGGCATCTTCTATACGCACCAGCAGGCGCTGGCCAAGCAGAACAACCAGACCGCGGCCGCCGCGAAGGCGCGCGCCCTGGCTGTGGCAGCCCTCACCAAGGCGATCGCCATCGACCCGACCTCCCAGGTCGGCAAGAGTGCCGACACGAGCCTCCAGCAGCTGCCGAAGTAAGTGCTTCTGGCGGGGCGGCCGTGGGCGGAGCGCGCCGTGCGGCCGCCCCGCGTTTCTCTGGAGTGCGTTCTTCCTGCGTGTCTCGCTGGCGGCGCGAGGCAGGGAGTCCGGCGCCGGCGGGCGAATCGTAAGGGATACCCAGAGGCCGCCCGCCACGGGCGGCCGCCAAGCAAGACGAGAGGCGAGCCATGGTGGCGCAGACAGCGACGGTCGGCGGACGAGCGGCCCCCCGGCGGTCCGGGCCGCGGCCGGCCGGCTCCGCGCCGGCTCCGCGCGTGCACCCCGGCCGGCTGGCCGTCCTCGTGCTCGTCCTCATCGGCGCCTCGTTCTACGTCGCCCCGCTCAAGGCGTTCTTCACTCAGCAGGACCGCTATCAGCGCGAGGCCGCGGCCCTGCAGGCCGCGCGCGCCGACAACGCCGCATACAAGGTCCAGCTCCAGCTCCTGAGCACCAAGGCCTACGTCGCCCAGCTTGCGCGCATCGACTCCCAGCTCGTGCCGCCCAACATGCAGTTGTTCGTCGTCAGTGGGCTCCCGGGTCACGACACCGTCGCCCCCGCCATCGGGGGAGCGAAGGCCTCTGCAGGGTCCCTCTCCGTGCTGGACCGCATCGACGACCTGTGGCGCACGCTGCTCCACTGAGACCGTGAGCTCCACGCCCGCCCGGGGCGGGGTACGACTCGTCGGCGGCGCCGACCTTCTCATCGTCGCCGCGCAACTCTCACGGTCGCCCCACGACATGAGCCGCGTCGCCGCGCGCTGCCCCTTCGGCTATCCGGCCGCCGTCGAGGACCTGCCTTACGGGCCCGACGGCCGGCCGTTCCCGACGGTGTACTACCTGACCTGTCCGACGCTGGTGGCCGGCGTCGCCGCGCTCGAGAGCGACGGCGGCGTGCGGAGGTGGGCGCGGCGGGTGGCGGCGGACGAGAGGCTGGCGGCCTCGCTCGGCAAGGCCGCCGCGCAGAGCGGGCGCCGCCGGCGCGAGCTGGCGCGGCGCTACGCCCTGCCGATGCTCGATGGCGGCGCGTCTCTGCGCGGCGGGGTCGGCGGAGTCGGCGCCGGAGGACGAGGTAGCGCCGGCAAGAGCGCCGCGGGCGCGATCTCCGGCGGCGCCCCCTCAGGCGGCGCCATCAAGTGCCTGCACGCCCACGTCGCGCACGCGCTCGCGTGCCCGAGCTACGACCTCGGTGCGGCGATACTCGCCGAGGTCGCGGAGCCGTGGTGCGACGACCGGCGCTGCGCCGCGTTCGTGCTCGCGGGATCCGCGCCCGCGGGATCTGAGTCCGCCGAATCCGTGCTCGCTGCGTCCGCGGCCGTAGCCGCGCTTGCCTCCGGAGACCTCTCGTGAGGGTCGCCGTCGTCGACCTCGGGACCAACACGTGCCGCCTGTTCCTGGCCGAGGTGGGGGCCGCGGTGGGCACCGTCGAGCGCCTCACCACCGTCGTCCGCCTGGGCCAGGGCGTCGACCGCACCGGGCGCCTCGACGCGGGCGCCGTGACGCGCACGCGCGACTGCCTCGCCGGGTACGCGCCGCGCCTCGAGGCGTTCGCGCCCGAGCGCCGGCTGCTGGTCGCGACCAGCGTCCTGCGCGACGCCGCCGACGGCCGGGCCTTCCTCGAAGCCGTCGAGCGCGACTTCGCGCTGCCCTGGCGCGTCGTGGCCGGGGAGGAGGAGGGCGCGCTCGCCTTTCGCGGCGGCACGGCCGAGCTCGTCGGCAACGGACCGAGGCCGCTCGTCCTGGTCGACATCGGCGGCGGCAGCACTGAGTTCGCGTTCGGCGCGCCGGGTGCCGCGCCCGAGTTCGTGCGCAGCCTCGACGTCGGTGTCGTCCGCCTCACCGAGCGCTTCATCAAGTCCGACCCCCCGGCGCCCGCGGAGCTTGCCTGGCTGGAGGGCTTCACGGCGAAAGCGCTCGCGGACGCCGTGCCGGCCACGGTGCGCGGCGCCGCGCGCGGCGCCGTCGGTGTTGCCGGCACCTACACCACGCTCGTCGCCAACAAGCTCGGCCTGCGTGAGTACCGCTCCGAGCTCGTCCACGGGCACGTGCTCAGCGCGTCGGACATCGACGACGCCATCGCGCGGTTCAGCGCCTTGACGAACGCCGAGCGCGGCCGCCTGCCCGGCATCCAACCCGGCCGTGAGGACGTGATCCTCGCCGGCGCCATCATCGCGCGCGAGGCGTTGCGCGCCTTCGGCCTCGACGAAGTCCGCTGCAGCGAGGCCGACATACTCGAGGGTGCCGCCCTCGGTCTCGCCGACGGGACGCTGACCGCCGGCTGACCTTGGCCTCGCCGGTGTGGCGGGAACACACGCTCTGCTTGGGTCGGCGACCGGGGCTGGACGTGAATCGCAGTCTCTCCTATGATCGTATACGAACATAAGGAGAGGACCGCACCATGCCGCTGTGGAGCGGTTTCGAGGTCCGTCGCGCCGACTTCCCCTGCGGCGCGGCGGGCCGCTCTGCATGGCACCCGGCGGGCATCGAGGATCGCCGGCTCCCGAGTAGGACTCCCGCCGACGGTGACAACCCGCGAAAAGCAGCTGGACAGGAGACATGTGATGGAAGCGATCGCCAATGCCAAGGATCTGAAGCGAGGAGCCAGCCTCACGTTCCCCTACAAGAGGCAGGAGGGGATCCTGGTAAGAACAGACGAGGGAAAGCTTGTCGCCTACGTCAGTGCGTGTCCGCACGAGTCAGGAACCATCGAATGGGATGGATCGATCTCCAGGCTCTTGTGCGCATGTCATCTGGCTCTCTTCAACGTCGATGACGGTACGCTGTACCGACAGAGCTCAGCGTTCAACGACATCGGCGATCTGACTCCGATAGAACTCAAGATCGACGACAACCAGGACATCTCCGCCGTCTAGGGGCCAGGACGGGCGCCGGGCCGCGGCAAAGGCGGAAGCGGCCGCTCGGTGCGACCGATTCGCGGCGCCCGCAGAAGTGGAGGATGCCCTCCGGTGTAAACTGCCTGCATCCACACGACGTGCCGGAGTGGCGGAACTGGTAGACGCCGCGGACTTAAAATCTGCTGCTACTCGCGTAGCGTCCGGGTTCAAGTCCCGGCTCCGGCACCACCTTTCTCAGTTGCGCACCTGACGCGGCGAAGGGCGCGAGTCCCCTCCCAGGTGCTATCCTGTGAAACAGGCACCATGCATCCGGAGCGCCGCCGGCCGGCGGCGTGCTCCTTTCCGAAAGCGATCTGATGGCCACCACAAACGAAGCACGCCCTTGGTGGGACCGGCTCACGCCCCGCACCGGCGTACGCGTCCAGCTGTTCGCCGCCGCCGTCCTGTGGCTGGTGGCCGTGAGCTTCCTGGTCGTCCGCGGCGTCCTCTTCATCGAAGCGCCGCCGGGCGTGCAACACTCGCACTTCAGCTACTGGATCGTGCCGATCGCCTTGGTGGCAGTCGTGATCGGCATGATCAAGGCGCGCTTCATCCTGATCAAGTACGCCAACAAGGCGGTGGCGCGCATCCAGCGGCGCGGTCACGCCTGCTTCTTCGGCTTCTTCGCGCCCACCTCGTGGCTGTTCGTGATCGTGATGATGGGCGGCGGGATGATGCTGCGCCAGTCCGCGCTCGTCGACTACACGTGGGGACGGGTCGGGCTGTCGGTCCTGTACATCGCCGTGGGGACGGCCCTGGCGATCGCCGACCGCATCTTCTGGATCGCGGCGCTGCGGTCCCTGCGGGCGCCTGAGGAGACGCCGGCCACCGAGTAGGGGCGCGAAGCCGGCGCGCCGGCCGTCGCGGCGACGGCGCGCGGCCGGCGCGGCCCTTCCGGTGACGAGGCGGCGCTGACAGAGATGGTGAAGTTTTCTTGCTCACGCGCCGATACTACGTGCGATGGGTGACGTACCGATATCCTCTGCGCGGCCGCAAGCCCGGCTGCGCGTCCAGCAAGCCGCCGAGCTCCTCGGCGTCAGCGCCAGTACGATGCGGCGCTGGGCCGACTCGGGCAAGGTCGCGTCGCACCGCAGCCCCGGGGGCCAGCGCGTCTTCGCGCGCGACGACCTGATCGCCGTGCTGCCGGACGCGACGCGTGCGCGCCGTGGCGACTCCTCCGCCTTCCAGCGTGAGCGGGACCGCAGGATGGCGCTGCTGCTCGAGGCCACACGGGCGGTGACCTCGACGCTCGTGCTGGAAGACGTGCTCACGCTGGTGGCGCGTACGACCGCGGAGGCGATGGGGACGTTCGCCGCCGACATCTTCGATTACTCGGCGGCGGACAACGCCATGGTCGCCTCCGGCTACTGGGCGCACGACATCACTCCCGAGGACGAGGAGTACCTCGGCTTCGCGATCTCGCTCGACGAACGGCCCGGCTACTACCCCCACGTCGCTCAGCCCCAGATCATCGAGCGACAACTCGACTGGGACGACTGGCCGCCGGGCGAGCGAGAGATCTCGGTGCGCTGGGGCGAGAAGAGCGTCCTCGTGGCGCCGCTGATGTACGGCGGTGAACTGATCGGCCTCCTGGGATGCACCGAGACACGCTACGCGCGCAGCTTCGGCGACGAGGATAAGGAGCTCCTCACCCTCCTCGCCGTTCCCGCCGCCCTCGCCATCCACAACGCCCGCGTCTTCCGCGAGCAGGAGGAGCGGGCGCGCCGGCTGGCGACGCTGCGCGACTGCGGCCGCGCCGTGATCTCGTCGCTGCACGTCGACGACGTCCTCGCCGCCCTCGCGCGCAGCGCTGCGAAAGCTCTTGGGTCTCCCCAGTGCGTGATCTTCGACTACGCCGCCGCCGGCGACACCATGACGGCGCGGGCGCTGCACGAAGACGATCCCAGGGGGTACGAGGACCTGGGCGTGCCGTTCCCGCTCCGCGAGTCGCCCTCGGACCGGGTCATCCTTGACGGCCGGCAGGTCGTCGTCGAGACGATCTCCGACCCCGGCATCGCCGCCGACTCGCGCGAGTCGATGGAGTACTGGGGCGAGAAGACCTGCCTCAATGTGCCGCTGTACTTCGGGGACGAGCCCCTCGGCATCCTCGTGCTCATCGAGACCGAGCGAGAGCGCCGGTTCACGTCCGATGAGATCGAGCTGATCGGCGGCGTCGCCGAGCAGGCCGCGGTGGCGATCCACAACGCGCGCCTGTACGAGGAGGTCAAGCACCTCCACCTCGGCAACCTCAAGGCGCTCAGCTCGGCGCTCAGCGCCAAGGACTACTACACGCTCGGCCACGCGGCGCGCGTCTCCGCCTACATGACGCTCCTCGGCAGCGAGCTCGGCTGGACGGAGGAGCGGCTGGCCGAGGTCCAGGACGCCGCGTACCTGCACGACATCGGCAAGATCGCCGTCTCCGACCGCGTGCTCCTCAAGACAGGCCCGCTCAACAGCGAGGAATGGGAGCTGATGCGCCAGCATCCGGGCATCAGCGCCGAGATCGTGCGCCCGCTCTTCAGCTCGGAGATGACGCGCGCGGTGCGCCATCACCACGAGCGCTACGACGGCTCCGGCTACCCTGACGGGCTGGCCGGCGAGGCCATCCCGCCTGTGGCGCGGGCGATGTGCCTGGTGGACGCCTACGACGCGATGTCGTGCAGCCGCCCGTACAGGGCGGCGCTGACCAGCGCCCAGTGCCTCGTGGAACTGCGGCGTTGCGGCGGCACGCAGTTCGACCCTGCACTGGTCGAGCCGTTCGCCCGCGCCCTCGAGCGGCTGAGCGAGCGCCGGCTCGGCGGCGCTGCGATCGCGGAGCGGGCCGCGGCGCTCGTGGACGCGGACAAGCACGCCCTGCTGCGCACGCGTGCCGATGAGTCACGGGCTGAGTACACGGAGATGGTCTCCGCTCTGCGCGAGCTGCGCGACGCCAACCCACCCGTCCGGTTCATCACGACCTTCTCCCGGCGGGGCGACGACTGCATCACCGTCCTCGACACCGGCGAGACTCCTGGAGACGTCTCACGGATCGGGGATGCGTGGCTTCCTCAGGACGACCTCACCGCTGTGCTCAATGGCAGGAGCGCGGACGCGAACGTGCTCAACGCCGACGAGTTCGGCGTCTGGGTGACGTGCCTCGCGCCCGTCGTGGCGGCCGACGGCAGTGTCGCCGCCGCGGTCTCCGTGGACATCCCGGCCGTGGAATCCGGGCGCCTGCAGCGGTTCCACCGCGACCTCTCGCAGGACCTCTCGTCGATGCTTCAGGCGGCGTCGGTGCGCTGGAGCCGGGCCGAGCTGGAGGCCATCACCGACGGCCTCACCGGGCTCTACAACCACCGCTACCTGCAGGTCCGGCTCGACGAGGAGATCGAGAGGGCATGTGCGGAAGGCGAAGAGCTGGCCGTACTGTTCATCGACCTCGACCATTTCAAGGTGTTCAACGACTCGCGCGGGCACACCGCCGGCGACGAAGTGCTGCGCCGCGTCGCCCGCGGCATCGAGAAGTACACCAGGCGCGTGGACCTCATCGCGCGCTACGGCGGCGACGAGTTCGTGGCCGTGCTGCTGGGCACGGGCGCCGCCGACGCCGTCGAGACGGCGGAGCGCGTGCGTGCCGGGATCAGGGCCACGACCGTCCCCGATGCCGTGGTGTCCGTGAGCATCGGCGTGGCGACGTTCCCCGAGGACGCCGGCTCCAAGGCCGAGCTGCTCGACAAGGCGGACTGGGCGATGTACGTGGCCAAGCGCGCCGGACGCGACCAGGTCGTCGCCTTCGCCGGCGCGGCGACGGCGCGCGAGGACGCCGAGCCGCGCGGCGAGCACGTGCCGGACCGCGCGCTCGCGCCGGCGGCGCCGGCGGTCGAAGCGTGACGGCGCTTCCGCGCGTCGAAGGGCTCCTGCTCGACATGGACGGCGTGATCATGATGTCGTGGCGGGCGCTGCCCGGCGCCGTCGAGGCGCTCGCGCGCCTCCGGGCGGCCGGCCTGCCGCTGCGCCTGCTCACCAACACGACAGAGAAGACCGGGGCGGAGATGGCCGCCGAGCTGCGCCGCATCGGCTTCGATGTGACGGCCGCCGAGGTGCTCACGGCCGCGGCGGCGGCGGCGGACTACCTGCGCGCGGAGCACCCCGGCGCCCGGGTGTTCCTCCTGGGAGACGGGCGCCCGGCCGACCTCGAGGGCGTGGAGCTTGTCGGGCTGGACGAGGCGCCGGACGTGATCCTGCTCTCCGGCGCCGATCCGAGCTTCACGTTCGCGACGATCAACCGCGTGTACCGGGCGCTGCTCGGCGGCGCCGCACTGGTGGCGATGCACCGCAACCTCTCCTGGATGACCGGCGAAGGGGTATGCCTCGACGCCGGCGCCTACCTGTACGGCCTCGAGCGCGCCCTCGGGCGCGAGGCGGTCGTCGCCGGCAAACCGTCTGCTGCCGCCTTCGACGCGGGCCTGCGCGCCCTCGGCGTGCCGGCGTCCGCCGCGCTCATGGTCGGCGACGACCTCGAGAACGACGTGCTCGCCGCCCAGGCAGTGGGGATCACCGGCGTGCTGGTCCGCACCGGCAAGTTCCGCGAGGAACTGCTCGCCGGCGCGCCGGGCACGCCGGACCACGTGATCGACTCCATCGCCGACCTGCCGGGGTTGCTCGGGCTGGAGTGACGCGCGGGGGCACTCACCAGCCGCGGGTGCCCGGCCCTCCCTTGAACGGCCCCTCGATCTCGGCCGTGATCCAGCCGCCGTAGAAGTCGCCCTTCTGGGGCTGCACCTGCTCGTCGTCGACGAAGCACGCGTCCATGCGGCCGGGGAAGAAGGCGACGTGGCCGGCGAGTGCCTCGTAGCCGCTCGCCGGGTGAGGGTAGTGCCAGGCGGCGCCGGCCGCGACGCGAACGCCGGAGGAGTCGCCGTTCACGGCGTCACCTCCGGCGACCACGTCGAAGTACGCTGCCTCGCCCTTGAACTCGCACCAGGTGCGCTTGCGCGCCGGGACCAGGACGCCGGCCGCGACGTCCTCGAGCGGCACGTAGTACACCGGCGGATGGCTGGTCTCGAGCACGCGCAGGGCGCGGCTGCTGTCGGCGATCGTGCGGCCGGCGAAGACGACGCGCACGCGCCGGCCCGAAGCCTCCACGCGCGGCGGCCGCGGGTAGTCCCACACCGATTCCCGCGGCCTGTCTCGCGCCGTTCCCGCCGCCGCCTCGCCGGCTGTCTGATCCGCCTCGTCCATGGTCCCAGAGTACCCGCCGGCGCCAATCTTTACAGGCGCCCGGCGTGGCCCTACCATCGAGTACGGAGAACATCGTCGGGGCCCGGCGGACGGCCGCAGGCGATCCCCGGCGGAAGGGGGCAACATGCTCTACGTACTCGGAGCCATCTTCCTGATCATCGTCGTCGTGGTGATCGCGCTGCTCATCATGGGCATCCGCATCATCCGCCCCACGCACCGCGGCCTCGTGGAGCGCCTCGGCAAGTACAACCGCTACTGCGATCCCGGGCTGCACATCATCATCCCGTTCGTCGAGCGGCTGTTCCAGATCGACGTGCGCGAGGTCCTCGTGGAGGCGCAGCCGCAGACGATCATCACCAACGACAACCTCAACGCCAAGGTCGACGCGCAGGTGTACCTCAAGGTCCAGGCCGACGAGGAGAACGTCAAGGCGTCGCAGTACAACGTCACCAACTACGAGAACCAGATCGTCAACTTGGCACGCACCACGCTGCGTAACATCATCGGCACCCTGACGCTCAAGTCGGCCAACAGCGAGCGCGGGCGCATCAACGAGGAGCTGCGCGGCACGCTCAAGACCGAGACCGCAAGCTGGGGCATCGAGATCCTGCGCACCGAGCTCAAGGAGATCGACCCCCCGCAGGACGTCCAGGAGACGATGAACAAGGTCGTCAAGGCGGAGAACGAGAAGATCGCGGCGGTCGACTTCGCGACCGCAACCGAGACGCAGGCGGACGGCCAGCGGCGCGCCGAGATCAAGAAGGCCGAGGGCATCAAGCAGGCCAAGATCCTTGCCGCCGAGGGCGAGGCGCAGGCGATCAAGCTGGTCAATGAGGCGGCCGAGCAGTACTTCGTCGGCAACGCCCAGGTGCTGCGCAAGCTGGAGACGGTCGAGAAGGCCTTCTGGCAGAACGCCAAGATCATCGTGCCGGCCAACGGCGACCTCGTGAACGTCATCGGCGACCTCGCCGGCATCACGCCGGTGCCGGTCAAGGCGGCCGCGCCGAACCCCACGCCCGGCCAGCCCGCCAAGCGGCAGGCCTAGCTGGGACGCCCGGTCCCGGGCGCCTTAGCTCGCATCGAGGCCGGCCGCGGCGGGCGAAGAGCCCTCCCGCGGCCGGCCTCACGCACGTGCGGCGCCGGTCAGCTCTTCTTCTTGCGCGGCTTCTTCTCCTTGAGCGGCAGCGAGGCTGCGTAGCCCAGACCCTTGCCGAGCCAGGCGCGCAGGGCGTCCGTGTCGGCGAGCATCGCGTCTGGGAAGGCCACGTACTCGCGCATGGGGCGCCCCTCCATGGGCTCGAACAGGTGCGCCCCGGGCTCGGCGAGCAGTTCAGCCCGGTCTTGCTCGCCGAGCCTCACGATGATGCTCTCCTGGTGGACCGCGGCGAACATGTTGCCGCCGGTCCAGTAGCAGGGGCCGCCGAACATGGGCTTGAACTCGACGGCGGCCTGGCCCTTCGGGATGACCTCGTCCAGCAGCGCCACGAGGTCCTCGCGTGGCTTGCGCCACTTCATGCCGGCCTCCTTCCCGTCAACACGGACTCCGCGCCGGCCCGGGGTCGCCGCGCCTAGTCCTTCTTGTGGCGCGGCACCACGAGGACCGGGACCTTGCTGTGATGCAGGAGCTTGAGCGCCGTCGAGCCGAGGAACGCTGCCGAGACGGCGCCTTCGCCGTGGCTGCCGACGACGATGGCCGCGGCCTTGTGCTCGTCGGCCAGCTGCAGGAGCACCTCGACCGGCTTGCCCTCTTCGACGACGGTCTCGGCCTTGACTCCGGCCGCGCCGAGCCGGCGCGCGGCCTCCGCGACCTGCTGGTCGCCGTAGCTGCGTACGAGCTGCACGTGATCGTCGTACTCGGCGCTCATCATCAGCGGCGAGTCGGCCATGCCCGTCGGCACGTAGCCGATCGAGAACTCGAACGCGTAGACGACGAGCACGGTGGCGCCGGGCAGATCCTTGACGAGCTCGGCGGTGCGGTCGAGCGCCAGCTTGGCGCAGTCCGAGCCGTCGTAGCCGAGGACGAGCGTGGTGGTCATCGTGCCTCCTTGAGTGGGTCTCTGGTGGACTATGCTCGGGCGCGGCCGCGGCAAAACGAGCGGCGTGCTGCTACACCGTGCGCCGCGCCGCGGAACGGCGGGCGAGCAGCCCGCGCTGCGGCGCGGCGACGAAGGCGACCATGAAGACGATGGTCGCAGTGAGCACGACGGCGGCACCCGAGGCGACGTTGAGATAGTAACTGAAGTACAGGCCGGCGACGCTCGAGGCGGCGCCGATCGCGGCCGACAGCGCCATCATCCGCGAGAGTCGCCGCGTGAGCAGATAGGCGGTCGCGGCCGGCGTCACGAGCATCGCCGCGACCAGCCCGACGCCCACGGTCTGCAGGCTCACGACGACCGTGAGCGCCAGCAGGATGAGCATGACGAAGCGCAGCAGCTCCGGTCGCCGGCCGAGCGTGTGCGCCAGCACCGGGTCGAACGAGGCCAGCAGGAACTCCTTGTAGAGCAGGAACACGGTGGCCAGCACGGCGGCCGCGAGGATGCCGGTGAGCCAGAGGTCGCCCGTGCTCACGCCGAGCACGTTGCCGAAGAGGATGTGCGTGAGGTCGACGGCGTACGAGCGCACGGTGCTGATGAGCACGACGCCGAGCGCCAGGGCGGCGGCGAAGAGGATGCCGATGGCGGTGTCCTCCTTGACGGCGCCGCCGCGCGAGAAGAGGCCGATGCCGATCGCCACCACGAGCGCCGCGATGAGCGCCCCGGCGAGCAGGTTGGCGCCGAGCAGGTAGGCGATGGCCACGCCCGGGAGGATGGCGTGGGCGAGCGCATCGCCGAGGAACGCCATGGCGCGCAGCACCACGAAGCAGCCGAGCACCGAGCAGACGACGCCGACGATGAGGGACGCGATCAGCGCGCGCTGCATGAACTCGAGCGTGAAGGGCTGGGTGAGCCAGTGGATCACCGCGGCTCGTCGCCTTCGCAGCACTGGTCGATCACGACCATGCCTTCGAGGAACAGCGCCTGGCCACCGAAGGCGCCACCGATGTGCTCCTTCGTGAATACCTCGGCCGGCCGGCCGTAGGCGATCAGCCGGTGGTTGAGCAGCGCCACCAGCTCGAAGCGCTGGGAGGCGGCCACCATGTCGTGCGTGCTCACGAGCACCGTGATGCCGCGCTTGCGCAGGCGGTCGAGCAGGTCGAACAGCGCCTCGCGGGCGCCGACGTCGACTCCGGTGAACGGCTCGTCCAGCAGGAGCACGTGCGGCTCCTGCGCGAGCGCTCGCGCCAGGAACACGCGCTGCTGCTGCCCGCCCGAGAGGTCGCCGACCGGGCGCGCGGCCAGGTCGGCGATGGCGAGCTCCTCGAGGCTGGCCCCGACGACCTCGCGGTCGGCCGCCTGCGGGCGGTGCAGCCAGCCCAGGCGGCCGTAGCGCCCCATCATCACGACGTCCTGCACGCTGACGGGGAAGCTCCAGTCGATCTCCTCGCGCTGGGGCACGTAGGCGATCGGCTGCGCTCGCGCCTGCGGGTCGCGGTCGCGAAGCTCGATGCTGCCGCCGCGCACCGGGAGGAGTCCGACGAGCGCCTTGAACAGCGTCGACTTGCCGGCGCCGTTGGGCCCCACCACGGCGACCTGGCCGCCGTGCGGCACGGCCAGCGTGACGTGGTCGAGCGCCGGCCGGTGGCCGTAGAGCACAGTCACGTCGCAAAGCTCGAGGCAGGCCGGCTGATCCGGCCGGCGACTCGCCGGCGCGCCGGCGCTCATTTGAGCGCCCCGACGATGAGGCCGGTGTCGTACTTCATCATCTCGATGTAGGTGGGCGCGGCACCGTCGGCGGCGGTGAGCGAATGGTCGAGGATCCCGGTGACGACCTTGATGTGAGCTTCGGCTGCGATCTGCTGCGCGAGTTGCGGGTTCTCGTCCTTCTCCACCAAGATCGCCTTGGCCCCGCTGGCACGGATGGCGGCGGTGAGCGCCGTGAGCTCCTGCGCCGTCGGCGTCTCGTTGGTGCTGAACCCGGGGATCACGGTGCCGACCACCTGGAAGCCATAGCGGTCGGCGAAGTAGCCGGCGCTGGCGTGGTTGGTGACGAGCTTGCGGTCCCGCGGTGGGATCTGCGCGACCTGAGCCTTGATCCAGGCGTCGAGCCCCGTGAGCCTGGCGTCGTAGGCGGCGGCATTGGCCGCGTAGACCGCCTTGCCCGCCGGGTCGGCCTTGACGAACGCGTCGCGGATGTTGGCGACGTAGGTCTTCACCAGCGTCGGGTCGAGCCAGAAGTGGGGGTCGACCTGCCCGGCGGCGAGGCGCGGCTCGCCTGGCCCCGGCGTGCGTGAGCGCAGGCCGGCGGAAGCGTCGACGATCTTGGCGCCGCCGCCGGCGTTCTGCAGGGTCGTCAGCAGCGTCCCCTCGAGCCCGCCGCCGTTGACGATGAGCATGTCGGCGGACGCCACGCCGGCGACGTCGCGCGGCGTGGGCTCGTAGGCGTGGGGATCGGCGCCGGGGGGGAGCAGGGCATTCACGGTGAAGCGGGTCCCGGCGACGTTCTGTGCGATGTCGGCGAGGAAGGTCTCCACAGCCACGACATGGAGCCGGCCGCCACCGGACGACGAGCCTGCGCCGCCGCAGGCGGGCGCGACGATGCCGAGCAGCAGCGCGCCGGCGAGGATCGCGGCCAGGCGCGCGGCGGCGGTCCGCGCCGCGACCGCGGTCCACGGCCGGAGCGGTCGCATGCGGGGCGCCGGCCGACTCACGCGGCGTTCTTCCCGGAAGGGCCCGGTGCGCCGTTCGCCGCAGCGTGGCAGGCGGCGCAGACGCCGCTCAGCTGGAGGAAGTGCTCCGTGATCTCGTAGCCGGTCTGAAGCGCGGCCGCGTCGACGACCGCGTGCATGTCGCACTGCGTGAACTCGGCCGCGCGCCCGCAGCGGCTGCAGACGACGGTGTGCCCGTGGGCGGCGCCGGCGGGCACGAAGGCCTCGCAGTGGTCGGGGCCGTGCACGCGGCGCACGGCCCCTATCTCGCTCAGCACCTCGAGCGTGCGGTACACGGTCGTGAGGCCGAGCTCCGGGCAGCGCTCGCGCGCGGCGTCGAAGACCTGGAGCGCGCTCAGGCTCGCCCCGGCCTCGGCGACGGCGTCGACTACCGCGCGCCGCTGGCGCGTCAGGCGTAAGCCGCGTTCGGCGAAGCTTTGGGAGATCGTCTCGGCGTCGAGAGCCACGGGCCCTCCGTCAGTTGAAACTGAAAACCGTTTTCAATAGGTGACGGAGCATAGCACCCGAGCCGGGGCCGGGCAACGGCCGGCGCGGGATCGCGGTGCGGCAGGGACGAGGCGCCGCCCCCAGGTGCTCAGCAGGCGCGGGTGCGGCGCGCGGGCGTCAGTGCTGGCGGGCGTACGGGCAGGCGGCGATGCAGATCCCGCAGATCTGCGAGTCGACGGCCTCGAAGAGGCTCATCTGGTGGCGGCAGGCGCCGGCGTCGAAGAGCAACTCTCGCGCCATGCCGGGACGCCACAGCACGTCCTTGCCACAGCCTGCCGGGCAGGCGTCCACGCACTCCCGGCATTCCGCGCAGCGGCTCTCCGTGACCGAGTCGCCTGCCGGGAGGTCGAGGTCGGTGAACACCGTGGAGAGGCGCACCGCGGGGCCGAACTCAGGCGAGACGAACAGCGCGGTCTTGCCGATCCAGCCGAGGCCGGCGCGCGTGGCGGCGCTCTTGTGGGGGAACGGCGAGTCACCGTTCCCGGCGGCGCTGTGCGTGGCGGGGATGCGCTCGGCCGTATGGCCGTGGAACTCCAGGACGTCGACCAGCGTCTGCGTGGCGTCATCGAGGGCGACGTTGAGCCGAAGGTACTCCTCCTCGTAGTCCTCCGTGGGCCCGTGACGAAGCCCGCGCACGACGAGAGGGTCGAGACGCATCAGCATGGAGATGGCGATGGGAAACTCCGGCGCCAGCGGCAGGCGTGGGTCGTTGGACGCGACGCCCCAGGCGTCGACGTCTTTGGTCCTCAGCAGCTGCCCGACGGTGTGCCGGTCGAGAAGGTTGAGCATCGTGGCCTTTCTCCGAATCGGCCGGTCGCCCCCGAGCGGCCGGCGGCGCCCGCTTCATCCTCGCACCGCCCGCGAGACGCTGGCAATGGACGCCGCAGCAGACATGCGACGCCCGCCTTGGCCGTTCTGGCACCCTCCCGAGTGATGGATTCCGGACTCTGCGGGGCATCACAAAGGCGCGCCGGGAGGGTCTTCGAGCGTGAATGGTTGTGCCGCAGTTCACAAAACGTTGTCTTTTATGTTGTGGCGGGTACGAACCGTGCAGGCCAAGCGAAGAGGAGGTGAGACCATGGGTCCAGTCCCGTTCACAAAGACCAGAGTCAAGAGCGACGAGCGCGAGCCGCGCCGCCGCAAGTGACCGCAGGACGATGAGAGCCTCATCGGACATCGCGGAGTCGCCCGCGAGGGGGACGGACCTGAGGTCAGGCGCCGTCCCCCTCCTGGCGTACGGGGTCGGGACGCGCGGTGCGGGTCAGGTCCCGCCGGTCAGGACGGGCGGAAGCGCCGCAGGCGCAGGCTGTTGGTCACCACGGTGACGCTAGACAGCCCCATCGCGGCGGCGGCGTAGATCGGGTTGAGCAGCACGCCGAACGGCGGGTAGAACACGCCCGCGGCGAGCGGGATGAGTGCGACGTTGTAGGCGAAGGCCCAGAAGAGGTTCTGCCGGACGACGCGGATCGTGGCGCGCGAGAGCGATACGGCCGTCGCCACGCCGGAGAGCTCGCCGGACATCAGGGTGATGTCGCTCGCCTCCATGGCCACGTCGGTGCCGGTGCCGATGGCGACGCCGATGTCCGCCTGCGCCAGCGCCGGGGCGTCGTTGATGCCGTCGCCGACCATCGCCACCTTCTTGCCGCCCGCCTGGAGCTCCGCGACCTTCTCCGCCTTCTGCTCCGGCAGAATATT
>Ga0118677_10008721_pt1 | contig 16129 bp, 14 predicted proteins | sample AliMusrvi5mmetaG_FD_86154 | JGI IMG/M metagenome (GOLD analysis project Ga0118677, IMG submission 86154) | reverse complement strand
AACTTATTGTGACCAGGCATCTCCTATGCTCTTTTCGTTGCGCAAAGGAACTTTTGATGTGTCGGGGGCATTTAAAGGGAGTAACAGCCAATTGACCATCTCAGGTCAGGCCGATAGTATAAATTTTGAATATAATGGCTCCCGGTTTGCTTCAAATCTCAAAGCTACATTCAAAGGAGGAGTTCAATCTGATTTCAATAAAATGTCTTTCTCCTTACTTAAGAATGAATTACTAATCAACAAACTGCCATTGGAGGCCCAGGGAACATTTGTTCTTGGTGAAAAAGAATACAATTTGGATGTTAACTTTAAATCATCTCATTCTTCATTTGGCGATTTACTTGGATTTATTCCTGAAAAATTCCAGAAAAATCTCAAAGGGATCGAGACCCGGGGAGATCTAGCATTTAGTGGATTTGTAAAAGGAATCTATTCTGAAACTACGCTTCCCGGTTTTGGAATCGATCTTAAAATTGCTGATGGAAGGCTCAAATATCCAAACCTGCCAAAGCAGATCGAAAAAATTGAACTGACAGCTGGAATCAGTAAACCTCAGGGAAGTCTGGATTTAACCCTGATTAATATTGAAAAGTTTAATGCCACAGTGGCTGACAATCCCCTGACTGCATCATTATATGTCGCTACTCCTGTCAGTGATCCGCAATTGAAAGGAAATTTTAAAGGAAGAATTGACTTTGCTTCACTCAAACAGGCAATACCAATGGATTCCATTGATTTAGTAGGCGTTATGGATGCGGTTGTTGATTTCAGCGGGTTATACTCTTCCATAGAAAAAGAGCAATACGAAAATTTTAAAACTGAAGGGACGATTTCTCTGAGAGATTTTCAGATGATATCTAAAAGTTTACCTCAAAAATTGGAGATCAAATCTGCAGATATCCGTTTTAATCCAAAATCTATTTCCCTGACAACACTTTCAGGGAATATGGGTGAAAGCGATTTTTCTGCAAATGGTTCAATCACCAACTATTGGCCATACCTACTTAAAAGCGGTATCTTAAACGGGAACCTGACTGTTAATTCAAGATACATGAATTTCAACCAGCTAATGCCTAATACAGTCTCAAAAGACACAACAGCAGCAAATAAACCGGCTGAAGTTCCTGATAATATCAATTTCACATTACAATCGTCTGTAGCAAGGGCACTTTACGATAGGATGACCATTTCCGGCATTACCGGTAAAGTTTCTGTCAGGGAGCGAAAGGTATTTCTTGATGGATTAAATTTGAATATGCTTAGCGGAAAGGTTCTTGTTTCAGGAGTCTATTCAACACCAAAAGAGAGTGTACCCGATTTCGATTTTAAACTGGATATAAAAGATTTCGATTTACCAACTGCCTATCAATCTCTTAGTATCGTCAGACATTTTCTCCCAATTGCTGGTCAAAGTACCGGTGCCTTCAATTCCGGATTTTCGATGACCGGGAAAATTGGTCCAGGGTACAGCCCTATTTTTTCAACGATGAATGGTGCTGGTTTAATAAGCGCAAAGAATATTGAGTTGGTTGGGGCTAAATTGTTTAATGAAATTGGTAAATACTTCAGAAAAGATCTTTTCAACAAAGTGAAAGTTTCAGATTTCCTTGCCAATTTCAAGGTTGCTGACGGAGGATTATCTATTGCTCCATTTAATACTAAAGTTGCCGGACAGGATGTAACCATTTCGGGTAAACAGTCAGTCACAATGGGACTTGACTATAGGATTGATTTTAAGGTAAATAAATCAGACTTAAGCGAAGATGTCAATAAATATATTGGTTTTGTTCCGGGATCTGAGAATATTTCAAAATATCCCATCGGAATTAATCTGGGCGGAACCATCGATAATCCCGAGATAAAGGTGGACCTCACTGAGGCAAAGAATCTTGTTGAAAAAGAATTTAAGAAGAAAGCTGGTGCCACTATTCAGGAAACCATTAAAAAATTTGGATTGGATAAGCTATTTAAATAGTCAGCCTGCAAGAGATCTCCTTAAAGATTGATGAATTTTAAAGATTTAATAAGACCCTAAATAATCTTAAAAGCTTTGTTCTATGGTGAATACTAATAAAAAGCTTCCCGGAATTTTAATGCTGGTAGTATTGTTTCTCATGCCCGCAATTTACGGCTTTGCACAGGAAGCAGATTATCATGGTTTTAGATGCCTGAATTTCAAATTTGAAGGACATGATGCCAAAATAGTGTTCCCCAAACAGGCAGAAACAGGACGACATTGGATTTGGAGAGCCCGGTTTTGGGGTCACGAACCTCAGACAGAGATTGCCCTGTTGGGAAAGGGATTTCATGTAGTTTATGTTGATGCACCAAATTTATGTGGGAATCAGGAGGCAGTAACATTGTGGAATCATTTTTACGATTACCTGATCAAAGAATATCAGCTTAATACAAAAACCGTTTTGGAAGGATTCAGCCGTGGTGGTCTTTATATTTACAATTGGGGTTCCGAAAATGTCGAAAAAGTGGCCTGTATTTATGCCGATGCACCTGTGTGCGATATGAGAAGCTGGCCCGGAGGAAAATGGAAGGGTAAAGGTTCACCAGAAGATTGGAACCTACATCTTAAGGTTTATCATCTTACAAAAGAGACCATCAACGACTTTAAAGGAATGCCCATTTTCAATGCCAGAAAATTAGCTGAGGCGCATGTACCGGCGTTACATGTCTGTGGCGCCGCAGACGATATTGTCCCGATGGAGGAGAACACCAATGTTCTGGAAAAAACTTACAAAGCGGCTGGAGGAGAGATAAAAGTCATCGTGAAAGAGGGAATTGGGCATCATCCGCACAGTCTCAAAGACCCATCACCTATTGTCCGTTTTATTCTTTTCCACACAGCTACGGATTTGGAAGAGAAGCCATTACCCTATGAATCAAATATGGCCATCAATTTTCGGGGCAACATCGACAATTGCCGTATTAAATTTGAAAGAGAAAAAAAAGGGAGAGTTGCGTTCCTCGGTGGATCGATAACGAATATGAGTGGCTGGCGTGATTTGGTCTGCGATTATCTTAGGAAACGCTTCCCATCCACTGAATTCGAATTTATTAATGCAGGGATTCCTTCAACCGGATCTACTCCCGGAGCAATGCGACTTGATCGTGATGTATTATCGAAAGGAACAATAGATCTTCTCTTCGAGGAAGCTGCGGTTAATGACGCCACCAACGGATTCAAGCCTGAGAAGCAGCTCCGTGGAATGGAGGGAATTATCCACCATGCATTGATATCAAATCCCTATATGGATATCGTTATGCTCCATTTTGTTGATCAGGATAAGATGGCCGATTACAATAATGGAAAAATACCAGAGGTGATCGTTCAGCACGAGAAAGTAGCTGAATTTTATGGTATACCATCGATTAATTTTGCCAAAGAGGTCAACGACAGGATTTTGAATGGCGAGTTTACCTGGCGTGATGATTTTAAAAATCTCCACCCCTCCCCTTTCGGACAAGCACTTTATCTCCAAACAATTAAATATCTCTTTGAAACTTCCTGGAAGAATCCGGTTCAGGGAGATCTCAATCCCAAAATCCTATCCAACACAACATTGGACCCATTTTCCTACATTAATGGTCACTTTGAACCACTTAAGCATGCAAAGAGTTTGACAGACTGGAAATTCATTAAAAACTGGAAACCAAATGATAAAGTATCCGCAAGGCCCGGCTTTGTCAATGATCCGGTGCTCGAAGCAACAAAACCCGGAGCATCACTTAAGCTAAAATTTAGAGGAAAGGCAATCGGACTTTTTATTACCTCCGGACCCGATTCCGGTATCCTTGAATACAGTATTGACGGCAGTAATTTTAAAATTGTTGATCAATTCACACAATGGAGTACCCAGTTACATCTCCCATGGGTGATCATGCTGGAGGATGAACTTCAGGAAGGCAAGCATATTTTAATTCTAAAAACCAGTACAGCTAAAAATCGGGACAGCAATGGCAATGCCTGCAGAATACATCAGTTTGTGGTCAACAATTAATAATGAGTGTTTCAATCAATAATCTTATCTTTGCGCTTTGGATTTAGAAACACATATAAATTTTTATAAAAGATTATGAAGATTGCGCTTATTGGTTACGGTAAAATGGGTAAAGAGATAGAACAGATTGCCATTAGCCGCGGACATTCTGTAATTCTCACAATTGATATTCAAAACCAGGATGAACTTACGACTGAAAACCTCGCAAAAGCCGATGTCGCTATAGAATTCACCTCTCCTGCAACAGCCGTAAACAATTATCTGCAATGTTTTGAAGCAGGAATACCCGTAGTCAGTGGAACTACAGGATGGCTTGAAAAAAAGGGAGAAGTGGAAAAAGTATGTTTGGCAAAACAAGGCTGCTTTTTTTATGCATCGAATTTCAGTCTTGGGGTGAATATTTTCTTCGCTCTGAATAAATTTCTTGCAGCAATGATGAAAGAGTTCCCCCAATATGATGTTTCCATGACAGAAGTTCACCATACCCAGAAAGTGGATGCACCAAGCGGAACTGCAATTACGCTGGCAGAGGATATCCTTGTTTTAAACGAAACCAAAACGGGTTGGACAATCGATGAGGGAAAACCGGAAAATAAACTTTATATAAAACCTGTACGTGAAGGCTCAGTTCCTGGAATTCACATGATAAAATATGACTCCGAAGTCGATTACATTGAGATTACCCACAGTGCTTATAGCAGGAAAGGCTTTGCTTTTGGGGCAGTTCTCGCTGCAGAATTTTGCGTTGGACGCAAGGGTATTTTATCAATGACAGATCTCTTGAAATTTTAATATGATAAATAAAATCAGAATGAATAATTTATTGGAAAGCAAATGGTTTAAGTTTGGACTCGTTGGTGGTCTCTACCTGCTATGGGTAATTTGGTTAAGCAATTACTGGTGGCTTATTGGCCTGGCGGTCATCTTCGACATCTATATTACAGGAAAAGTCCATTGGGCTTTCTGGAAGAAAAAAAATCCGCCGGACGGCAAGCAAACAAAGGTAATTGAATGGGTCGATGCCATTATTTTCGCTGTCATTGCAGCCACTTTTATACGGTTATTTTTTATTGAGGCCTATACTATTCCCACCTCATCAATGGAAAAATCGATGATGGTTGGTGATTACCTGTTTGTTAGCAAAACGGCCTATGGCCCCAAACTGCCCAATACGCCAATTTCATTCCCTTTCGTGCACCACACAATGCCGCTTACAGCTACTGTTCCCTCCTTTTCTACAATCATTCATTACCCCTACAGACGAATTGCGGGTACTGGAAAGGTGAAAAATGACGATGTTGTTGTATTCAATTTCCCGGAAGGAGATACTGTTGCCGTAAACATGCAGGATAGAAGTTATTATGAACTGGTACGTTCATATGGCAGGGACAGAGTTCAGGGTGATAAAAGGGTATTTGGTGATATCATTTATCGTCCGGTTGACAAGCGCGAAAATTACATCAAACGTTGTATAGCTATTCCAGGCGATTCGCTGAAAATCGTAAAAGGTCAGGTATTTGTCAACGGGAAACAACAAAAGGAGATACCAGGAATTCAATATAAATATCTCGTCAATATTAATGGCACAACAATTAATAATGAAGCACTTGAAAAACTTGATATCACCCGTTCCGAAATTGAAGGATCCGATTCACGCTATATCATGTCACTGACTTCCGAACAAGCCAAAAAATTAGATGGTTTAAAATTCGTCCAGTCAAAAGAAAGGGTCACCTGGCCTGCTGACAACAGCGATCCGGCTATCTTTCCAAGCGATCCGAAATTTAAATGGAATCTCGATAACTTCGGACCAATCTGGATTCCGAAAAAAGGGGTAACGATCAATCTTACAGTTGCCAACCTTCCGTTATACAAAAGAATTATAGCAACTTATGAGGCAAATGATTTAAAGGTGAAAGATAATACCATCTACATTAACGGCACAGCAGTAACTAGTTATACCTTTAAAATGGACTATTTCTGGATGATGGGAGATAACCGTTACAATTCGGCAGACTCACGATACTGGGGATTCGTTCCTGAAGATCATGTCGTAGGAAAAGCATCTTTTGTATGGCTTTCGTTGGACAAAAACAAAGATTTTCTTGCAAAAATCCGTTGGAGTAGGTTTTTCATGAGTGTTAAATAAAAAGATACCTGATTTAAAGCAACCCAGGTTGATTGCAAAAGCTATGAAGATTCTTCGCAGATTATTTCTTATATGCATTTCATTATCAATACTTATCTCGTGTAGCGTTTCAGGATACATTACCGATCCTCAAAGTATTGAAAGGCAAAAAAAAATGCATAGTTACCGTACCGGAGTAAATATCGGCGAAGGATTTCTCGTTGTTGCCTCCACCATCGTAGCTGCATTTACAGGGCTTATTATTTATCCTGAACCGAAATCCCGATCATACAAGAAACTGATCATTGCAAGTGAATCTAAAGATACCCTGTTCGTCAATATGGTAACCGATTGGCAATGGAAAGATTCTACCTATTTCGACATACGTGATATTATTATACCTCCGCTGCAAACTGCAAAAGTGATTGTTCCTGTTGGTATTGCCTACAATGTCTATTTCAGAAATGATTTTAATGCTCCTGATGACGAGAAAATAGAAATCAACACATCCGATTATGGCAGGTTACGACTTAAACCTGAAAAAGAAAAATCCTTAGTAATACCAACCAATTAATTCAATTTACGATGCAACGAGGATTACTGACCGGAATTTCACTTGGAGTGGCAATGACCATCTTTGCATTGCAAAATTCGGTCAAAGTTCCAGTCAGATTTCTGTGGTCAAAATTCGAGGATGTTCCGCTGGCACTAATCGTATTAATTGCGATATTGACAGGAGTTCTAATCACAGTAATCTTTGCTTTTATCGATCAGCAAAAGTTAAAAGCAAGAATTAAAAGGCTCCAAACCAAAATCAAAGCGCTTGAAGGCAATACTGCAGATGAAACGATCAGGACCGAATCCGATGATTCGTTCAAAGAGGACGATACGATAATCGAGAGAGAACATGGCCATAAATTTTTTGATGATTAATGAATGATCAACGCTCAACCGTTTTACTAAGCAGTGCCTACCTTGGCCCGATTCAGTATTTCGCAAAACTGATTAGTTATCAGGTTCGTTATATTGAATACTGGGAAAGCTATCTGAAACAATCTTACAGGAACCGCACAATTATTTTGGCAGCCAACGGTTCTATGCATCTGATACTTCCCATCGTGGATGGCCCACGTGCAAAAGGTCCGATCAAAGATCAAAAACTTGCATACAATCATCCCTGGCAACAAATGCACTGGCGTAGCATATCATCCGCTTACAATAATTCACCTTTCTTCGAATACTATTCCGATGATCTGGCCTCCTTCTATCATCAAAAAAAGTGGAAATTTCTGATAGATTTCAATTTCGAAATACAAAATACAATCATTAAGGCCATTAATTATGACTGTTCAATAAATTTTACGGAAGAATATTACCCACAGGAAATGGTCCCGGAAAGAATAGATGATTTTCGATACTCGATCCATCCAAAATCACATAAGCAAGGTGAAGATCTCAGCTTCTTCCCTACCGCTTATACACAGGTCTTTCAAGAAAAATGGGGGTTTATTCCGAACCTAAGCATTCTGGATTTGCTCTTTAATGAAGGACCCGAAACCATCAGTTATTTAAAGTCATGTATCCGGTAGCAAAGAGTATAGATCTTTCCTAAATCACCCCTTTTCACTAATCTGTCTCAATAAGGGCTCATTGGTTACCGAAATTTTTCTTCCTTTTATTTCAATTATTTTTTCAGCATGAAAATCGGTTAGAATTCGGCTTGCGCTTTCACGGGTAATCCCTGTTAAATCGGCCAGATCCTGCCTTGATATTGGAAGCAGGAAGGTGTTTGAATTATAAATCTCATGAGCAAAAAAGAGTAAGGCATCTGCAACTCTTCCAATGTTTTGCTTTTGAGCATTATTGAGACAATTGTGCAAATTCTGAAGTTCTCCTTTACTCAGATCAAGAATAATTTGAAGTGCAAAATCTCCATTACTGTAGATAAACTGTTTAAAAGTATTTACATCAATAAAACAAACAGAAGTTTCTTCAATTGCTGTAGCTGAAAAATGGTTGATCTTAGCGCCGAAGGAACTTGGCAGACATAGATAGGTCGGCGCCTTGACAATTTTCATGATCCGTTCCCTGATAGGACCCAGGATATGAATTTTCACCAATCCCGATTTAATGTATACCACATTTGTAGAAAGTGCATCCTGTCTGATAATATTATCACCCGGCATAAATTTGACCTGAGCACTATTTTTCTCAAGTACACAAAGTTCATTATTCTTCAGCGTGTGAGCTGCAGCTGATTTGAGGTTACACAATTGACAGGTCGTATTCTCCATTTTTCGTTTCGCAAAGTACAAATGTAAAGAAAAATGTGCGTTATATCACATCCCCTCTTGCAAATCCTCACAGCCAATTTCAAGATAAAATTTAAATTCCTGTCTAATTTTGGAATCATAAATGCAAATATTTTAAAAACATTAAAATCATGGCAAACGAAATTGAAAAACAAGTCGAAGAACTGGAGAAAAAAATAAAATTGTTACAAAAAACCCAGCAGAAGGACCAGATATCCATAATTGCATTTTCGGGTGATCTGGATAAAATGCTGGCTGCCATGATCATTGCTACAGGAGCCAGGGCCATGGATACTGAGGTAAAAATGTTTTTTACATTTTGGGGCACAGCAATGCTTCGTGACCCTCGGAAGAACGCGAAAGGAAAAAACTTCATGTCAAAAATGTTCGGTTGCATGCTCCCAAAAGGAAGTACTAAACTCAAACTTTCGAAATTGAACATGTCGGGCATGGGCACTGCAATGCTAAAAGGTTTGATGAAGAAAAAAGGGGTTCCTTCACTTGAGGAACTGATTAAAGTTGCCGCAGAATTGGGCGTTGAAATTAATGTTTGCGAAATGAGCATGGATCTGATGGGCTTCAAACGGGAAGAGATGATCGATTATCCAAATCTCAAATATGTTGGTGTCGGAAGCTATCTGGCCGATGCAGATGAAAGCCGCATTCAGCTCTTTATTTAGAGCTCACCTGAATTCATCTTATAATCAACAATTTATATACTTATTTATATGGAAGACTTAACAAAAATAGTAGCAGACTTAGTAATTGATGCCAGAGGTACAGCATGCCCAGGCCCACTCTTAGCCGCAAAAAAAGCAATCGGAGAGATCGAATCGGGAGAAATTATGGAAATCCTCTCTGCCGATGAAGGGACCAAGCACGACATACCGCGCTGGTGCGACAAGATAGGACACGAATACCTCGGTTTCACAGATCTGGATAGCTACACCCGACTGTTTCTGAGAAAAGCTTAAAGTACCATTCTAATACCTTTTTGAAGGCCTGGATTTAACTGACAAATTCCGGTAAGGGTATCCCTATGTCCTAAATGAAACAGGTGATCGTTTTTAAGTTATAGAATATGAGCATTATAGACAATTTCTAAGATTCTATTGCATCAACAAACCAAAAGAAAATGACACAAGAACCAATTAAGCCCAAAATTCTGGTTTTTTCAACCGACAAGATCTCTGATCCGGGCATCGATCAGGCAGGGCTCCGGAAAATCCATTATGCCCCTTCGGTTTATGTAATCAGCTTACCCTGCTCTTCAGGTGTGAAGCCCAAATGGATTATGCATGCCCTGGAAAGAGGTTTCGATGGCGTCTTTATTGCAGCCGATGGACATGAATGTTCCTATAGTTCAAAATGTGCTGATCATACCAACCAGATTATCCTCGACACCCAAGCCCTGATGACTGCCAGGGGAATTAGCCCAAAGCGGATTAGAATGGCGGCACTCTGTTCAGTCTGTGCCGAACCATTCGCAAGTCATATGGAGAATTTCAGCAAAATTCTCGCTAACCTGGAAAATACAAAGGATTAATGACCATGCAATCAAATACAGAAAAAATGGATCCGATGAATAGTGATTTTGATGCTGTAATAATTGGAGGAGGAATCGCCGGCCAGGAAGCTGCCCTAAGCCTTGCCGATATGAATCACAAAGTTTTGCTGGTTGAAAAAGGGCTCTCTATCGGAGGGAAGATGATTCAGCTGAGTAAGGTTTTCCCCACGCTCGATTGCGCGGCCTGCATCACCACTCCGAAAATGTCGGAGACAGCCCGTCATCCCAATATTACGCTGATGCTGAATAGCGAGATCGAGGGAATCACCAAGGATGGAAATGATTTTCAGGTTGATATTTCCAAAAAACCGCGTTATGTGATCCAGGAGAACTGCACCGGGTGCCAGGAATGCGAAGTGGTCTGCCCGGAAGTGCGATTGGACGAATATAATTGCAATCTGGCCGGCCGCAAAGTGGCCTATATCCCGTTTAGCCTGGCCAATCCGCGAATCGCTACGATCGACCGTCAGGATCATTCGGCACCCTGCATCAATGAGTGCCCGGGAGGTGTAAAAGCATACGGCTATATTACCCTTGCACGGAATGGTCAGTACGAAGAGGCAATGAAACTTCACCTGGAAGATATCCCATTTCCCGGAAGCCTGGGTCGGGCCTGTTATTCACCCTGTCAGAATGCCTGCACTCGGGCCGGACTCGATACGGCAGTCGATATCCGTAAGATCAAGCGCTATTTCGCCGATTACTATTACGAAAAATATACGGAAGCTCCCGCCGTAGAGATTAAAAACAGGTCCGGGAAAAAAATAGCGGTGATCGGTTCAGGTCCTGCCGGCTTGACGGCTGCTTATCATCTTGCTCTCAAGGGACATACGGTAAAGATTTTTGAAGCTGCACCCCAGGCGGGTGGAATGCTCAAACTGGCACTCCCCGAATACCGCGCTCCCAAGGATGTGGTTGACAGGGATGTCCAGAATGTTACCGTTCTTGGTGTTAAAATTGAATGCAACAGAAAAATAGAAGACTTAACCGAACTTAAAAAACAAGGGTTTGATCTGATCTTTGTCTCTGTAGGGACTCATAAAACAGTAGAAATGGGTGTGGAAGGCTCAGATCTTAAAGGGCTCGTCTCTTGTCTTGATTTTCTACGGGAATCGAATATCGGAAAGAAGGAAAACCTGACCGGGAAAAAAGTGATGATTGTCGGAGGCGGGAATACCGCGATTGATGCTGCACGCACCTCGATGCGTCTCGGGGCTGAAAAAGTGACCGTGGTGTACCGGCGGAGCCGTGCCGAAATGCCCTGCTTTGCCCCTGAGATCAAAGAGGCCGAAGAGGAAGGCGTTGAAATCCTGTTGCTCCGTATTCCGGTGAAACTGATTGGTGAAAATGGCACCCTTAAAAAAGTACAGCTGACCAAAATGAAGCTGGAAGAGCCGGATGAGAGCGGAAGACGAAAAGCTGTCCCCATTACCGGTTCGGAATACCTCCAAGATGTTGACTATATGATCGAAGCAATCGGCCTCAAAGCTGAAACATCGTTCTTTGCCAAAGATATTGAGCTCAATAAAAACGGAACCATAAAAGTAAATGCAAAAACCTTGCAGACATCAACTTCCTATATTTTTGCCGGAGGAGACACGGTAACGGGCGCAACTACATTGATTGAGGCCGCCGGTCAGGGCAAGAAAGCTGCTTTTTATATGGACAAGTATCTCAACAATCTGATCCTGGAAGATTATGAGTCCGGCGACAAATTACCTGCAGTGGATAAAACACAGGTATATAAGAAATATGGGAATCATAAAATAGCTGCAATCGAAAACGGGTGCATTCCTGTTAAAGATAGAATTAAGAGTTTCGATGAAGTTGAATTTGGATATACCGAAGCTGAGTTAAAAGCCAGTACTGAGCGATGCATGGATTGCAGCAATTGTCGCGAATGTCACCAGTGCGTTTCAATCTGTCCGGCCAACGCGATTGACTTCTCCCAGAAGAAGCAAACAGTCCGGAAAAAGGTGAAATCGGTCATCGTAACTACCGGATACAAGCTTTTCCCTCCAACAGGCAAGCCCGATTATGGTTACTCAAAATATGCAAATGTTATCGATTCCATGCAAATGGACCGTTTAATTGCACCAACCCGTCCGTTTAATAATGTGCTTAGACCCGGTGATGGGAAGGTTCCGGATAATATCGCCTATGTTTTATGTACAGGATCGCGCGATTCAGCTATTGAAAACTCAGGATGCGGTGCTGACTGTACCAACAACCCGATCTGCTCACAGATTTGCTGCATGTATTCGATCAAACAGGCCCAGCTGCTGATGGGAGCCTTGCCAATGGCTGATATCACCATTTATTACATGGATATCCGGGCATTTGGAAAGGGGTATGAAGAGTTTTTCATGCAGTCGAAATCAATGGGTGTGAATTTTGTAAAGGGGAAGGTGGCCAAAATCACTGAAAACGAAAGTAAAAAGGGTGACCTGATCCTGCGCTATGAAGATGTTACCAAAGGTGTTGTAAAAGAAGCCAAACATGACCTCGTAATTCTGTCCGTAGGCGTTTTACCCAACAAAGAGATTCCCCAAATTTTTAAAAATCAGGTCCTCGAACTCGATGCCTTCAACTTTGTAAAGCAAACCGATGAACTGGTAAGTCCTGCTTTGACGAGTATTAAAGGGGTTTTTGTGGCAGGAGCCGCATCGGGTCCTAAGGATATTCCCGATTCTATCTTATCTGCAGGTTGTGCCGCCACAGAAGTTGCCGGATACCTTGAAAGCAAGGCGGTCTATGCAAGTGAAAATTTCACCCTCGCCAAAAACATTTAACCATGAAGGAAAGAATAGGAGTCTATATTTGTCACTGCGGCGGAAATATTTCCGATTACGTCGATGTGGAGGAGCTGGGTAAAATGTTTCATGAACAGGATGGTGTAATCATCTCAAAAGATGTGATGTTTGCCTGTGCCGATTCGAACCAGAAAGCAATGGTGAAGGATATTGAAGAACATCGGCTCGATGCAATCGTCGTTGCTTCATGTTCTCCGAAATTGCACCTCCACACCTTTAAAAATGTGGCAAGCCGTGCGGGATTGAATCCAACCAACTATGTCCAGGTAAATATCCGGGAACAGTGTTCCTGGCCCCATTCCGACAAACCCAGGGAAGCAACCGTTAAAGCTGCCGGACTGATCCGCGCAGGAATTCACCGGGTTTCCCATTCAGAGTCTCTGGACAATATTGAAATATCGGTCACAAAAGCGGTGTTGGTCGTGGGTGCAGGAGTTGCCGGTATGAAGGCCGCCATAGACCTGGCGCGTCTGGGAAATGAGGTTTTCCTGGTTGAGAAGGACTATTTTGTTGGGGGGAGGATTGCACAGAACGAAAAACTTTTCATGTCGGGACAAAAAGGGAAAGATGTGGTAACCGCATTGTACAAGGAGATGAAAACCCTTAAAAACATTACCCTTTTTACCGGTGCTGCAATTGATAAAGTTACGGGTAGCCTTGGAAATTTTCATGTGGATGTGAAGGTGAGGCCACGCTTTATCAATGGGAAAGCCGATAAAGAGGCTGTCAGGCTGGCGATGGAAGAGTGCCTGGTATATGTCTACGATGAATTTAATCTGGGCCTGGCAAAACGAAAGGCCATCTACAAGAATTACCCCGAAGCATTACCCGATGTGCCCGTTATTGATGCAGAAGCATTGAAGGATGAATCTGATTTTAAAGCCAAATATGCTTCTGTCCTCAATTTTAACGAGCAGGAGGAGATACTGTCCCTGATTGTCGGCTCAGTGCTGATCACGACAGGTTATGATTCGTACCAACCCAATGAGGGTGAATACGGCTATAAATCACTGCCCAATGTAGTTACTCTGCCGGAATTCAAACGGCTCATGGAGCTAAGCCCTGAGAAACTGATTTTTAACGATCAGCAGATTAAAAAGATCGCCTTCATTTATTGTGTAGGCAATCGTCAGACCAAGGGAGCAAACAAATATTGCAGCCGGCAATGCTGTACTTCAACGATTTACACATCTCTGCAGCTCAAGGAGAAATACAAGGAGATTACCACTTTCCACCTTTATCGCGATATCCGGACCTATGGCAAACAGGAGATTTTATACGATCAGTCCTCAAAGCAAGGTGATTTCTATTTTAAATTTGAGGAAAAAGAGGCGCCTGTGGTAGAACAAAAAGGGAAATCATTGGTGCTTAAATTCAAGGATTACCTGACTGCCAAGATGCCACTTGAAGTTGAAGCGGATATGGTAGTCCTGGTTACCGGAATGGTGGCTCGTGAGGATTCGGTTAAGATCTCCGAACACTTCAAGATACCAATCGGAAACGACAAATTCTTTAACGAAATACATCCGAAACTAAAACCGGTAGAGACCGTGATCAAAGGGGTTTATATCGGAGGATCGTGTCAGGGACCAAAGAACATCAGCGAATCTGTTCAGTCTTCACTCTCTGCGGCAGCTAAAATCAATGCCTTATTGAAAAGCGGTACCGTGTCAGTTGATCCGGTTATTGCCCGGGTAAATGCCGATGCATGCACCTGGTGCGGGAAGTGCGCGGAGGTTTGCGATTATACTGCTATCAAAGAGATTGAATCAGATGGGAAACGGATAGCATTGGTCAACAAGGCAATCTGCACCGGTTGTGGAATCTGCGCCCCTGTTTGTCCGGTTAACGCGATCGAGATTGCTCAATATACCGATCTAGAAATTGAGTCGATGATTGATGGGTTTATGGAAGATGTTGAGATTAAGGAACGTAAAGTTTCAACGGAGATGGATGATGATACGAATGCCGTTACGATGAAAGAGTACCCCCAGCTTTGGAAGAATATTCTCCAAACCATGAACGGAACGAAAAAATCAATTCCTGAGGTTGCTGATGAACTGGCAGAAGATAAGGATATTGTCACTTACCACATGATGACGATGAATAAATACAGCGTGTTGATGGCTGCAGGAATGGACGATAAGGAAGAATATTACTATTACAAAATTAAAAATCAGTAAAATGGCAATTGTAAATCCTGAATTTGCTGCTGAAATCACGAAATATGGCGCCGGCGATTTTAAAGCCTGCTTCAATTGCGGCAACTGCACAGCCACATGTTCCCTTTCGACTACCGAAAACTCATTTCCGCGTGAAATGATCCGGTACAGCACACTTGGATTGGAAGACCATATTAAAGCTTCGCTAAAGCCTTGGGAATGTTATTATTGCGGCGAATGTTCCGCGCAGTGTCCGCGACAGGCCAATCCCAGCGAACTGATGATGTCATTGCGCCGCTGGTTGACTGCACAATACGACTGGACTGGATTGTCAGGTCTGTTGTACAAATCGCTAACTCTAAGTCTGGCTGCCTTTGTCCTGGTCCTGGCCGGAGTAATCGCCTTTGCATCTTCAGTTGGGTTTGAACTGGAAAAGATGGTTCATGTCGGACATTATTTTGAGATGATCGCAATTGGGTCTGTCTCACTTTTTATCCTGCTTCCCAACATTATCAGGATGTGGTGGTTCGTAATTGGCAAACCGAAGGTTAAAGTTCCGGTTAAATCCTATTTCATAGCATTGGGGGATCTTTTTGTCCATATGTTTACCCAGAAAAGGTATCTGGGTTGCGATGACAATCAGTTCAGGTGGTTTGAACATTTTATACTTGTAATCGGCTACCTGACCTTATTAATTACCACGGTGTTTCTCGATTGGTTTTCAGCAACTAACCTGTTCATCATCGTTATTGGTTATGTCGAGAGCCTGGTAATCTTTATGGTAACAACTGATTTTGTGTGGGATCGCATCAAAAAAGTGAAGGAAGTCAGCAAAAATTCACAGCCGTCAGATTGGTTCTTTGTGGTCGGGCTGGTACTTTTAGGGTTTACTGGTTTTCTGGTCCGTTTGTTCATCGACTTCAAAATCCTTGAGCATAACAGCTGGATTTACTTGATTCACTTAATGATATTGGTACAATGGGCCCTGATTATTGTTCCGTTTGGCAAATGGACCCATTTTATGTACCGTTCATTTGCAATGTACATGGCAAAATTAAAAGTATAGTATACATATTTAGCTTGTTAGAATTTTATCAATATATGATCGTTCTTTTTCTGAAAGAGTGTCCATGG
>Ga0118677_10008720_pt1 | contig 16129 bp, 11 predicted proteins | sample AliMusrvi5mmetaG_FD_86154 | JGI IMG/M metagenome (GOLD analysis project Ga0118677, IMG submission 86154) | reverse complement strand
GTTATGAAATTTAATGGCTACATAATTATACTTTCATTGACGCTTATTTTTATAGTTATTCTGAAACTAGCTGTCCGAAACAAAAAATTGAAAGAGTTCCGAAACCAGCTAAAAAGTGAACAATTAGTTCAGTTTTTGGATGAGGATATGGATAAAAAACAAGGAACTATTAAAGATTTTCAGGAAACAGATCAAACTGTCAGGATCATTTCTGAAAGCGGGAAAGAATATTTTGTTGAACCGGAATATATTTTTCCGGCTTAAAATAAATTGCCGGGCAAAAGTGTTTGAATGATTTGAAAAAATTGTTCCGTTTGCCTGATGACATAAAAGAGGTTTTAGAATTAGATACGTTAAAGAAAAATTATAACAATGAAGTAAAACTTGAGGATAGAATATCAGAAGGGAAATAATTGATATTCTATTGATCTTAGTGGGGAAAGTCAGCTCGCATTTTTTGATAATTTTTGCGAAATTTTGAATAAGATTTAAGGGTTTTGAATAATGACTTCCCCACCATTTTTAAAAAAAGAGAATTCAAACATAACAAGAAACAAAAACGGGGCAAGTCATTTCGTATTTTAGGGTTTTAATACGAAAAGTGTTTAAAGGGTTAAGACGACTTCCCCGTTTTTTTTATTTGTAAAATTCATTAAAGATTTTCGTCTGTCTAAAAGAAATTAATAGTTGTACTTTTACTCACTAAGGAGTTATCCGGACTGGTATCGAAACCAAATGCCTTCCTTTTGCAGTGTCATTAAATCCTGCAAAAAACATACTGCCTAAATTATTTAATTAAATACTATCTTTGCCTTTTGAATAAAAATTGGCAACAACAATTATTGATAGGAATAACCAGAATGAAAAGCGCTTTTTCAATTATGATTTGAAAGATATTTTGAAATGATTTGGGCTAAGTGTTTTCAAAACCATGTGCCGATCATTCTTGGAATTTTATCAACACATTACCTTTGGCATAGCTATCCATTACAAATAGAAAATTATTATTAAGTCCGCCCATAATGTTGACTATTCTTATCACGATTATTTTTATTGCAGGTTATCTTGCCATAGCTTTTGAAAAACCATTGAAGATAGATAAGGCTGCTTCCGCATTAATAACAGGAGTTGCGTGCTGGACGATTTGTATTCTTTATAGCCAAAATCCTGGTGTTGTTGCTGATAATCTGGGTAAACATTTTGGTGATATTGCACAGATCCTTTTCTTCCTGCTTGCGGCAATGATCATTGTTGAAATGATAGATGCCCACAATGGCTTTGATATAATCACAAACAGGATAAGGACAAAAAGAAAAGTCAACCTGCTGTGGATAATAGCTATCATCACATTTTTCCTTTCATCAGTATTGAACAATCTGACAACGGCTATAGTAATGGTTTCCCTTATTAAAAAGCTTGTTCCTGAAAAAAAAGACAGGATGCTTTTTGCCGGAATGATTGTGATTGCTTCAAATGCCGGCGGAGTTTGGACACCAATCGGAGATGTAACAACCACCATGTTGTGGTTGGGAGGGCAGGTTACAACTCCCAAAGTAATATCAGAACTTTTTCTACCGGGCATAGTTTGTATGCTTGTCCCTCTATTTATTTTATCCTTTTCGGTTAAGGGAATAATTGAAAGAACACTCGTAATGGAAAGCAAACTGAACGAAATGACAAGCAATTTTGAAAAGAAGATCATTTTTTTCATTGGAATAATTTTATTGATCTTAGTTCCTTTTTTCAAAACACTTACTGACCTGCCTCCATACATGGGAATGCTTTTAAGCCTCGGAATAATGTGGGCGCTCACTGAAGTTATACATAAAAAGAAAGATGAAACCATACGCTCACATTTATCGGTGACTACCGCTCTGAAAAAAATAGACACCTCCATCATCCTGTTTTTCCTCGGAATATTATTAAGCATTGCTGCGCTCGAATCATCTGGATTACTTGTGTCAGCGGCAGGTTTTTTAAATAAAACTTTTGCAAGCAATAATATTATTGCAATTATTTTGGGCTTGTTATCTTCTATAATTGATAATGTTCCGCTTGTTGCTGCTTCCATGGGGATGTATAATTTACACAGCTATCCTCCGGATAATAGTTTTTGGGAATTCCTTGCTTATACAGTTGGAACAGGAGGCAGCATATTGATCATAGGTTCCGCAGCAGGTATAGCTGTGATGGGGGTTGAGAAAATAGAATTCGGTTGGTATTTAAAAAAGATCGGATGGGTTGCATTGCTGGGCTTTCTTTTGGGCATTGCAGTGTTTCTACTTCAGCAAATAATTTATTAAGTTTCAATTATTAGTTCTGTAAATCTTAATTAAATTACCTCAGGCATTTAATTTTAAAATGATACATTTGCTTCATGAATGAGTTGAAGTTTGTAAAGCGTTTTAATGCCTGGCGTGCGCATGGATTAAAGGAAAAGCAGTTTGTTTATTTCCTGAGCATCATCATTGGATTGATAGCAGGATTGGCTGCTGTGGCTTTGAAAACTTCGGTTCATTACATCGAATCTCTTTTCAGAAGTTCAAACAGCATTGATACCCAAAACTGGCTCTACCTATTGCTGCCTCTGGCAGGAATTACCATCACTGTTTTATTTATACGGCATTTTATTAAGGATGATATTTCGCATGGCGTGAGTAAAATTCTTTTTTCAATTTCGAAAAAGGGAAGCAAAATAGAACGCCATAACACCTATTCTTCCATAGTTGCCTGTTCTTTCACCGGTGGATTTGGAGGATCCGTAGGGATGGAGGCTCCCATTCTTTATACAGGCGCTGCTATAGGTTCCAACATCGGACAACTTTTTAACCTGAATTATAAAACCCTTACTTTACTTATTGGATGCGGTGTTGCAGGCGCTCTTTCAGCCATCTTTAAAGCACCAATAACCGGGTTGATTTTTACTTTCGAAGTGCTGATGCTTGATCTGACAACATCTTCGATCATTCCAATTCTTCTGGCAACTGTAACAGGAACTATTGTTTCTTCATTTCTTCTTGGCGAAAGAATAGAATTTTATTTCACACTCAAGGACATTTTTGATTTCAGAGCTATCCCTTTTTATATTTTGCTGGGATTGTTCACTGGCCTGGTTTCATTGTATTTTGTGAAGATGAATGCTTATGTGGAAAAGCTTTTTCACAACCAGATGAATCCCTACAAAAACCTCATTGTTGGAGGGATCATTGTTGGTATTATGATCTATTTTTTCCCTCCTCTTTATGGAGAAGGATACACTGCAATGAAATCAATTTTGAGTGGAAAAACACATGAATTATTCAACAGCAGCCTGTTTTATCATTTAAGTGACAATCCCTGGATATATCTTTTGTTCCTTGCCACCTTGCTGGTTTTAAAAGTAATTGCAATGGCAGTAACCACAGGAAGTGGCGGTATTGGAGGTGTTTTCGCTCCCAGTTTGTTTATGGGAGGTGTTGCAGGGTTTGCTTTTTCAAAGGCGATAAACATTTTTTCCACTTCATGGATACGGCTTTCTGAAAGTAATTTTACATTGGTTGGAATGGCAGGTTTGATTGCAGGAGTGATGCAGGCGCCATTGACAGCTATTTTCCTCATTGCAGAAATAACGGGAGGCTATGGATTGTTCATTCCGCTTATCATTACAGCTTCCATTTCGTTTATCACCATTCATTATTTTGAAAAGTATTCCATTTACACAAAAAGTCTTGCCGAGCATGGTGATCTTCTCACACACGATAAAGACAAAGCAGCCCTAAACCTGATCAAAGTTGAACATGTGGTTGAAACAGATTTTAGCTCTGTTGAAGCCAATTCAACTCTTGGTGATTTGGTGAAAGTGATTGCCCGCTCGAAAAGAAATATCTTTCCTGTGATTGACCAACAACATCATTTTCTCGGAATGATCATGCTCGATGATGTGCGTGAAGTGATGTTCAACAAAGAGGAGTATTCAAAAACACTGGTGAAAGACCTGATGATACAGCCTTCAGAATTTGTTACTCCCAATGAGAGTATGGAAAATGTGATGGATAAATTCAAAACTTCCGGTTTATGGAATCTTCCTGTGATCGAAGACAGCCGCTACATTGGATTTGTTTCAAGAGCCAATGTTTTTAATGCCTACAGAAAAAAGTTGATTGAGTTTGCTGAGGAATTGTAGCGTCTGAATTTATTGGAGCCGGGTGAAAAATATTTTTTCTTTGTAAAAACAGAATTTTTTTACATTTGCTTATTCTTAAGAGCATAACTCCTGATTTATTTTTTCATTCTAAAACAAAAACTATGAACAAAAAAATTTACTTCCTTCTGATGACCTTGATCATTTGCTGCAGTTCCGCATTTGCACAGGGACCAACATTAACTTTTGCAAACACCGGTTTTTCTCCGGGTGATACTTACAACACTTTTTCGGCTGATACAACAGGATTGCAACCAGGCCCGGCAGGACAAGGACAAACATGGAATTTCAGCAATCTTATTATTGGTAATGCTATTTATCAAAATTGTGTGGACCCAGCCACAACTCCGAATGCTTCATCCTTTCCCAATGCCACAATGGCTATAACCGACAGCACCGGGAACTATGGTTATTTTAAAGAAAATATGACAGAACAAACTTTTCTCGGACTGGTTAATAGTATTCAAACAATTGTTTGCAGTAATCCGGAAACAGTTCTTACTTATCCTTTTTCTTATAATGATGTAATTAATGATACCATGATGGCAAATTATTCTTTTGTCGGAACGAATGTTATCAGGAAAGGTACTTCACATACAACTGCAGATGGGTGGGGAACACTTCAATTGCCTTCAGGAAATTACTCAAATGTTTTAAGAGTAAAATTTGTTGAATCATACAAAGACACCTGTTTGCTCTTCACTATAAAATATGATCAGACAACATATTATTGGTTCGACGGATCAAACAAAGAACCTTTATTGACTTTGGTTTTTTTGACAGTCAATTCTTCAGGAACACCTACAAGTTCTAAGTCGGCTAGTGTTGCAGACTTTACTGTAGGAATACATCAAAATAGTCAGCCGTTTGGAAGTATTGATCTTTATCCAAATCCTGCAACCGGCTTTGTAGATATTGCAATAAATTCTTTTAAAGATAATGATTGCGAAGTTTCTTTGCTGGATATGAATGGCAGAAAAGTAATGAAAACTATTCATTCATCCGTATCAGGGAATGATCATTTTTCACTTGATATTTCTGGTGTGAAACCGGGCATTTACATGGTTCGTATTGTTTCCGGAAATGAAATCGCAAACAAAAAGCTGATCGTTTATTGATCTTTATTTGGGTCTGAAATTATGGTTAGATGTTGAATAAATAACATCTTAGAACCTGAGAATTTTCTTCAATCCACAATTCCTGCTTTCTGCAATTCCTGCATCAAATCGCTTAGAGTGATTGGTTTTGCTACGATCTTTTTGTCTGCGTCCAGAAGAAACATGCTGGGTGTGGCATAAAGATAATAAGCGCTTGCAATATCACCATCCCATCCTTTAAGATCGGTATAGTTGATCCATTTGTAATCGCCGTTCAGTATTGCTTTATCAAACTCGGCTTTCACAGTATCAATTGAAATTCCAACTACAGCTAGTTTATTGTTTTTTTGCAGATCATAAAGCTTTTTAATTTCAGGCAAAGTTGCCATGCAGTGAGGGCACCAGCTTGCCCAGAATATTACCAGTGTATAGGGTGATTTTGTTTCAGATAATTTATAAGGAACATTGTTCTCAGCAGTGAAAGTTATCTCCGGCGCTTTATTTCCTATTGCTAGTTTTTTATAACCATCCACCCGTTTCCGCAGGTTTTTTGTTTGTCTGTCATCTTCACAACTGCTTTCTGAAGTATAATAAGATGCAATGTGGGTCAACACGCTTTCCATTTCAAGCATTTCAAAACCGGTGATCAGGTATTTTTTTATTTGTGTGTTCACCTTCTCATTCACTTTTGACCTTGTCATTAAAGTATCCACGGCTTTGATATACTCTTGTTCCTGTTGTGGCTTGGTATAACCCTGGCTTGCAAAAAACTTAATAAATGAAAATGATTTGGAGGTGAAGATATTCGTATTTAGTAATAGAGTATCTGAGAAATCAATATTGTCCATGAAATGCTTTTTTGCAAATTGAATTTTCTCATCGTGCGTTAAAGTAAAGTCAAGCGAAGGGAAGCGTTCCGATTTGATGATATGCGTTACAAACATTCCCGGATTCTTTTTTATGATGTCGGAAATAAATTTCTGATGTTGTTCCTGAAGGTCGAAATAACGTTTTTTTAATTCAGGATAAAAAGGATCTGAAGCAGGAAAATATTCAGGAAGCTGCGACAGTACTTCAAGTTGGGTATTGTCTTTATTATCCTTAAACAAATAATCGTAATAAATTTTATTTTCAGCAGATGAGATGATCCTGACACTATCCTGTGCATCGCCATAGTCAGTACTGAAGGCAATGTCTTCCTTATTGTAGATGATGTTTACAAAGATCTCCTGGCTGCCATAACCCTTTGAACTTTCTTCCTTACCTAGAATGATCTTATAAAGCCCGGGATGATAGCCATCTTTCATGGTAAATTTAAAATTACCACCGACATCTGCTGATGCAGAATCAAGCAGGTTGTTCTGGTCGCCTTCATAATCCAAAAGATAAACCAGGTTTTTGGGAAGGTCTTTTACAGTTACTTTTATTGAGTGAGTTTGAGCGAAAGCATTCATCCCAATGATCATCATCAGGAAAAGAAAAAGTTGTTTTGGTTGTTTCATGTTTGAACAAAAAATGGTGTTATTTTTTAGAGTGTTAGACACTATTTAATTCATGACGATCTTCACTACCTTATTATAATTATTGCATTGGATATGGCAAAGATAAATTCCGGGTGCAACTTTGGTCCCTGCATCAGTTTTCCCATTCCAGATTAATTTTTGTTGTCCTGTTTGTAAAGTTCCGTTGAATAAAGTTAGTATGGTTTTCCCGCTAATATCCTTAATGTTTACAGTGATGTTATCTCCTTCAGAAGGGAAATTAATTTGAACATTGCCATTGGAAGGATTTGGATTCACAATAACCATTTCGTTATTTTCATTCTCAGAAATGTCAGCGGTCAGAACATTGATGTAATATTGTTTTGTCTTTGTCAGAACTTGTGAGCTGACCTGTGATGTGAGGCTGACAGTATAAAGTCCGGGTGTAGTGTAGGTGTATGTCGGATCCTGATTATTATCGTCAATTGTTCCGTTATTGTCAAAATCCCATTGCCAGGAAACCGGATTATAAACCGATAGATCGGTAAAATGAACTGTAAGCGGAGTAGTTCCCGTTGTAACATCAGCAGTAAAATTAACTGCATCTGCAGGTGAGGCTACAGCAGTAAATTGTAAGGTATCCGACCAGTCGCTCCATCTTACATTTTGATCACGATAGCGCATACGCCAGATATAAGTTTGTCCTGCTGTCAACAATCCTGAACCTACGGAGTAACGTTTCAGGTCAATGCCATTATTCAGGTTGATGGGAATAAAATTCGGGGAACCGGAATCGCCGTAATAATTTTCTGAATCGCGAACCACATCAATAACAGGACTGGTAAAATTACCGCCTGCAATATCCAATTGAAATTCTGAACTCATCAAAGTATCAACACCTGAAAATGGAGATGCCATTAAAGTCGGAGTAACTGAAGCAACAGAATCCGGCCATAAAGCCGTTGGTTTATCAGGTGCCGGCTGATTAAGATAACGATGCCATCTGTCTATCTGTTCAAGATTACGGGGTTTGTCAGTATTGCCGAGACTGTAAGTGTATGCATTTACTTTTTTTGTTGAAATATCCACATCCACAAGAAGGAAATTGTAAATATCAAAAGCTTTTTGAACTTCGGGATAGTCAGTCTGGTTGGTGTACATTCCCCATCTGTCAAGCGCTCCGCCGGCACCGCCTGAAATTACTTCTCTGAAATCCCAGTTAAAAGCGTGTGTGGAACGAACTGTTCCTCTCTCATAACAATGCGAATGACCATGTGTGGTCATAACCATTTTGGGGTAAGCAGCTTCAACAGGATACAGGCTTGTTTCAACAAAAGAACTGTTTCCATCAGGCCATATTTCACTGTGTTTTGGCTCATGGTTGTATGTAAAAACAATATCAATATTCTGGTCCGCATTTGAAGTGTTAAGTTGTGTTTGAAGCCAGTTTGTTTGCACGACAGTATTGTAAAGTCCATTGGTGTTCATAGCAATAAACTGGCAGTCGCCGAGATTAAAAGTGTAGTATGCTTCATTAAAACCTGTCAGGTCTTCGTATTTCATGAATTTGTAATAGTAAGCATTTTCTGCTTCATGATTTCCGATGGTAACCATAAAAGGAATGTATGGAGATAGTCCGGCATAAGCATTGAAATATTCATTCATGTAGCGGCCAATAACAGAACCATCCTGAACAATATCTCCTGTGTGCAGGGCCAGACTGATTGAATCTGTCCAGTCCGCGCCATATAATTGATGCAACAAATAAACAATGGTATCGCCAATTTCGGCACTGATGTTTTTATCGTTTGCCTGGTTGTCACCAAGTTTGATAAAGCGAATATGTCCGTTTTGATTTCCCGCAAGGGGAGGAGTATGAAAATGAAACATTGCTGAGGTATCCGTACCGCTGATGCAATGATAGTAATAACGTGTGTCGGGCTGCAATCCTGATAGTTTAACAGTATGCCAGCGGTTGGAACTGATGTCTTCGTATGTTCCGGCGGCACTTGCTCCCAGCGAAGGAGTAGCGCCAAACTCTACAATGGTGGATGAACTTTCATAAGAATTCCAGCTAACATACATTGAACTTGGAGTTGGTGTTTGAAGATAAGGGCAAATATTGGATGCATGAAAACCTCCCAGGCCGCTAACTAGTGAAGCAGTCAATGAGGTGTTGAATATTGCAACCTGTGCAACATTGATCAGGTTATCTTCACCGTTATCATCAGCAAAAAACAATAATGTCGGATCGAGTGAATAAGTTCCGTCAACAGTTTGGCTGGTACCATCAAGTACAAGTTTTCCGTCAACATAATAACGAAGACTACTTCCGTTATCAACAGTAATGACAACCCTGTACCATTGCTTTGCTCTTGCAGAAAAACCTGAATAGCCGGTCGCACTAATTCCAATCTGACTGTTTGTGTTGAAAAACATATCTCCATCGTTGCTGTTGCTTTGATTCGTTTGGAAAAAACAATGATATTCCGTAGGATCTTCAATCATCACATCGAACATGATGGAATATTCATTCACTAACGAACCCCCGCCATTTGCAGGTATTCCGTGTGTGCATGTGTAATAACTACCGGCATCTATTGCAACTGCACCATCTCCGGCAACAGGTCCGGGAACCACAGTATGTGTTCCTGTCAGAACAAGATCATTACCCACAGTTGCGTGTAGCAGATCAGATGTGTTGTCAAATGTCCAGCGACCTGAAAGACTTGCAGGCCATATTTGCGAATGAACCTGTGCAGCACATAAAATAAAAGTGATGAAGATGTACAATTTTCTCATGACGAAAAGGTTTATTATAAAGCAAAAGTAATTAAAAATAGATTGAGAAATGAAAATGGAAAAGATAATTTGGTAAAGGAGAAATAAGAAAATTCAGGGTACGGGAAATCGCAATAGTTTGAATTCAATATTGACCTTTTTTAAGAAAAATGCATTATTTTTCTTTACGGTATCTCAATAAATCCTAATTTTGAAGCCGGAAAATAATAATCAATAAAAATATGAAAAAGGACGAAAAAGTTTTTGAAATAATTAATCTTGAATTGCAGCGTCAGATGCACGGCATTGAACTGATAGCATCTGAGAACTTCGTAAGTGAACAGGTTTTGCTGGCCATGGGTTCATGCATGACCAACAAATATGCTGAAGGCTATCCCGGCAAGCGTTATTACGGAGGTTGCCAATATGTGGATATGACCGAACAGGTTGCTATTGACAGGCTCAAAGAGTTGTTTGGAGCAGAGTATGCAAACGTTCAACCGCATTCAGGAGCACAGGCCAACATGGCTGTCTTCCTTGCCTGCCTTAAACCGGGCGATACATTCATGGGGCTTAATCTTGCACATGGCGGACACCTGTCTCATGGTTCGCCGGTCAATTCATCGGGTCTTCTTTATAATGCAATTTCCTATGGCGTGGAAGAGGAAACAGGCATGGTTAATTATGACAAGATGGAAGAGCTTGCACTGAAAGAAAAACCGAAATTATTATTGGCTGGTGCATCTGCATACTCACGCGACTGGGATTTCAAACGCATGAGAGAAATAGCCGATAAAATCGGAGCTATTTTGATGGCCGACATTGCTCATCCTGCCGGACTGATCGCCAAAGGAAAACTGAATAACCCGGTTCCTTATTGTCATATCATCACTTCAACAACACACAAAACACTGCGCGGACCAAGAGGTGGTATAATCATCATCGGAAAAGATTTTGAAAATCCATGGGGATACACAACACCAAAAGGCGAGATCAAAATGATGTCAACATTGATTGACTCTGCTGTTTTCCCGGGCATACAGGGCGGACCACTAGAGCATGTCATTGCTTCAAAAGCTGTGGCTTTCGGTGAAGCGCTTACTGACGATTATGACAGGTATATCGTGCAGTTGATGAAGAATGCAAAGGTGATGTCGAAATGCTTTGTTGACAAGGGTTACAAAGTGATCAGTGGCGGTACAGATAACCATCTTATGCTGATTGACCTTCGCACCAAGTTCCCTAACATTACCGGAAAAGTTGTTGAGAACACACTGGTGAAAGCTGACATCACTGTAAACAAAAACATGGTTCCTTTCGACAGTCGTTCGCCTTTTCAGACATCGGGTTTGAGAGTTGGAACACCGGCAATCACAACACGTGGTTTGACCGAAGTTCACATGCCGATCATTGTTGATATGATTGATGAGGTGATCAGCAATATTGATAACGAAAAAGTGCACGAAGGAGTGAAAAGCAGGGTTCATGATCTGATGAAAGAATTCCCGCTATTCGCTTATTAAAGAAAATAGAAATTAGAAAATAGAAATTGAAAACAGAATGGCAGACAAGTTAAGTATGGAACACAATGCGATTAAAAATGTAACTGATTTAAAAGTTTATTTGCTTACTAATAGGCTTACGAAGGAAGTTTTTCATTTAACAAAAAAAATTCCAGGAGAAGATTACTCTCTTATTTATAAGTTAAGGAGATCATCCCTTTCTGTGACAAAAAGTATAAAAGATGGATTTGCCAAAAGAAAGTATGAGAATGTGTTTATCCGACACCTTGTTGAATCAATAGTCTATTCTGAAGAGATGAGAGGGTGGCTGGAATTTTCCAGAGACTGTAATTATATTACCATGGAAGAATTTAATAGTTTTGATAGCAGGTATAGAGAAGTAGAAGCAATGCTTAATTCTTTAATAAATGAATTGCGCACTTCCTAGCGTTTTTCTGATTTCTGATTTCTAATTTCTAACTACTTTATAAATCCCAAACCCTTTATTCACCAATGAAAACTCTTTACATCGTCCGACATGCCAAAGCCTCGTGGGATTATCCTAATTTGCCGGATATTGACAGACCAATTATTGACAAAGGCGTTTACAACACCAAAGTTATCGTTGCTGAACTCAACAAGAAGAACATCTCTGTTGAACTTATGGTCAGCAGTCATGCAAAACGTGCACAGGAAACTGCAAGGATCATTGCTACCGGCATCAATTATCCTGTTGAAAAAATTGAAGTCAGTAAACTCATTTATCAATGTTATAGCGAGGACATTTTTAATATTATTTTTGCTGTTAAAGACACCATTGACACATTGCTGATCGTTGGTCATAATCCTACACTGACGCAGTTTGCAAATTATTTCCTCAGTGATAAAATTGACCTCCTTCCGACTTCGGGAGTAATTTCCATAAGCTTTGAAACCGGCAACTGGAACGAGATTACGTCTGCTGCGAAGAAAATTAATTTCACTCTTTTCCCCAAGCTGATGAAATAAAATCCAAGTCTCAAATTATAAATTCCAAATTCCAAATTCCAAATTTCAAATTCAAAGAAAGGAAAATTCCAAGAAAGAAAATTTCAAGTTACAATCCCCAAATTTCAAATTCAAAGAAAAGAAAAAAGAAAAAAATGGAAAGAAAAAATGATCTTTGTGAAAGATTGCTGAATTTTGCTGTTGATGCGATCTTGTATTTGCGGACAATAAAAAATACTTTGGAAACGATGGATATAAAACGTCAGCTTGTTAAAGCCGCAACATCAGCAGGAGCAAATTATGAAGAATCGCAGGGTTCTCCTACAAGACCTGACGTCAAGACTAAAATTGGAATTTCATTGAAGGAAATGCGGGAATCAAATTTTTTTCTTCGTGTATTTCATCGGTTAAAATCCGGTGATATGACAATGTGTACACAATTAGTGAAGGAATCTACAGAGCTAAAATCAATTCTTGCTTCAATATTAAATAAACTATGAAAAGCTGCAGTTCAATTTTAGGGCCTTGGAATTTGAAACTTGGAATTTGGAATTTGGGTCTTAATTTTTTAGTCAAATAATAATGCTCAAAACCAACGCTCAACCCGAGTTCATCAACCGCGAAATAAGCTGGCTGAAGTTTAATCAGCGTGTGCTTCAGGAAGCGGCCGATCCTACAACTCCGCTTATTGAGAGGTTGAAATTTCTTGGGATATTCTCCAACAACCAGGATGAGTTTTTCAGGGTGCGCGTGGCTACATTGTCAAGGATGTCTGATTTCAATGAAAAGCAGGTTGCCTCCACGATGAACGATCCTGTAAAGGTTTTGAAGGAAATCAATGAAATAATATTTGACCAGCAAAAGCAGTTCATCGAAATTTACTGGGACATTCTCTCATTGCTTGAGCAAAAAAATATTTTCATTCTTAACGAAACCCAGTTGGATGAAAAACAGGGCGCCTATATCAACGAGTATTTTCACGAGCAGGTTCGACCCAACCTGTTCCCCATCATGATCAGCCATTTTGAGCATAGCACAGCGCTGAAGGATAAATCCATTTACCTTGCTGTTTGTCTCAGGAAAAAAGATAAGAAGACAGCAGAAAACTATGCATTGATAAAAGTCCCGGTTGATTCGGTTTCGCGCTTTCTCATTCTTCCCAAAACCGACGACCGCACGTGCATCATACTGCTCGACGACATCATCCGCTATTGCCTGAAAGACATTTTCAGGATCTTTGGCTACGATACTTTTGAAGCCTACACCATCAAGTTCACACGAGATGCCGAACTCGACATTGACAACGACGTTTCGAAAAGCTTCATGCAACTTATTTCTGAAAGCCTGAAACAACGCAGTATTGGCCGCCCTGTAAGGTTTATTTTCGACAGGACCATTCCAGCACCGTTGCTGAAGATACTGATAAAAAAATTCAAGATCACCCACAAGGATGACCTGATCGGTGGCGGCCGTTATCATAATTTCAAAGATTTTATCAACTTCCCCAATGTGGGCAGCCCTGACCTTGAGTATCCGGTGAAGCCCGCCCTGCATCACAAAGACCTGCCTCATTCGCGTTCATTGTTCAGCTCGATAAAAGAAAAGGACATTATGCTTCATTTTCCATACCAGAGTTTCGACTACATGATAGACCTGCTGAGGGAAGCATCCATTGACCCCAAAGTAAAGTCAATCAAAATGACGCTTTACAGGCTTGCAAAAAATTCGAACATCATCAATGCGCTGGTGAATGCCGCAAGGAACGGGAAAGAAGTGACCGTTTACCTTGAGTTGCAGGCCCGCTTTGATGAACGCGCAAACATTGAATGGTCGCAGAAGTTGCTTGAAGAGGGCGCAAAGATCATTCACGGGCAGACAGGTCGTAAAGTGCATGCAAAGCTGCTGCTCATCAAGCGCAGGGAGGGCAAAAAGGATGTGAGCTATTCAAACATCGGCACCGGAAATTTCAACGAGGAAAGCGCCAGGATATTTGCCGACGACAGCCTCTTCACTTGCAATCCCGACATTGCTTCGGATGTTGAAAAAGTGTTCAGTCTGTTCGTCAATAATTATGAGCCGATGTCTTTCAAATCGCTCATCGTTTCGCCTTTCTACATGCGGCAGCATTTCACACGCATGCTCGAAACCGAGATCAGCAATGCACGCGCGGGTAAAAAAGCATGGGTTATTCTCAAACTCAACAGCCTGGTTGACGAAAATATTGCAAGGAAACTTTACGAGGCAAGTGAGGCCGGGGTGAACATCAAGATCATCGTGCGTGGCTCATGCATCCTCAAGGCGGGCAAAGGTTCTTTCAGCGATAAAATTGAAGCCATCAGCATCGTTGATAAATTTCTCGAACATTCAAGGGTTTTGATATTCTACAATGGCGGCGATGAAAAATATTTTATTTCGTCAGCCGACTGGATGACCAGGAATTTTGATCACCGTGTTGAAGTGGCCTGTCCCATTTTCGATAAGTCAATTCAGAAGGAAATAAAGGACATGATCAAAATACAATTAAAAGATAATGTCAAAGCCCGTTGTTTGAATTACAATAAATACAATCAATACAAATCCCATCAGGGGAAAAAAGAGATCCGTTCGCAATACGAGATCTATGAATATTTGAAAAGAAAATTGGAAATTGGAAATTAGAAATTAGATATTGCACAACTCTGAAAACTGGCCGATACACAAAACATGCTAAACACATCCAACATCTAACATCCAACAACAAACAACAAACAACTAACAACAAACCACAAACCACAAACCCTCCTCCCCATGCTTTTCGCCTCCATTGATATTGGCTCCAACGCTGTCAGACTTTTTTTTGCAAACGTTTTCGAACTCAAAGGCAATCCTATTGCCGAGAAGGCATCACTCATCAGGATCCCGCTGCGGCTGGGGCTTGACGTGTTTGAGTCGGGTTGCATTTCGCAGAAAAAAATTGACAGTCTAATCAAAACCATGCATGCTTTCAGGATGCTGATGGAAGTTTATAAACCCCTTGATTATGTTGCCGTGGCCACCTCGGCCATGCGCGAAGCCAGCAACAACAGCATGATCATCGAACAAATAATAAAAGAAACCGGCATAAACGTCCGCATCATTGATGGTATCGAAGAGGCCGAAATTCTTTGCGCCACCGACAACCTCGACACCGGCAAAAAGTTTTCGCTCACCATGTACACGGATGTTGGCGGCGGCAGCACCGAGATATCCGTATTGAAAAACCATGTGCTGTTGGATTCCGCTTCTTTCAAGCTGGGCACCATTCGCATCATGAACGACAAAGTACACGAAGAAGAATGGCTGAGGCTGGGCGAATGGCTGCACAAGTATAAGCCGGACTTTGGAAGGATATACCTTGTGGGTTCGGGCGGAAACATCAACAAACTGTCGAAGCTCTACAGCACACAGCCCGACAATTCCATCAGCCTGCCCAATCTCAAATCCGGTTTTAAAAAGCTGAGCAAAATGACGCTGCAGCAGCGCATAGAGGAGATGGGCATGCGTCCCGACCGTGCAGATGTGATAATCCCTGCAGCCGAAATTTTTATGAGCATCATGAAAACCACCCAGTCGAGTTATATTTTTGTTCCCCGCATCGGCCTTTCGGATGGGCTGATATATACTGTTTACAAGAAGTACAAGGCAAATTTGGCGCCTGTGAACTAACTGAGATAAGTAGGTTTGGCAGGTGTACTTGTAGTTTTCAAGTTTCACAAAGATCAGTGAGATCAAAGCGTAAGCTTGTCTTACGAAATTTTTCCATACCCTGACGTGTTAAATCAATGCGTGATAACATTACAATAATATTCCAAAATTTCTATCCCGGACCTGAAAATGCAATTATTTTTCAGGAATTTTTCAAAATGGGTTGTTGCAACCACGCGGGTTAGCTCCCTTTTTTTTGGACTTTACCCGGACTTTATGCCCTGATGGGTACTAAAAGTGCCATTTGAAAAATTTTTCTATATTACCTTTGCCTCGCCTTTTCGGGCAAAAAAACATACCCGTGACGGCGAATATCAAAAAATAATTCGAGTGTGTAACCAAAAAGGGGAATAATAAAAGTCAAGTTATCAACAATAT
>Ga0118677_10008719_pt1 | contig 16132 bp, 13 predicted proteins | sample AliMusrvi5mmetaG_FD_86154 | JGI IMG/M metagenome (GOLD analysis project Ga0118677, IMG submission 86154) | reverse complement strand
ACGCCGTGCATCTCATCGCTCGAGGAGGCACGGGAATTCAACCATCTGGCGGCGGCACGCGGGACGCGGCTCAAGGTGCATTTGGCGGTGGACACAGGGATGGGCCGGGGTGGTTTTGTGGAGGATGGTTTGTCGGCAACGATGGCGGCGTTGGAGGGTTTCGAGTGGTTGGAGATTGAAGGCATTGGCTCGCATCTGCCGTCGGCCGACGAAGATGAGCCGTTCACCCGGCACCAGATGGCGCGCTTCGATGCGATCATCCATGACCTGGGCGGCAGCACGCGTTTCCGCTGGCGACACCTTTCCAATAGTGCTGGCATTCTCGGCTATCCAAACGGCGCCTGCAATCTCGCACGACCCGGCCTGATGCTTTACGGCATCTCTCCCTTGCCGAAGTTTCAGCAACTTCTGCGCAATGTCATGACGCTGAAAAGCCGCATTACCTTGCTGCGCGACCTGCCCGCCGGCCATGGTGTTTCCTATGGCCGGGCGTTTGTAACGAGCCGTCCGACGCGTGTCGCAACCGTGGGCATTGGCTATGGTGATGGATATCCGCGGCAGGTGTCCGGGCAGGGGGCGGAGGTGTGTATTGCGGGTCGGCGTTTTCCCATTATTGGCCGGGTGACCATGGACCAGATGATGGTGGATGTGAGCGCTTCTGAGAGCGTCGCGGAAGGCGACGAAGTCGAACTCTTCGGCCCTCACCTGCCCGTGTCGGAAATCGCCGACCTTGCTCAAACTATCGTCTGGGAAATTCTCACCGGCATCACCCCACGGGTCATGCGTTGCTACCACGAATGACCGAATTTACCCGTTCCTCACCCATTTATCCGAACTCCAAATGATCCTTAAATCTATCAGCTCCGCCCACTTCCATGGCTTTTGCCGCTTTGATTCGTTAGTCCTGCCAATCCGTCCCGCCCATCTGCGAGCCCTCGGCGTGCTATCACTCCTAATCTTTTCATGCAAGCTCACCGCTGGTGCTGCCAATACCAAAGATCCTTTGGCGAAGTACGTTATCCTCATCAGCGTCGATGGTATGGGCTCGGCTTATATCAAGCCTCTGTTGCAATCCGGCCTCACCAACGAACTGACCACTTTCAAGCGCATGCAATCGGAAGGGGCTGGCACGCTCAATGCCCGCGACGATGCCAATTACGCCATCACCCTGCCCAACCACACATCCATGGTCACCGGGCGAGGCGTGGTCGGCCCGCTTGGCCACAATTGGACCACTAACACCGATCCGGCACCCGGCGTTACAGTCGCATCCAATAAGGGATCTTATATCGCCAGCGCCTTCGACGTCGTCCATGACCACGGCCTGCACACTGGCATCTGGTCCGGCAAATCGAAATTCAGCCTGTTCCATAGCTCGTACAATGCCACCACCGGCGCGCCGGACCTCAACCTTCCGGACCACGGCCGCGATAAAATCGACTATGAGAAAATTGCCGCCGGAATACCCGCGGCGGACCTAACGGCTGAATTCATCCATCAGTTGGCGGCCCGCCCATTTCATTTCGTATTCTTCCACTATCAAGATCCCGATGCCACTGGCCACAGCCTCGGCTGGTCGGCCAATCCCGAGAGTCGCTACGCCGCCTCGCTCAAGAGTGTGGACACCCAAATTGGTAAAATCCTTGATATGGTGCGAGAAACTCCCGATCTCAACGGTAAGACCACCATTATTCTAACATCCGACCACGGTGGCCATGATAGGACCCACGGCGATACCAAAAATCCCCTCGATTATACCATCCCATTCTACGTCTGGGGTGCGGGGGTAACGCCTGGCGGAGATTTGTATGCATTCAATCCGACCAGCCGCAGCGAACCGGCTGCTGAGGCCAATCCACCCTACTCCGGTCCGCAACCTATCCGCAACGGAGACGCAGCCAACCTCGCACTTTCTCTGCTAGGTCTGCAGCCGGTGCCTGGTTCCACCATCGACTTTGCCCAAGACCTCAGTGTCACTAAAGCCCCTGTAGAAAGTTCACGACTGCAAGATAAGATCAGATAGGAGAGCGCAGCGCTTCTTGGCGGCGATGATTTCGCTTTGGGTTTCGCGTGGTCCGAAGTTCAGTCCCATAGCGGCAGGAAGCAGCGTTACGAACGGAACTTGCAATGCCACGGAGAGGGTCGAAAACTCACCGTTGCTTTGTAGCTTCGGCTCTTCAGACACACCGCGAGACGCGGTGCGCACGGCCTGCGGCGAGGACGCCGCAGCTAGTGCGAACCTCACACTTCCTGACCTCGACATTGAAGTGACTGGGAATTGGCGATGGATCCCGGAAGATGACTTGGCATCCTTCCGGGTTTCCGGGATTGGCATCCGGCCGAATCTGTTAGCCCGTGATTCGTCGCCGTTGGGCGCAATGGCGTGACAAGCGCGGCGGCATGGCGGAGTCTCCGGGGGTGAAAAAACAAGCCCACTCGGGATCGCAACCCAAAGAACCACCGCCATGCCGCAGCTAATGTTGCAGGGCTTTCCTGACGGCGCAATTCGAATCGGTCCGGCCCTCGGCATTGTGAAAAAGGAGGGGTTGGTCACATATTTCGTCGGCCCCGATAATTATTTCTCGCATGCCGATACCGACGCCGCCAGCCAGCGCTTTATCATCGCGACGCTCATCGCCAACCGTCATGTGCGGGCCAGCGAGGTGGAAGCTTCCTGTCTGGACATCGCCCCCCGGACACTCATGCGCTGGACCCGGCAGTTGGCAGAGGAGGGCCCCGGTTCGTTCTATTTGCCACAGTCGGTTCGCGGCGCAGCGGTCATGACGGCGGAAAAAGCCGCGCAATGCGCCCGGCTGCTCGATGCGGGGGGCTCGGTTGCGGCGGTGGCCCGCCAGGCCGGTGTGAATGAATCGACCTTGCGCAAGGCGTTGCGCGACGCTCGCGTCGTCAGGTCGCAAATGCCTGCCCAGCCCCCTATTGAAGACCCGGCGGAGGTGACGACCAAGTCGCAGCGCAGTCGCACCGACGCGGAGGCGGCAGAGGGCATGGGGACGGCTTGCACCCGTGCCGACGAGCGCATGGCGGCAGCTTTCGGTCTGATGGGTAGCGCCGTCACGCGCTTCGAGCCCTGCCAGGACGTGCACATGGGCGGCCTGCTTGCCGGGCTTCCCGCGTTGTGCGCCAACGGCCTGCTCAGCGGCTTGGACAAGCACCTGTCGCTGCCCAAGGGATTTTACAGTGCCATGCACATTCTCATCGTATTGGGCTCCATGGCACTAGCACGCATCCGCCGACCGGAAGGGCTGCGGCATCTGCCGCCCGGTGAACTGGGCAAGGTGGTCGGGCTCGACCGGGTGCCGGAGGTGGGCACCTTGCGCGATAAAATCGCAGTGCTCGCCCAACAGGGCACGCCACGGGAGTGGATGCTCGACCTCTCGCGCCAATGGATGGGCGATGACCCGCTGGAAGCCGGCTACTTATACGTGGACGGCCATGTTCGGGTCTATCACGGTTCGAGCGCACTGCTGCCCAAGCGCTATGTCTCGCGCGAGCGGCTCTGCCTGAGAGGCACCACCGATTACTGGGTCAATGACGCGCTGGGGCGTCCGTTTTTCGTGGTCTCCAAGTCGGTAACCGACGGATTGGCGGCCACATTGCTGGAAGATATTATTCCCGAACTGCTGGCCAACGTCCCGTCGCAGCCGACGCAAGCTCAGCTCGACGCCGACCCGCTGTTGCCCCGGTTTGTGATGATCTTTGACCGCGAGGGCTCCACTCACAGTTTGTTCTCCAAGCTCTGGGAAAAACGCATCGGTGCGATCAGCTATCGCAAGAATGTCAAAGACCGCTGGCCCGTGAGCGAGTTCGTGGAAACCGAGGTGCCCAATCCCGCCGGTGGCTCCAGCCGCATGAAACTCGCCTTCAGGCAAACCGAACTGTCGTCCAAGGATGCCTCGATGCCCGTCCTGGAGGTCCGGCGTTTGACCGATACCGGCCACCAGACAGCCATCATCACCACTGCCCGGGGCTTGGCCAATCCGGTGGTGGCGGGCCGCATATTCTCCAGATGGTGCCAGGAAAACTTCTTCAAGTATATGATGGAACACTATGATATTGATGGACTTGTGAAATATGGCTGGGAGGAGATTCCTGGCACAGTGTCGGTAGTCAACCCGGCCTGGCGTACCCTCGACAAAGCCGCGTCAGACACCCGGCGCAAAATCCGCAAGCGCCAGGCATCTTTCGCCTCCGTGAGCTTCCACGCCGCCGGCGACGATATTGAGTTGCTGGCCCAACTCCACCAGGACATCCAGGCGCTGGAGGCCGACTTGGCAGACTTGCGTGTCAAGCGGCGCACCACGCCTAGGAAAGTGCCCATTGCCTCGCTTCCCGAAAACGAGCGACCAGGGCAACTGTTGCCGTTGGGCAAAATGCTCACCGACACCATCAAGATGATTGCTTACCGCGCCGAGACTGCGCTCGTCGCTTTGTTGCGTCCCCATTTGGCCAAGGAGGATGAGGCGCGGGCCATGATCCGCGAACTCTTCGTATCCTCCGCTGACCTTGTGCCCGACGAGACGGCAAACACCCTCACCGTCCGCATTCACCGTATGGCCTCTCCGGCCCACGACAAGGCCATAGCCGCCCTACTCGATGACCTAACTCAGCTTGCTTTCCTGCACCCTGAAACCCATGCCCGCCTGATCTATCAGCTCGTCTGAGCCGCCAAAAGTGCCAAACCATTTTCCGCCGAGGTCAGGAAGTGTGAGGTTTCAGTTCGATTGCAGCTGTTATCGTAGGAATAGAAGGTGACGGCATAGGCGGTGCTGGCGGATAAGCCGGATAGCTAGATACCAAGGGCATTGCCGGTGACAAAATCCCGATAGAGACTGCTGTAAGTGAAGGTGCCGGTATCCGCTGCCGGGATGTTGCGGTTGCGGGCTATCAAGTTGGCGCTGGAGTTGAAGTTTCCCGAAGCGTCCTTGGTGGTTGCCGCAGCCACGTTGGCTCCAGTGGTGAGCCGCAAGGTGACCGGACCACTGACCGCGCTTCTTGGGCCTGCGAATCCCGCAGGGGTGGTTCCTGCGGCACCGATGGCTGTGAAGGTGGGTTGGATTGAGGCGGCGGTGGTGTATCCCGCGTCAAAGCTCCCAATAATGGCGGCGTTGGCGGCGCAAACGAAAAAGATGACGGCCGAGGCGGCGAGCAGCGCACTGGGTTTTCGGTTGATGCCCAGGGTCATAGTTCGGTTCGGGATATTCATATTGTTAGATCGGTTTGTCTGGGTCGGGCGCGGTGTTCTGCCCGATTTGAGGAAAATGCATGCGCAGGAATCAGCAGATCCGTGCACGCAGCCGCTTGCATATCAAAATCCTCCGTTCGTGTCACCTGTCCAATTGGACAGGTAGGCTCATCAGCCGACCTCTACAATGCCAAGCCGCACTGCCGTCACCGCCGCCTGTGTGCGGTCAAGCACCTTGAGCTTGGCAAAGAGCCCGCCAAGGTGGAACTTCACCGTGCGCTCGCTGATGGCGAGGTTCGCAGCGATCTCCTTATTGCTGCGTCCCCTGACAAGGTGTCTCAATACTTCAATCTCCCTGGCGGTGAGTTCGTGGCGATCAAGACGAAGGGACAGGACGTCAACCACCAGCTTCGGCATCATGTCCTGGCCCGAAAACACCCCCCTTACCGTGGCTAGGATAGGGTCCCGCGGCGAATCCTTGAGCAAGTACGACTTGGCTCCGGACTGCACGGCCCGGAAGATGTCTTCATCCGAATCGTAGGTCGTTAGAACGATCACCCGAGCATCGCTGAACTCGCGGCGGATCTCAAGAATCGCCTCCACGCCGCTGAGCCGCGGCATCCGCAGATCCATCAGGCAGACATCTGGACGATGCGTTCGATAGGCTTCCACCGCCTCGAGCCCGTCGGCGGCTTCTCCGATGACTTCAATATCCGGGAGGTCGTGAAACATAGACACGATCCCAAGCCGGAACACCGGATGGTCATCAACCACTAGCAGACGAATCTTGTTCATGAACTCATCAATCCACAGGTTTCAACCGCTATCTCACACGAGATTTCCGTGCCGATGCCCGGTTTGCTGGAAATGTTAAGGATGCCACCGCACTGCTGGATCCGCTCACGCATCCCGGCGAGCCCGAAATGGATCGATGGTTCCTTGTCTGCGGCCACTGGATCAAATCCACACCCATCATCCTTGATGCAAAGCCTGACCCGGATATCCGAGAAATCCATCGTGAGTTCGATCATCCCGGGGTGGCCGTGCAGCATCGCATTGTGGATGGCCTCCTGACCGATGCGCAACAGGTTGTTCTCCTGGGCGGATGGCAGCCTGCGCATGTCCCCGCTGACCCGCCCGACACCACGGGTCGCGGTGCCGCGGGTGGCCTGTTCCAAAAGGCGGATCAGCGCTTCGGCCAGATCCCAATCCTCCAGAACCTGGGAGCGCATGTTCCAAATGCTACGCCTTGCCTCCTGAAGACTGCTGCATGCGGCCTCCCGCGCCATCGTGATGTGCAGCAGGGCCCCATCGTTTCCAGGGCCGAGCTTGCTGCGCGCCACTTCCAACTGCGCGGCGATAGCGGATAGATCCTGCGCCACGGTGTCGTGAATCTCCCGGGCCATCCGGTTGCGCTCACTCAGGATGGCTGCAAATTCTCCCTCTGCTTGACGCCTGTCCGCCACTTGGCGGCGCAGCCGTACCCGTGAGACAAGGGTGACCAAGGCAATGGCACCGAGTGATGCCGCCACCAGCGAGCCTAGCAGGATATTCAATCGCCCCGGCGTCCACCATGGCGGTTCCGCAATGACCCGGATATCCGCCGGGCTGCGCAGCAGGATTCTGAATGATGATGAAAAGACCGTCACGCCGTCCGGCATCCAGTAGCCTGAATCCAGGCAAATTCCGCTCACCTCAATGCGTGCTCCCGGCTTTAGGGACAGTGCCGAAGGGGCTCCGGAAGATGCGGGGAGCACCAATGGGAACTGCACACCCTCGCTTGTCACCGAAATTGCCCATCCGTCGCGGTGAAGGACCCTGCCAATAACGGTAGCTGTTAGCCTAACCAATTCGGGATCATGAGAATATGCATCCGCGATTCGAGACAAATCCAACGGCTCGGGCAGCTTGACGGCTCGAGCGGTTATCTTGCAGATGGCATCGTCCAACGATGGTGAGTGTTCCGACTTGTAGGGAAAGCCCAGCACGCGGATGCGGTCGCCGGGCCCCAATCGTACGTCTTGTGAGGTGTTGACTTGGATGCATTGGCTGCCATCTCGCACAAAGATCCGGCTGCCCGCCTCGCTGTGGATCACCTCGCCTTCGATCAGCATGCGGTGACCGTATGCGCCTTTACCTGAGTGCTGCAGAAGCGATCGAATGGATCTGGGCGTCCCCTCAAACGGGTTTTCCGGGGGTGTTTCCTCCTGAATCACAGGCTCGTTCTCCGGCACCCAAAGCCGGGGTCCAAGGGCCTGCCTTTGGTCGTTGTATCTGTGGAAACAGATTCCCCGTATCCTGACGGATGAATCCACCCACCGATCTGCGGTCAATTCCTTTCCCGAGACACGAACGGAGATCTGCTGGCCGCCTGTCGCCAGCATCATCACCGACCCCGGGTGGACTGAGATCCGGGTACCAGTGGCAGGAACGCACGACGCCGCGCATTTCGATCCATTGCCCGTTCAGGCCGCCCCACAGAAGCTCCTCATAGACAGCCCGGATCGGAGCCGGAAGCGGCCCGTGACCCAGAGTGCGCACCGAAGACGCCACGATGATGGGAGCGAAGCCACCGGGGTCGCTTACGCCGACGACCTCCACTTGGGCACCATTCTCCCAAACCAGATCCGGCAGAGCGTCGTTGCGGATGTAGGCACAGCTCTTGCCGTCGTGGACCACTGCCCTGTTCCGGCCAATCTCAGAGCCGCCAATGACGGTTCCGACCAGCCTCACCGGACGGGCCGATGCCGCCTCCTCCTGACTGAGCTTGAGCAAGTCCTCCGCACGCGTGATCTCCTGTGCCTGGCAGCAAGACAGCCAGACGCCTGCTAAAATAAGCCGCACACGCAGCCATACCACTGCCGCCCGCAGGCAGGGTCTATCAAATCGCAGATTGGGGTCGCGGCAATCCATTGAGTCGTGTGGGGCGGTTTTTGCGGCCTATCAAGGTGATTTGGCGGAGAACATGGGAGCATTCTCCCATGGGTGAGACGACGCTTCAAAGACTACGGCCCTCCCATCACATGCCAAGCAGATTCTCTTCGGGAGAAATAGGCACCAGAAAAATGCCTGCCCAATTAGCCTACTTGCCCAAAAGGACGGGTAGGCACTCTCGATTACAGGAGACTCCTCTAATTCTGTGGGACTGCACGGAGAACTTCCAGAGCTCGCTGCAATTGCGGATCACGCCTTGCGACTTCGTCGGTTGGGCCGATTGCAGCTGGTTGGTCTGGGACCACGCCAAAGCCCTCGAGGTCATTGCCGGTGGCCGCATCGAACCACCCGCGAAAGGGGAGTTGGAGGCGGCCGAGATTTGGGAGGACTTCCTCGACCGTAGAGATCACGCAGGCGGCCGTGGCGCTGCCGACCAGAGGGGCCCGGCCGGATTGCTGGATGGCATGACAAAAAACCTCAGCGTTGGAGCAAGTGTTTTCATTGCATAAAATCACCAGAGGTCGATCCCACACCGGATGAGCGCGGCGCTCGACCGGATAGCCAGGCGGTCCCCCTCGCGGAACCGTGAGCACATGCTTTGGCTGGCAAAACATCGCCAGCACCTGATCCGCCGCGCTGCCTCCGGCATTGTCGCGCACGTCGAGAATGAGCCCGTCGTGGTCTAGGGATGCCCGATAGATCGCCAATTCCAGCTGTGCAACGTCCTCCGGTGCCATCTGCGTCCATGCCAGATAGGCGAGGCGCGGGTGCGGCGGCGTTGCTGCGAGGTTGCGGTTGGCGACTTCGCGTGCCTCATGCTCAAGGGACCGGGCCTGTTCATAAGAGATGCAGCGCAATTCAATGACCCGTTGGCCGCCCCCGGCCGCCTGCACCACCAGCGGAACCGGCCGGTCAAGCGCCCCGGTGAAAAATTCCTCCAGAGGTGTGTGATTGTTGACCGCCCGGCCGGCGATGCGCACGAGCGTCTCGCCCGGCTGAGGTGCCTCTTTGAGTTGCCCCACTGGCGAACCTGCAAGCACCCGGGCGATGACCAGCGGTCCTTCACCCGCAGCGTCTCTAAACACCAGACCCGGGTGGGCCGTCATCTTGGGCGCGGGCATCGGCGCAACAGATGGCTGAGGCCAATCATCAGCGACAAAGCCAAGGTGTGAGGAGTTGAGTTCGGCTAACAGCATCTCGATCACCCTCTCAAATTGCCTGGAATCCCGCGCTCCGACCGCCAGCTCCTCATATTTTATCCGCAGCGCCGGCCAGTCGGCTCCCTTCATTGTGGGGTCGTAAAACCGCTCGCCGAGGCTGTGCCAAATGCGCCGGAAGCCCAGTCGAAGCCGCTCGTCACGCCGCCGCTCAACCGACAGGAGAATGGGGAAACGCGTTACTTTGCCCTCCCTGAGAATCGCCGGACAACCGTCCACCAGCAGTAGCAAGCTGCCATCAGGTGTCACCCGGATAGGCACGCCACGACATTTTGCCACGACGCTCAGGGAATTTTTTGAAACTGATAGAGAATAACAATGAGGGTCGTTCGGGTTGTCGTTTTGCAGCAGCAGGCTCTTGGAATCCGCTGTCCAGATCACCCGGCAGGGCTCCATTCCGCGGGTCGTTAGAGGAGTGGCTAGCTCGCCGCAGCGCACAATCGCCTCATCCGACGTGTTCCGGGCGAGGCCGCCCATGCCGAAGTCGATGCGCCACAGGCCAGCTTTGTTAGAAAGACCACGGCGGGAGGTGAACACCAAGAACCGGCCGTCCGGCGACCATCGAGGAGAGCCGTCGAAGGCCGGGTTGCGAGTGAGATCAAGCGGCGGGCGGCTACCATCGGCGGCGACGAGCCAGATATCCCGGTTGCTGTTGGGGTCAACAGCGCCGAGGGCTAACCAATGGCTGCAGGGCGACCACTCGAGGGTCGGCTTGTCCCAGCATTGAAAAACCCGTATGGGCTTGCTGCCATCGGCGGCGGCGCTAAACACATCCCCATTGCCCTCAACCCAGGAGATATATTTGCCATCCGGGCTGACTTTCAGACGGCACTTCGAGCGCTGGCCACGGGTGAGTTGTTCGGCCTTGCCGAGGCGGCCATGGTTGAACGCAGAGCGGAAATAATTGGCCTCCAACCCGTCATCACGCAGAAAGTACAGCCACTCGCCATCTCGGGAAAAGCGCCCCTCGCTTTCAGCAGCGGAGGATTTTGTCAGGCAAAGTGGTGGATTGCGGCCATGGTCGGACAGCCACAGCTTGTCACAGGCAGCAAACACGACTTGGTCGAGTTTGGGCGAGAAATCCGCGTCGGTCGCGGCTGAGACTTGTTCGCTGGTGTGTGAAACGTCGGGCACCTTTGCCCGCGTCCACAGTTCGAGGGGGACTGGCGCGGCATCCGTGGCGGGCCGCAGGCGGCAGAGGTTCCAGCCGGCTAACATCATGAAAGTCCCCTCGTCGGCGGACATGCTTGGCTGTGAAATCCGCTCGCTTGTCGCAAACGTGAGTGGTTTGCTGGTTAGTGTTGATTCCCGGTAGGAGCAGAGATTGGCGACGCCGTTGATTCGAGATACATAGTAAAATCCCTTGCCGTCGCGCTGCCACAGCGGCGAGCGCGCATCGGTGGCACCGGGTAACAATCTCAGGAATGAGTTATCGGACTCCCGATAGAGCCAGAGTTGCGATCCGCGGGAGCCGGACTCGCCCTTGCGATATGGCCGCTCACCCCCCCTGCAAAAGAGCACGCATCCGCCATCCGGCGAGCAAGCGGCACCGGTGGCGTAGGCATCGAACAGGCAACGCTCGCGTCGGGAACGGCTCAGATCCACTTCGAGCAAGCGGGTGGAGTTGGGGCCCGCGAGTTCGCGTTTGCCGGAGATGATGGCCCGCGTGCCGTCCGGCGACAAGCATTCGAGCAAGCCGCCCTCGCTGTGGAATGAATGTTGGTGGGTCTCGCCACCCCCGCCAGCAGCCATCGAAAACACTTGAAACGAGCCAGTTCGGTTGCTGGAAAATACCACCCGGCGACCATCCGGGGTGAAATGCGGACGGGTGTCTTGTGCCGGATGATCGGTGAGACGAACGGCCTCCCCTCCTTCCACCGAGGCGCTCCATAATTGGTTTAGCCATTCAAAGACAACCGTTTTGCCGTCGGGCGAGAGCGTCGGCCATTCCACCAGTTGAATGGGCGTGGCCCCTTCCGGGATGGCGGCGTGGGCACCGGCAAGCGCTACCAGCCAGCCGAGTGCGAGGCCCGCCGTTCTTTTCCAACGGGCCATTCTTGAAAAGACGATAAAATGGCTTGCTGCTGCGATTTTTACCACGGATTTCAGGCGGCGGAAGGCACCTTAGCGACGATTTTCGGGCAGATGGTAGCTGCAGTATTCTTGGTGATCTTGCTGGCTGACGAAAAATTCCAAGTCCGGGGCGCTGCGCTCGGTTTTCCCACAGGTGGTGCAGTGGTGCAGGCAATCGGCGCTCGAGGACATCGCGGCGCGAAATTGCTGGCGGCGCTTGAGGATTTGCCAGCCTCCGGCCTGCAGGGCGTTGGCCGCGCCGATGGCTCCACCGGCGAGGAATCCGACCAGATGAGCGGTGTTGGCGACCGGGCCGATGACACGGGTATAACAGACGACGAGCCAAATGAGCATTAATGAAACCGTGCGTGGATTCATCACGAATTCCGGGCTGGGATGGAGTTTTCCCCGCAGCAGCAAAAACCCGAACAAGCCGTAATTCACTCCGGACATGCCGCCAAAGCCAGCACCAGCCCACAACCCCTGCGCTAGATCAGACAATGCCGCGACCGCCAGCACCAGCCCCAAAAACCTCCGCCAACCGAAACGCATTTCCAACACCAAGCCGAATTGCCACAGCCACATCATGTTGAAAACGATGTGCATGATGCCAAAGTGCAGGAACATGGGCGTCACCAACCGCCATAGCTGCCCCCGCTTGATGTCGGCCAGAGGGTCCGGATTCTTCAGACGAGCTGCGGCGAGGTTCAAACTCCGGGCCATCGCGTCGAGCTCCCGCACTTGCTCCTGGGTAATGGCCTCCTGGCCGTCTCCCGGCTCAAAACGCCCGCTCGTAGAGTCGTACCCCCGCTTGTCTAGCAATTCCAAATACTCCTGCCGCTGCTTGACATATTCCTCGTGCCCTCGCTGTGAGGCCATGAACAGCGCATCCGCCTTTTCGGAGTGGCTGCCAAACTGCGTCAAAGCCGCCACCAGCGCTGAAACAACAATCAAAAACAGGGTGACGGGCAGGTAATGCGTGAGCACTGCAAAGTTGACAGACTTGGCATCCCGTGGATCTTTCGACCATGGTCGGTTGGACATGAGAATTGTGGAATTCAGGGGTGAAAAAATCAGCACGTGGGCACGCCGAGCGCCGCAAGCAAATCCATCCGTCGGGTATGTCGCGCTCGGCCACAAGCTAGGCCGCCACTGCCACAGCGCACAAGAAATTTCACGGCCGGTTGACAAGCCCCTCCATCAGGGGCAACCTCCGCGTGTGACCCCCGAACTGCAACATTCCCCCCTCGAAGCCGCCCATCAGGCGCTTGCTGCCCGCCTCGTGCCTTTTGCCGGCTGGAACATGCCGGTCCAATACACATCGATCCTCAATGAGCACCACGCCGTGCGCAACGCGGCCGGCATTTTCGATATCTCCCACATGGGCCAGTTCTTGGTCAGCGGACCGGGCTGCGCCACCTGGCTCAACCGCTTGCTCACGAACAACATCGACAAGTTGGCCCCCGGTCAGGGCCAATATACCCTCATGCTCAACGAGCAGGGTGGGGTCATCGACGACCTCATCGCCTACCGCAGTGGAGAGGCAGAGTTTTTTTTGGTGGTCAACGCCTCGATGATTGAGGAAGACTTTTTCTGGCTGGCCGGCCACCAAGACCCAGACATCATCCTGCGCAATGAAAGCGCGTTGTGGGCCGGCATGGCCATCCAAGGCCCCCGTGCCAGTGCGATTTTCGCCAGCGCCTGTCCCGGCGAAACCCTGCCTCCGCGCAACGGTTACGCCACCACCACCGCCGGGGCCATCGTCTGCCGCACCGGCTACACCGGCGAGGACGGCTTCGAATTCTTCTGCCCCGCCGCCGAGGGTATCGCCGCGTGGGACTCGTTCGTCGCCGCCGGTGCCGCCCCCTGCGGCCTGGGTGCCCGCGACACCCTCAGACTCGAAATGGGCTATCCGCTCAATGGCAATGACCTCTCGCCCGAACGCTCCCCCATCGAAGCAGGTCTCGGATTTTTCGTGGATCTAACCAAGCCGGATTTTATCGGCCGCGACACCCTGTTGCGCCAAAAATCCGAGGGGCCAACCGTAAAGCTCAGCGCCATCCAATACACCGACAAGGGGGCCCCACCGCGTGCTCATTACCCGGTGCTCGCCGAGGATGGCAGTCCCCTCGGCGAACTCACCAGCGGCGTCCTCTCGCCCTCACTGATGACTGGCATCGCCATGGCCTACCTGCCCACCGCGTTTTCCAAGCCCGGCACACCCCTGCAAATTGACGTCCGCGGCCGCCTGTTCCCCGCCATTGTCGTCAAAAAGCCATTCTATAAAGCCGGATAAAAAGACCCAGGAGCTTCCCCTGCCGTGCTCCGGTTCGGGGCTTGCATTTTGATTCTTTCCCTACTTAACTCCCTCCCACCATGAACGTCCCAGCTGATCTCCGCTACAGTTCCTCCCATGAATGGCTGCGCCTCGATGGCGATATCGCCACCGTCGGCATCACCGATCACGCCCAAGAAGAGCTCACCGACGTCGTCTTCGTCGAACTCCCCGCCCTCGGCCGCACGGTTGATGCTGCCGACCCAACCGCCGTGGTGGAATCCGTCAAGGCCGCCAGCGACATCTACGCCCCCGTGGCCGGCGAAGTCGTCGAGCTCAATCCCGCAGTGGAAGCTGATCCGTCATGGGTCAACACGGACCCTTACGGCAACGGCTGGCTCTTCAAGCTGCGCGTCAAAAATCCCGCAGATGCCCTCAATCTGCTCGATGCCGCTGCCTACGCCGCCTCAATCAGCTAGCAAGGCTGCGCCTCAGACCCAAGACGCAAAAATTGAAGACGCAAAAATTGAAGACGCAAGCACGGAGACTTGAAGACGCAAGAGCAGAAACTTGACCTAACGGAATAATCGTTAGCCTTGCAAGGACTGCTGGACAGCATCCACAGGCAGGCCGACCGAAGCGAGCCTAGGCGGATTTTGGCCTGAGAGGTCTGGGATGGACGCGTTCGTACGGGCTTTCGCCGGCCGCAAGGCGGAATAGCCGCTCGGCGCGGGTGCGTATGGCTTGTCGAATGAAATAACCGACGTACACCGTGGTCACTGCCAGCAGCGTGATTCTTTCGAGGTGTTTCATGGGGGTAGTGGGCTGAGATTACCGTCTTCCGAACTCTGCAACGCAAACCTGAGTCCGCATCGGGAGACATCCTCAAAGTAGAAAATGCGCGGCGAAGCGCAAGCCAAAAAATTCGCGGATTTTTTTTGCGGGGGGCTCAGATTCCGATCATGCGGCGGAATTCCCTCGCGCTGTCGTCATTGAGCAGGCGCAGGGCGGATTCCACGGGCAGGTCAGCGGCCACGATGTCCTGTGCGGCTGTCAGGGCTGGGTACTCGCTGTGACGGAACTCCAGCACCCGGGTGTCAGAGTCCCACAACGTCCAGGCCGCCCGCAAATCCCCGTCGCGCGGTTGACCTACCGAGCCAACCATCACCGCACACACAATCCCCTCGGGCAGATGCACACGGGTGGCTCCAAGCCACTCCGGAGGCACCGCCGCCGCGGGATCAAAAAAAATCTCCTGACGGTGGGTGTGGCCAAAAAATCCAATCCCGCGACCCGACTCGCGCAAGCACTCCAAGGTCGGCAAGGCATCGCCGAGCGAGCGCAGATAGGGCCATTCCTCTGGATGGTGCAAGGCGGCATGAGCGAGCACGCCGCCGGGGATTGGCAACTCGCGCGGCAAGCTGCGCAGCCAAGCGGCATTGTCGTCATGCAATGTGCGGGCAGCTTCTTCCACACCGGCCCACACCGGATTTTTGCGCCAATCCCGGTTGGCAGGCAAGGCCGTCCGGTCCCTGCGAATGTGATTCGTATAAAAATCGTGGTTGCCCATGACGCTGGCAACCCCCAGCCCTCGTAAGCGGCTCACGCAGGCATTGGAGCTCGCCCCGTAGCCGACGGTGTCGCCGCAGCATACCACCCGGCCGATCTTGCCCTTGGCCACATCCCGCAGCACCGCCTTGAGAGCCGGCTCATTGGCATGTATATCGGATAGAATCGCAATTTTCGGCATCTCCCATCTATTGTACGCTAGGCGTCAAGCTCAGGAGCCGCGCAAGGACATTTGTCGTTTTGTAGCGGCGTGTCTATGACCGCCGATGACCCTGAATCGCCGATGAGAACCCGCCGACTCGACAAGGGTCATCTCATGCACATCGGCGGTCACAGACACACCGCTACAATGCGCCTCAGCTGTTGCTTGCCTGCGACTCGCGCACCGGCAAATTTTATCCGATGTTAGCGCCTCGGCCCACAGCCGACACTTAGGGAGTCCGACTTGCTCGCACCGTTGCCGAAAGCGAGGTCGAACACTGGGTTCTCATGCTTTTGCCTGAAGGTTTCAGCCGGGATGAGATCCTGACCCGAGTGACTCTCTACCTTCCCCTCTTGCGGGATTGGTGTTAAGGAAAGGAAGATATCGCGGGCTTCACGGCAGCAGGTTCCTCAGCAGCAGGTTCCTCAGCAGCGGATTTCTCAGCGGTGGGTTCCTCAGCGGTGGGTTCCTCAGCGGTGGGTTCCTCGGCAGCGGGTTCCTCAGCGGTGGGTTCCTCGGCAGTGGGTTCCTCGGCAGTGGGTTCCTCGGCGGTGGGTTCCTCAGCGGTGGGTTCCTCAGCGGTGGGTTCCTCAGCGGTGGGTTCCTCTGCGGTGGGTTCCTCGGCGGTGGGTTCCTCAGCGGTGGGTTCCTCAGCGGTG
>Ga0118677_10008717_pt1 | contig 16136 bp, 7 predicted proteins | sample AliMusrvi5mmetaG_FD_86154 | JGI IMG/M metagenome (GOLD analysis project Ga0118677, IMG submission 86154) | reverse complement strand
GTGATTACCAACAACCTCGTGCTCACCTTAGACAAGGTCGTCACCAAGGGCACCGGCAACATCGTCATCAGGGACAGCGGCGGCACCCCGCTCGAAACCATCGACGTGACCACGACCAAGGTCACCGTCAGCGGCGCGTTGGTGACGATCAACCCGGCTAACAACCTGGCCTACGCCACCGGTTATTATGTGCAGATTGACAGCACCGCCTTCGTCGGTTTCGCGGGCATCGCGGACACCACGACCTGGAACTTCACCACCGAGTCGGTGCCGGTCATCGCCACTCTGAATCCTTTGGACAACTCAAGCGGCGTGGTGACCACCGCCAACCTCGTGCTCACCTTCGACAAGGTCGTCACCAAGGGCACCGGCAACATCGTCATCAGGAAGGCCAGCGACAACAGCGTGCTCGAAACCATCGACGTGACCTCGACCAATGTCACGGTCAGCGGCGCACAGGTGACGATCAACCCGGCTAACAACCTGGGATACGCCATCGGTTATTATGTGCAGATTGACAGCACCGCCATCGTTGGCTTCGCGGGCATTGGGGACACCACCACTTGGAACTTCACCACCGAGCTAGTGCCGGCCATCGTCAGCTTGAGTCCTGCGGACGATGCGACCGCCGTGCCGAACACCGCGAACCTCGTGCTCACCTTCGACAAGACCGCTTTCAAGGGAACCGGCAATATCGTCATCAAGAAGACCAGCGATGACAGCGTGTTCGAAACCATCGACGTGACCGCCGCCAAGGTCACGGTCAGCGGCGCACAGGTGACGATCAATCCGGACGGCGTCCTCGCTCTCGACACGGGCTATTACGTGCGGATCGACGCCGGGGCCATCGAGGGCTTCGCGGGCATTGCCGACACCACGGGGTGGAACTTCATCACCACCGGGGTGGCACCGGTCATCGCCACGCTCTCGCCCCCGGACGGCGCGACTTTCGTGGGTGCTGCCGAAAATCTCGTGATCACCTTCGACAAGGAAGTCGGGAAGGGGACGGGCAACATCGTCATTTACAAGTCCAGCGACAACAGCGTTTTCGAGACCATCGCCGTGACCGATGCAAAGGTCACCATCAGCGGCGCACAGGTGACAATCAATCCGGCGGGCACCTTGGACTACCTAACAGACTACTACGTGTTAATCGACAACGGTGCCATTGTTGGCTTCGCTGGCATCGCGAACACCACGGCATGGAACTTCACAACCTCGCCGGCTGGGTACACGCGCTGGACCGGAAGCGGGGATTGGAATGCCTCCGGCAACTGGAGTCCTAATGACGTCCCCAACACGGATTCCGAGGCTGCCGTTTTCAACGGGACGTCTGCCGGTAACCCTCAGCTACAGACCACCGCTGCTTTCACGTTCGGCCAAATCAAGGTCGTTAGTCCGTCGGCCAATGTTTCAATTAGCAATAGTGCCACATTAGGCACCGGCCAGACTCTGACCTTGTCCCCTGCGGGGTCTTTTGGTGGTGTTGGAATCGACATGTCCTCAGCGACTAAGAACCTCACCTTCGCTGCCAATGGACAGAATACTGGCAGGAAGATATCGGTCGCGCTGGCATCAAGTCAGGAATGGCGCCTGACCGGCTCAGGCGATCTGTCGTTTGGGTTCAGCAATGCGTCCAATTTACCTCTCGTCCAACTGGGGGCGTATGCCCTGACGGCCAACGTGGGCACAGGGCGGCTCTTTGACGCCACCTCCGCCACGATCATAGGCACCGGCGGAAGTCTGATCAAGACCGGTGCCGGCACGCTGATACTCGGCCAGGCCAACACCTACACCGGCACCACCGCCGTCAACGGAGGCACACTCCTGGTGAACCGTCCCGGCAGCCTGGCAGCGGGCACCGTGACAGTCGCCAGCGGCGCGACCTTCGGCGGCACCGGCACGGCGGGCGGCGCGGTGACGTTCGGCTCCGGTGCCAAGGCTTCCTTCACCGTCACGTCATCCGGCGGGGCCAACAACACCACGCCCATGACCCTCACCGGCGTGATGACCTATAATGCAACCGTAATCCACCTGTACCTGCCGGCGGGACTGCCAAACGGAACTTACGATTTGGCGACCTCCTCCGCGACGCCGATTCAGAACGGCGCCTTCCCCACGCCAGTCGTGGACAGCGGCTCCTACCAAAGCGGATCTTCCGGCCAGATCACCTTGGATACCACGAACAACAAATTGGTGCTGACCGTCGCCGAAGGTGGCGGCACCAACTACGCCTTGTGGATCGGCACCTACTTCGGTACGGAAACCGACCCGGCCATCATCGGCGCCAACTCCGATCCCGACCACGACGGAGTGCCCAATGGCATCGAGTTTCTAACAGGAACCGTCCCGAACGACCCGACCTCGCACGGTGCCCCTTCGGTCACCCGCAACAGCGGCGGCGACCTGGTGGTCACCTTCCAGCGCGTCGATGCCGCCAACATCTACGATGTGACGGTGCAATATGGCAACGACCTGCAAGGGTGGACCGACATTCTAGTGCCCAGGACCGCCACCGCCGGCCCGCCGGTCACCGTGGTTGAAAATGGCACCGCCCCCGACGATATCACCGTGATTGTCACCGGCCCGCCGAGCACTGAAAAATTCGCCCGCGTCGCGATCACCCTCACCCCGTGACCCATCATCTGACGTGAGGTGTGGCATTTCCGCGGAATCAGGCGGTTGGCTACAAGCTCTCCGCCCCTTTCCCGGGTCATATCCACCTTCATGCATCACTGCCAAACCTTTCCGGAGTTAATGGGTTTTCTCCGGAATCCGCGGGGTCGCCGATTTGACGTTCGCGACCCCGCAACCCAAAGCAAGGCACGGAAACAGATGAAACTGCACCAAAAAAAGCCCATCCGGACGATGTTCGCAGGTGCCATCCTGGCACTGGCCGCAGGTGGCACGCCCCTGCAGGCGGCGGACCCGCCGCCGCCCAAGGGCGTGATCCTGGTGCTGATAGACGACATCGGCTACGGTGACATCGAGGCGCTGTATCCGTGCGGCCTGGCGACGCCGCAATTGGACAAGCTCTCACAGCAGAGCCTGCGCTTCACCGACTTTCATGTAGGCACAACTTGCGCGCCGAGTCGCGCGTCGTTGATGACCGGCCGCGCGATCAATGCCACCGGAGTTTGGCATACCGTCGCCGGCCGTGAAATCCTGCGGGAAAACGAGCAGACGATGGCCGAGGTGTTCCGCGCCAGCGGTTGGAAAACCGGCATCTTCGGCAAATGGCACTTGGGCGACGGCTATCCGTTTTCGCCGCGTTTCCGCGGGTTCGATGTCGAGGTCATCCACGGTGGCGGCGGAGTCAGCCAGGGGCCGGATTACTGGGGCAATGATTACTATTCCGGCGTTGACCGCAACGGCAAGCCGACCAAGGCAGACGTCTATATGGAAAACGGCAAGCCAGTCGCCGCCGACCGCTTTTGCACTGATTACTGGTTTCACCGAGCGCAGCGGTTCATCAGGGAATCCGTGAGCCAACACAAACCGTTCTTTTGTTATCTTGCCACCAATGCCGCGCACGAGCCATACAACGCCCCCTACAAATTCAAGGGCGGCTTCGATGGGCTGATTGAAAACATCGACGCGAACATGGGACAGCTCAACGAGTTCCTAACGACAGAGGGTATCAAGGACGACGTGTTGCTGATCTTCACCAGTGACAACGGCACGGCCGGAGGTCGCCGCGGCGGACTCCGCGGCAACAAGGGCAGCCTCTACGATGGCGGTCACAACGTGCCATGTTTCTGGCGGTGGAAAAACGGCGGCCTCGGCGGATCGGCCACCACCGCGCGCGACGTCAAACCTCTAACCGCCGGGATGGATTTCCTGCCAACCTTCATCGACCTGCTCGGGTTGACCAAACCCGCCGGCGGCCAACCGCTGCACGGCATCAGCCTGAAGCGGATGCTGTTGGATCCGGCGTTCATGCCCGCCGAACGCACCCTCGTGGTCGATACCCAGCGCCTGGCCAAGCTCACGAAGTGGCGCCTCGCCTGCGTGATGAAAGATGAGGTCGCCGGCGACGTGATTACCCACAAGTGGCGCCTGATCCGCGGCTCCGCCGGAGACAAGCCCGAACTCTATGATTTTCTAACAGACCGTGGCGAGGACCACAATCTGGCGACCGGTCACGAGGCGGAAATATCCGGGTTGAAGGCGAGTTATGAAACCTGGTGGGCCGACGTGTCGCAGGGTGCGGAGACCTATCCGCCCTTCGTCGTCAACCCGGAGCGGGAAGCGGAACTGTCCCTGTTTTCCCACAGTTGGATCGGCGGCGATTTGTCGCCGTGGAGCCAGGGCTTGGTCGCCAACGCGGCCGAGGGTACCCGCACGCATGCCATCCGCTTTGATCGGGCCGGCCGTTATCGCATCGAGTTGCGCCGGTGGGCGCGCGAGGACGGCGGTGCCATCGACGGACCGGCCGTCTCCGGCGGTGGCAAGATCGTGCCTGCCAAAAAGGCGCGCGTCACCATCGAGGGTGTTGGCATGTTGACCAAGCCGATCCAATCCGGCGATGTCATGTCGGTGTTTGAGATGGACGTCCCGACCGGCCCTGCGACCCGCCTGGAAACGGCCTTTCTCGACGCCGACGACAACGTGCTCGCCGGTGCTTATTACGTTTACCTCCGTCTGATAACCGGAGATTTGAATCCGCCAAAGCACCCATGATCGCAAGCCTATCCAGATTCCGCCGGTTGCTCACCCTCGTCCTCATTGCCGGCTTGTCCGGTGCGGCAATCACCGCCGGGGAACCGCAAGCCGCAATTCCGGTGCCGGACATGGCCGCCGCGCGCACCCGTCTGCTGGAGTTGTCAGGCTCCAATGAGATCCTCTTCATCAAACGCTTCACCTACACCTCTAATCACTACTACACCGAATTCCTCAACTCGCAATGGAAGCCCGGAGGCTGTATCTTCGTGCTCTCCCTCAAGGACGGCTCGACACGCCAACTCACCGCGGATCTTGCGGGCGGTGTGTTCGGACGAATGGACTTGTCCTTCGACGCCCGCAAGGTGGTATTCGATTGGAAACGCTCCGCAGGCGAGGGTTACCGGATTTACGAGGTCGGCATCGACGGCCATGGACTCCGGCAGATCCTCAAGGCACCGGACAACGAGGCCGAACTGGTCGCCAAATACCATTACGAATATCACAACGGCACCGATGACATGCATCCGTGTTATTTGCCGGACGGCGGGATCGCCTTTGTTTCGACGCGTTGCCAAACCAGCACGCTTTGCCATGGCGGGGACGCATTCACGACGTGCGTGCTTCACCGGGTGGACGCCGATGGCACAAACCTCCGCCAGTTGAGTTTCGGCGCGTTGAGCGAGTTCACACCAACCGTATTGCCCAGCGGTCGCATCATGTACGCCCGCTGGGAATATGTGGATAAGGGCGCGGTGGCGGCCAAATGTATCTGGTCGATGCGGCTCGACGGCACCGATTCGTCCGAGATCTACGGCAACGACATCGCCTTTCCCACCACCATGATCCAGGCCCGCGCGATTCCGGGCGCACCCAACAAATATGTCTTCCTTGGTTGCCCGCACTACCCGCAGAATGCCCTGGGCACGGTTGTGCGCATCGATATGAACAAGCCGATCCGCACCGAGGAGCCGATGACCTACATCACCCCGCAGGTCAAGATCCTGGCCGAGGGGGGGTGGCATTTCCTTGACCCCGCTTCAGGCAGGATGGCCCAGGATGGCGGCGGCAACGGCCCGCTGTTCCGCGACCCATGGCCGCTCGACGAAAAGCATTTCCTGGTCGCCCACAAGCCCGGCGGCTTCGGCGGGAGTTATGCCCCGGCCGGTTATGGGCTATATCTGTTAGAGCAAGGCGGTCAGGTCGAGCCGTTCTATCGGGATGCGGCGATTTCGTGTTGGCAACCGCTGCCGCTCAAGGCGCGCGAGCGGCCGCCGGTGCTCACGTCCGCCGCCGACCGCGAATTGGCCGATCGCAAGTTGGCCCGTTGCGTGGTGACCGACATCTATCACGGGCTCGAGGGGGTCGGGCGCGGCTCGATCCGCCACCTCCGCATCCTCGAACAAGTCGCGCGGCCGTGGAGCGCCCGCCGCTTCGGCCGCTTGAACGCCGACGAATATGATCAGCAGCACGCCGTGGTCTCGAAAGACACCGCGTTGGGCTTGAAGGTGCAGCACGGCATCGTGCCGGTGGAAAAAGACGGCAGCGCGCACTTCCTCGTGCCAGCCAACGCCAACATCTTCTTCCAGGCATTGGACGAAAACTACCTCGCGGTGCAGACGGAACGAACGTTCGTCAACTACATGCCAGGTGAAACCCGCTCCTGCGTCGGATGCCACGAGACCCCGGGGGATGTGTCGCCGCCCGCGTCCGTTTCACCCATCGCCCTCGGTCGCGCCCCGTCGCTGCCGGGTCCGCAACCCGGCGAGACAAGCGCCCGCCGCCCGTTGCACTACCCGACCGACGTGCAGCCGGTCCTCGACCGCCATTGCATCAAATGCCACAATGAGAAGGACCTGAAGGGTGGTCTCGATCTAACCGGCCGCCCGACGCGGTTCTTCTCGGCATCCTACGAGAACCTCCTGGCCGAGCGGCGCGGCGGCCGCAAAGACCGGCGGGATCCGGGACTCGTCCCGACCATCGGCGAGAATCATCCCAAAACCGGCAATATCCAGTACCTGCCTGCCAAGAGCCTCGGCTCGCACAACAGCCTGCTCGTCGCCATGCTGGCGCCAGACAAGGTGCGGCTGCAGGGCGACCATGCCCGTCTCGACCGTTTGGCAATGCTGGTGAAAACCCACAAGGACATCCGTCTCGACCCCGCGGAGCTGCTCAAGATCTCCAACTGGGTGGACACCAACGCGCAATACTACGGTTCCTACTATGGACGGCGTAATTTGCAGGAAAAGAACCACCCGGACTTCCGCCCCTTGCCGACCTGGGAGTCCGCGCTCGGCATTCCGCCGCCGGATCCCTCCCAGAAAGAAACGCCCCAATGAAGATGAAATTCGTCCTGTCCTCGGCATGCGTGATGCTGTCGTTCAATGTCCCCACCGCAGCGGAACCCGCGCCTGTTCCGCCTCCCAACGCGCCGGCCGAGCTCAAATGGGATGCCGCCACCGGCAAGCTTACCCTCAACTATCACGGCGGCGTGATCCTCGACGCCACGGTCCGCGCCGAGGATGCTGCGGGCAAAGTGGTGACCGGTGCCGCCGTCAAGCTCGGGCCGGCACCGGCCTACGGCGACAAGGACAAAATCGAGCAGCGCCTCAAGTTCGCCCTAACAGAACAAAGGCAGGGCGTCGAACTGGTGCTGCGCGGCACCGCCACCGGCAGCGCGGAGGCCTTTCCCGCCGAGACCGAAGCTGCCGCGCAGAAACGCCTGCCCTTGATCCGTAACAGCGTCGGCCTGAGCCGCAGCCTCCGCAACAACGCCGTGTACGACCGCCGCTGGGACTGGCTGCTCGCCGGCCCACCCGACGGCGCGACACGGATCGGCGCGGACGCCTCAAGGAGGGTCGGCGTCCCGCCGACATCTTCCGCCAATGAACCACCAGGTCCCGCGCTTGGCGCGCCTGGCAGAAACGCCATCCCCATTTCCTGGGAATCCCGCGGCTCGTCCATCGAACTGGTCTTCCGCCCGCGTTTCTATCAGAAACACAAGGAGATCAAATACTTCACGCCCTGGACCTACGAGCCATGGCAAGGTTCCCTCACCGGCTATTGCACCTGGTGGGCATACAAGGGTGGCTTCTCGCAGCAGACGCTGGACGCCATGCTCAAGGTGTTCGTTGACAAACACCTGCCCGATTTCGGCTACGATTACCTGCAGTTCGACAATTGCTATCAGATCGGCAACGGCAGCCATCCGACCAACTGGCTGACCTGGAACAAGGGCAAGTATCCGGGCGGTTGGCAATATGCGATGAAGGCGATCCACGACGCCGGCATGAAACCCGGCATCTGGGTACACCGCGTCCACCGCCCGAACGATCCCCACGTCAAGCAGGAAGGCGAGCAGCACCCCGACTGGTTCGTGCATACCAACGACGGTGCGATCCTCCAGCACAGCGGATTTTACGCGCTCAATACCCACAACAAGGAGGCTGTTGACGCGATGATCCGGCCTCTCTACCGCGGCCTCAAGGAGCAAGGATGGAGTTATGTGAAAGTCGATGGCGCGGGTGACCTGCTGAGCGCCTACAACCGGAAGGACGTCACGCAGTTCTTCGAACAAGTCCATTCAACGTCCGCCGAAACCTGGCGCGTTTGGGACCAGGTGGCACGCCAGGAACTCGGTCCTGACATCTTCCTCCTCACCTGCTGGGGCGTCGGGCCGGGCGTCAACTCGGTCGGGCTCGCCGACGCCTGCCGCTTGAGCAGCGACGGCTTCGGCACCGGCGAGTTCCAGCACTTCAATTCGTGGAACGGCGTGGTCTGGCGCAACGACCCCGACCATTGCGACGTCCTCGGCCAGTACTACATGGACAACGACGCGATGATGCCGGTGTTCGGGGCCAAGGCACCGGTGCCGGCCCGCTCCGTCATCCGCCCCGCGCTCTGCAGTTTCGCCGGCGGCATGCTCATGGTCAGCGACAAGGTGGAAGTCTATCAGGACGACCTCAACCTCGAAGGCATGAAACGCAGCTCGCCCGTCCTGTTCACTGTGCCGGGACAGTTATATGATTTCTCGGGTCGCAAGCCTGGAAGTTATGGCGCCAACCTGAATGGCGGCGAGCCAACATGGTGGCTGCTGGAAATCGACCGGCCCTTCGACCACTGGTCGGTGCTGTCACGTTTCCAATGGGGCAAAAAGCAGGACGACAAGCATGTCTTCGAATACCAGGGCATGCCTGAGGAAAAGATTTCCTTCGCCGACCTCGGCTTGGCCAGCGACCGCGACTACCTCGTCTTCGAATTCTGGACACAGAAGTTCCTCGGCAAGTCCAAAGGCTCGTTCACCGCGCCGGCCATGGACGACAACACCGGCATGCAGGTCTTCGCCATCCGCGAGGCCCGCGACCACCCGTGGGTGCTTTCGACCACGCGGCACATCTCCCAAGGCGGTGTCAGTTTGTTAGACGAAACCTGGGACAAAGCGACGAACACCCTTGCCGGCAAGAGCAAGGTGATCCATGGCGACCCCTACGTGCTTACGGTGCATGTTCCTGCTGGTTTCAAACTGAAGACTGCCGAAGTCGCCGGCGAAAAAACCGATTCCACCAGTCGAACCGAAACCGAGGCTGTTAGAATTATCCCCTCCGCCACCAAGACCGTGGAGTGGAAGATGGTTTTCACCAAATGAACAACAACATGAACATCAGCAGACGAAAATTCATCGGCACCGCGGCGGCGACCGGTTCACTGGCCTATCTGGGCGGGGCCCCATTCGCCTTCGCCGGCAAGGACCCGAAGAAATTGCGCTTCGCCCAGATCGGCTGCGGTGGTCGCGGCACGGCGCATCACGGGATGTGGCGCAAGCACCAGTTAGTCGCGGCGGTTGATACCAATCGCAAGGCGGTGGACATGTTCAGCGCCACGGCGATGCCCGATCTCAAGCGTTACTCGGATTACCGCAAGATGTATGAGAACCACATGGACGGGATCGACGCGGTGATCGTGGCCACGCCGGATCACCACCATTACCCGGCGGCCATGTTGGCGCTGCTGGGCGGCAAGGCGGTCTTTTGTGAGAAACCGCTGGCGTGGAGCATCAACGAATGCCTCAGCCTCGCCAGAATCGTGAAGGAAAGACAACTGCCTTCCCAGATGGGCAACCAAGGCAACGGCATGCGCGGTTGGCGCGATGTTTATGCGATCGTCCACCAGGACATCATCGGCAATGTCAAGGAAGTCCACACTTGGACCAACCGGCCGATCTGGCCGCAAGGCATCGAAACCCCGGCCGACGGGGAACCGGTGCCGGACGGACTCGACTGGGAAACATGGATCGGCCCCGCGCCGATGCGCGCCTACCGCAAGGAAATCCAACCGTTTACCTGGCGCGGCTTCCGCGACTTCGGCAGCGGGGCGCTCGGTGACATGGCATGTCACACCATGAACGCGATGTTCCAGGTGATGAAGCCCGAATTCGACTGCAGCGTTGAGGTGCTCAGAATCGAGGGGCCCTCGAGTTACCAGTTCCCGAAGAAGGAGATCATCAAATGGTCGTTCGCCAAACTGGGCGATTGCCCCGGCTTTGACGCGTTCTGGTACGACGGCGACCTGAAACCGGAGAAACCCGCGGCCATGGGTTCTAACAATCTGCCGGGCAAGGGCGTGATGTTTGTCGGTTCCAAGGGAGTCCTCATTTCCGTGGGTGACTACAACGAGGGCAACGTCGTTTACATCGACGGACAAAAGGTCGAACCGAAATTCGAGCAGATGATCAAGCCGTCCGAGGGCGGCATGTACGGCGAGTTCCTGGCGGCCGCCGCCGGCGAGAAGCCATGGAATTCACCGATGTCCAACTTCATGTATGCAGGCAAGATGACCGCCATCATCGGCATGGGCATCATCGCCTCCAAACTTGGCGTTGGCAGGAAGATCACCTTCTCCGCGGCCGCCATGAAGTTCGACAATGACGAAGCCAACCAACTGATGGGCCGCAAACCCCGCGATGGCTGGGAAAAGGCATACCGAATTTGAAGATGAATCATCCCGGATCAGTGGCTTGCCACCTCAAGGAGCGCCGACGTCCCGTCGGCTTCCTCGCCAAAGCTCCGCCCGAACCCATGCGTACCGTGCGGAACCCCTGACACACACACACACTACCATGAAGAAGTTGTTAATCCCGCTGCTCTTCCTCGCAGCCGCCTTGCCGGTCCACGCCGGGCGCAAGGACTGGAAGATCGGTTTGCAATGCTGGACATTCAACGGCAAGAGCCTGCTCGAAACGGTTGACTACTGTGCCGCCAACGGCATCAGATTCCTGGAAATCTATCCGGGCCAGAAACTCGGCGAAGGATTCGCCGGCAAGTCGGGGCACACAATGAGCGCCGAGGAATGCGCCAAACTGCGGGCGATTCTCAAACAGAAGGGGGTGAGCTTGCTCTCCTACGGCGTGGTCCGGGCGGGGCAGGAAGCGGAATGGCGCCAGATTTTCGACTTCGCGAAACGGATGGGAATCGCCACCATCATCGCGGAACCCGCTCTAAACCAAATGGAGATGTTAGATAAGTTGACTGCCGAATACGGCGTCAACGTCGGCATCCATAATCACGGCGAACCGACCCCGGACATGGTCGCAAAACTGCTCGATGGCCGCAGCAAGCGGATCGGCATCGCGCCCGACAACGGGCATTGGACGCGGCGGGGTATCGACAACCTAGGGAGCCTCAAGCGCTTCGAGGGGCGCATCCTGTCGATCCACCTCAAGGACCTCAACGCCGCCAAGCGGGATGTTCCGTTCGGCGAAGGCACCACTCAGGTTGCCGGAATCCTGGCCTGGCTGGACCAGGCCGATTACAAGGGCCCGATCATCATCGAATACGAGGCGGGCAACCAGCAGGCCGCCGTCAGGAAGTGCGTCGAATACCTGAAGTCGTTCATCGAGACCGCCCCGCAGCATGACGCCCGCATGCAATGGTGGCGCGACGCCCGCTTCGGGATGTTCATCCACTGGGGCGTGTATGCCGTGCCGGCCGGTGTCTATCAGGGAAAGGAGATCGCCGGCCCCTCAGAGTGGATCCTGAAGAACGCCAGAATCCCGATGACCGAATACCAGGGCTTCGCCAAGCAGTTCAATCCGGTGAAGTACGACCCGGACGCCTGGGTGCGCCTGGCCAAGGAGGCCGGGATGAAGTATATCGTCATCACCAGCAAGCATCACGACGGTTTCGCGCTGTTCGATTCCAAGGCGAGCGACTGGAATGTCGTCAAGGCAACACCCTATGGCAAGGACCTGCTCAAGCCGCTCGCCGAAGCCTGCAAGAAACACGGCATCAGGCTCGGCTTCTACTATTCGCAGGCGCGGGACTGGCATCATCCCGGCGGCGGCGAATCGGAATTGTGGGAACCCAAACAGAAGGGCGGCTTCGACCAATACTTCGACGGGATTGCCGTGCCGCAAGTCAAGGAACTGCTTTCCGGTACATACGGCCCGGTCGATGTCCTGTGGTTCGACACGCCGCTGGATATGAACCGCGAGAAGGCCGAGCGCATGGTGTCCGTCGTGCGCGGCGCGCCGTCGGATGCGCTGATCAGCAGCCGTCTGCTCGTGGGTGGCAAGCACACGACCGGCCTCAAGCCCGACCAGCTTGCGGACCTGCGCGAGGCCGGCGTGGACTACCTTTCCTATGGCGACCGCCAGATCCCGCACCAACCTCAATGGCGCGATTGGGAAACCTGCATGACCACCAACACCAGTTGGGGTTACCAGAGCTTCGATCATAAATGGCGAACCGCCGAACAGCTCGTCCGCCTCCTGATCAGCGTCGCCGGCAAGGGCGGCAATTTCCTGCTCAACGTCGGCCCCACCGCCGAAGGTGAGTTCCCGCCGGAGGCCATCGAGCGACTCCAGCAGGTCGGCAAGTGGATGAAGGTCAACGGCGAGGCGATCTACGGCACCGGAAAAAGCCCGTTCGAGAGTCTGCCCTTCAACGGCAGTTGCACGTGCAAACCGGGCAAACTTTTCCTGCACCTCTTCCGCCTGCCCGCCAAGGGCATGCTCACCCTGCCAATGCCTAACAATATCATCAAGGCCTATTTGCTGTCAAAGCCGGACACGGTCCTGAAGGTGGAGGGTCAGACCCTCACCGTGCCGTCCCCCTTGGCCGACCCGATCGCCACCGTGGTGGTGGTTGAGATCGCGGGCGAGCCTGATGTCATCGTGGAAACACCCCCTGTCAAAAAGGTGAAATGAAACAACATCCACACTTAATTCCCACACTTGATCGGTTACACTTGGTCCAACCACTTAGTCGATTGACGTGGTGACGACCAAATGACCGACGAAGCGTATTGAGAGCAAGCAATAACAGAGCAATCCATATATGAAATTGTCACGACGGGAAATACTCAAGATGATGGGTTCCGGGATCTGCGCGGCCGGCATGCCGCGGATCGGACTGGGTGCCGAAAGCGGGAAGCGGATTGGAATCGCGCTTCAGCTCTACAGTGTGCGGAACCAAATCGGCAAGGATTGCGACATGGTCATGGAAGAGATTGCGAAGATGGGATACGAGGCCGTCGAGTTTGCCGGCTACTTCAAGTACCGCGATGATCCGGCCGGTCTCAGGAAAACGCTCGACGCCCATGGCCTCAAGGTGGCGGGCACTCACGTCGGCGCCCGCGTATTGTTAGACCCGAAGGCGATCGGGTTCCTGACGACCATTGGCTGCAAGAATCTGATTTTACCCAGCGACCCGCGGTTTTGCGATGCGGAAAAGAGCAAGGAATTGGCCGACTTCATGAACCAGGCGGCGGAGACCTTGAAGGCGCACGGCATGTGCTGCGGCTATCACAATCACCCCACCGAATTCCAGAAGGCAAACGATGGCGACAAGACCTGGTGGGACCTGTTCGCCGAGCGCACGTCCAAAGACGTGGTGCTCCAGATGGACGTCGGCTGGGTGACGCACGCGGGATGCGACCCCGTCCAATACCTCAGGAAATACCCGGGCCGGACCAAAACAACGCATTTCAAGCCGGCCGTCGTTGGGGGCGACAAGACCAGGAAGCCGATCATCGGGGAAGACTCAGTGCCATGGAAAGAAGTCATCGCCGCCTGTCGCGAAGTTGGCGGCACGGAATGGTTCATCGTCGAACAGGAAAACTACCTGCCAGGAAAGACGCCGTTGGAATGCTCGGAGCTTTCACTCAAGGGCTTGAAATCCATTCTCGATGAGAAGAAATCATAAAAAATATAACATATATGAATACCAACAGGCGTGATTTCATCAGGACGGCCGGCCTCGGCGCGGTGGCCATGGCGGCGGCGCCGGGGTACGCAGGCACCGACCCCTCAGCAATCAGGATGGGGCGCATCATTGCGCCCGACAAAAAGCTCAACATCGCGTGCATCGGTTGCGGCGGGCAAGGCGGGCAGGATGTCTATGGGGTCGGCCGCGAAAACATCGTCGCGTTGTGCGATGTGGATAACGAGCGCGCGGCAGGCGCGTTGAAAAGCCATCCGGATGCCAAAAAATACAAGGACTACCGGAAGATGCTCAAGGAGATGGACGAGCAGATCGACGCGGTGACGGTCAGCACGCCCGATCACACGCATTTTCCGGCCGCCATGATGGCCATCGGGATGGGCAAGCATGTGTTCGTGCAGAAGCCGCTCGGGCACACGGTCTGGGAGGCCCGCGAACTCACGCTGGCTGCCAGAAAACACGGAGTAATGACCCAGATGGGCAATCAGGGACATGCCGGCGAGGGAGCGCGCCTGGTACGCGAATGGGTACAGGCCGGCCTCATCGGGCCGGTCCACGAAGTGCACGCCTGGAGCGACCATCACGGCAAGGGTGCCCAGAAATTCCTGGACAAGCGCCCTGCGGAGACCCCGCCGGTGCCGGACACCCTCGACTGGAACCTGTGGCTCGGCGTGGCCCCGGAGCGGCCGTATCATCCCATTTACGTCCCGTTCAACTGGCGCGGGTGGTGGGATTTCGGCTCGTGCGCGCTGGGCGACATGGGCTGTCACGTCCTGGACGCGCCCTTCTGGGCGCTGGACCTCAAGTCCCCAACCAGTGTGGAAGCACAAACCGCGGGGGTGTTCGAGGAAACCGGCCCGGCCTGGTCAATCATCACCTGGCAGTTTCCGGCGCGCGGCAACATGCCGCCGGTGAAGGTGATGTGGTACGACGGAAAGAAGCAGCCGCCGCGCCCGAAGGAACTCGAGGAGGCCCGCAAGCTCGGCGGTCACGGGTTGCTTGTGATCGGCGAAAAGGGAACGATCTATGACCCGGGTGCCTACTGCCAGAGCCCGAGGCTCATCCCCGAGACGAAAATGCAGGAAGCAGTGCCGAACCTTCCGCCCAAGACCATTCCCCGGATCAAAGGCAGTCATTACGGGGAATGGATCCAGGCCTGCAAGGGCGGCCCGAAGCCGGGATCCAACTTCGATCACTCCGGGCCTCTAACAGAAATGGTCCAGCTCGGCAACATTGCCATCCGCACCGGCAAGAAGCTCGAATGGGACGGCGAGAACCTGAAGTGCGCCAACGTGCCTGAAGCTAACAAATATATGAAGAAGGATTACCGGGCGTTTTAGCCCCCACACTTCGTCGGGTACGCTTAGTCGATGGGCAAAGGCGTTTCGATCAAGCGGGTGGACTAGGTGTAAGTGACTAAGTGCAGAAGACTAAGTGTATAATCCACACACAACCATGAGCGAAGCAACCACAATCATAAACACCCTGATGGGAGGAATCATCCTGGTCGTGACCGTGGCGTCAGTCACCGGTGCCCCGATCGCGAAGCCCGGGGCACCTGAAACCTCCCGGCGGGAGAAGTCCTTTACCGTCGGCAACAGGTACCTTGTCATACCGATCCAGAACAAGGGCAAAGGCAAGACAACCATTCACCTCTACATCGGCGACAAGGAAGTCCGCCGCTATGGGTTGCAGCCGGCGCCAACCGCCGAAGAGACGGACTGGTATGCCTATTTCACCATCGAGGGCTACAAGGGCAAGGAAGCGCGCGTGGTGCTCGATGCGGCCACCGAGAAAGGGTTCGCGTTGGTCCGTCCGTCCAACACCATTCCGGGCGAAGAGAACTTCTACAAGGAAACCCATCGTCCGCAGTTTCACTTCTCCCAAAAGGTGGGCTGGAACAACGACCCTAACGGAATGGTCTATCACGACGGCAAGTGGCACCTGTTTTTCCAGCATAACCCGGTGGGACTCGGCCATGGCAACATGACCTGGGGGCACGCCACCAGCCCCGATCTCGTGCACTGGGTCCAGCAGGCCGACAAAATTTTCCCCGCGACCATGGCGACGGGCGCCTGCTTCTCCGGCGGCGCCACAGTGGACAAGCAGAACACCGCCGGGTGGGGCAACAATGCCTTGGTGGCCTTTTTCACCGATACCAGCCGCGGCGAGGCCGCGGCCTACAGCACCGACGGCGGCGACTCCTTCACCTATTACGCAAGCAATCCGGTCGTGAAGCACGAGGGGAGCGATCCT
>Ga0118677_10008715_pt1 | contig 16146 bp, 18 predicted proteins | sample AliMusrvi5mmetaG_FD_86154 | JGI IMG/M metagenome (GOLD analysis project Ga0118677, IMG submission 86154) | reverse complement strand
CCACGGAGCCGATCCATGACTGGTTTGCCGGCCCAAAGCAACTCCAAGGCGTGGGCCTTTCGACCGACGAAGGCAAAACCTGGACTTTGCACGGCGCGCTCAAGGCCCCGGCGTGGGCGCTGGAATGCATGATTGTGGAATTGCGCGATGGCCGGCTCTGGATGCTCATCCGCACGGGCGGCGGCGTGCTCTGGCAAAGTCATTCGCCTGACAAGGGCCGGACATGGAGCGAAGTGCAACCGTCGGCAATCCAGCACACCACCTCGCGATTCTGCATCCGGCGTCTGCGCTCCGTGCGCGGGTGCAGAGAGTATCGCGCACAATGTTGCCATCCAGAATTTCGTACTCGGCCTCATTCATCTCCTTAGACGCAAATCGTTGGCTAATGGCTAATGCACGATGCGCAGCGGACCGATTCGCTTACTTGACCCACTGCACGCGCACACACTTCTTACCCAGGCGCAGCGCGACAGAGCTGCCCGCGTTCACGCCCTTCAACAGCTTCTCCGTATACTTTTCACCGTCCACGCTCACTGCATTCTCGCCCAGCTTGCGCGTGGCCTCGCCAGTGGAGCTTGCCAGGCCGGAAAGCTGTAGCAGCTTCGGAAGGCGAACCACCGCACCCTCGCGCAGGCCCAGCTCGACGACCAGACCATCTGCCGCCAGCGAAATCTCCACAATGGGCGCGTCCTGGGCGACAGCGCGCTGCTGAAACTGCTTTGCCCAGTTCTCTGCTGCGGCATCGGCGGCTTCTGCCGAGTGGAAGTCGCGTACAATCCCCCAGGCAAGATTTTTCTTTGCTTGCATGGGATGCAGCGAGCCTGCGGCAACCTCAGCCTGCATCTGGGCGATCTCGCTGGAGCGCAGATCAGTGAGCAGAGTGTAGTACCTCCACATCAGCTCGTCGGAGACGGACATCACCTTGCCGTACATCTCGCCGGGTGGTTCGTCGATACCGATGGCGTTGCCAAGAGACTTAGACATCTTCTGCACGCCGTCCAGGCCCTCGAGGATGGGCGTCATCAGGACGATCTGCGGCGGCTGACCGTCCTTGCGCTGCAGCTCGCGACCCATCAGCAGGTTGAACTTCTGGTCCGTCCCGCCCAGCTCCACATCGCAGCGCAACGCAACAGAATCGTAACCCTGCGCCAGCGGGTACAGAAGCTCGTGGATCGAGATGTCTTCCTCCGCGCGAAAGCGGGTCAGGAAGTCCTTGCGGTCGAGCATCTGTGAGAGCGTTACCTTGGCCGCGAGATTAATCAGGCCCGCGTAGCCCAGCTTGTCCAGCCACTCGGAGTTGTAGCGTACCTCGGTTTTTTCGGCATCGAGAATCTTGAAGACCTGTGCCTTGTAGGTCTCGGCGTTGCGGTCGATCTCCTCACGGCTGAGCGGCTTGCGCGTGACGTTGCGACCGGTGGGGTCGCCGATGAGCGCGGTGGAGTCGCCGATGAGGAAGATGACGGTATGGCCGAGCTGCTGGAAGTGGCGCAGCTTGCGAATGAGGACGGTGTGGCCCAGATGCAGGTCCGGCGCAGTGGGATCGAAGCCGGCCTTGATCCGCATGGGCACGCCCGAGGCGCGCGACTGCGCGATGCGCTCGCGCAGCGCCTCCAGCGGAATGATCTCCGCTGCCCCCTTGGTAATCAGATCGAGCTGCTCGTCGACAGACGCAAACGTAGGCATATCTTTCTAAGTATAAGTACTAGGAGACACTTCGCCTATGGATCGACTAAACCATGTGACCGCAAATGCGGTATTTAGTGGCACCCGACGGCCCAGCTAAAAGATGTTGCATGTGAATTCAGTCTCTACCAAGACGGCTATTGGCTGCCCATCGAGGGTCTCAGGTTCAAACCTGTACTGACTAATCGCCTTGACCACGCTATCGGCGTAAGCCCGATCAAGATCCGGCTTAGTCACGGTAACGTCGATTACATCTCCATTCGCAGCAACAACGAATTCGATACCAACGCGCAGCTTACGGTGATGCACTCGAGTGGAAAAGGGAATGGTTGGCTTCACCTGCTTGACCAGCCTCGGATATATGAAAACTCCGGGAATTGCAGGAATATTTTTATGAATCTCATCGCGCTCGTCATAGACCGTCTCGCCTCGCGAGTCTTTCGGATGAGTAAGGCTTACAATCCACGGCTTGTCTGATGTCAATGGCCTCTGGGAACTTAGCATAGTATCTTGGGCAGCTAGCATAGGCTGGGCTGTAATCCCAAGCAAGACCAACGTGATCGGAAAGTATCGAAAATAGTTGTACATACGAATATTATTCCATTTGTGGGACACACAAAGGTGCCGACGCCAAAGATAGCGGCAGCGTTGCCGATCGGTGTTACGGCTTAGCCGGAGTGTTGGTGCGGGCTACTTTCCCTTCAACGGCAGGTCGGAGTTCCAGGTATCTGCCTCGACCTTCCAGCTATTGTCGACCTGCTTCTTCCAGATGGCGAGGTATTTCCCGGTGTCGGTGGTGGGCTTGCCCTTGGCCACTTTGGTTGTCATATTGTAGGAACCGAGGATGTAGGCCAGATCGCCAGCCTTAGCAACATCCACGTACATGGGTGTCCAGGAGATGCTAACCCCAGGAATCAAGCGCGTAGCCCACGACTTCTGGATGTCCGGATGTTTGACCAGCAACTCCTCGTTGGCCGGCAGCGAGACTGCGTCGTTGGCGTAGAACGAGAGCAATGTGGTGAGATCGTGCGCCGTCACAGCCTTGAGAACCTGTGCATCGGCATTTTTTATGGTTTGTTCGATTGCCTTGGTATCGACAGGGGCCGGCTGGTTGCAGCCAGCGAGGAGCAGCAATCCGGTAAAGCATCCGCAGGCAGCCATGCCTAGAACCATCTTGGTGAGGTAATTCTGTTCGGAACCAATTTTCATCGGTCTATCCTCTGGCGGGGAAATTACGCCACAACCATTGCGGTTGCAGTGATATCCATCACACCCTATTAGTGCAACTCTTCCCTGCTGACGAACTCCGCCAGTCTTGTACCAAGAACATGGAACCTAGTACCTTGTCCCCATGGATGTGGAACGACTTCGCGCGTATCTGTTGACTCTGCCGAACGCGGCGGAGACGATGCAGTGGGGCGCGAACCTCGTCTACTGGGTGGGGGACAAGGCGATTGGGGGAAAGATGTTTGCCCTGATCAACCTGGACGAGCCGCCCGATCCAGCCACGGGCAAGCCGCACCTGGTCCTTTCTTACTCGGTTGGGCCGGAGCGCTATGCCGATCTACTGGAGGTGGACGGGCTGGTTCCCGCGCCCTACATGGCGCGCATCCACTGGGTTGCAGCCGAGCGCTGGCAGGTGTTCAGCGATGCCGAGTGGAAGCGCGAGCTGCGCGCAGCGTATGAGATTACCCTGGGCAAGCTACCTAAGAAAGTTCGCGCCACGCTCGCCCTGCCCGCCACCGAGCAGCGCCGCCTGATTGCGGCGAGCCGCAAGCTGCTGCAAGCTCGCTCGAAGAAGGCGAAGTAGATGGTCTGGACTGCAGGCGAGCCGCGACGGAAACCTGCAACCACTCTTGTCCTAGGATGGCTGCGCCCTGCGGTCGAATATGCCTGCGAACGAATCGCGATATGCATACACCAGGAAGGCTTCCAGTAATCCGACCACCAATCCAATCACAAGTCCAGAAGGTGCAAGCGTAAGCCCGAACAGCAGAATATTGGTAATCACCCCGGCCAACAGGGTCAGTCCGAGGGGTACGTAGCGCCCGAAGAGCAGCAACAGCCCGCTTGCAGTCTCTACAAATCCGTAGAACTTAATCCATCCATGGGTAAACATGAGCACCATCAGCGCGCCCGCATCGCCGGTTGGCATTGGGGCGTGCAGGAAGGGAATAATCTTGTCGAACCCAAAGACCACAAACACCAGACCCAGCAGAATACGCGCGATCAGTACGGCAATCTTCATGCAGTTTGCTCCTCGATTGGAGATGATTATCTGACCCCACTACCCGCCGGCTTGCACATTTATCCGATGCCGGGGAGAGTGATCTGATGCAAAATGAAGCCATGAGCCAAGAATCCCATCCCGCCCCAGGCGTCACCCTCTCGCTAGCCGGTCGCACTGCCCTTATTACGGGAGGCTCGCGCGGCATTGGCGCGGCTACCGTCCGACTATTCCGCAGGGCCGGGGCACGCGTCGCTTTCAGCTATCAATCCACCGCGGTGCAGGCCCATGCCCTGTCTGCCGAATGTGGCGGCGACTCTGTGTGCCTGCCAATCCAGCAGTCGCTGGCAACCCCTGAAGACGGCGAGGCCCTGGTTGCCCATACCTTGGAGGCCTTCGGTGACTTGGACATACTGGTGGCCAACCACGGCATATGGCCGCCCGTGGAAGCCACCGTAGCCGCCATGAGCGCTGCTCAATGGCGTCGCACCCAGGCCACCAACGTGGACAGCGTCTTCGGCCTGGTACACGCCGCTGCGGCGCACATGCTGACTCGCCCGCGCGGCCCCGCCAGCACCGAAACCGCCGGCTGCGTTCCGTTGCAACCAGCGCGAGGCCACATCGTCCTGATCGCCTCCGCTGCTGGACAACGCGGCGAAGGCGGCCACGCCGACTACGCCACCAGCAAGGGAGCTATCATCGCGCTTACCAAGTCGCTCTCCTCCGAACTGGCTCCGCACGGCATTTATGCCAACTGCGTTGCCCCCGGCTGGACGCACACTGAAATGACCGGCTCCGTATTCGACCGCCCCGAGGACGCCGCCCGCACTAATCCCACCATCCCCGTAGGTCGCCCCGGACATGTCGATGAGATCGCCGGGCCCATCCTGTTCCTCTGCACTCCCTTTGCGGGCTTCATCTCCGGCGAGATATTCAACGTCAACGGCGGCGCAGTGCTGACCGGCTGAGGCGCGTCACGAGGCTTCCTGCTGCCGCAAGCAGGCCAAACGAACGGACAGCCTCGTATACTGAGACCGATGAGCGGTATTTGCACCGGAAGATCAATCCGCATGAAACGCTTTGTCGTCCCAGCCACGTTCCTACTTGTAGCCGCGACCCTGCTGGCTACGCCGCAGCGCCTCCGCGCGCAGGCATCCGACATTCCCAGTGCCGCGCCCGCCTCCTCCTCTCCCAGCCAGAGTGACACCGAGCGCGGACGCCAGCTCATCGACCAGATGATTGCAGCGCTGGGCGGCCCTGCATGGCTGAACCGCACAACTATTCAACTGGATGGCCGCACCTCTTCCTTCTTCCGTGGCCAACCTAACCCGTACATTACCGAGTACCACGAGGCTCGCCGTCTGTCCGCCTCCGGCCAGCCCGAGGCTGACCGCGTCGGCTTCCTTACCGAGCGCAGCATGATACTGCCCGGCAAAAAGACCGATGTGGTGCAGATATGGACCAAGGGCCATGGCTACGAGGTCACGTACAAGGGTCAGACTGACCTGCCCAAGGACCAGGTGGAGGAGTACTACCGGCGCAGCGCCCACTCCATAGAAACCGTTGTCCACGAGTGGCTCAAGGCTCCCGGCGTAATAATCGTGGCCGAGGGCACACAGATGGTGGAGCGCCGTCTGGCAGACCGCGTCAGTGTGCTGACAGCCGATAACGACGCCATTACCCTGGACCTGGACGCCGTCACTCACCTTCCTGTGCGGCGCACCTTCCGCTGGCGCAACACACAGTTCAAGGACTACGACGAAGACACGGAGACCTACGACGACTACCACACCATTCAGAGCATTCCCACAGCCATGACCATCACCCGTTACCACAATGGAGACATGGCCGGACAGCGCTACACCACCAAGGTGGTCTACAACGTACCCCTGGACCCCTCGCTGTTCGATCCCAGCGTCGCCCTGAAGAAGAAGTGACAGGCATTTATACTCAAGCGAGATGAGCAACCACCCCAACCAGCCCGCCGCCGACACCAGGATCGTGGACATCAACGAAATTATGTCCCTGCTTCCCCACCGTTATCCCTTCCTGTTCATCGACCGGCTGATCGAGATGGAGCGCATGAAGCGCGTGGTCGCCATCAAGAACGTCACCATCAATGAACCATTCTTCGCCGGACATTTTCCCAACTTCCCCATCATGCCTGGGGTGCTGATTATTGAGGCCATTGCACAGGCCGGCGCGGCGCTGCTGCTGACCGAGGTGCCGGATCGGGCCTCCAAGCTGATGGTCTTCACCAGCATCGATGACGCGCGCTTCCGCCGCCCGGTGGTACCTGGCGACCAACTCCGCATTGAGGTTACAGTGCTGAACTGGCGCACCAGCGCGGTCAAGATGCGCGGCATTGCCACGGTAGATGGCAAGGTAGCGTGCGAGGCTACGGTGATGTGCGCGATGACCAACCGCAAGCCCGCCGAACCAAAAGCCGCGCCAGCCGGAACTGCAACGCCAGCCGGAGCCTCCGCCGAGTGAGCAATATCCATCCCACTGCGATCGTTGCCCCAGGCGCGCAGATACCGGCATCGTGCAAGATCGGGCCATTTTGTACTGTTGGGCCGAATGTCGTACTCGGCGACGAGTGCGAGCTTGTCTCCCATGTCGTGCTCGACGGCCATCTCACCCTCGGCCGCGGCAACCGCATCTTTTCCTTCGCATGCATCGGCATCGCGCCTCAGGACCTGAAGTATGCGGGGGAACCAACGCGCTGTGAGCTGGGCGACAACAACACCATCCGCGAATCGGTCACTATCTCGCGCGGAACGGTGGGCGGCGGCGGCATTACCCGCTTGGGCTCCGGCTGCCTGATCATGGCGTATGTGCATATCGGACACGACTGCGAGATTGGCGACGGATGTATTCTGGCCAACGCGGCCACGCTGGCTGGCCACGTTGTGATCGAGGAGTACGCCGTGGTTGGCGCGCTGTGTCCGGTGCACCAGCACTGCCGTATTGGGCGCTACTCCTACATTGGCGGAGGGACGACGATTACGCAGGACGTACTGCCGTATTCACTGACCTGCATCGAGCGCAACAACCACGCCTACGGGATGAACAAGGTCGGCCTGGAGCGACGCGGCTTTACCCCGGCGCAGCTCAAGGCCCTGCGCCAGGCCTACCGCCTGTTGCAGGCATCCAAATTGAATACCACGGACGCGCTGGTGGCCATCCGCGCCACGCTGCTTGCTGATGGTGCCTCTGGAGACACGGAACACGTCGCGTACCTCGCGGACTTCATTGCCGCCAGTCATCGCGGAGTGATTAAGTAAGATCAACAGATATGCACAAGCTCCTTCTCCTCCTCTTCGCAACCCTCCCCGCACTCTCACAGACTCTACCCGCGCGCGGCACTCCCATCGATGTTTACGACAGCTTCGAAGGTGCGAAGCTGAGCCCTCTGTGGGAGACAACACCCATCGCCTCCGGCGCACTCCGGATGCAGTCGGAGATCGTTCGAGCGGGACACAGTGCCATCCAAATCACCCTCCATGCCAACGACAAGTTCGAAGCTGGCCAGCATGATGATGGTGACAGCGAACGCGATGAGCTCCTCGAAGCCCGCGCGCTTACCTCGCACGAAGACACTCCCTATGAGTTCTCGTGGAGCATGTATCTGCCCGCCGATTTCCCCATCGTTCCAGTGCGCCTTGTTGTTGCCCAGTGGAAGCAGTATTGTGGTACCGACATGGCTCCCTGCTCCGACGACAGCCCAGTGCTCGCCGTTCGCTACGTTAATGGGGTTCTTTCTATCACACAGAGCTTTGGCCGCAGCGATAAAACTCCTCTTTACGAGGAGAAGCGAGATCTGCGCGGGCACTGGCTCGATCTCCGCTTTCAAGCACGCTTCACCCCGCAGACAACTGGCTTCATTAAGGCATGGCTCGACGGTAAGCAGGTGGTGGACTTTACCGGTGTCACGGCCAACGCGGAGAACGCGGCCACTGGATACACGACTCCGGGTTACTACTACTTCAAGATGGGCCTCTACCGCGACGTCATGCCCCAGCCCATGACGATCTACCTGGATGAGTACCGCAAGAAGCAACTGCCCTGAAACGGAGAAAGCGCCGGGTGGGCCAATTGAAGAGAGACCTGAAGATTTGAGGTAGAAGCGAAAGAGGGGGATGGTGCGCCCGAGAAGATTCGAACTTCTGGCCTACAGCTTCGGAGGCTGCCGCTCTATCCAGCTGAGCTACGGGCGCACACCTCAAGCCTAGCATGGAGGGGCTTGCATCGCATCTGCGCACGGGCGGCATCTTATCTGTGTGCTTGACAGGGTTTGGCGGAGAGTCGAGCATCGATAAGGATAAGGCTTGCAGGAGAGAGGTAGCCGCATTCACAACGAAAGTCTGGCGCTTAACCACTCAACCGTAAAGAAAGAGACACCATGAGAATATATCGTTCGCATCTTCGCTTCCGCTCGCTCGCCCTACTTGCCTCGGTTGTACTGCTGGCCATTGCCCCGACTTCGCTCACGGCACAACCGGCGGCCCCATTGCCCAGCCCAGCCGCAACCGCCAACGTCAGCGTGGCCGGTGGCAGCATCACCATTAACTACAACTCGCCGCAGATGAAGGGACGCAAGATCATGGGAGACCTTGTTCCCTACGGCAAGGTGTGGCGGACGGGCGCGAATCCCGCGACCACTCTAATTACCACAATCCCGCTGAAGTTCGGCACGCTGCTGGTTCCGGCTGGGACGCATACGATCTACTCGCTACCTGGCGCAGACACATGGCAGCTCATCCTCAACAACCAGACCGGGCAGTGGGGCCTCACATACGATCAAAGCAAGGACCTGGGCCGCATCCCGATGAAGGCCAAGCCTATGACCGCTCCGCAGGAGGGTATGAGCCTGAGCTTTGAGAACTCCACGGCAAAATCCACCGAGCTGCACATGCGCTGGGAGACGACCGACCGCTACGTCGTGATTACTGCGCCGTAGGTACGGCGAGATCGCTTCCTTTGGCCTCAGGCCCCAGTGCGGCGACTGTTGCAACTACGACAGCGACGATCACCACGGTTCCAGAGAGGGCGACGTTCAATGCGCCGCCGTTGTGGCGCGCGGCGTAGGCTGCCTGGAAGACTGCATTGCGCGAGGAGAGCAGATTGCCAAGCTGGTAGGCGACGCCGGGGAAGATGGCGCGCACCGGGCCGGGAGCCAACTCGTTCAGGTGCGCTGGGATGATTCCCCACGCGCCCTGCACCATGAACTGCATCAAGAACCCGCCCACGGCCAGCATGGCCATGGAGTGTGACCAGGCCCACAGTGGAACCATGGGAATGGCTAAGAGCGCGGCCAGCAGGATGGTCTTCCTGCGACCGAGTTTCTCAGAGAGAGTGCCGCAGCAGATGCCGCCGACAAACGCCCCGATGTTGGCAATGGCGGCGACCAGGCCGACGTGGCCATCGCTGAGTCCGCGGTCCAGCAGGAAGGTGGGGTAGAGGTCCTGCGTGCCGTGGCTGAACGAGGTGAACGCGGTCATTAGAACGACCAGGAAGAGAAAAGTCGGCAGATAGCAGAGGGATAACCTGACAATGTGTTGCAGGCGCGCGAAGTCGAAGGCAATTGTAGGGGCCAGACGACGCCGATCGCGGCTGGCAAGCCATACGGGCGACTCCTCCACTTTGTATTGCAGGTAGAAGGCGAGCAGTGCGGGCAGCGCTCCCACCATGAACAGCACGCGCCAGTTTGTCAGAATGCCTGAGCCATGCAGGTGCGGAAATAAGAGGCCGAACAATGCGGCGGCGAGCAGGTTGCCGACTACATAGCCTTCCTGCAGTAGACCAGAGAAGAAGCCGCGTCCGCGGGCTGGCAAAGTCTCCAGGGCGAGTGCCGCGCCAACGCCCCAGACACCCCCCATGGCGACGCCGAAGAGAGCGCGGCAGACCAGAAAGCTGTGCAGGGTGGGAGCGAAGGCCGAGGCCAGCTCGAAGACGGAGAAGGCGACGACATTGAGCATCAGGGTGGGGCGGCGACCGAATCGTTCCGCCATCGCTCCAAATAGGAGTGCGCCGACCGGACGCATCACCAGGGTCCAGAAGATGGCTTCGGCAACCTGTTTGACGCCGATGTGGAAGTCCGCCGCGATCGCCTTCAAACAGAAGGTGAGCAGAAAAAAGTCGAAGGAGTCGAGAGTCCAGCCGAGGAAGCAGGCTAAGAAGGTGTTGCGTTGGACCCGTGTCAACGCTCGTATCTCGTGGAATAACGGCACCGCAGAATCTTAGCATTCCGGATGGATGTACGGTTGCTGCGGCGAAAAGGCAGGGCAAGGCTACATCTTGGCGCGCAGCGGCGTTACCTGGGCCATGGGAGGCAACGGAATGACCTCGGGTTCCTGCACATAGTTCTTCAGCAACTGGTGGTGCAGGCAGTAGAGAGCCAGTTCCAGGCGGTCGCTGACGCCCAGCTTGTCGTACACCTTGCGCAGGTAGTTCTTGATAACCTGTTCGGTGGTGCCGATCTGGTAGGCGATCTCTTTATTGCGCATGCCACGGGTGATGCAACTGATGATGGCCAGCTCTTTCTTGGTGATCTTGGGCAGAACGCGTGGGCTGGTAAGCGAGCTGGCCTGGGAGCGATAGGCCTCGATAACCCAGCTTATGGACTGGTTGTCGATCCAGGTTTCGCCGTCGGCGATCTTGCGTACGCATTTGATGAGCAGGTCCGGTGAGATGGAGCGGGGGACTACACCGCGCACGCCGCGTCGATATAGCTCCACAATGTTATCTTCGTCGGACTCCACAACCTGGACAATAATTTTTGCGTCGGGGCTATGCTTTACCAATTCCGGAATGGCGTTGACAGTGCCGGCAATCAGTTGGCCTTCGAGGACTACGACATCGGTCGGGTAGCGATCCAGCGCTGTAAGCAGATTGGCGAACGATTCTGCCTGCGCCACCACACGGATGTCGTCTTCCAGGGCGAAGACTTTCTTCATGCCAACGCGGTAGATGGTCTGCGAGTCGGCGAGGATAACGCGTATTCCGGTTGTCGCGCCGGAGTGTTCCTGTGGGCTGCTTGTGGGCTGCTCATGCCCGTTGATGGTGGACGGGGCATGCCCGTTGGGTATGGACTTTACCGAATTGAGAGTTAAGGTCATCGTTTAAACCCTGAGAGTGTAATCGTCAATTACCGCGGCCACCATCGTTTCTTTCCCTGATTGCTGATGCCGGACGACCCGGCCCGTGCATTGAATTGAAACATCGCTGGCCCAACCCATGACTTCCGACGGCATATCCATGGTGAACTCGATGCGATTGCCAACTTCCGGCAGATAGTTAGATGCGAACAGGAGCCCGTTGGAGGAGATATCTCTTGTGGTTGCCTCCACCACTCCGTTCTCCGTAATCAAATGGAGCGCAAGCCTGAGAGGAAAACGGACTGCTGTCCGGATGGCACCCCTCGCTCCAGGTTTTTGCCACTCGGCCACAATTCCTCCTTTGGAGAACCCCAGACGAGCACGTTTCGTAGCTCTGTGGTTACCAAAGTTTATGCTACATGATCATTGTGCCACTCAACTTCCGCGCACAATCACACATAAGTTGCAATGATGAGAAATAGTAACGGGGCGGATTTTTCGGGGGGTTGGGCAATCCACCTTAAACATGTCGTCCGCCGTCCGCTGCGCCCGTCGCCACCGCACTCCGGTCGCGACGAGCGGAAGAGACGCCAAATCAGGGGTTGGCATCCATAAAGGACTGTATTTCCTGCATTTCATCGCTGGTAAGGCGGTAGGTTGCAGCTGGCCATACGCCATCCACCTGCTGTGGGCTGCGCGCTCCCACGATGGCTGCGGTAATGGCAGGGTTGGCGAGCGTCCAGGCAATGGCGACCACGCCGGCCGAGACGTCACGGCGGGCACCGATATTCCCTAGCAGGTCTGCGAGAGCCAGATTGCGGGTCAGCACAGGCTCCTGAAACTGCTTTGCGTTGCGCCGGAAGTCGTCCTCCGGCAGGTTGGCGACGCGCTCTTTGGTCATGGCGCCGGTGAGAAGGCCAGAGACCTGGGGCGAGTAGTTGATGACGCCGATGCCGCGATCCACGCAGAAGGGCAGGACCTCCGCCTCCACCGCGCGGTTTAGCAGCGAGTAAGGAGGCTGTAGTGATGCGATGGGAGCGATCTTTAGGCACCGCTCCAACTGCGCCACCGAGAAGTTGGATACGCCGATGTGTCTGACCTTGCCTGCGTTCTTTAGCTCGGCCATCGCGGTCCAACCCTCCTCAATGTCCTGATCCTCCACGGGCCAATGGATCTGGTAGAGGTCGATGACGTCCAACTGGAGTCGGCGCAAGCTGTCGTCCACCTCGCGGCGAATCTCGAGCAGGGTGCGTCGGATACCACGCTTATCGTCCCAAACCATGCCGCTCTTGGTGAAGACGAATGGCTTCACCGAGGACTGTTTGACGGCCTGGCCGACGATCGTTTCGGAGTGGCCGAGTCCGTAGATGGCCGCCGTGTCGATCCAGTTGACGCCGAGGTCGATGGCCTTGCGGATGGCAGCGATGGAGGCGTTATCGTCCTGCGGTCCCCAGGCAAAGGCCCAGTTTCCCCCGCCGATGGCCCACGCGCCAAATCCGACCGGCGTGAGCCACATCTCCGTATTGCCGAGCTGCCTCATTTCCATTGGTTGACTCCCTGTCGCGCGGTTATTGCTCAGCTTCAATTTTACCGAATTTTGCCAATTAGAATCTAATACTTACCCTGAATCCCTTTGAATCGCTTATCTTGCGGGCAATATCGCGTAACGGCCTGATTCGGGATACTTTATTGGAAACAAATTCCTCCCTTCTACGCAACAAAGCCGCCCCAGGTTGGAGGCGGCCCTGTCAGATCGGAAACTTTATCCCTTATGCTCTACCGCTACTTTCGTGTCCGTCTTTTCCCGGATGTCAGTGTACTCGGCCGTATACGGGGTCTTCCCGAAGATCGTCCAGAAGTAGTTAATCGTGTAGCGCAGCGCGATGCGCAGCGTCCCTTCCTTCTTCAGACGCCGCGCGGACGAGTACATCTTCAGGTCGAACGTGAACTTCGCCTCGCCCACCTGGTGCATCCGCCGAGCGATATCGGTGTCTTCCCCGTAGAACGAGATCGATGTATCGAACCCGCCGATCTGTTCCAGTGCTGTGCGCCGCAGCACAAAGTTGCCGCCCTGCACCATCGATCCTGCGCGCAGAATGTATCGGTTCAGCACATACACCAGATACGCAATCAGGTAGAAGATCTGCACGCTGAAGCGCTGGCTGGGCGACATATCGTAGTAGATGAACGGCCCGCTCAGCGACACCAGCTTCGGCTCGGCGGCAAACTCCTTCAGCACCGTCGCGACCCAGCCCGGAGTCAGCCGCGAGTCGGAATCAACATTGGCGATCAGCTCGCCCGTGCTGGCCGCAAATCCAGCCTGCCGCGCAAACGTCAGCCCCTTCTGCGGCTCGTCCACCACGCGCACGCCATACGAAAGCGCTACCTCGCGCGTGCGGTCGGTGCTTGCATTGTTCACTACGATGATCTCGACTGCATCGCCCAGCTCCCGCGTCTGCGCCAGCACAGACTCCAGACAAGCCGGGAGATACGCCTCTTCGTTGTACGCCGGAATCACAAAGCTCAGCCGCATACACTCACGCTAGCCCCCGAATGTTACAGGACAGCGACAATCCCGCCCGCGAACCCGCGCAAGTACCTGCCGCTGCCTGTCTCATATAGGATGCGCAAATTACTGCGCGGGCGCTGGATCGTCCGGCATCACCGCGCCGGCCTTCACCCACTGCTCGATGGTGGCAATGTCCTCGTCGCTCATCTTCGGGGCCTTCGAGGGCATCGGCTTGGGATCTTCAGGAGGGCCTTCATGCCGGATCAGCTTCACCAGCAGGCTGTTCGCCGGATCGCCCGGCACAATCGCCACACCACTGCGTCCGCCCTTCATCGTCGTCGCTTTCGTCTGCAGGCTCAGCCCGCCCTTGCGATTCATATCGAAGTGGCACTTGCCGCAGTTCGTCTGCAGCAGCGGCCTCACCTTCTCCGTGTAGAACGCCGGCTTGTTGGCCGCATCCTGCGCCGCCACCACACGCAACCCAGACCCAGCCAGCACCGCGCCTGCCAGCACCACCGCCATTACACCTGCACCTGCAAAAACTCTCCGCATCCATCCTCCTCAAATCTCTTTTGCCTGAATTTAGAAACCTGGCCCGAAGACAATCCTGCCCCACACCCTCTATTAACCGAAGAGTACACAGAACCTGTATGGTCACTTACTGTAAGTTTACGTTCCACGTAGGGTAGAAGTTGCTCTGGTGCCTCCGCACCTCCAAAAATTTAATCATGCGCACAAAAGCCCACGTGGCTCTACTGTTCGCTCTGGCCTGCCTGCCACTTAGCGGTCTGCCGTTGCTTGCCGCCAAGCCGACGCGGTCCATCTCGCGCCGCAGCGAAGGACGGCTCATCGTCGCTCAGCCCACGCAGCGTCTCTCCCGCGAACATTCCGCTCGCAGGAGCGCAAACGCTCGTCTGAATTCGCGCCTGCGCTCGCACGCCAACGCGCGGGCAGTCGAGCAGCCCGTCGCAGCCAATCTCTCGCGCTACGCCGGCCCGACCGCGCCGCACAGCAGCGCCACGCGCCATGCGCACACGCCTGCTCTCGACTCCTATCCAGAGGCAACCAGCGTCCACGCCTGGATGCGCACCCGACAGGAGCAGCAGAGTTCGCTGGCCGCGCACACAGCCATCGCGACGGCAGACCAGGGCTTACGCACCTCCAGGACTACATTACCTGCGACGCCTGCTACCAATGCAGCTCCTGCTCAACAGTACAATCCCGCAGCGCTGCAGCAGCCTGCTCAGCGCGACCCGTCCGACAATCAGCAGGACTCCGGCAACTCCACCATGCTCATCAACATCGGCGGTGTCCTCCGCCCTGTCGCCGAAGCGCATCCGCTCCCTTCCATCGAAGAGGAGGCTGCGACGCCCGTCATTCTCCCCGCGCTGCGCGTCTCCGCACTCTACGACAGCCGCGGTCGCCTCATCATTCCCCAGCCGCTCTACGGTTCGCACGATATACTGCTCCACCAGAACCAGATGGCCGATCACGATGGCCTGGACCGTGTGCGCGACGAAGCCGACCTACTCGCGCTGCGCCGCCAGCATCAGCTCGTCGCCCTTCCGGAGAACGAGGCGCTGCGTGTCGACGGCCGCCTGCCTGAGGATCGCCGTTTCTCGCGCCCCTGGACCGCGGACTTCCTGGCGGCTCTCGCTACCGATCATTACGCCAGCTTCCATATGCCGCTACAGGTCAACTCCGCCGTGCGTACCGTCGAGTTCCAGCGCCACCTTACGCACAGCAACGCCAACGCCGCGCCTTCCACCGGAGACACCGCTTCGCCGCATCTCACCGGCCAGGCCGTCGACATCGCCAAGCACGGCCTCTCCATCACCGAGATCGCCTGGATGCGAGCCTACCTCCAGCCACTTATCGGCCAGGGCAAGATCGACGTCGAAGAGGAGTTCCAGCAGTCCTGCTTCCACATCAGCGTCTACAAAAGCTACGCCCCAGCCACGTCCGCCCACGTCACCCTTGCCGCTGCCCACTAGGCACGCCCCGGGTCTATTGACACACACGGTAGAATACAGTCTGTAGAATCTGTTGAGATCGATGCGGCGGTGCATACATGGCGCGCAGTAAAGTTGAACGAACCCAAGAAGACGTGCGCGAGTATCCAAGCTACAGCATCGAAGAGGTAGCCCAGTATATTGGTGTGCCCAAAAATACACTCCGCGCGTGGATCACGGGCTATTCGTACAAAACTCGTACCGGTGTCCATAAAGCAGTGCCAATTATTCAACCGGCAGATGCGAAGAAGAATCTGTTGTCTTTTTTCAATTTGATTGAGGCGCAGGTTTTAGCAGCGACCCGAGAGCGAAAAATCAGTGTATCTAGAGTGCGTAGAGCGATTGAATATTTAAAGAAAGAAGCTGGTGAAGATCGACCATTGCTCAATTGTGTGTTTGAGACGGCAGGCCAACAGATATTCGTTCAACAGATAACGGGTACTAGACTGAAGCATCCGCTGAATGTATCTAAGTATGGACAATACGGATTCAAGACGATCTTAAAAAAATATTTGAGTCGTATTGAACGAGACGCGGCTGGCCTTCCAACTAGGTTATATCCAATGAAAGCCGGACGGATTAACCAGAATACGACCATTACCATCTATCTCTTCG
>Ga0118677_10008326_pt1 | contig 16151 bp, 11 predicted proteins | sample AliMusrvi5mmetaG_FD_86154 | JGI IMG/M metagenome (GOLD analysis project Ga0118677, IMG submission 86154) | reverse complement strand
GCCGCGGCCGGCAGCGACACGGGAAAGACCCCGCGCTGCAACGACGACACCGATCCGGCACACCGCCACGGCAGCAAAGGCTGCAGGGGAGAAACCGCATATCCACCACCGTCGAAACTCTCGTCTCCGCCCAACAGGATGATCCCGCCGCCCGCCTCGACAAACCGCAGCACGGCCTGCATTTCGTCGGCCGACCATTCGTGGGCCGGAAACGAACCGAGCATCAGGCAGTCGAAGCGTCGCAGCCGTTCGAGATCAGTCGGAAAGCCCTTGGCCAGTTCCTTCTCGCCGACCACCACCGCGCCCTCCGGCGGCGCCTGCACCGTGTAACGTTCGCCCGTGCTGCGATAGAGGGCTGTGAAGGTCATGCCGGGGTCCGTGCCCAGTTCCTGGCGCAGCATCTTGATGTCGGCGCCAAGCCGGCGCGAGAAATAGAGCACGTCCAGCAGTTTGCGGCGCGCCTCGACGCGCAGGGTGCGCTGGTTATCGAGCGTGCTCAGCTCGCCCGGCGCCGGTTCGGCCGCCACCCGGTAGACGGTCGTGCCCGGTTCGGTGCAGGTGGCGGAAAACGTGACGCGACCGCGGCCGCGGCGCAGGTCCACGGCGCGACGGTCGAGCGGCGCCCACGCTCCTCCCTCCTGCCGGCGCAGCAGGGAGACGCCCAGATGGTCCAACCCATCGAGAAAGGCGGACGGCCCGGTTGCCGCCAGATCGGTGATGATGGCAAACTACCTGCTGGCGATGGTGGCGGGGATCATCTGGTATACGGGTTTCTTTTTTTACGGCATGGGCACGACGAAGATGGGGCGTTATGATTTCTCGAGCTGGTCGATCCATCTGGCATTTGTCATCGTGTTCAGCACGCTGTGTGGATTGTTGGCGTTGGAATGGAAAGGGGTCAGCCGTCGGACCATGGGCTGGGTGGGGGTGGCCATCATGCTGCTGATTCTATCCACCGTGGTGACAGGTTTCGGGAATGTGATGGCGGCGAAATAGACACAAAGAGGAGCATCGGATGAATTCGGATAAAGAGACATCCAAAGTTATTCAGACTGGAAGCAATCTGGCAGGTTCTGTCTATGACGGTTCCGGAACGGCTGACGCAACGAGTTCATTGGACGCTGTCATCTCCGCCTCGGATCGCACGCAGATCCGCGAGTGGGCAAAACGGGTGCGGGACCTCGCGGCGATGCCTGTCATGGCGGAGCGGAAGAGGCTGTGGACGGCATTGCACGATCTGCGGATGGAGCGCCCGATGATTCTGGTCGAGACCACGTCTGTGCAGCGGTTTGTCGAAGCGTCTGAATTGCAGTGCGGGCACCCGCTGATCCGGGCCGTCGAGCGGAATATGCGCGATACGGTCCGCCATGCCGAAGAGGTGGGCGATGACCTCGTGGTCGAGCCCTATTACCGTATCGGCTGGCAGATGAAACTGCCCGGTTTCGGGGTGCCGGTCGAAATGAAACCCGCCACGACGTCGACAGGCGAGAGTTCGCTGGGCTATACGTTCAATTTTCCCATTGCGACGCCCGAAGATATCGGCAAGTTGCAGCGACGGTCTTTCGGAGTCAATCGCGAGCTGACGCTGCGAATGAAAGCCGTGCTGGAGGATGTGTTCGGCGATCTCCTGCCCGTTCGCGTCGGTAACTACGATCCCTTCATGGTCGAACCGGGTGATGAAGGGTGGACGGGGATGTTCTTCTTCGGCCTGACATGGCAGGTCTACCGCTTTATCGGGAACAATGGGCTTATGTATTGGCCCTATGACGCGCCCGAGGCCATCCACCGATTAATGCAGTATATGCTGGATGACCGGCTCCGGTTGTTCGACTTCATGGAAAAGGAAGGGCTTCTGGTCCCGAATACGGATAACCAGATGGCCGGGCCGCGGGGATATGGCTATGCCTCGGAACTGCCTGGGCCCGATGTAGCCGGTCCTGTTGCGCTGAAGCAATTGTGGGGCTGGGCGGAATCGCAGGAGTCCACGATGCTGTCGCCGGACATGTTCAAGGAGTTCGTTCTGCCGTACCTTGCCCAGCTTAGCGAACGTTTCGGATTGATCTATTATGGGTGCTGTGAGCCGGTGCATGACCGGCTCGATTTGATCATGGAGGCCATTCCCAACCTGAGGTCCGTGACTGTTTCCGGCTGGGCTGATTTCAAAAAGGTTGGCGACATGCTGGGGAACCGGTACGTCTATTCCCGGAAACCGACGCCGGCTTTCCTGAGCGGGGCGAATCCGCAGTGGGATTCGGCGGTGGAGGACATGAAAAAGACCCGTGATGCCACGAAGAACGGCAACGTCGAGCTGCTCGTGCGCGATCTTTATGACATCCACGGAGATCGCAGCCGACTCCGGAAGTGGGTCGAGATGACCCGTTCGGTATTCAGCGCCTGATTTCCTTCTGTTTGGATCAGGCGTATGGGCCGAAACCTTAAAATTTAAGTTAAAGTGAGCCCGAGTCCATCAATCCTTACAATAAAGAATCAATGGAAGAACTATTTGTCTCTCTTTTGTTAGCGATCACTTTCTGCACGTCGGCACATAGCATGCCCGGCGCGACGGCGGTGCCAACCCTTGATGAATTGTCAGGTGACTGGATGCAGGTGGACTCGCTTAGCAGTTGCCCGGCGGTGAATAATTTTGCGGGTGGATTGCAAACCACCCGCAACCTTGCTGCGTTCGAATTGCTGACGCTGCCGCCCTATGGGCAGCGCGGTTGGGCGGTAGAATTTAAGTTGGACGGAACTCCGGTGAAGGCCATCGAGTCACGGTGGTATCCGTTCGAGGTCCGCCGTCGTGCGACGGTCAATGAGGTTGCAATGGAGTCGGCCATCCGCATGCCCTTTGAACAAAACGGCGTGCTGACGCGGATTACGCTCCAGAATAAATCAGCGCAGCCCCGAATGCTGAATCTCGGCCTGAACGCATTCGGCCGCGTGCGCATCTACCCGCCCGAGAAATGGGCGACATGGAATACTCCGCGGCCCAACGACGGCAATTTTACGGCATCTGCAGCGGAAGGCGGAAAACTCCTGACTATTGCCGATCAAACGACACCTACCGTTACGGCCTTCGCCTTTGTCCAGCCGCCCGATGAGCTGAAGGCGGAGGGCGAGAAGGGATTGGTGAAATGGACGATGACACTCGCACCCGGTCAGAGCGCGGTGATCGAATATGCCTTGGGCGTCGGCACGGATGCCACGGCCGTGACCAAGATGACCGGACAATGGGCGGCGGAATTCAACGGAGTGTTCGATTTGGCCAAGGCGAAATGGGAAGAGCGTTGGCAGGCGGCATTTGTGCCTGGCAACCGGCATTTCTCCGGCCATTTCCCGACGCTGGTGACCGATGATCCCAACATCCGGCGCGTGTATTATCATGGGGTGCTAGTGTCATGTAAGACAAGTTCGTTATAATAGTATTAGGCGGAATGGCTTCGTTTTGGTAGGATGTCGCCATGAATATGGGACGTCCAAAGAAGCTGTTGGTGTTGACTGAAGAAGAACGTGAAAAGTTGCAAATGATAGCGCACCGTCCAAAGACGAGCCAAAATATGGCCTTGCGCGCCCGAATCGTGCTGGGTTGTGCCGAGGGGATAACCAATCAAGAGGTGGCACGGCGATTAGGTGTTACCGGAGTGACTGTTGGCAAATGGCGAGCTCGGTTTATTGCCAGTCGGCTGCAGGCTCTGGGGGACGCGCCGCGTAGCGGTCCGCCGCGCAAAATCAGTGACCGACAAGTGGAGCGCGTCATCACCAAGACACTGGAGAGCAAGCCGCGTAGCGCGACGCACTGGAGTACTCGGGCCATGGCGACGGAAGTGGGGTTGAGCCATGATACGATCTCCCGAATATGGCGCACCTTCGGATTGCAGCCTCACCGCCAAGAAAAGTTCAAACTTTCAACGGATCCGTTTTTTGTTGAGAAGGTTCGTGACATTGTCGGTCTGTATATGAGTCAGCCGGAACGGGCATTGGTGCTCTGTGTTGATGAAAAGAGCCAAGTTCAAGCCCTGGAACGCAGTCAGCCTTTTTTACCCATGAAGCCCGGCCAGCCAGAACGGGGCACGCACGATTACCAGAGGCATGGAACCACGTCGCTGTTTGCCGCCTTGGATGTCGCCACAGGAAAAGTCATCGGCCATTGCCATCCGCGCCATCGTCATCAGGAGTTTCTTCGCTTTCTTGATGTGATTGACCGGGAGGTTCCCTCCCACTTGGATATCCATCTGGTATTGGACAATTATGCCACCCACAAAACTCCACGAGTCGTTGCATGGTTCAGAAAACGTCCCCGGTATCATCTGCATTTCACGCCCACCAGTGCCTCCTGGCTAAACCAGGTTGAACGCTGGTTTGCGAAAATTACAGATAAGCGTATCCGTCGTGATTCTTTCCGTAGCGTCCCTGAACTGGTTTCGGCCATTACCCAGTATATAGATGATAATAATCGCAATCCGACGCCTTTTATCTGGACCGCAACGGCTGACATTATTCTCGGAAAGCTCAAAAAGACTTTATAAACGAACTTGTCTTACAGGACACTAGTGCCACTGCTGATGTGCCGTACCACCTTTCCTTTCAGTCCCCGTTTTTTTGTCACGGACAGCCCGGAATATGGAAGCACGCTGAGTTTCTTTTGGTTGATGGAGATGTGGGAGAACGCCTGGGCCATGCTGGAGCCCGTCACGATGAAGGAGCAGTTGCTGAAATGGACCGGGATCGACCATCACCGCACTTACGCCATGGACGGGCTGTTAGGCAAAGGCGCCGACCGGTGGTATGCAGCCAACGACTGGAGCATCTTCCGTTGCATGGAAGCCTACATCGGGGTCACTGGCGACACGGCCTTTCTCAAACAGGAGGCCAATGGCAAGACCATCCTCCAACGGCTCGACGACATCGCCACCTACTACGAAAAACGCCCGCTCACCAAGGAGAGTCCGCTTGCGAACTACGGAGGCGCAATGGATCTGCTCGAATGTTCGCCCAGCTATATTGAAGGCGTTGCCTCGCTCAATGCGGCCAATGTCTATATGCTCCGGCGGACGGCCGAATTTCAGGAACAATCCGGCAACCCCGCGCGTGCCGCGGAACTCCGTGCAAAAGCCGAGCGATTGCTTCCGGCTGTGCTTGCCCTCTACGAACCCGGCCAGGGAGTTTGGAGCGCGATCAACAAGGCCGGCACGAAAGTGCCGATACGCCATTGCTACGATTACCTCACCACCGCTCAAGCGCTGGAGAACGACCTTACGCCTCAGGTGAAATCCGAGATGAATGCCTTCGTTGAACGCGAATTGTTAACGAAAACCTGGATGCGCGCGATGAGCCTGCAGGATCCGGCCGCCCCGCATTCTGACCGCCCCGACCACGGGCCATTGGGCAGCTATGATGGCTGGCCGCCGATGACGATGGATGGGATGTGCCGTTTCGGCGCATTCGACAAGGCGACGGCTTTTCTCCGCGCGGTCGAACCGATCACCCATGAAGGGCCGTTCGCCCAGTCGCACGAGTTTCTTGGCCCGGACCAGCGGGGCAAGAATCCCATTGTCCGCACAGCCCATCGTGGCCAGCAAAACTGCAACGATGGCTGCGGGGCGGCGTTTGCAGAGGTCATCATTCGCTCCTTTTTCGGCGTCCGGCCCGACCTGCCCGGTGAGAGCCTGCCGCTGCTGATGCCCAAAACCCCGCGCGGATTCAATGGGGAATTGCGCCATGTGCCTTTCCATGGCGCGCTCTATACCGTCAAGAGTGACGCCCTGGGTATCCATCAGGAAAAGGAATAATCATGAATATATCTCAAAAGAACATCCTGGCGGTCTGCAGTGGGGTGGTTGTTTCAGTGTGCTCGGTCGGCCTGTTTGGTGCCCAAGCCCAGACGCCACCCAGATTTCCGAAGTACTTTGAGGGTGGATCGATTCTGGTTGTCCCCTCCAGCCACCAGGATATTGCCTGGATGGACAGCATTGCTCGTTGTGTTGAACAGCGCGACCACCAAGTCATTACGCCGGCCATGGATATGATGGGCAAGGATCCCGGGTATCATTTTTCATTGGAAGACAGTTTGATGGTCATGGAATACCTGGGGAGGCATCCCGACCGCAAGGCGCAGCTTGCCGATCTGGTACGCAAAGGCCAGCTGGAAATCGGTGCCACCTACAACCAGCCTTATGAATCGCTGTATGCCGGAGAGTCACTAGTGCGCCAGACCTATCTGGGACGCCGCTGGGTCAAAAAGACTTTTCCTGGAGGTGATGCGGTAACGGCGTGGAGTCCTGACGTGCCCGGGCGGGCCATGCAGATGCCCCAGATCCTGGGTAAAGCGGGGATTAGAAACCTGATCATCAGCCGTCATGAGCAAGGATTCTATCGCTGGCTGAGTCCTGATGGCACAGGCGTGGAGATGTACACCCCGGGTCTCTATGCTCACCCCGACGTTTGCTTGTGGAATTGGCACGCGCCCAAGGATGCGCCTCCGGGCGGCGGTGTAAACACCGCCATTGACTCAATCGCGCAGGTGCTGAAGAGACAGGAGGGCAATTATAGCAAGTTCAAGTTGCCATCGGTTTTACCGGTTTTCATGACGGGTGACGCTTCCGGTGCCTGGACCTATAAATACAAGCAGGAGTTTAATAATCTTTCCGCTTCCGAACCCAAGATCAAGTATGCCACCGGCACGCAACTCATGGACGCCATTGCCGCAGGCAAGCCTGATCTCCCGACGATTACTGGTGAGCGCCCGAATGTCTGGCTCTACATTCACGGCCCCACCCATCACTGGGCGATCTCGGCAATGCGGGACGCCGCACGGTTGCTGCCGGCAGCGGAGGCCTTCGCGACAATTGACGGGTTGCTCACCGGCTCCTTCAATAATTATCCCCAGGCCGCCTTTGAAGCGGCCTGGCTGGCACACCTTTACCCGGATCACGGGTGGGGTGGCAACTACGGGGAACTCACCGATGAGACCTTCAGGCAGAAGGAAGAGCATGCCCGCGACACGGGTAGCCGGATTCTTGCGGAGTCCACCGCCTCAATCGCCAATCGTGTAAAAGCCAACCCGGCCAGGGGGCAGCCGGTAGTGGTCTTCAATTCCCTTTCCTGGGAACGTAGCGACCCGGTGACGGTGGCAGGGGCCGGGACCCGTGTTACGGATTCGGACGGAAAAGAAATTCTCTCGCAGCCTTTAGAGGGCGGGAAGCTTGTTTTTATCGCAAAAAATGTGCCTGCGCTGGGCTACAAAACCTACTATCTAGTGAAGGATAGTTTGAAGGGCACCGCGAAGGCTGTTGCCGTTGCTGAACCTGCAACGAACCATGAAAACCAGTTCTTCCGCATCGAACTGGCGCCGGGCGGAATCAAGTCGATTTTCGACAAGACGCTGAACAAGGAGTTGCTGCGGACCGACAAATTCCTAGGCGGGGAGCTGTTTACCATGGAGTCCGTCGGAAACGGTGCCGGTGAGTTCGCTGAGGTCCAGAAACCGAGGACAGAACGGCAACTGATGGAGTTTGCTAAACAGTACAAGCCGAGTTGGCAGAAGGTGGAAAGTGGCCCGGTCTTCACTGTTTTCGAGTGGAGCATGAAGCAGTCGGAAGAAAAATTCCGCCGTTGCAGTCCCTCGCAGCGGCTGATCGTTTATCAGGACATCAAACGAATCGACCTGGAGACCTCCCTGATTGGTTGGGATGGTACGCCGTACCGTGAGTTTCGTCTGGCATTTCCCATCAACATGGAGAAGGGGCAGGTTTCTTATGAAGTGCCGATGGGGGTGGTCGAGGTGGGTAAGAGTGAACTCGCCGGGGCGGCAGGACATATGTACAAGCAACCTTGCAAGGATGTCCATCCTCGCGAGGTCCAGAACTGGTTCAGCGTGAATAACGGGGATTTCGGGGTGACGATCAGTTCCAGCGTGGCCGTTTTTGATTACATCGACCCGACAGAGGATCCGGTGAGTTATCCGGTGCTCCAACCGCTCTTGCTGGCCTCACGCAAAAGCTGCCATTGGATGGGTAATTACTACATGCAGACGGGTGACCACCACTATCGGTTCTCGATCTACCCTCATGCCGGTGGCTGGCAGAACGGTTGGCGTCAGGGCGTCCAAGCCAACACTCCGCTGATCGCGGTGACCTCCCAACCGGCTCCGGGTGCTTCTCTGGCCGAGACATTGAGTTTCTGCTCGGTGACGGGTGACAACCTTGCGATCACCGCCCTGAAAAAGGCCGAGGACGATGACAGTGTGGTGCTGCGGTGCGTTGATATGGCGGGGCGGGATAGCGAGCCTCAGTTCAGCCTATTCAAGCCCGTGAGCCATGCTGAACGGACCAATTTGATCGAGGAAGACGGCCAGCCGCTGACGTTGGCGAATGGTCAGTTGAAGTTGAAGGTGGGCCATCACGCCATCGAAACCCTGAAACTCACAACAGAGTAATGCACGCCACGGCGCAGGCGGTTGGGGATCAGGCCGGAACGAGTACCTCGGTGGCCATCGTCCGGCGGGCCGGGATCCGGTGATGTTGCAGGCGCATTCCATCCAGGTGGAACTCGATGGCTTCCTGGATCAGACGCAAGACTTCATCCTTGGTTTCGGCGGCGGCGACGCAACCGGGGAGATCGGGGACATAGGCTCCGTAGCTGGTGGGACCCTTTTCGATGATGACTGTGTAGCTTTTCATGAGTTCACTTCTTTAAGCCTGATTGTTTCAAGACGCTGTTCAAGGTTCCCGGCGGCATATCCACGCCATCGTGGCCGGACACCGTCACCGTTCCCGGCTTGTCTGCATGTCTGAATTGCCGGTGACTTCCGCGTGTACGATCCAAGTACCACCCATCCTTCATCAGCAACTTCAGCACATCCCGAACTTTCATCGAAACATATTGCACCAGGCGGGCCGCGGAATCAAGTGCGCAATCTTCTAAGGAGTCAGGGTCAGACCTAGTCCCTTCCCCGGAATCTAGTTCTAGGTCTGACCCTGAGTCCCCTCTGACCCTGAGTCCCCTAGGTCTGACCCTGAGTCCCCAATGTGATCTTTATCTCGCCCTGGAGATCGTTGAATTCTGGATCCCCGGTGACGAGTTCGGCATTTAACGCTTTGGCAAGCGCTGCGGCAAAAGCATCGGCCAGACTGATGCTGAAGCGGGACTTGATATCGGCCGCCAAGTCGGAAAGTTCGCGCGTACCTGGGTGGAACTTGATCGGCAAGGCGGGAAGGATCTCAGTGGCTTCATCCCAGGCGGCCTTGCCGTCTTTTCGAAGGATCATATATTTGACCTCGGCGTAATTGATCTCCGACATGTGCAACAGTTGGTCAGCCTTGCCCGCCTTATGAAGGAGATCCTTTACCCTTGCCCCGCAGGGTTCGCCACGGAAATAGGCGATCAGCGCAAAACTATCAAGAACAGTGGCGCGCATACCGGGCGTCCTCCAATTTCCGTTCGTCCCGCTTGTGATCAGCCCACTCCGCGGCAAAGGGCTTCCCTTGTGGTTTGGGTTTGAGCAAACCGAAGCCGCTGTCAATTAGAGCTGGCGTCACAGGTTTGAGTAGAATTCCTCCCGCCGTTGCGGTCACTATGGCGCGGGTACCCCTCTCGATATGGAACTGCCGACGTATCCAAGCCGGAATTACCAGTTGTCCCTTTGTCGTGAAACAAACGCAATCTGCCTGAGCCGTAGTATTCATAAGCAAGAATATGACATGTTATAGAATGTCCGTCAAATAGTAAAAGTACAGATATTTGTGATGACGTCTTACTTTTGTGGATCAGGCGTTGGTCAAGACACATGCTCCCCAACCTCTTCGAGTCGGGGAAGCCCGTCAAACACCGCGATGTCCGAATAACCAGTAACGAATAACCTATTTCCTGCTCATCCCCCTCTGCACTCAAAGGAAAGCGAAATGCACGCAAGGATATGTGCAAGATAGGCACAATAGGGTATTGTTGTCCGCATGAAACACTCGCAACTTATGAGAATTCTGTTATTAGGTGTCCTTTTCTGTAGAGCTGGGGCGCTATCGGCCTATGCGGCAGAACCAATCGACTACGTTCATCCGATAATCGGGACTGATGGTAATAGCGGGCACACCTTTCCGGGGGCATCGGTTCCCTTCGGGATGGTGCAATTGTCGCCTGATACCCGCACGCAGGGATGGGGGTCGTGCGCCGGTTATGATCACAACGACAAGACGATCCTCGGTTTTTCCCATAATCATCTTTCCGGCACCGGCTGCGCGGACTTGGGATATTTCCTGCTAATGCCGACCGTCGGCGAGTTAAAACTGCCGCAGGGAAAAGTCAGCGACGGCTATCGCGCGACCTATTCGCACGACCAGGAAGAGGCCCGGGCGGGTTACTATCGTGTAAATTTGACCGATCGAAACGTGATGGTTGAGCTTACCTCCACTACCCACGCGGGGATGCACCGCTACACCTTCCCGAAAACCGACCAAGCGCATGTGGTTCTGGACCTGCTGCATGGCCTTGGTTCGACGGGTCATGCCGACAGGATCATGGAGACGGGGTTGGCCTTGGAAAACGACCACACCGTCAGTGGCTTCAAGAAAGCCATGGGCTGGGGAGGAGAAATGCAGTTCCACTTTGTGGCCGAATTCTCCCGTCCATGGGATGCAGCAGGCATGCAGGTCGGGGGACAACGTATCGACTCCAAGGAGGGGAAAGGTAAGGACATCCAGGCTTGGTTTGATTTCAAGACCAAGGAGCGCGAACAGATCATCGTGCGCATCGGGATCTCCACCGTGGACGTGGAAGGCGCACGTCACAACTTGAAAGCAGAGATTCCCGGCTGGGACTTTGACGCGGTGGCCCAGGCCGCCAAGGAAAAGTGGGAGAAGCTCCTCTCGGTTCTGAAGGTGGTGTCCAGTGACCGCAATTTTCTGGAAAACTTTTACACGTCCCTCTACCACGCGTGCCTCGCCCCCACCACTCTCAGCGATGTGGACGGCCGCTTCCGCGGCTCGGACGGCAAGGTGCATGCGGCAAACGGTTACACGTATTACACCACCTTTTCGCTCTGGGATACGTTCCGCGCCTTGCATCCATTGCTGACCATCACGGAGCCGGAACGGGTGACTGATTTCGTCAAGACCATGCTCGAGCACTCCAAGGACTTCGGGAGCTTGCCTGTCTGGGTCAATGCCGGGAAGGAGAATTGGTGCATGGCCGGAAATCACTCAATCCCGGTGATCGTCGACGCCTATCTGAAAGGCTTCAGGGACTTTGATGCAGCAAAAGCGTTGGAAGCGATGATTGTCACAACCGAATCCGACCGCAGAGGACAGGATCAATATAAGAAGCTGGGCTATGTCTCCGCAGATCGGAATGAAAAGGGTGGCCCGAAAATGTGGTATAATGCCACGAAGACCCTTGAGTTGGCTTACGATGACGCCTGTGTCGCCCGTATGGCCGAAGCACTCGGCAATAAAGAAGTTGAAGCCAAATACCAAGCCCGCGCCAATAACTGGAAGAACCTATGGGACGATGTGGGCGGATTCGTGCGACCGAAGTGTTCTGACGGAAAGTGGCTTGAGCCGTTCAATCCGAATGCGGTCACCGAAGACATTGAGGAGGGCAACTCCCGGCAATACAGTTTCATGGTGCAGCACGACGCGCCGGGGTTGATTGCCAAGCTCGGTGGCCCGGAGAAGTTCGTCGAAAAGCTTGATCAGCTTTTCGACACCAAGGAGCCGCTCGTATTTAAGCAGCATAAGCCCGACGTGCAGGGGCTCATCGGCCAATACTGTCACGGTAACGAACCATGCCATCACGAAGCCTATTTATATGATTTCGCGGGCCGCCCGGACAAGACCCAGGCACGGGTCCGCCGGATTATGTCCACAATGTATACAAATACCTTCGACGGCTTGTGCGGCAATGATGACTGCGGACAGATGTCGGCCTGGTATGTGTTCAGCGCGCTCGGATTCTATCCGGTCGATCCGGCCAGCGGCATCTACATGATCGGCAGCCCGATGGTGGACAAGGCGTCCATCACGGTGGATCCAAAGCGCGGATTGATATTCAACATCGTCGCCCGCAACAATTTCCCCGCCAACATCTACATCCAATCGGCCACGCTCAACGGAATATCGCTGAACCGCTCGTGGATCAAACATTCGGAAATTATGGCCGGCGGTGAACTCGTGCTGCAGATGGGGCCGGCGGCGAACCGGCAGTGGGCTCAACAGGCCATCACGGGGTTCTAAGGACAACTGTTTATAAGGGAGAATCGTAATGGGTGAACTATCAAGACGCGAGCTCATCAGGAACATCATTGCGAGGAGGCGCGTAGACCGGTGTGGATTCTGGCTTGGAAACCCGCATCCGGACGCATGGCCGATTCTGCATCGTCACTTCGGGACGAAGACGGAGGAAGCCCTGAGGGTAAAAGTTGGCGACGATTGCCGCTGGATATGTCCGCAATTTTATCCCGATGTTTATCAAGATCCGCAGGGGCGGCAACTGTTTGATTCCGGCTTGGATCGGTCAAAACACGTGACGCCGCCACTTGCCAGCTGTGAGACGGTGACTGAAGTGGAAAAGTTTCCCTGGCCCAGGGCGGAATATCTGAATTTTGAATCCTGTTTGAAGGATCTTGGGAGTGCGGGGGATGTTTACCGGATGAGCGGGTTCTGGACCTGTTTCTATCACAACATGGCTGACCTGTTCGGGATGGAGGAGTATTTCGTGAAGATGTATACACACCCGGAAGTCGTGCAGGCTGCGACTGACAAGGTGTGCGAGTTCTACTACGAAGCGAACGAAAAATTCTTCAAGGCGGCGGGGAAGGAGGTTGACGGGTTCTTTTTTGGCAATGATTTCGGGACTCAGTGCAGCCTGATTTGCGGCCCGGAGCAGTTTGACCAGTTCATCATGCCGTGGTTTTGCAAGTTTACGGAGCAGGGGCATCGGCACGGTCACCAGGTAATTCTCCACTCGTGTGGGTCGGTGTTTGATGTCATCGAGCGCTTGATCGGTGCGGGTGTCGATTGTCTCCATCCATTGCAGGCAAAGGCGAAGAACATGGATGCCGCGACACTGGCGCGCGATTTCCAGGGGCGGATCACATTCCTGGGCGGGATTGATGCGCAGGACCTCCTGACCAACGGGTCGCCGGACGCTGTCTATGCCGATGTACAGCGAGTCAAGCGGTTGCTCGGACCGAATGTGATCATCAGCCCGAGTCATGAAGCGATTCTGGCGAATGTGCCGCCGGAAAATGTTGAGGCCATGGCGAAGGCTGTGAGGGGAGAGTAAGTTTTCCCCATCCTAATCGTAATCATAATCTTAATCGTAATCCATTCTGGGGCAACTGATTAAGATTACGATTAGGATTACGATTAGGATTCATCTGGGATGGTGGTGAGCGTTAATAGAGGAGCGAAATATGTCAAATACGAATCAGGTCGGTAATTCCGGGAGTTTCATGTACCTCATGCTGCTAACGGTAGTGGCGGCGCTGGGTGGGTTGCTGTTCGGGTACGACACAGCCGTGATCTCCGGAGCCGTGGGCTTTCTGCAGGCTCATTTTCAACTTGGCGCCGGGTTGACGGGCTGGGCGGCGTCCAGCGCCCTGGTGGGGTGCATTTTCGGCGCCATGTTCGGAGGGCCGTTGAGCGACCGGTATGGCCGCAAAAAGATTCTGCTTTTCTGCGCCGTTCTTTTTGCTTCTTCCGGGATCACTTCGGCGTTGCCCCGCACGTTGACGCAATTTGTCTGGGCGCGGTTTGCGGGCGGATTCGCAATCGGGGCGGTGTCGCTTCTTTCGCCGCTCTATATTGCGGAAATCGCGCCGGAAAAGATTCGAGGAAGGCTGGTATCGCTTTACCAACTTGCAATTGTCGTCGGCATCCTCGTGGTGTGGGCGATCGTCGGCCTCTCCCTCATCGAGCTCAAGTGGGGCAAGTGGACCGGCATCATCGGCACGATCGTGCGCTTCCTCGTGCTGGCCATCTTCCTGGCACTCGTGATCGCCTTCCTCACCAGCCACGGAAAGCCGGCCGGCACGGTCACCGTCTCCTCGCTCAAGCCCAGCCTCACAGGCTTTCTCGCGGTGATCGGCCTGCTGCAGTTCCTGTTCGTCGGATTCGAGCTCTCCAACGGCGCGGCAGAAGAGATGAAGAACGCGCAGCGCGACGTGCCCAAGATGATCATCCGCTCCGGCATCATCGCCGCGCTGGTCACAGGTTCGATGATCCTCGGCGTGCTGCTCGTCATGCCCGCCAGCGAGCTGACCAACGTCGGTGGCTTCGCGGACGCCTACTTCAAGGTCGCCGGCGTGCTCCACGGCGGCATCAACACGGCGCTCAAGGACATCATCGGCGTGCTCATCGTGCTCACCGTGATCAGCGCCGGCGGCGTGTGGCTCCAGGGCGCCGTGCGCGTGCAGGCCGTGGCCGGCCTCGACGGCGCCGGGCCGCTCTGGCTGGGCAGGTTCAGCAAGCGCACCGGCACGCCGGTGATCATGAACATCGTCTCGGCGATCATCGGCTCGGTCTTCGTCGCCCTGGTCTTCCTGCTCACGAGCGGCAGCCTGGCCAGCTTCTTCACCGTGATGGTCACGCTCGTCATCTCGCTGACGGCCCTCATGTACTTCTTCATGCTCCCCGCCATCATCCCGTTGCGTCGTAAGTACCCGGACCATCACAGGCCGTTCCGCGTGCCGGGTGGCACGGTGGGCGTCTGGATCTGCGTCATCCTGTCCGAAGCGATCATCATCCTCACGGCGATCACGCTGCTCTGGCCGGGGCTGCTGGACGGCATGCTTGGGCAGAGCTACGACATCTACGCCAACTGGGGCGTCCACCGCGGGTTCTTCGAGGTCGTGACGCTCGGGTCGCTCGCGTTCTTCATCCTGACCGGCGTGGTGTTCTGGCTGATCGGCCGCCGCAATCTCGCCAGCGGCGCTGTGACGAGCGGCGACCTCTTGGCGATCGACCCGGAGATCAGCGGCGCGGGCGGGATGACGGCGGCGGCAACCGCTCCCGCGGCTCCCGAGGCCTGAGCCTCGGCGGACCGGACGAAAGGAACGACGCACATGCCAGGAGACACGACGGGACCGCAGCGCCAGCCCATGGCCCCCCTGCGGTCCGACTTCGCCGTGAGCTTCCACAGCGAGGCGCAGATCGAGCCGCTCAGAGACGCGACGCTGCGTCTGCTCGAGCGGACCGGCGTCAGGTACGCCTCGCCCAAAGCCCTCGCGATCCTCGCGAGGGCCGGGGCGAAGGTCGATGAGGCGTCCGAGCTCGTTCGTCTCCCCCGCGAGCTCGTGGAGGAGACGCTCGCCCTCGCGCCGCGCACGTTCACGCTCGGCGCGAGGGACCCGTCGTGTGATCTAGCCGTCGGCTCCGGCTTCACCTACGGCACGACCGACGGGTGCGGCGTCGAGGTCGTCGACTGGCGCACCGGCGAGCGCCGCCAGTCCACCAAGGCCGATCTCGAGGCAGTGACGCGCATGCAGGACTGCCTCGGCTCCATCTCGTTCTGGTGGCCCACGGTGAGCGCCGGCGACTGCGGCCGGACTGCCCAGCTGCACGAGATCGAAGCCGGCTGGAACAACACGAGCAAGCACCTCATGGGCATGGTGCAGGGCGAAGGGCTCGCGCGCCACGCCGTGGAGATGGCGACGGCCGTGGCCGGCGGGCCCGAAGGGCTCCGCCGCCGGCCGGTGATGAGCAACCTCATCGGCACGGTGTCGCCGCTCGTGCACGACAAGGACGGCATCGAGGCCGGCCTGGTCTTCGCGGAGGCCGGCATCCCCACGTGCTACGTCACGATGCCCAACCTGGGCACGACGGCGCCGGCGACCAAGGCGGGGGCTTTCGTCGTCGGCGCCGCCGAGATCGTGGCGGCGGCGGTGCTGCACGAGCTCGCCGCCCCCGGCGCGCCGGTGCTCGGGTCGATCATGCAGATCTACGCCGACCCGCGCACGGCGCTCACCATGACGACGCCGCTCGACGACCGCTGCCGCTTCCTCGCGACCGAACTGCTGCACGCCTTCGGCATCCCGGCGCTCGGCCCGATGGGCGGCACCGACGCCGCGGACGCCGGCTCGTGGCTCGCCGGCGTCGAGACGATGCTTCAGCTCCTGCAGGTGCCGCTCGACGGCTGCGAGCTCTACACCGGCATCGGCC
>Ga0118677_10008712_pt1 | contig 16153 bp, 22 predicted proteins | sample AliMusrvi5mmetaG_FD_86154 | JGI IMG/M metagenome (GOLD analysis project Ga0118677, IMG submission 86154) | reverse complement strand
GGTTAGTATACTTGGCATACTTTACTATAAAAATAAAAGTATCATGCAGATTGCACTTATCTAAAAACACATTTATATGAGATTCTTTGTCATCTGGTTTTGGAACATATAAGCCATTATAGGATGGCAGAAATATATGATAGTTTTTTTCAGTCTGTTGCATTAAGATACTTAATAAAAAATCCCCTTTCGGGGATTTTTATTTTACCATTCTTGAATCGTGAGAATATCTTGCGGTTGGAAACCCATCTGGTTTTGTTCAAACCTGATGCAGGCTACCTCAAAGTTTCTAGCGATACAATCAAATACACCACCACATTCCATCTTAAAAACAAACCGCTTCATATCAAACTCCCTTTGCCAACATTGCATCATCATACCGCTCAAGGGCATGACCAAGTTCTTCATACATTGCACGATCAAGATTATCTGCATGATCACGCAAATCACGCTCCAACCCCTCAATGTCAAGCATTAAGGAATATACATTACCATTGCGCTGCATATGGTTCTCAAGAATATTGGAAATACGATCTGCGAGAGAAACTGCTTCATTGACGTTCATAATGAATCTCCATTGCTTATATTATGAATATAACACAGATTTAAGGATTGTCAAGCATTTATTTTGCAAGGGTATACGGTTTATTCCACTTGCCAATATTAACATCAACATACCAACCCACATCAAAGTAATCTGACTGAACATCGCTACGGTCGTGATTACCATCGTTCATAGCAGTCAAGATTTCAGTCAAGAATGACTTTGCCTTGCCGCTGAAATGATCTTGATACCAATAAGGATTTACATCAACGTGATCAGTTGCGGCACTACCAAGACGGAAGCCACCAGGCTGTGCACCTACTGTATCATTGTAATTCTTGATAAAGTCAATAGAACCGCTCTTGATATTAAGAACCAGTGTCATATGGTTAGAGACTGCCAACGAACCCTTGACGCCATACTTGGCAAGGATTTTCTTGACCGTAGGGGCAATCTTGGACTTCTTTTCTTGGGACATATAGGCCATGAGTCAATCTCCTTGTTGCTGTCTATATTATAACAATAACACAGAATTGTGGGTTGTCAAGCATTATTTTTTAGATAATTGAACCATCATGGTAAAGACGGCTAAACTCACGGATAGCATAATAATTAATACGCTTGCCAGTTTTGGTAGGAACTTTACCACCAGTGGCAATACCATACTGGCGACCACGCTCATAGCACCATTGTGCTCCACCGTGTGACGACGCTTCCCACTTGTCATAATCAGGATCAAATGGACGACCAGCAACAGCGTCTTGTACGCCTTTTGTAAAATAACGGTTATGAAGGATGGTGGAAATCTTAGACTTACGGGTGTCTGTCTGAGCCATTTGCGCCTCTCCATTGCTTATATTATGAATATAACACAGATTTAGGAGTTGTCAAGTGTTTTTTATGCACGATCTGCGAGACCAATTGACTGACATTCAACGGGAAATTTGTCCCACATTTCGGAAATTAACGCTGCATGTGACTCTTTAATGCCAGGAATTTCCATAATTTCTGAAAGATTAAAGATTTCTTCAAGATATGAGGCAAAAGACCAAGTTTGACGCTGTTCCATTGTGTTCTCCTCGTTACTGTCTATATTATAACAATAACACAGAATTGTGGGTTGTCAAGCATTATTTTTGATAGAAAGTTTGGGGAGATTTACTCCCCATCGTCCTCATTTTCATCACCATCTTCAGCGTCATCCATGCCAATTTCGTCTTCATTGGCATCAAGCCATGCTTCTAGGTCTTCAATAATACCCATAGCATCTAGGATATGGCTAGGGATGCGTTCCTTGGCATCGCCAATATCGTCGCCAATTTCATATTGGTCATCACCATCTTCACTGGTCCACGAACCACAGAAACCTGCGCCAGGTTCGTAGTAATATGCCTCAATATAAAACCCTTCAATGTTGTCATACCATTCAGTAGGCGGTCCCCATGCAGTGTCAAATGAAAATGACACAGTTTTGCCATCTTTGCTCAATTCAAAAATTTCTTCGGGAACTTCGGAGATATCCCACTTGCAACCCCAGTTATCAATTGCCCATTCATACCAACTTGGATAGCCAAATTCTTCTTCGTTGCGAACCTTAATGGCTGCACTACGTTCTTGGTAATCATCACCGATAGGTGCTTCTTCAAGCAATTCAGTTGGCATAGGAAGAAATTCATTTAACAACTTGCCAGCTTTGGCAGCATTTACCAGACGGGTAATCTGTTCAGGGTCTTCGTGCGTGAAGGTTGCACGGTTATCGCACCAATTAGGAATTTTAACCTCCTCTTTCTATGACTATACCTTAATATATCACAATTTTTAGAGTTGTCAAGCATTATTTTTTAGAAATATCATATTTCTGTAGATCACGTCCCTTGATCATAGAGGCAAGTTTTTGTGGATATGCCTTGCCTGTATCAGTATAATTAATCAATTTTGGAACTAGTGCCAGACCTGTGATTGGTTTGCCACCTTTACGCATTGCCGCACGAGCAGCACGGAAATCATCATAGGCATCGTGTGTATTAAGGTTTGTCATGTATGCAGCAATGCTTTGATTTGGTGTATCAAAGGCACGATAACGCTCGCCATATGGTCCTTCTACGCCGCCACTTTTTGCCCAAGATTTTTGTCCATAAAACGCATTTGAACTGCGTGTTTTTTCATCTTGCCCCCAAGTGCTTTCAATTGCTGCTTGTGCTAGCGCAATGCTTGGCGGAATGATATCAATCTTTTCAAGTAGGTCATAAAGGTTATCTTCACCATACTTTTGTGTTAGAGCATACACCCAACTATTTTCTTCTTGTGGAAGTTTTTTACCACTCTTTATATACTTTATATCACGAATAAGGCGGCTGCGTTCACCTAAAATCTTATTATTCTCTGCTTGAATTAGTGGTAGCACGGTTTGTGTAAATGCCTGAACACGCTGATCTACAGTCATCTTATCAACATCTGTCAACCCTTTTGGAAAGTTAGGGTTAACACGTTTCTCTGCTTTTTGTGGTTCCGTTTGCTTCACTGTGTCGCTTTGAGATTGTTGTTGCGTTTGGGCCACAGTAGTAGGAGCCTCTGGTGATTTTGGTGCATTTAGTGCACTATATCCACCAAAACCAAGACCACCAGCAACTGCACCTGCTGCTGCAAGGCGTTTTAGTCTATCAGCAAGCGGTCCTTCAACTAAATCTTCGTCGTATAATTCATTTAAGAGCATCAAATATTTATTGATTGTTACGTCTTTTTATAATATAGTCATTTTCTAGACTAAATACCAATGCTTCCAAATCACATGGTGAGTGAAGCATGGCGACGATACTGTCAAATTAAACTATGGAGTTAAAACCAAACGTTGCCTCAATTAATATGTAAAGCATATATTATTTGAAAATAATTAGACAAACCTCGTTGTCTATGATATAACCAAACATCTGAAAAAGGAAAATACAAATGAAGACTTTTATTACAACTACTATGGCTCTATTGGCTCTTACTGTTGCTGCAAATGCAACTGATCTACCAAGCAAGGCAAAGGCACCTGCTGCAACTGCACCAGTTGCTGCTCCTGCTGCTACTTCAAATGATAGTTTGAAGGTTGAATATGGACAAGACCTTGGCAACAACTTTGGTGCAAAGGTTGATGATACCTATGGCGTAACTTACAAGCACAATCTTGGTGGTGGTTTCTCCGTCGGTGGTGCTGCAAGCACTACTCAGGTTTCAGGTTCACAGTTGAACCAAAACCTAGAAGCACAGGCTGGCTATGCTCTTCCTGCGTTCTCTGGCGTTACCCTAAGTGGTAAGGTTGGCGTTGGTGAGAAGTTTACAACTGCTAACTTCCCATACTTTGCTGTATATGGCAATGCAGACTATAAGGTAATGGACGGTCTAACTATTAATGCTGTTCAGTATCGTTATCGTAGTGCAATGGACACTGGAACTTATGGTTATCAGAGCCATCGTCTTGGAACTGGTGTAACTTATGACATCAATTCAACTTACAGCGTAAGCGCAACTGTATATCGTAGTTTTGATACTTCATCAAGTTTCAATGCAACTGGCGATGCTTTTGCATTTGGTCTAACTGCAAAGTTCTAATTGTTTAGAACATAGAGATAAGATTAAGGCGGGAAAAATTCCCGCCTTTTTTATTGCCCAAATTTTTTTAATAAAGACACAATTTTGTGCCATCGGTTATGTCCCAAGATTGGGTAGACGGTTTGCCTAATTTGTTGTAATTTTCACGGCATGAACCACTGCCTGGTTTTTGTCCACCACTCCATAAGATATCTTCTAGTGTATAATCACGTATCCACGTGCGAGTATTGGTATAGTATGTATAAACTAGTCTTCGTTTCTCTGCCTTAGTACCATAAAAACGATAATACCAATCACGATTACCTACAAAAACATCAGTATTGCCAAGATTACTTTCTACTTTACATGAGTCATAATGTAGGTATTCACCTACCCAATCGCAATCTTGTGCGTGGGCAATAGTAGTAGTTAATAATAAAGCAAGTATTCCCAAAACATAACGCACTCATTATTTAATGAGTTTATTGTTTTTTCATCAATCTGGCAATTTTTGCCTTGGCATCTATGGGCGATGTTGGAAAGTTCTGTAAAGAAAGTGTTGCTTTTTGAACATCTTCTGGTGCGGGTTTTGGTAAAGTTATTTGCGGTTTGACTGGCATATCATTTTCATAATCATAGCCATCTCGCTCCCGTTGTTCGGCGGTAGCAATCCAATGATCCAGTTCCCACATTGCTTCTGCAAGGTTCCAAACCAACATGAACCCCAATAGGGTTAAAAGGAAGATTAACATCCACATTTCTATATTTTACCATAATTGGGCTATTTGTCAAGGGTTTTCTTAACCGTAATATAATTAAAAATAATGCTTGACAAATCTCTAGGACGTGGTATTTTAAGTCATGGGGCAATGTATGCCTCTCTTTGGGCAAGGTCTGCCCGTTACAGTAAGGAGTTTACTATGGAATATCGCAGTTATTATTTCGGATACGGAATGAACACCCACCCAGAGCAAATGGCAAAGCGTTGCCCTGATGCTACGCTAGTTGGTGTTGCCTATCTGAACGATTATCGTCTTGTGTTTCGTAACCATGCCGATGTTGAGATTAATCCTGGCACTATTGTCAGCGGCGTGTTATGGGAAGTCAGCGATAAGGATATGATTGCGCTTGATCGTCTTGAAGGGTTTCCTTCTTACTATTTGCGTCACCGTGTATTAGTTGAAACCCAGACTGAAAGTTACATTGCTTGGGTTTATAGCATGGCTGACCAAGACTATGAAATGACACCAAGCACATCGTATTATGATATGTGCACAGAGGGTTACAAGCATCATGGTGTGCCTACTGCGCAGTTGGTAGAGGCAATGGAAGCAGCACCACAACAGAAATATGTTGACACAACCTATGATTACGGTTATGACTACTTTAATGACCATTCATGGGAACGGTTTGACAATGGTCATATTGATGACAAGTATGATCGTTATATTTCGCAACACTATGGTTTCTATGACCGCAATTTGGAGAAGTAAGAAATGGCTAAGTCCGCACTCATGTTAAGAACCAAACCTAAGAAGACGGTTAACCGTCAACCTAAGTTTATGGACGAAAAGTTCACTGGTCCTGAACCAGTGTGGATTAATGCACATAAGTGGACTCCTGACCAATTGCGTCAGGAGATCACTCACGCATTGTATTTCTACAATTATTACATGAGTGCCGCCGATATGCGCAAGTATGTCGTGGAGTTTGGTCAGACACACCTTAAATGGGGCAAGAGTGAGATTGCTGCTTTTGCTGAATGTGAAGACAGTCGTGTTGGCATTACCATTGGTAGCGTTTCCAAGATGATACTGCGTGGTGCGCCAATGGCACATGATGCAGAGTTCATTACCAATAAGATTGGCGAACTATTGGCATATGGCAATGCTCGTCTTGCGGAAAAGAAACAAGTAACGGTTAAGCCAGTTGCAAAGCGTAATGTACAAGATCATCTGCGTGATAAGTTGGCTGATACTATTGGTGATTTGGAAGTTATGTTTGATGCAATGATGGAAGGTTCTACTGACACGCCTGACTTCATGGCTTACTTTCGTGAACAGAACATGCCACAGGCATTTGTTGCTCGTATTCGTGAAAAGTATGCAGAGCAATATGCAGAGTTGCTTGAAGGTCAAGATAAGAAAGGCGATGCGTGTTTGCGTGAAGCATATGCATGGATGACCAAGCCAGTGTTTAAGCGTTATGATACCTGGTACAAGGCACTGTTTGATGCCCTTACAACCTATGGCGTAGTTAAGGCGGCTGTTCGCAAGGTTCGCAAGGCTCGTCCTGTCAGCAAGGAAAAGATTGTCAAGGGCGTAAAGTATATGAGTGAGTTCAAGGAACTTAACCTTGTATCCATCAACCCTACCGACATCATTGGTGCCACAGAATTGTGGGTATACAACACCAAGACACGTAAGATTGGCAAGTATGTGGCTGCGGTAAGCAGTGGTGTATTGGGTATCAAGGGCAGCACCGTTCTTGGCTTTGATGAAAAAACAAGTGTGGCAAAGACACTACGCAAGCCACAAGAGCAGATGAAGGCATTTATGGGTAGTGGAAAAATTCAACTGCGTAAGTTTATGGATGGTATTCGTGCCACAGAAATTGCCTTGACAGGTCGCCTAAACAGTGATACAGTAATTCTTAAATCAGTGAGGTAATATGAAGAAACTTTGGGATACAATTGATGTGGCAGTGCTTAAATCACTTCCTAATGCGGCTCGTGGATATGAGCAAAAGATTGATGTGCCAGAGTTTACATTTCTTGGTGTGCATAATCAACCTGATTTTGGTCATATCATAATCTGGTTTTATGGCAAAGATAGCACTATTGAACTAAAAAGTTTGAAAGAATATTTCTATCAGTATCGTGATACTGTTATCTCTTACGAACGCTGCATAGATGTAATGTATAAGCATCTTATGGCAGTATATGAACCAGATCGTATTCGCATTGAAATTGAATTTCGTCCTCGTGGTGGAATTACAAGCAAACTGACGGTAGACAGTGATTGGGGTCACCTTGGCGGTTCAGACACACATTGGCAACATCACAAGGCTTGAGACTATGAAATACGACAGTGGATACTTGGACACCCACACTCGTTGGGTAAAGATAGATGGACGTAATAAGTTGAAATCATATTATAGCCATCGTATTACTGTGCGTGATCGTAGGCAAATCAACAAGTTGCACGGTTATCTTTCCGATAACTTTGAAAGTTGTACATCTTTTTGGCATAAGTGGTTTCAAGCGCAACCTACCATTTACTATACAGCGGAGACATTCAGTTGTAGGCATTACTACTTGAATGAAGAAGATTTGGTGAAACTTATCATAGGATATGTATAATGACAAATTACAATCACTTCCGTATCATCAACGATTTGACAAGACTTGCTACTCGTCTTGGATTTGAAATTAATCCAAGCCGTGGTGCGTTTAATTCCCTTGGATATGAACCAAGTAATGGTAGTGATTTTGCACTTACTGTTCCAAAAGATGATGGCGATGTGCTGCCAATCTATACTCGTGGTGTCACCATTTACAGTGGTAGCGCAGAGGATTGCATCCACTTTATGCACGGTTGGATGCAGTCTCGTGAGTATATGTCTATGCTTGGCTTCAAGGACAAGACTGTTGCTGACCGTGAAGAAAAGTTAGCAAGTAAGCGTAAGATGGATCGTATGACAAAGACAATCGTGGATGGCAAAGACCCAGGCGTAGATTGGTATGAAGGTAAAGAAGATGAAGATGTGCCCTTCTAAAGAAATTAGAGTATTTGATACTGCTTTTTATGATCCAAATTATAGGGATACCACACACTATCTTGACCCGTTAGAACGTGCAAAAGGTGAAGCCAATATACGTTGGAGTCAGTGTGAAAATTATCGTTGGGTATGGGATAATGCTATTAAGGACAGTGTAACTTTCATTGCTGCTTATAATATTGCATCAATTGAATATCGTGTGGTAGTAACTGCAGAATTTGCACCAGAAGATTTGACGCACTATATTATGCGATTTGGAGCAGCGTAAATAACCGCATGATAGTTCATCGTTTCCGTATGGGTGATGTAGAAGATGCTCAACTCTATGCTGCTGGTCCTATTATAGAATGGCAGAAGAGTGAGGCTGGTGCATGGGTAATGGAGCATGCACTAGAAACTCCTATATTCAAGACAGGCATAAACTCTCCTGATGGTTATATTGGGTATGTGGTAGTTATTGAAGCACAGTTTACACCAGAAGATGAGATTTATTTCTGGATGCGATACGGTGATCAACTCATCAGCCACCATCGTGATTGGGATACTCGTTAGTCATAAATATTTGTATGGCAACCTTACAAGAACTTAAAACAACTGTATTTGATTATGTGCGTTATAGCCTTGGCGACGGAATGGTAGACGTTGAACTTGATCCAATTCATTTTGAAACAAGTTTGCAGCAAGCACTTATTCGTTATCGTCAACGCAGCAGCAATAGCGTAGAAGAAAGTTATTCATTTCTTGAATTGATAATGGATAAAAATACCTATACACTGCCAAATGAAGTTATAAGTGTGCGTAATGTATTCAAGCGCAATATTGGTGCAAACAGTGGCACAAGTTCACAGTATGAACCATTTGAGGCAGGTTTCGTAAACTTCTATATGATCCAAAGCGGTCGTGTTGGTGGACTATCAACTTATTATCTTTATAGTTCATTCTTAAAAGAAGCCGCAAAGATGTTTGGTGGTTATATTAACTACACGTTTAATAAGACTAGTAAAGAACTTACCATTATGCGTCGTCCACGTGCAGACAAAGAAACTATTCTTATCTGGAGTGAAAATTTCAAGCCCGATGTTACGCTACTCAATGATATCTATGCAAATCCTTGGTTACGTGAGTATACTCTGGCTCGTTGTATGATGATGCTTGGTGAGGCTAGAAGTAAGTTTGCTACGCTGCCTGGTCCACAAGGTGGCAGTTCACTTAATGGTGGTGATCTTCTTACACGTGGTCAAGCAAAGATTGATGCACTTGAACTTGAACTTACAAATTATGTTGCTGGCGAAACTCCAATGTGGTTTGTTATCGGATAATATTTGACATTCCCTTAATTCTTTGATAAAGTAAAACCATGAAAATAATTGGTGTATGCGGTCTTATCGGTGGTGGCAAAGGAACCGTTGCAGACATTCTTGTAAACAATTACGGCTTTCACAAGTATAGTTTTGCTGACAGCCTTAAAGATATGGTTGCCAGTGTATTTGGATGGCCTCGTCATTTGCTTGAAGGCGATACCAACGAGTCTCGTGAATGGCGAGAACAGCGTGATGAATGGTGGGCAGACCGTCTAAACATACCTAACCTTACACCTCGTTGGGTTTTGCAGTATTGGGGAACCGATGTTTGTCGTGTTAATTTTCACGAAGACATTTGGATTGCAAGTCTTGAACGCAAGATTTCAAAGATACAAGGTTACAATGAGTTACCTTATGCAGCAACAGCCAGTAATATTGTTATTCCAGATACTCGCTTCCCAAATGAAATCAATATGATTCGCAAACTTGGCGGTGAAGTATGGGCAGTTAAACGTAGTGAATTTCCTGATTGGATGGTAAATCTTATTAAACATGGTGAAGAACCGCATGATATTCATCCAAGTGAATGGTCTTGGGTTAATGCAAACATGAATCATGTTATTGATAATGACGGAACTATTGAAGATTTACAAGCGGCTGTTGCAAATTTGTTATAATGTCCGCATATAACCTTTTATAAAACACCCATTTTGCTCTATTCCGCTAAATATTAGCAACACCTTAAAGGAATAGACCCTATGGCAACATTAGTTTCACCAGGCGTATCAGTTTCAGTCATTGATGAGAGCAATTATGCTCCAAACGGACCAGGAACCGTACCGTTTATCGTTATCGCAACAGCAAAAAACAAAACAAGTACTGCAGGCGGAACTGCAACTTATACAACAAGTTCAAGCGCAAACGTACTACAACTTGTAGCAAGTCAAAAAGATTTGCTTACAAATTATGGACTACCAATTTTCCCAAGCGATTCCAGTGGCAATCGCATTTTTGGTAGTGAACTTGCAGAATATGGACTAATGGCCGCACATAGTGTGTTGGGTATCACTAATCAGGCATATATTCTACGTGCTGACGTTGATCTTGTAGCACTTACTGGTAGTAGCAGCCGTCCTTATGGTAATGTTGCAGATGGCACACAATGGTGGAATACTGCTACCAGCAAATATGGTATCTTTGTTTGGGATGCAGTTAATAATGTATTCAATGTTCAAACTCCAATCGTTATCACAAGCACCGCACAATTAACCAGTGGTGTTCCTCTAAGTAGCATCGGTACTGTTGGCAGTTTTGCAGTTGTTGCAACTGATGTTAAGAACCCAATATACCAGAAGGCATATGACAACAGTTGGAACTGGTTAGGAACTACTGCGTGGCAGGCTAAAACACCTACTATTGTTGGTACGCTACAACCTAGTTCAATTACAACTGGTAATGCTATTACTATCAATGGCACAACGATTACTTTCAGTAGCACAACACTAGCAAGCCTTGTAACACAGATTAATAATGCTGCTATTACTGGTGTAACCGCAGCAAGCGTAAATGGTTACCTAAACATTTTTGTAACAAGCGCAGCAAAAAGCAATGGTACAGTAGTTGATGGTAAAATTGCAATTGCAAATGCCAGTGGCACCCCGCTAGCAACTCTTGGCATCAGTGGTGGAACATATGCTGGTGTAGCATTTGCATTTGCTCCGCACTATCAGGTGCCTGCATGGAGAAGCACAGATACTACTCCTGAACCAACTGGCAGTGTTTGGATTAAGACAACAGCAGTAAACAGCGGCGCAAACATGTATGTTTACCGTTGGAATGGCGCAAGTCTACAATATAATTTAATCCCTGCACCACTATTTCAACGTCGCCGCAATGCAATTTATAATTTTGATCCAACTCTTGGTGGTATTGGAATTGCAACTGATACACTATTTGTAAAATATGATGTTATTGCCGATGGCAGTGCTAGTATGAAATTGCTGCAATGGATGGGCTATGGTAGTGCATTGGTAGTAACTGGCACGGTTGCAAACCCAACATTTACCTCATCTAATGCGTTTTCTATTCAAACTACTGTGCCTGGCAGCAGTGCATTAAGCAGCACATATACTATTACATTAAGTGGTACTAGCGCAGCAAGTTTTGTAAGTGATGTGTTAGCAGCAAATATTCCATATATTACTTGTGCGCTAACAAGTACTGGAAACATTCAGTTTACTAACACGAATGCTGGTGATATCACATTCACTAATACCAGTGGAACACCACTAACTGCTGCTGGTATTACTACTGCCACACCTAACATTTATGATGATGCTGGTAGTGGTGTTCTTACGGCAACTAATTGGCAGCCAGCAGAATTACTGTATCAAACAAGCATTGCACCAACTACTGCACCAGCAGATGGCACTCTATGGTATTATGAAACTCCACTTGAAGTAGATATCATGATTAACAATGGCACTATCTGGAAAGGTTATCACAATGTAACCAGTGATGCTCGTGGTTATAACTTAGGCAATACTGACCCTCTAGGTCCATTTATCAGCAGTAGTGCACCAACTAAACAAACAGATGGTACTGCACTGGTATATGGTGATATTTGGGTTAGCACAGCAGACCTAGAAAATTATCCACAGATTTATCGTTGGCAGCGTGTTGGCGGTGTTGATCAGTGGCTACAAATCGATACTACTGATACTACAACACAAAATGGTATTCTGTTTAGTGATGCTCGTTGGGACACTGCTGGTACAGCAGACCCTGCGCTTGATGCAAAACCAACAATCGTAAGCCTCTTAACAAGTGATTATGTTGACTTGGATGTTCCTAACCCACAAGTATATCCACGTGGTATGTTACTATTCAATACCCGTCGCAGCAGTTACAATGTTAAGAAGTATGTTGCAAGTAAATTTAATAACACAAACTATCCACTACAAAGTCTTCCAAATGTTGCTGCTACTTGGCAGAGTGCAAGCGGTAAGAATCAACAGAACGTTCCTTATTTTGGACGCAAGGCACAACGTAGTGTGGTTGTAAGTGCGCTGCAGCAAGCAGTTGACAATAGCACTACTGCTCGTGAAGATCAACGTAACTTTAACCTACTTGTTTGCCCTGGTTATCCAGAAGTAACAAGCAACCTAGTTACACTTAACAATGACCGCCGTAACACTGGATTTATCCTAGCCGATACTCCAATGGGTCTTGCAAGTGATCTAACCACTGTTGGTAACTATGTTACAAATGCTAGCGCAGTATCACAAACTGGTGAAGATGGTCTAGCAACAACTGATAGTTTCACTGCGGTGTTCTATCCAGGCGCTGCTTATACCAATGCTCTTGATGGTGTTGGTCAGGTTGTTGTTCCAATTACCCACAGTATACTACGCATGGTTGTAAACAGTGACCAAAACAGTCATCCATGGTTTGCACCAGCAGGCAGTATCCGTGGTAAGATTGATAATGCAATCAAGATTGGTTATGTTAACCGCACAACTGGTAAGTTTGTAAGTATTGGTACTAACCAAGGTCTTCGTGATCTTCTATATCAAAATAATGTTAACCCTGTTGCTGTATTCCCAACAGATGGTATCATAAACTATGGTAACCACACTCGTCAGGCAAACGCAACTGCACTAGACCGTATTAACGTAGCACGACTAATTAACTACCTACGTTATAACCTAGAGCGTCTTGCAAAGCCACTTATCTTTGAACCAAACGATACAATTACTCGTAATGAAGCAAAGCAAGCAATTGAAGGTTTGTTAAACGATGTTAAGGCACAGCGTGGTGTTTATGATTATCTGGTGGTGTGTGATACTACAAATAATACACCAACTACTATTGATCGTAATGAACTACACATTGATATCGCAATTGAACCTACCAAGGCAGTTGAGTTCATCTATATTCCAGTTCGTATCTTGAATACTGGTGCTATTGGTGGAACTAATGCAAACCAAGGTGGTTTAAGCAATATTACACCTAGCGTAGCACTTACATAATATATAACAACTATACAAGAATTAAAAAGCCGCTTTTATAGCGGCTTTTTTAATGTGCGGACAAAATAAAAGATAGTGATTTGTTATAAATAATCTTATAGGAGATTTAAGATGGCAGTTGCATCACTACTAAACATGACAGTGCCGGTGGCATCAGCAAGTGATCAAAGCGCAAATACACAGGGCGTATTGATGCCTTTGCTAAAGTATCGCTTTAGAGTGAACTTTGAAAACTTTGGTATTACTAGCCCCCGTACAGAATTAACAAAGCAAGTTATGAGTTTTACACGTCCAAACTTACAGTTTGATAGTGTTGAAATTCCAATTTACAACAGTCGTATGTACATTCAGGGTAAACCTACATGGCAAACTATTACTGTTGAGTTTCGTGATGATGCAAATGGTAGCGTTCGTTTACTTGTTGGTGAACAGGTTCAAAAGCAATTTGACTTTGCTGAACAAAGCAGTGCAGTAAGTGGCATTGACTACAAATTCCTTACTCGCTTTGAAGCACTTGATGGTGGTAATGGAACTAATAATCCAACTACACTTGAAGAGTGGGAAATTTATGGTTGCTTTATTCAAGAAGTTAATTATAACAGTTTTGATTATAGCAGTAATGATCCAGCAACAATTCAAATGACAATTCGTTATGACAATGCGTTGCAGATTCCAAGCACAAGTGGCGTAGGTAAGACGGTTACTCGTACAAGCGGTCATAGCGTAACTGGCTAAAGGTTGAGCCATGAGCATATTAAATTCAATACTTAACAGTCTACTAAACGGTGGACAAGTACATGATTATGCTCATGCCTCGCAAATATTTCGCAGCAATAACTTTGCACTTGCTCCAAAGTTAAAGTATCTTTTTCAGGTTAATTTTATTTTAAGTGCGAATGCTCCTTCTCAAACAGACACTCGTCAAATAAGTTATCTAGTAAAAACTATTGATTTACCTCGTTTTACATTTGATGTTAAAGATTTAAATCAGTATAATCGTCATACCTATATTCAAGATCGTATTAAGTATGAACCAATTAATATTAAATTTCATGATGATAATCAAAATGAACTTCGTCAGTTGTGGCAAGACTATTATAACTACTATTATGCCGATGGAACATATGATTTAAACACCTATAATAACGATGACCGTTATACTGACCGAAATTTCAGTGCATGGGGATTAGATCATGGCAGTACTTCTCCATTTTTTAGTGCTATTGAAATTTACAGTTTAAATCGTGGCGATAGTAATAAAATTACTCTTATGAGTCCTGTTATCACTAGTTTTAGTCATGATACTCATGAATATGCTGATGGACAGGGACTTATGGAAGCTACCATGCAGATACGTTATAATGGCGTAGTCTATGAAGATGGATATGCAAGTGGCACTCCTGGTTTTGCACAAAATGGATTTTATGACCCAAGCCAAAGTGGTATAACTGGACAATATCCTCAAGGCAGTTATATTGACCCAACTACTGGTTATCTGGTACAACAACCAACAGAATTTACTAACAGATATCAAACAAACCAACCACATGGCAGTTTTGGGTTTGTATACCAAGGTCAAAGCCTTGACCAAACTGCACAAGGTGGATTTACACCACAGGAACTAGCAGCAATTCAACAAAATAACCAAAATATACAGTTCCCCAGTACAGTTCCGCTGCCACCAGTGTTTACACAAAACTTGCCTGATAGCACACCACCTGGTGCTAGTGCAAGCAGCAACGGTGATATCAGTGTATCTAGTGATCAACTGGGGTTAACATATGCAGATGGTAGCACTGGACAACTACTATCTCAACGTGGTTATAATAATGACCAAATTAATTCTGCGCTAAAATTTGTTGACGGACTATCTCCAGAACAAATAGCAGCAGCAGCCGTTGCAAATAATGTTCACAGTGATAGCACTACACGAGTGCTTCTTGCACAAGAATATATTGATAACCCGACTACAACCAGTTATGGCACTATAAACTATGGTCAGGTAACGCCTGCACCTACTTTTACATTCAGTGATCCAGCAAACCCTGTAGCACCTGTTTACAACAGTCAAACATGGCAACAAACACTGCTCACAGAAGGTTTTCCACAAAGTCAGATAACGCTGGCAGAGTCACATATAAACCAACTTAATTATCCACCAAATACCGACCTAACTGGTATTGCAAGAAGTTATATCACATACAACAACAATGTTAATACATCTGTTGCATAAACGTAAAGTGTAAATAACTATATGACAAATACACCAACCACTATACAAAACGCATTTAGCAGTCAGGTATTCTTCAATGGATACTTTACACAACCTATACAGGTAAGTGCAGATGTATGGGGTCAGGTATATGGATACTTCTTTACACTGACTAGTGATGCAAATGCAGCAAATGCTCTTGCACAAAGTGTTATTGCGCTAACCTACAACAATAACCTTGATCCGCTAACGGTGCTTGCAGATTTTCAAAAAAATGCAAATAGTAGTAGCGTTAAAACACTGCTCATTAGTTTCTTTAATAGTGCCAAAGGACCAACTAGCAAACTAGGATACAAGTTAAACAATAACGTATCTACTAATGTTGCTAGAAATTTGTTATCATGAGTCTAAAGTATAGTCAAGGTATCTTTACCCCTAAAAACCCAGAAAAATATGCTGGTCGTGGTAGTATACGTTATCGCAGCAGTTGGGAACTTAAGTTTATGAACTTCTTGGATGAAAATCCAAGCATTAAAAATTGGGCAAGTGAAAGCATATCTATACCCTATAAGAATCCAATAGCCAATAAAACAAAAAGTTATATACCAGATTTTTTTATAATCTATGAAGATGTTAATAAAAAACTTCATGCAGAGTTAGTTGAAATTAAGCCACACAAAGAAACTAGTTTTGAAGCAGCAGGTAAAAGTAC
>Ga0118677_10008711_pt1 | contig 16153 bp, 9 predicted proteins | sample AliMusrvi5mmetaG_FD_86154 | JGI IMG/M metagenome (GOLD analysis project Ga0118677, IMG submission 86154) | reverse complement strand
AGCCCCGGAAGCTTTGAATCCGTGGCCGAAGTCCCCACGCCTGGGTATCAGGATACGAATTTTGAATTTGGCCAAACCTACTATTACGAAGTGCGCGCGGAATTTGGCGCCCCTGGCCACTTGGCATTGAGTGCGTCGACTCCGCCCGTGCAAATCACGCCGCGCGATACGTTCCCGCCGTCCGCGTAAATCCGGACCGGATCGGAATCGCCGGAGTGGAGGGGCGCTGAGGACGGCGCGTCCGGCGCGGCCCACGTGCAAAGGCGGAAATCACCCGGCGCGGCCATAGCAAAGTCGGCAACCTGGAGCGTAATTTCAATCGCAGTCTCCGGCGGCGGCACAGAGTGAGGATGCGTCGGCGCATCCAGCACGCCCGCGCCGTTGAGCGCCTGCAAACGCAGTTTGACCTGGTGGCTGCCCGGTTTCGCGGCGCCCAGGTCCACATCCAGCCATAATTCCCGGCTGGCCAGGGACGGGATGGTCAGCGTGCCGCTCTCGTCCAACTCGGGCATCGCGTCCCAGGCGACCTCACCCAAAGACGTGGGCACCCCCACCGCCCGATGCGGAACCACCACAACCCCGTTGGTCAGAGCATGGAACTGCACGCGCACCAGCAACTCATGGTCGGTTACGTTGAACAGGTTCAAGCTGACCGGTTCATGCTCGCCGGGAACCACCTTGCGGGTGATGCGAAGCGGGTTGGCCGCCTGGGCGGGCAGTTGTTCGTCCACCTTCCGGTTCTCCCATAGCGTCCCCTGGAAAGCGACCAGGCTTGTGCCTTGACCAAGGGCCGTCGCCTGGTGAATCACACCAGCGACTGCCAGCGCCCGCTTGGCGTGCGAAACCAGCGCCGCTGACTTATCCAGGACGACCTGCGAACCGGTTACGCCGCTGCCGGGCAGGGAGTCTTGAAGCGAGGCGACCGCTCGGGCTCGCTCTTCCAGCGAGGTCGCTTCGTGCCGAAGCGCCGTGGCGGAAAGTGGAAGCACTGGATCTGTTGCTTCCGCCGCCGCGCGGAGCGCAGCCAGCGCGCGCGTGACGAGCGCGCGGTCGTTGGCAAACGGCTGAAGAAACAGCGACCGACCGCCGGATACCAGCGTGCGCCCGCCTGCGTCGGCCAAGGTCCAACTGAATTGGTAGGTGCCCGGCGCGGTGACATCCAGCGGCATCAGCAGCTCGCCGCTCCGGCCCAGCACGGTTGTGGTCGTGACCTGCCTCGCGCCGTCGGGCCGGACGCAGACGGCTGTGGCGGTGAGCGGATGCCGCTCCGTCTGGGGATTCTCGACCGTGAACCGCAGGCTCTGGCCGCTCAGCACCTCATCGGCGGCCAGATTCACCGGCGAGATCCGGACCGCGCCCGACTGCCGCAGGCCAAACCACGAACCGCTGTTGCGCACGTCGCCGCGATAAGACTTCCACTGCGCGACGGCGTTGGTTGCCGCCGGTGTGTGTAAGCAGAACACAATGCCTGCTTCGCCGCCCGTTATGAGCATTTCCAGCCCCGGCGAATCCGCCGATAGGTTGCCAAAGGTTGGCGTTACATTGATTGTGCGATTGCTGAAGTGGAAGCGGTAGAGGAACTCGCCCGCTTCGTTCAGGACCTGCAAGAAGCCGTCCTGCGTGCTAAGGACGTATTCCGGTTTCCCATCGCCATCCACATCTATGATCGCTCCGGGCGCCAGGCTCCGGCCCTGCATGTCAATCTCCCAGATTGCGCGTCCGTCTTCGTCGAAGCGATAGATCACGCCGGCTTGGGTGATCAGACAAATATCCGCCCGGCCATCCAGGTCGAGATCACCCACGGAAATCGAGCTAGCCGCCGCGCCATGAGTTGGACGGCGCCACAGCACCTCGCCCTTGCCATCGAGGCACACGAGTTGGCCGTCGCTTGAGGCAGCCGCCACGCGACCGCGCCCATCAGATCCAGCAAAGATGACGGGCGCCGCGGTGGCCCAGGATTGGGACGACCCGCCGATCGTCCGCTCCCATAGCACCGTGCCGTTGCCGCCGAGGGCTGTGATGATTCCTTGCCCAGTAGCCACCACGATCTCCGGCTTGCCATCACCGTCCAGGTCGCCAACCGCCGGGCTGACGGGTATGCCCTTGAGCTTCGTCTGCCATAGCACTTTGCCGGTCAACGCCTCGAAGGCCCAGACCGTGCCCGTCTCGTCGGTCTGAATGACATCAGCATCGTTATTGCCCTTGAGATCGCAAACGACAGAAGCGGACCAGCTCGACGGCGCATTCAACTTCGCATGCCAAACCTCCTTGCCCGTTCCGTCCAGGCAGGTAAGCAAGCCGCTGTTGTCCGCTGCGTAAACCAGGGACGGCTGCGGTGGGCGAACCAGCACCGCCGGGTATGTCATAAAGCGTCCTTTGGACCGCCAGCGCCACAACACCTTCCCCTGGCCGTCGAGGGCGAACATATCCTCGCGTCCCGCAATGACCGCTCGCTCATGGCCGTCGCCTTTGAGGTCGGCGACGAGCCCGGAGCTTTCCAGGAACGTCTGCAGGTCGGTCTGCCAGAGCGGCGGGAAGTCTAGCTGCGCACCTCGGCTAGCAGCCGCGGCTGTGAGCAACACAATAAGACCAATTACGATCTGGAAACATCCAACATCCAACATCGAACACCCAACACCCAATGATGGGGCAGGAATCGTCCGTTGGATGTTCGACGTTGGATGTTGGATGTTGGATGTTCGATGTTCGGTGTTCGGCCGATGTTGGTTGTTGGATGTTCTCCCCACTTGGTTCGTTCGTGCAGCAATCATAATGTTCCAGTTCTCAAAGCAAATAGATCAGCGTCTTTCATGACAAATCGGAAGCGCACCGGCTTGCCGATGAGGCTGGACAGGTCGCTGCCGGACTTCCAACTGGCGACCGCGTCCAGTTCATCGCCGAACAGCACCGGCATGTCGGCAAGCGACCGGCCTTCGATGGGCTTGCCGTGCGCGTCCTGTACCTCGACCTGGATCGCGCCCGCGGCTGAGGTCGCGTAATTCAGTATCAGATTCTTCCCGGTAAACGTCACCGGTCGCGTTGTGAATTCACCGCCCGCCGCACTGGCATGTGCAGAAGCAAAGCCGTGTCGGCGCACGGTGATGCGGCGCAGCCGGTGGTCTGGCCATTCGTAGTGCTCGGTGATATACATCGAGAACTCCGTTGGATCGAGTTGCACGATGCCCCAGGCGGGCATGTTGCTGCGCTGCGTCCAGTTGCGGTTGTCCGGGCCGGGGCGCACCCAGGCTTCCAGAAATGTGCGGTCCCAGTTCTCCCCGTCGCGGCTGCTCAGGAACACCGCGTCGGATACGCCCATCTCTTTGTAGTCGGCGAACTTCTTGCGCTCCGGCACGAAGCGTTTCGGGAACGACAGGTAGATGTGCGGCGCGCCGGGGCAGGGGCGCGTGCCGTTGGTGTAGAAGTGTTCCTTCGGCGCGCGCTTGGGGTAGCGATTAGGCACCGGGTCGGCCCAGTGGATGAAGTCCGTGGAGGTGCAGCTTTGGATAGCCCTCACATCCCCATCGAAAAAACGGGAGAAGCAGCGGTAGTTCTGCGTCCGCTCGTCCCAGAAGGAAAGGTTGAGGGAATCGAACGCGCCTTTGGTCATCACCGGGTCAGCCTGCAGCTTTGTCCAGTGGATGCCGTCAGGGGCAACAAAGGCGTAGAGTTTGCTCTGGATGCCGGCCATCGCCTTGTAACGCTCTTCCGGTCGGGTCGCCGGATTGGCATCGCGGAACGGCGCGAAGTTGTGCGCTTCGATGCCCCGGTAAATGATGTTATTCTCCTTCGAGCCCTCGAATTCAACCAACCCCAGGTTAGGCCGGGTGAAATGAATCCCATCGGTGCTTTCCGCGTAGCAAGTGACCTGCCCGATGGAGGTGTCACCCGCCGGAACAATGCCACGATAGTAAAGCCGCACCAGCGGGCCGTCCTGGAAGACGCTGAAGTACGCGCTGTCCGGCCCTTCCCACGGCTTGTCGGTCACGAGCACAATCTCGCGCTTTACGGGCGGGGTCAGTTGCAGTGATACAGTTCCGGGCGAGCGGCCCGCATCAATGAGCCAATCGTCCACGAACATCTCCACGCGCGTGCCGAGGGCGACCGGCTCTTTCTCCGGTTCCGCGGCGAGCAAGGGCGTGAGTGCGAAACTGGTGGCAAGGCGAATTGCGACTACGGAAAGAAAGAAACGCTTTGTCATAAGCAACAGCGAATCATGGCGAATCTGGCTTCAATTGAGAAGAATTAACGAACAACTCGTGCTTCGCAGGCTTGAACGTAAGAAGCTGGCTGGGATATGATGGCGGGATGGCCAGTTCGGAACCCGTCCAACCCAGTCATGCCGCTTGTCCCCACGCGGCCAAGCCGGACTTGCCTCCGGGCGATTCCCCATCCCCACCGCGTCCCGCGCGGTTTGCGGCCATTGATTTTGAAACGGCGGACATGGGACGCGACAGCGCATGCGCTTTATCAATCGTGCTGGTCGAAGATGGCACCCTCGTGCAAACTTGGAGCAGCCTGGTTCGGCCGCCACGGTCTCATTTTGTGTTTACCTACATTCACGGCATTACCTGGCGGGATGTGCAGCACAAGCCGTCATTTGCGGAGCTGTGGCCCGAGATTTCTAGCGTGCTGCAGGGGGTGGATTTCGTCGCTGCCCACAACGCCTCGTTTGATCGCTCTGTGTTGCGTGCCTGTTGCGAAAGCGCCGGAATCTTGCCCGCTCAGAATAGCTACCTGTGTACGGTCCGATTGGCACGCTCCGTTTGGGGGCTGCATCCCACCACCCTGGCGCACGTCTGCCGCCACTTGAGCATTCCGCACAAGCATCACGATGCGGTCTCTGACGCTCAGGCCTGCGCGAAGATTCTTCTGGCTGCCCGGGACAAGGGACATGATTATCCCACCCTGCTGCGACAGCATCGGCTCAAGAGCTGACTTCGCCGCGACCCCAACCGCGGGCGCTCAAACGGCGCTCTTGTCCCACTTCATGATGATAACAGTGGAAAGGAGTACTACGGCTGTGCCAATGAGCGCCACCGGCGTCAGGCGTTCCCCCAGGAAAGCGGCGGCAATCAGGATGCCGAACACCGGCACGAGGTAAAGCGACGCCGAGGCGACTGTCACGGGCAAGTGCTGCAAGACGTAGAAGAACAGCACCATCGAAAGTCCATACATGAAGATTGCCAGGAAGGCGAAGGCCAGCCAACCACGCCAGTCCAGCGCTGCCAGTTGGGCAAAGTGGAATGGCTCGGCCCAGATGAGCAGGGGCACGCTGGCGACCGACGCCGTCACATAGCTGAAGATGAGGATCTCGATTTCCTGAAACCGCTGGAGCAGCCCTTTGCAGTAAACGTTGTAGAATGAGGAGCCCAGGCACCCCGCGAGGATGAGCAGGTTTCCGACGAGGTAATTCGATTGCAGGAACGAGCTTTGCTTGAGGTCCTGGACGGACAAGAGAAACACCCCCGCCAAGCCCACGATCAGACAGGCCACCCGCAGCAGGGTGACCCGCTCGCGCAGCATGAACGAGGCGAGCACCGCCGTCAGCACTGGGATGAGCAGGTTGAGGATGGCAGCATTGGAAGCGAGGGACTTGGTGATGCCCCAGGTCATGCCAAGCTGTGCCAGGACCTGTCCGCCAATCCCGGCGGCAGCGAATCGGAGCCAGTCGGCGCGGGTGATGGCGGCGGCTCCCGGGTTGCGTCGGCGCTCGCGTATCAGTAACGGGACGAACAAGAGGGTCGTCACATAAAACGGCAGAAAGGTGATGGCTATCGGGCCGAGCTTGCCTTCGAGGAACTTGACCGCTGTGCCCTGAGCGGCCCACATCAGGTTCACCAGGGCGAGCAGCAAGAAGAACCAGAGCGCTCGGGACTTCGACTTGGCAGCAGGCGGTGGGGCGGCGTTTTCCATAGGTCAAGGTTCCAGGGTCTTGATGCCGAACTGATCTGCGCCCATCGAACTGCCTTCAAAGACGTAGGGCGCAATACCACGGGCTGCCGCGTAGCGGCTCACAACACGGTCGAAGGCCGGCCTCGCGTCCTTGCGGCCGAGCACCGCCACGGTCCCACCTGCGCCGCCGCCGGTGACTTTCGCGCCGAACAGCCCGCTGGCAACTCTCGACTCACGCACGAGCTCCACTAGCAGATCCGTCGCCTCGCATCCCAGGCCGCATTCGGTGTAGCCATGATGGGACTGATACATCAGGTCGCCCATCTGCTCGAACCCGACCCCGCCCCGTGCCAGCTCAGCGAACAGGCTCACGCGGAAGTTCTCCTCGACCGCGTAGCGGGTGCAGGCGCGGACGCGGTAGGTCACCTCCGGGCGCATACGAGTGAAGGGATCCACGTGAATCTGGCCATCGCGCAGGTATTCGGTGCCGGTCATCGTCTCGGCCAAGCACGATTCGTAGCGCGCGCGAAAGAGGGAAGGGGACAGGTTGGCGAGGTAGCCGTTCCAGCGCGAGTCCGTCCAGCGCGGGATTTGGCCCGACTCATCAAGCTGAACCGGTAGTCCTTCCCAATCGCAGATCAGCTTGTAGCCCATGAATGCGCCGGCGCGCGCGGCCTCATATTCGATGCCGGAGACCATATGGCTGACGCCGGAATCCACCGCCCAGCACGCGAGCCCTTCGGGCAGTTGCACGAGTGGACGCGGCAGGCAAGGCTGGCAGAGCAACGGCAGGATACAACCCTCGTCCCCCAATACCACGGTGATCTGATCCATAATCCCGCAGGCGGATTCGGCGATGACATTCTCCACCCATTGACAGGCTTCGGCGAGCTCAACGCCCGCGAGGTTGATGCCGTAGGCGCCAACCGCCGTCTTCATCACCGCCACTTCGACCGAAGCGGAGGAGCTGACGCCTTTGTTTAGCGGCACATCTGACTCGATGTAAACGCTGGCTCCATATTGCACTTGCTGCGGGAACCGCTTTTGCAGCAGATGAAACACGCCCAGCACGTAAGCGGTCCACCGGACCCCAGGATCACGGTTCACCAGCGCGCGCACCGCGTCATCCGTTGTGAGGTCATCGAGCGAGAACTCAGTGCGGTCTTGCCATCCCCGCTCCTTCATCTGCGGGTTGAGAAATACAATCCGGCGATCCCCGCGCAACTGCACCGCCGCCCAGGTGGCTTCGCGAATCGTCGCTTCAAAGACCAGCCCCCCGGTGTAATCATCATTGCCGCCCATCAGGTCGAGTCGGCCGGGCGCGCGGCTGTAGCGGATGGTCCGCTCAGGGGCGAACAAGGTGCCGCTAGATATGATTCCAGCTAGCGTGGCGGGGAAAGAGTTCATAGCTTCCTCATTGCTCTGACACTCTCCGGGTCCCCATTCCTGGCGGTATTGGACAGGATTGTCCGCGCGCCGCGCTAAACCCATGCAGGTGGATCAATCTCACTCAACTCCCTGCTGTTTCGCCCAGTCGTCAAGGGAGGTTCCTTCGTTTATGTTCGAAACGCCGGCCTTGCGAGCGATGCCAACCAGCCGCCGGGCCAGATCCTTCCTGGCCTCCGCGGTGATCCGTTTGTTGGCGATCTTCGTGTACCACACGGGCAACCGCGCTACCTGCACCCGGAAGCGAATGTCGTCGTTCTCGGCTAACTGCTCAGCCTCGTCGAGGAGTTTCTCCCCAGCGTCCATCACATCGCTCTTCAGGTAGCGAGACGTAGGAGCATCGAAAATGTGGGCGTGTATGCCTTTCTCGCGCACTGGGCCGTGCGTGGTGTCTATGTAGGCCAGGATCTTCGGGGCGGCCTTGCCATAGTAAGCGTTCGCAAACTCCTGGATGTGCTTTTGCACATCCGTGTCCGGGTTCCAAAGCAGCTTGGCCAGAACATAGGCCCGCAGTGGACCCATTTCGCCGTTGCCGCCGCCGGAATAATTGCCCTGCTCAAACAAGCTCTTGACGCCGTGCTTGACGAAGAACCGGACGTTCGACTGCAACGAATCGAAGTTCGGGAACGGCTGCTGATAGTGTCCGAAGTCGGTCGTGTAGTCCCACACGTAGATCAGCGGTGCGACCTTGCCCCAGGCAATAATATCATCCCGGAAATGCTTGTTCTCCTCCGCCGGGCAGGTGTCGAGGGGGTGCGAGAAGCAGCATTCAATCGAGCAGAGGCGCACGATTACGTTGTGGCGCGGGCGAATTGTCTTGGGTGCCTTGCGCGTGTATTGGTAGGCCAACGTATCTATGCGGATGTTGGGATGGTCTGGCTCGATGGCTTCGGCAATGGCGTTCACGAACTTGAGCAGCGAAGCCGCGGGGCTGCCTTCCGCGTCGTCCAGCCCCTTGCATTGTTCGCACCGGCAGTTCTCGATCGCGTCGTTCTGCGAGACGCTGAAGATGGTCGCCTCCGGGTGTTCTTTGATCCACTGCTGCACGCGCGCGATCGAGATCTTTAGCACGTCGGGATTGGACAGGCATCGCTGGACGTAGCCGCTTTTGCGCTTGCCGTCTATGAGCGGGAAATACTCGGGGTGCGCCTGATACAGGTCAGGCGGAACCAGGGCATCAAAGCTGTGGACGAAGGGAAAATAAACGGTGAAGGCGCCGCCTTGCTTCTCCGTCAGGCCGTAATGCTGCCCGTTGAGGCGGTGGCGCGCCGCGAAGTCTGCGTTGCGCATCATTTCACGCCAGAAGACATCACGGTTTTGCAGCGCGGGGACTCGAGTTTCAGTTCGTTTGGGCAACAGAACGCGGTCAAGCTTGGGCACGACTTCGACTTCCGGCGTGAACCAACGCACGCCGAGCTGCTCTTCCAGGAGCGTATAGACGCCGTTCAACGTGCCGCGCGGCCTGCCGCCGGCGATGATGACAGTCTTGCCCTCCACGCCCAGCACAAAGCCGTCCGGGCCCAGTCCGGCGAAATCCACCTTCGAGCGCAGCCGGGCCAGATGCGCGGTATTGCCAAGTTGGATTTCATACGCGGTCGGCTTTACCGCATCCGTTACGATGGGGAGTAGCGCGCCGCTTATCTTTTCGAGGTAATGCTGCAGTTCTTCTGCCGCATAACGTTCGGCTGGGATCGCGGCCGCCGGCAGCACGATCCGGTAATTGCTCTTGCCGTGATCGGTCAGGGTGACCTGGTCCGCAGCGCTGGCGGCTAGGACCATGCCGAATAAACACACGCCGAGCAGGGGCGACTGGCGGCTTAATAAGGCTCTTGCTTCCGGGGCTTGGGGTTCGATGAGGTGTCTGATATTCATAGGCAGCCTGTTGATCTCAGTTATTATCCTGTGGATCATGCGACACCGGTCGGACCGGATGCAATCAGTCTTTCTTACTGCCGTTCCGGCTGCGATACAGCCCGAGGCGTCTCGCCTCGCAGGAAGAACATTCGCGCGTTGGCGCCTACAGATCTCGGAGCGCGCGCCGAAGATACTTCCCTACGCCGGATTTGGGCAAGGACTCGCGAAAGACCACCATGCGCGGAACTTTGTAGGCCGCCAGGCGCTCGCGGCAGAAAGCCATAATCTCGTCAGCGGTGGCCGAGGTGCCGGGTTGCAAGACAACGAAGGCCTTAACGGTTTCACCCCGATATGCATCGGGCACACCGATTACGGCGGCTTCCAGGATCTTGGGATGCTCCCATAGCACCTCTTCGACCTCGCGTGGATAAATGTTGTAGCCGCCCGCAATGATCATGTCTTTCTTGCGGTCAACGATGTAGAAATACCCATCCTCGTCTTTCCTCGCCACGTCACCGGTGTAGAGCCAACCGTCGCGCAGCACCAGCGAGGTTTCCTCCGGCTTGTTCCAGTAGCCTTTCATCACCTGCGGACCGCGGATGGCGATCTCGCCGGCTTCGCCGACGGCTACCTCACGCTCGCTGTCATCCAGATCAACTATCCGCGCATCCGTATCGGCCAGCGGCAGGCCGATGCTGCCCACCTTGGGTGAACCGGTCGGCGGGTTGATGTGTGTTACGGGCGAGGCTTCGGTAAGTCCGTAGCCCTCCACCAGTCTGCCGCCGGTCAGGGCCTCGAACCGCTCGCGCACCTCGACCGGCAGTGCCGCCCCGCCGCTCATGCAGACGCGGAGCGACTTGAACCCATAGCGTTCGACGTGCGGCGCGTTGTTGAACGCCACATACATCGTCGGCACGCCATGGAAAATGGTGGGGTGATACTTGCGGATGATATTCAGCGTGGCGCGCAGCTCGAAGCGGGGCAGGATCACCACACTCCCGCCTTTCAGGACCGACGCAATCATCACGCAGGTCATGGCGTATATGTGGAACAAAGGCAGCGCCGCAACCATCACCTCCGCTCCGCCCTTGCCGGTCGTAAGCCAATCAACGGCCTGGCAAGCGTTGGTCACCAGATTAGCGTGGGTGAGCATTGCGCCCTTGGAGGTTCCCGTCGTGCCGCCGGTGTATTGCAGGCAGGCAATATCCGCCGATGTCAGGCCCTTGGGCGATGGCGTCCGGGAAAGGCCGAGAATCGTCTCCCACCGATGAATCGCCGGGCCGCGGGAGGCTGCCCCGGGAGCCTTCAGCCCCTTCCGATCCGTTGATGCCTCCAGGGATGCGCAGAGCCGGCGGAAGGGCTGCGGGTAATACTGCCGCAGGCCCGTGAGGACGATTTGCGGAACCGAGGCCAGTTGCGGGAGCGCGGGCCGGAGAGCGGGGAACAGGCGGCGGTCCGCGATCACCACCTTCACGCCCGCGTCGTTCCACTGGTGGGCCGCCTCCCGTGCGGTGTACATCGAACTGGTCGCCGTCACAATGGCCCCAGCCCGCAAGGCGCCGAAGTAACTGATCACAAACTGCGGGCAGTTGGGCATCACCAACGCTACGCGATCTCCTTTCTCCACCCCCAGGGCCTGCAGCCCCGCCGCCAGCCGATTCACCTGATCCTCCAGTTGCCCGTAGGAGATTGTCGCGCCGAAGTAGATTAGCGCTGCAGCATCGGGCGACTTTGCCGCCGTCCGTTCCAGCAGCTCAGGAAGCGTGTTCGTCGGGTAGATCATAGTGTCATGCGACTGGCGCTGGGGAAAGGTATCCGGCGGATTTTAGCCCGGATATTTAACAAGCCCGAACGCCGCGTGAGGGCACGCGGCCTACAGGATGTTGTCCGCCTCGGGCTTGCCTGGTCCCATTACTCCCATTAGTCTCATCACTCCCATTCCCTGTGCCCAGTGATCTATTGAGTAGCGACGAGGGCCGGGTAGCTGCCCACCTCGCACAAACGCTTGGCGATGCGGCGGCGCATAGCCACCGCATTCAGTGGCGACCAACGCAGCAGTCGTCGGGCGATTCCCAAGTGAGCTCGCAGCTCATCGCCCTGTGAGGTTGCCGTGAGGCATTCCCGGGCCTGCTGTTCCATCCGCCCCACCGCGCTGTTGACGAAGGTCAGAGTCAAATCGGCCATCACGGACCAATTGCGGCCGGCCTTGCGAGCCTTGAGGGTTCGCAGCACGGCGCTTTCCGCAAGGTAGATATCGCTGATGATGTCGCTCACGCCGCCGAGTATTTCCTGCTCCTCGATCAGCTTGTCCCCGAACTTCTGGAACGCTACACCCGCCCCGAAGAGAGCCAGCCTTTTCGCGTTGGCCAGGAACGCCTGGGCCAGAGCCAGTTCGTCGTCCTCTCCGCCGCTGTCGAGCGGCGGCATGTCCAAAAGCTCCTTCGTTACCTTCGTGATCGCCGCGACGAGCGGAAACCGCCCCTTTTGCGCCCGGCGCAGCAGCGAGCCGGGGATGAACAGGCGATTGATTTCGTTGGTGCCTTCGAAGATGCGGTTGATGCGGGCATCGCGGTAAGCGCGGGCGAGCGGAAATTCCTCGGTGTAGCCGTAGCCGCCGTGGATCTGCAGGGCCTCATCGGCCGCGAAGTTCACCAGCTCGCTGCAAGCCACTTTGAGGATTGAGCATTCCAGAGCGAACTCGTCCAGGCCGCGCGGGAAGGGGGGAGTCGTCGAGTCTATCGTCTCGCCGGTTTCCATTACGGCTTCGAACATTCCCCCCGTCCGGTGACTCGCACTGTCGCAGGCGAAGATGCGCGCCGCTATTTCCCCCAGTTTGTGCTGGATGAGGCCAAACGAGGCGAGCGGCCGGCCAAACTGCTTGCGCTCCGTCGCGTAGCGGGCGGCGACTTTAAGCAGTTCCTTCGAGGCGCCAGTGACGCCAGACCCCAGCTTAAAGCGGCCCACGTTCAGGATGTTGAAGGCGATGTAGGCCCCCTTGCCGATCCCGCCTAAGAGGTTTTCCACCGGCACCTGGGCATCTTCCAAAATGAGGCGCCGGGTGGAAGATGACTTAATGCCCAGCTTGTGCTCCTCCTTGCCGACCGAAACGCCCGGAAAAGTGCGCTCGACCAGGAAGGCGGTGACGTGCTGGCCATCCACCTTGGCGAAGACGGTGAAAATATCGGCCCAGCCGGCGTTGGAGATCCACATCTTGGTCCCATTGAGCACGTAATGGCGGCCATCCGGAGAAAGAACGGCCTTGGTCCGCAGGCTCAGCGCGTCTGAACCGGAGTCAGCCTCGCTCAAGGCGTAGGCTCCCATCCACTGGCCCGTCGCCTGTTTGGCCAGGTATTTCTTCTTCTGTGCCTCCGTGCCGAAGTACTGGAGCGGCTGCATCCCGATGCCGCAAGCCGCGCCGACCGTCACGCCAAATCCACCCAGCCGGGTCATCTGCCCTTCCACTCCCAATGAGCTGGCCTTGCCCAATCCCAGCCCTTCGTATTCCGTGGGCACCTCCATGCCGAGCAATCCCAGCTCGCCGGCCTGGTGGAAAAGTTTCTTGGCCAGGCCCTCCTCCTGATGCTCCAGAGCCTCGCAATTCGGCAGGACCTCCTTGTCCATGAATTTCTCGGCGGTTTCCGCCATCAGGCGCTGCTCCGACGACAGGTCCTCCGGTGTGAACACCAGGTCGGGACTGGTTTCGGTGAGTAAGAAGTTTCCTCCGATTAAATGGGCAGGCAATTGTTTCAATTGTGGCATAATGTTGGAATTTGTACTAGCCAACTTGTTTTGACAATTAGATTTTCATCAAAGCAAAGGATCTGTGCGCCGCTCACATTTTTCTGGAGCGCGGACATTCTTGTCCGCCGGTGGGCTTTCGGGTTGACCGTCACGCAAAGGCGGACCAAAACATCCAACATCCAACATCCAACATCCAACATCCAACATCCAACATCCAACATCCAAGGCCCCGGGTCTGCGCCATTATTGGATGTTGGGCGTTCGATGTTGGATGTTCGATGTTTCGGGCGGGGGGTTGGAAACACGTGGTAGGAATGCCTATCACCCTCTCCCCAACTCCTGCGTCGTGGGGAGAGGGCATTGGCTCCGGTGATAGTGGTGGTGCCGACGAGATCCGCCCGCAGGGGCCCACGGAGGCCATCGGATTTGACGGCGGCTGAGGCGCCCGCTAGCCTCCGGGATGCAATTATATCTGTCTCCTGTTCCCTGGAAGAGTCTAGCGTGTAGCGTCTCCCTCACCTTGTTGAGCAGTTCCCTGCTCGCTCAAACCAATCCCTCGGTTAAGAAGTATTCCTCCCTGGATCGGATGAAAACCGTCCACCTCAAAGCGGCCCACGAAGACGCGGAGCGCCTGCAAGCAGCCCGGCGCAGCCTGCCCCCCCTGCCGGGCCTGCATGACTATAAGGCAATCATCCACGCCCACGCCGATGACTCGGAGCATACCGGTGGCACCCGGACGGAGATGCTCGCCGACGCCATAAAGGCGGGCGTGCATGTCATTATGCTCACCGATCACCTGCGGCCGCCGCGGGATTTCATGGAGGGCTGGCGGGGCATGCACGACGGTGTGCTGTTCATTCCCGGCTCCGAGGCGTTGGGGTTTTTGGTCTTTCCCGCGAACTCGATGATGGACCGCATTCACCAGGCGCGGGCGCAGCTCATCGCCTCGGTCACTGAGAGCAACGGGCTGATCTTTCTGTCGCATTGTGAAGAGCGTCTGGATCATCCGATGGATGGGTTGAACGGAATGGAGATTTATAATCGCCACTGGGATGCGAAGAAAGATATGGCCAGTATGATCGTCCTCGCTTTTAAGCTGATCGATCCCCCGCAACTCGCCGAACTGCAAGAGAACCTGCGGCTGTATCCGGATGAGCTGCTGGCATCGCAGGTGACCTACCCGCAGGATTATATTGGCAAATGGGACAAGGAAACCCAGAAACGCCGCCTGACCGGCATCGCGGCCAATGACTGCCATCACAATTCAGTATTCGTCGTTAAGATGCAGGATGAGGAAACCATCCTGATCGGCACGAGCGTTGACAAGGACGACGGCCTGCGTAAAGTGACCGCCGCCTCCCGCCCTGCCATCCGCGAGCTGACCAAAGGCCACAAACCCGGCGACACACTGATCCGCGTCGATCTGGATCCCTACTATCGCACCTTCCGGGGCGTGACGACGCACATCCTGGCGCCGGAGTTGACCGAGAACACCGTTCGCGCCGCGCTCCAGCAGGGTCACGCCTTCATCAGCCACGACTGGATGTGCGACGCCACGGGCTTCTCCTTCGTGCTGTCCGCACCCGACAAAGCCATCATGGGCGATGAAGCTAAGTTTACTGCCGGGCAGAAGCTGCTAGCGCAGTTTCCCGTGGCTTGCCATATCCGGCTGATTCAGGACGGCAAAGCGATTGCTGACCAGGAGAGCGACCACTTGGAATACGCGGTTGGCGCTCCGGGCGTCTATCGCGTGGAAGGTTGGCTCAAGGTGGACGGCGAAGACCGGCCCTGGATCTACTCGAACCCAATCTATTTGCGCTAATGTACGCTAAAACGGCTGACCGCTAACCGCGGTCAGCCGTGCTGCCAACAGGCAGGGATTTTACCGGTTACGGAGCCGGATTAACCGCTTTCGACCGGTAGTAGGCCGGGCTGGAATTGCTCACCGTGCAGGACCAGGTGCCGCCAACGGATGCGGTGTTGGTGCTACCCGTCACCGGTGTCCAGCTCGTCAACGCCGTCTTGATATTTCCGCTACTGACCAGGTAATACTGAGATCCCGGCGTCCCGAGCGCGTTCACCGTGAAGGTGCTGCCGGCGCTCTTGACAACGGAGGTGATGCGATTCGTCGTGCTGTAAACGACATTCGTCACTAGTTGCGCCCGTCCCGTGGGGACGAACGCCAGGTAATTCAAGGCCAGCCCGCGCGCGATTGATGTCCATTTCGGCTCTTCCGGATTGACCTCCAATCGCAGTGTGGTATCGCCGCTGGGGTTCACCACAGCCAGATTGCCGGAGGCGTCGAGCAACGGTGTGTACCGCCAATTCCACATCATCGCATTGGTGCAGGTAAACGTGCCGAGCTGGCTGGCTCGGTTTGTGGTCGCGCCGTTGTAAAGGTACAGATGTTGAGACTTAGAGCAGCCGTTGCGGAGGTAAACGTTATAGTTCGTCGCTGTGCCCCAGTTCTTCGTGTAGTTAAACCAATCACTCCCATCGGCCGCAACTACATTGTACTCCTCTACGTCCCACCAGGCGGCAGTGGTTGAACCTGTAACGCCAGGGTTGTAAACCGGAGGGCTCTGATAAGGGTACTGGGCAAGGCCCGTAGCATTTAAAGCGGCATACTTCGCGCGTTTCGTGTCGTACACGTATCTGCCTTGCAGGAGCCCGTTGTTGGCCGTAAGATTTATGACGCTGAGGCCGACAGCACCGCCTTCCTGCGTGCCCACCTCGTCGCCATTCATGGCGCCGTTAGCAAAATCGGGCCACATCTGGGCTCCGGTGCGGTATTCACAGGCAGGGAGAAGCGAGTTCAAGTCGAGGCCCCCGGCATTTGCTAAGGCTAGGAGGTCGAGGGGTTGTCCAAACATCGGCGCGGTCCTGACGCACTCATAATAGTCCCCCGTCGCGTCGTCGGAAGTAGCGGCCTGTTGGCCCTTCATTCCCGCGTAGCCCCATTGCGCCTCAGGCACGTTTCCGTTAAAGGGGCTGTTAATCGCGTAAGTGTAACCTAGAGGGGTGGGATAACCTCCGGGGCTGAGGGGAGAACCAGGGCAGGGGTACCAGGTGCTGTCGTTAGTTGAAAACCCGGAGGCTGCTACAGGAAAAGGAAACCATGTTCCGCCCGAGTGGTCGTAGTCTTCGCACTCGATGTTCGGGTAGTTCGTTAGGTAAGCCTCAGTGAACGTGTCGAAGGTGAAGACGTTGGTGGTTCTGC
>Ga0118677_10008710_pt1 | contig 16156 bp, 9 predicted proteins | sample AliMusrvi5mmetaG_FD_86154 | JGI IMG/M metagenome (GOLD analysis project Ga0118677, IMG submission 86154) | reverse complement strand
CATCCTGATGGAACAAAAGAGAAGATAGATTCCTTGTTCAAGACATATATCCGCGGCGCGACGGAAAAAGTATGGGCGGACCTCGAATCTCGCGGGAAAAACTGGTTGGTGAAAGTGTTCACCGACAATGCCGGTGTCGTGAAGATAAACGATGACTCCCTCTTTGTATGGAAAGTTGAAACGCATAATTCGCCGAGCGCCATCGATCCGTATGGTGGAGCAATTACGGGAATCCTTGGTAATAATCGCGACCCGCTTGGTACGGGTATCGGCGGAGCAAAACTTTTATTTAATACCGACGTTCTTTGTTTTGGGCATCCTTCGTTTTCGGGGGACCTGCTAAAAAATCAACTTCATCCGAAACGCATTTTTGAGGGAGTGCGGAAGGGAATAGAAGACGGCGGAAATAAATCGGGAATACCAACAATCAACGGGTCAATTATATTTGACGAACGCTACAGTGGTAAGCCTTTGGTATATTGCGGCACAGGCGGAATAATGCCGCATCATTATAAGAACCGGAATAGTTGGTTAAAACCCGTTGACGCGGGTGATAAAATAATCTCAATAGGCGGAAGAGTTGGAAAAGACGGCATTCATGGTGCGACATTCTCATCGAGAGAAATAGATGAGCATTCACCTCAGTCGGCAGTTCAGATCGGAAGTCCCATTGTACAAAAGCTGGCATCCGATTTTATGGTTAAAGCGTGTGTGGATGGGCTGATTAAATCATCAACGGATTGCGGGGCGGGTGGACTGTCCTCGGCAATTGGTGAACTTGCCTCAATTTCCGATGGAGCTATCGTTAATCTGGAGAATGTGAAATTAAAGTATAGCGGATTGCTCCCTTGGGAAATATTCTTATCGGAATCTCAGGAACGTATGATACTTGTGGTGTCGCCCGCCATGGAAAGTGAAGTTTTACGCCTTGCCGAATGTATGGATGTCGAAGCAAGCGTTATCGGTGAATTTTCGGATAACGGATACCTTGATGTGAGGTATCACGGAAATCAGGTTGCTTACATTTCATTGGAATTTTTACACAACGGAGTGCCGAAAAAATTTTTGCAAGCCAGCCTTCAAGTATCCGAAGAGACTGAAGGCAATTATCAGACCGAGGTTGATTATTCCAATATGATTAACAAACTGCTCGCATCAGATAATATCTCGTCACGGGAATTTGTTATTCGTCAATATGATCATGAGGTAAAGGGCAAGACTGTTGTAAAACCATTAATGGGCAAAACGAGGACCGCTCCACAGGATGCCGCGGTAATACGAATTGATTTTAAAAGTACCGAAGCAATCGCGGTCTCCAATGGTATCATGCCCAAGTTTGTGGATGAAGATGCCTACGCAAGTTCCGCGGGAGCTTTTGATGAGGCTATACGGCAGATAATCGCGGTAGGTGGTTCACTTCCCATGGATGGTGTGGGCACTGATTGCTTCTGGTCAGTGAATGATAATTTCTGCGTACCTGATAGCGTGTTTCATCCCGCCAACAATCCCGATGGAAAACATAAACTGGCACAGCTTGTTGAAATGTGCAAGGCGCTATATGATATGAGTACATTTTTTTCGATACCTCTGACATCCGGTAAAGACAGCATGAAGAATGATTTTAAATCCGATGGTGTAAAAATATCCGTTCCGCCGACAATTCTGTATTCGGCGGCTGCGAAGATAGTAGACTACAGAAAAACTATCACCTCCGAATTCAAAAAACCGGGCGATCTTATTTACCAGTTGGGTACGACCTATGACGAAATGGCTTGCACCGAGTTCGCAAAACTTAACGAGTTGAAGGGGGGCAAAGTTCCGCGAGTGAGAATGGAAGATGCCAAGCGTTTGTATACGACAATGAGTCACGCGAACAGGAAAAATCTTATTTGTTCGGCACATGATATCTCCGACGGCGGAATGATTATAGCAGTGATTGAATCATGTTTTGGGAATGACCTTGGCGCTATTTTGTCATTGCGACACCTGAATGACTTATCTCTGAATGCGGCACTATTTTCCGAAAGTCATTCGAGATTTGTTGTCTCAATAGAGAAGTCCAATCAAAAAGAATTTGAATCCTTGTTCGGGGCAGATGCTCTTTTGCTTGGAGAAGTGACGGAGATTCCTTCATTCAACTGTACCTCTGCAGGCAAACAAATCTTTGCATGCGAGTTACATGAGCTTAAGGATTCATGGACAAACGGATTGCGGAGGCAGATGATATGAAAAATCCAAAAGCTTTGGTTGTAACAGGATTTGGTATCAACTGCGAAGAAGAGACGGCGGCGGCATTCAGATTCGCCGGCGCTGAAGCTGAAATAGTATTTCTTAATAAAATATTTTGTGGCGATATAAACATTCATCAGTATGACATACTGGCTATTCCCGGGGGATTCAGTTTTGGAGATGACCTTGGCTCGGGAAAAGTTCTCGCGAATAAAATACGCTACAAAAAATTGCCGGGCGGGACAACGCTGCTTGAGGAACTGAAAATATTTCTCAAAGAAGGCAAGATTATTATTGGTATTTGTAACGGTTTTCAGGTGCTCGTGCGTTTGGGATTTTTGCCAAACACGGAAGGGACATTCTCTCAGGAGGCAACACTTGCCCATAATGAAGGCGGCCGGTTTATTAATGACTGGTGCGGACTTATAGTGAATAACGGCGCGACCCCTTTTCTGAAGGGCATGCAAAATATTGAACTGCCCATCCGGCATGGTGAAGGCAGACTGATAATAAAGGATGAAATAGTAAGAAAGAAGATACTGGAACAGCAACTGCATTGTCTTCTCTACGAAAAAAATCCCAACGGTTCGGACTTGGATTGCGCGGGATTGACTGACCCGTCGTTTCAGGTTTTCGGATTGATGCCGCATCCCGAAGCTTTTCTGATACCGCAGAATCATCCTGCGTGGGGCTCGGGCGAACACACGCAAACGGGACTTCAGATATTTAAAAATATTGTCAACTCAATAATTATGAGAAAGGAGAAACAGACATGAACTGTTTTTCAGGATTTTCATCACCTCAACTGATGCGTACCCACAAGGGCAAGGTGCGCGACAGTTACTCGCTGGGATTCGGTCAACGACTGATAGTTGTGACTGACAGGATATCGGCATTTGACAGTGTCCTTGATTCTCTCATTCCGGCTAAAGGCGCGGTATTGAATAAGATTACCAATTTCTGGTTTAATGAAACCAAGGGCATCATACAGAATCATTTCATTAAGGAAATCGATCCTGACATTTCGCTCGTTCATGAAGTTATTCCCATAAAAGTCGAAATGGTTATTCGCGGGTATCTGACGGGTTCCATGTGGCGATATTATTGTGAGGGAAAAAGAAATTTCTCAGGAGTACAAGTTCCAGATGGCTTAACGAAAAATCAAAAGTTTTCCGAGCCCATCCTTACGCCGACAACAAAAGAGGATTCGGACAGGGAAATAACACCCGCGGAAATTGTGGCAAGCGGTCTCACTGATGAACAAATGTTACAGCAAATGATGGACGCCGCACGGGCTTTGTATAAGTATGGCAGTGAGTATCTGGAGAAAAAAGGCATTATTCTGGTTGACACCAAATATGAGTTTGGTATCAAAGACGGGAAGCTGATGCTGATAGATGAGATACACACTCCCGATTCATCACGATTTTGGGAGGCGGAGAATTATTCCGCCTCACCGGAAGAAGCGGAACAAATCGATAAGGAATTTGTCCGGCAATGGCTGATAGCAAATAAAAAAGACGGTAAATATCCGACTTGCTTACCGAACGAAGTTATTGTTGAAACGACAAAAAGATATATTGAAATATTTGAAGCGGTCACCGGTGAAAAATGGGCGGTTGACCTGTTCGCCGATGTGAGCAATCGGGTGTATGCAAATCTGGTACGGTATAATTTACTTAAACCCGGCTTCGTTTCTATCGTGATGGGTTCACCTACTGATGAGGAACACGCGAAAAAAATACGGGAGTATCTAAAACCGTTCCCGGTGATGACGGAAATGAGAGTCGTTTCCGCTCATAAAAACGGAGAAGAAATAATTGCTCTGGCGAAAGAATATAATAATTCAATCGAACCCGCGGTGGTGATAGCGGTAGCGGGAAGGTCAAACGGATTAGGTGGCGCGCTGGCCGCGAATCTCAATATCCCAGTCATCAACTGCCCTCCATTCAAAGATAATGTTGATATGATGGTGAATGTGAATTCTTCGCTGATGATGCCCGGAAATACTCCGGCACTTACTGTCGTCAGTCCCGATAACGCCGCGATGGCTGCGTTGCGCTGTCTGAATATTCCGCAGCTGCGGCGCGAAATATCAAGCGGAATACAGAAGCAGAAAAAAGCACTCAAAGAAGCAGACCAAAAGATGAGAAGCACAAAAGGATGAAGACGTGTAAAGTAGTTGTCCTTGGTTCGGGCGGACGCGAACACGCACTGTCCTGGAAATTGTCACAATCGTCATTGGCTGAAATTGTATATACAATACCGGGCAATGCGGGAATACCCAATAGCGTGAATATTCCGCTCAATGATTTTTCTGAACTTCACGCGTTCTGTTTAGAGAACTCCATTAGTCTCATTGTCGTCGGACCCGAATCGGTGTTGTCACAGGGTATAAGTGATTTTTTCAGGAAGACGGACATTCGTGTATGGGGACCCGGCACAAGCGCGGCACGGCTTGAAAGCTCAAAAATATTTTCCAAACAATTTATGAGTCGGAATAATGTTACTACGGCTCAATTTATAAAACTGTCTTCACCATACAGTCGCGCCGATATAGAAAACGCCGTCAACTGCTTTCATGAGCGTGTTGTTATTAAGTATGATGGACTTGCTGCAGGAAAGGGAGTATTTGTTTGTTCGAGTAAAAAAGAAATCGATTCTGCACTTGAACAGATCAAAGAAAAATTTGGTTCGGATGCCCCCCTTGTTTTTGAACAACTCCTTGTGGGACCCGAACTATCGTTTATCGGCATGACGGATGGAAAGACCATTAAATTATTTCCTGAAGCCCAAGACCATAAGCGGCTGCTGGATGGCGATGCCGGACCGAACACGGGAGGTATGGGCGCTTATACTCCGGTGAAAATATGTACTGAAGAAGTCAGACGCGAAGTTTTTGCTTCTATCATTGAACCGACATTGGTCGGATTGCAAAAGGAACAAATCGATTACAAAGGATTTATTTACTTCGGTGTTTTATTACACGAAGGCAAACCCTACTTGCTTGAGTACAACGTAAGGCTTGGCGATCCCGAAGCGGAAGTCCTGCTGCCTGCTTTGAGTTCCGATCTGCTTGAGGCAATTCTGTGGGCGTTAGAAGGGAAACTTACCGAGGTCGATTTTGTCATACGCAATGAGCATTTCGTAGATATTGTTCTTTGCAGTGGAGGGTATCCTGATGAGTACAAAACGGGACTCGAAATAACGGGATTGCATAGTATTCCCGAAGAGGTGATTGTATTTCATTCCGCAACAGTGCTGAAAAATGGTACACTCTCGACAAACGGTGGAAGAGTACTGAATATTGTCGCCAGAGGGAAAGATTTTTCAGCGGCAAAAAATGCCGCATATCGTGCGTGTCATGCCATCTCGTTTGAAGGAATGCATTACCGGAAAGATATCGGCGCGGGGAACTCACAATGAAAATAAAAGCGGCGATTCTTATTTCGGGCAGAGGCAGCAACATGGAAGCGCTCATCAGGAATTCCATTGAAGGGGTGCTGAAAGACGTATGTGAGTTTGTTCTTGTTCTCGCGAATGACCCGAATGCAGGGGGGATTGATGTAGCGAAAGGATATAATATCCCTGTTGCCACAATTATTTCAAAAGGGAAGACCAGAGAAAATTTTGAAGATGAAGTCAGCGCTATGCTCCATGATTATGGCGTTGAACTGATTTGCCTTGCTGGCTTCAACCGCATCATCTCATCTTATTTGATTGGACGCTACGCGGGAAGAATTGTCAACATTCATCCTGCCGACACAAATGAATTTCGCGGACTGCATGGATATGAATGGGCATTCTGCGAAGGCAAACAGAAGACAAAGGTCACTGTTCACTTTGTTGACGAAGGCGTTGATACGGGGGCGATAATTGAACAACGAGAGGTCGATCTGTCCGGATGCGCGACTCTCGAAGAAGTTGAGAGCCGCGGACTTGCGGTTGAACATGACGTGTATTCGGTGGCAATAGAAAAAGTTTGTAAAGATATTATGCGGAAGACTAAATGAATATGAAAGTACGGCAAGTATGTGTGGTATAATCGGATTAATGAGTAAGGGGCAGGTGATTGAGGATTTGCTATTCGGATTGACAACTTTGCAGCATCGGGGACAAACCGCATGCGGCATTGTGACCTTTGATGATGTCTTTCATTGCGTGAAAGGATTGGGCGTTATATCACAAGTGTTCAATGACGAGAATCTGGCAGCCATGAGCGGGAATATCGGATTGGGACATGTGCGTTACGCGACGCAGGGTTCTTCCGCACTCGTCAACGCGCAGCCGCTGACTACAAATTTTCCGTTCGGCATCGCGATGATACATAACGGCAACATTGTTAATTTTAATGAAGTGCGCAAGTCGCTGTATGAAGAAAATCATATCCTGATTGAAACGACAAATGATTTGGAGTTACTGCTCAACACTTTTTCGGCGGAGCTGATAAAAAAAGATTTGAATTCAATTGGTGCTCGGGAAATTTTTGAAGCTGTGACCACGATACAGAACAAACTGCTTGGAGGATACGCAGTCATTACTACAATCGCGAAGCACGGCCTGCTCGCGTTTGTTGATCCGAACGGATTGCGTCCCCTTGTACTCGGCAGAAAATACACCGGCGACGGTTATGAGTATGGCTTTGCTTCCGAATCGAGCACATTTGATTATCTGGGGTATGAAGTGGTTGATTCACTAAAGCCGGGCGAAGCTGTCTATATCGATTTGGGAAACACACTGCACCGGCAAATTTGCGTCAGCAGGAAAAAGTCATTTTGCATTTTTGAATGGATTTATTTCTCACGGGAAGATTCGATTGTGCAAAACAAGTTGGTCGCCGATGAACGGATGCAAATGGGCAGATTGCTGGCGAAGAAAATAGTCGAGCGGGGACTTAAACCGGATATCGCGATTGATATACCAACGTCGGCGTATTTCTTTGCGAACGCGCTTGCGGAGGAACTGAAGATACCATACCGGCGGGGACTCGCGAAAAATAATCATATTGGCAGAAGTTTTATTCTCTCAACGCAAAAAGAACGCGAAACAACGGCGCGCTTGAAACTTAATCCCATCAAAGGAATTGTACAGGGTAAGAAGATCGTTATTGTGGATGATTCGATAGTCCGCGGAACGACATCAAAGCACATTGTTGGGTTGTTGCGGAAAGCCGGCGCAAAGGAGATATACTTTGTCTCCGCCGCACCTCCTATCAAACACCCATGCATGTACGGCATCGATATGGCTATAGCTGATGAGTTGATTGGCAGAAGACCGCTTCAGGAAATACAGGAGTATCTTGGAGTGGACGCGCTTATATATCAATCCATCGACGAATTGAAATCGCTTTATAGGGGAGAAGGGTTGTGCTATGCGTGTTTTGACGGTGTCTACCCCGTCGCGGAATCGAAGAACTTCTTAAACGAAATTGAAAACGAGAGGAAGAAAAACTGTTAGACTATTCCCATTCGATGGTGCCCGGCGGCTTTGTCGTGATATCATAAAACACGTAACTCGTTCCCGGTATTTGGTGAATAGCATCCGCAATATCACGCAGCAGTGCAATATCCATTTCATACACATTCGCGGTCATTGCATCAGATGAGCAAACTGGCCGAAGTACAAAACATTCGTTCCCATTCATATCAAACAAAGGAAGTGAAATTACCGGCAGCTGCCAAATTTCTTTTATATGCGCGGTCATCTTCTGAACCACGCTATCAACTTTTTTTAATAATTCAATCCGCTCAGTGGTGATATATGCCGGAAGTAAATTGGGCATTTCATCAAGGGCGACAGGAGAATATACAACTCTGTTGATACCCTCCACGGAATTAATAATACTTCCCGCGCAGTGAAATAGATATTTCCAGGTGGTGGTATCCTCCGGTGCTTGCCAAAGGACGACAGGCTGATTGTATGTTCTGAAATCACCCTGCACGCCGACACTCTTCACGGGAAGGATATCCGACGGGTATGAATAAGTAGCCGCAATATCGGCAATGCTTGTAAGTTCAATGGGGGCGGGGGTATCTATCTCGCCATGAGAGCAAAGAAGTCGGACTGCGAGTCCCGGCCCCGGAAAAGGTCTTCGCCACACAAGATGTTCGGGCAAGCCCAGGAATGTCCCGATCTCCCGCACCTCATCTTTGTACAACTCTTTCAACGGCTCAATCACTCTGTTCTGCGCCATGAGTTCTTTTATTTCCTCAACGCGATTGTGATGAGTTTTGATAGTCCCCGAACTTTTTGTTCCTCCGCTTTCGATGGTGTCGGGATAAATGGTTCCCTGAACCAGCATCCAATTGTGGTTATTACTCTCCATCAGTCGCATTTCACTTTGAATCACATCGACGAATAGCTTGCCGATGATTTTCCGCTTCTCTTCGGGTTCAACGACATTTTTCACCGCTGCAATAAATTTGTCAGCCGCGTTGATGAGTTTTATATTGGAAAATCCGAGGGACTGAAGAAAATCCATCACTTCTTCGGACTCATTCAGGCGCATAAATCCCGTATCGATATGCAGTGCTTGTATATTGTCGTTACCGACCGCTTTAACGGCAAGGGCGAAAGCAACGAGCGAATCGACACCGCCTGAGATAAAAAGCAATAGTTTTTTTCCCGCGGCGAGGGATTGGAATTCCGAAACGATCGAATTATAATATGTCTGAACATTCCAGTTGCGTTGGTTGGTGCAGACCGATACAAAATTTTCCAATATCTTTTTACCGTAAACGGAATGAACAACTTCGGGATGGAATTGAACACCGAATATCTTTCCCGTGCTGTTCTGATAAGCCGCTATTGGCGTTGAGGCAGTTGTGGCGGTTATCTCAAACTCGGGTGGAAGCTCACAGACGGTATCACCGTGACTCATCCATACCTGCTGCATGTCCTCAGTGCCGGAAAAAAGAAATGATTTCGTGTTAAGAACGTGTAGCGCCGTGTTGCCGAATTCTCTGCTTACCCCGGCTCGGACCTTCCCGCCCGATAATTTGGCGATAAGCTGATGACCGTAACATATTCCAAGTATGGGTACTTGAATGTTTTCAATATTGGTGGTGATGGTCAACAAATCGGCATCGTTAACGGATTGAGGTCCGCCCGAAAAGATAACGCCTACAGTATCTTCAGTAAGCTTAAATTCTTCCGCGTTTTGAATTTCACTATACACGCCTATCTCACGGATACGCCGCGCGATGAGATGCGCATATTGTCCTCCAAAATCAACTATAATTATTTTATTCATGTTCAGTACGAATCATTATCGAAATACTCACTGTTATCGGGAATGAAAATATCATGAACTTTGCCCTCACGGATGGAAAGGCTTGAGACAACCTCGAGCTCAGCATTCTCGTGCAATTCTTGAATACTTGCAACGCCGCATGTTGACATGGTTGACGTTATTTTGGAAATAGTGATGTCGATATTTTCCTTTAACCTTCCGGCATATTCAACAAATCCTTCGACTCCCTCTATAAACTGCGATTGATTATACCGCTGCTGTTTCCACTCCCGTGCTCTGTTCGAACCCTCGCCCCAGTACGGTTTCATGATGCGTCTGTTGATAGTCATTTTTTCCGTGGGGGCTTCTTCCATGCGGGCGAAATACCGGCCCATCATGATGGCATCCGCTCCGAGCGCGAGTGCCACAGAAATATCCTTGGAATTACTGATACCTCCATCGGCGATTATGGGGATATAGATGCCGGATTGGGAGCAATACAGGTCACGCTGTGCTACGGTTTTCATGATAGCTGTCGCGAGCCCTCTTCCCGTGCCTTTTTGCTCCTGAGTAATGCAGATAGAACCGCTGCCCATACCGACCTTAACCGCGGCGGCGCCGTTATCGACTAGATATTGAAATCCTTCAGCCGTGACAATGTTACCGCCGATAACGGGTATCTCAGGAAAGTTTTTAGTACACCATGCAAGCGCGTCGCGTTGAAAAGTCGTATACCCATCGGATGAATCGATGCTGACAACATCAACGCCGGCGGCAGCGAGAGCGGGCAAACGCTCCTGATAATCATGCGTATTAATTGCGGCAGCCGTCAGTAGCCGTTTTTTGTCATCCACGATCTGAAGCGGATTGTCAAGATGGTCGGTTATGTCTTTTCTGAAAACCAGATACAACAACTCATCATGTTCGCCGAGAACGGGCAATACAGACTGATGACTTTCCATTAGTACGGCGTTGGCTTTTTTCAAACTGTTCGTATTGCTCACGGTCACAATATCCCGGCGGGGAATCATTCTATCATTAACTGTTAAACTGCCGTGAAGCTTTACATCATAATCATTTTTTGATATCAGACCGAGGAAACGTCCTTTCGCGTCAACAACCGGAAAAGTATTGTATCCGCTTTTCATGCGGGTGGAGTGAAAATCGGCGAGCCTGACATCCGGTGAAATGATCTTTGGGACTACAAACCCCGCTTTGTGCTGCTTAATTTCAGCTATCATCGCGGCTTGTTCAGCAATGGGTTGTGAGCAATAAATACAGGACACTCCTCCCAGTTTCGCCAGCTCGATGGCCATTTTCACTCCCGATACGGCTTGCATCGCGGCGGACATAATGGGAATGTTAAGGAGCGTATTTTTTTTCGTAAGGGGGTTACAGGCAATGGGAGTTGAAAGAGATATTTCGTTGATTTTGCTCTCATGAGAAGTCAGCTGCGGAAGCAACCGGAATTCCATAAGGGTTCGTGATGGTTCGGTGATAATTTTTCGCGGCATAGTGTTCAGTCGATTTATAATAAAATAAATAACTATGCCTTTCAAGATACAAAAAAACAGTAAATCAGCGTGTTAAGATTTAAATAAGTATAGAAAATCCGTCATTATGCCGTAAATACAGCAAAAATTTCGGCTTTTTGCATTAATTTATTCGGATTGCTCATGTCCCTATCTTATATATCACCGCTTTGCCGGGTTCTTCGTCCGGGGGTGTCCAGTGCCGGTTTATCTCATTCATGGCGAGTTTCAATACGCCAAGTGAGCGCTGGCTGAGCATATCAATTTTTATGAGTCCAAGGTCCTCGGTGCTGTACATGTCGGGTTGCGTAACGATGAGTCCCAACCCTTTATTTTTTGCATACTCAAGCGCAACATAATCGGTGATGCGTGAGCGGGTGATGATGATACCGCTGGGGTGAATGCTTAAGTGCCGCGGGGATTCCGCCAGTCGCGATGCGATATGCACAATGGATTTCCATGGCTCTTCCTGAAAATTTAGCGATTTGGTCTCGGGAAATTTTTCCGCGATACCGGGCAGGTTGTATGCCGATGTCCACGGGATGAATTTGCTGTACTTCGATATCTCCGATTCGGATATCCCGAATACTTTCGCAACTTCCCGGAATGCCGAACGCGCGCGGAATGTTACCGTCGTTGATATCATGGCAACTTTATCATACCCGTATTTTTCAAATACATATTTGATAATGGAGTCGCGCTCCTTCCACGAAAAATCAAGGTCAACATCGGGAGGAGATGTTCTGCCGCGGTTGAGGAATCGCTCAAAATAAAGATTGTGTTTTATCGGGTCTATCTCCGTGAAACCAAGGCAATACGAAACCAGACTGTTCGCCGCGGAACCGCGCCCGATGTGCGTCATGCCGCGTTGTTTTGCCTCTCTGATGATATCCCACACGATAAGAAAATAATCGCTGTACCCGAGTTCTTCTATCACCTCTAATTCGTATTGCAGCCGCTTTATTGCCTGGTCGGTTATCGGCTGATAGCGCCGCGAGAGTCCCTCGAATGAAAGCTTCCAGAGAAATGAAAAAGAGCTTTCGCCGCGCGTGAGCGGAAATTCGGGGAATTTATATTCGCCGATGTGCGGGTCAACTCTGCATGACTGCGCTATCTTATCGGCATTCCATATTGCTTCGGGCAGTCCGCGCCAGGTCTTCGCGAATTCATCGGGAGTCTTAAGATAATACTCCGCGTCGGGCACGCTGTCCTCGGGCAGGTTGGCGAGTGTGGTGTTCAGGCGTATCGCGTTAACGACTTTACAGAGCAGATGGTCTCCTGCGTTGGTAAAATAAGCGGGATGTACTGCCGTTATCTGCAGGTGCTGTTCTTTGGCGTATTCGAACAAAATTCGCGACCGCGATTTTTTTTTTGCCGTTACGGAAAGTCCCACGAATACGTTTTTTCTCTTTCGTGCTTCTTCCGTCATTCCGTGTAACAGTTCGAGCGATGACGTGATGACAAAAATATCATCAAGAGGCTCGTCGAAGAGTCGCGGAAGAATAAACGCATCATTCAGTTTGCGTGAGGTGATTATTCTACAGAGCCGCTTGTAGCCATCGTCGTTCTTCGCGAGAAGCACCGCGTTCAAATCCGCGTTACGCGGGTCGTCAATATACGCGCCGAGTACCGGTTTTATGTTCTGTTCGCCGCACGCGCGGATAAACCGTATCCAGCCGTACATCGCGTTGGTATCGGTGATGGCGGCATAGGGACTGCCCGCGCGTTTGGCAAACGCGACAAGGTCATCGATGCGTATACTGCCCTCGAGCAGAGAATAATTTGTATGTGCCTGAAGAGTAAACATTTAAAAATCATTTATGCTATATAAGTTGTTCAACAATAAAATAATCGCCATAGATGTAAAACATCATTAGCTACGCTCTTTAGAGCGTAGGCCAGAATAAGCCTACCTATCCGGACTTTAGTCCAATCTCTTAAAACCCTAAAGGAATTGCTGACTCATAATTTCGCCCAAACTCCACAGGGTGGGCAGGTTATGCGTTCCTTTCCCAGCCCATGACTTAAGTCATGGGCTGGGAAGGATTAAAACCTCATTCTCCCTTCTCCCTTTGGGAGAAGGGGCGGGGTTGAGGGCTTTTTGTTCAAAACATCATCTGTGCTGATCCGTTTAATCCGCGTATTCAGTGTTCCATTCCGGGCTATTCTTCATTATCCTTCTCCGCTTTTCCGATAGCTATCGACTCAAATCCGTACTTATCGCGTATCTTCATCACCGCGCGCAGCATGCGCTTGCGCGTCTGTTCTTCGTCGTCAAATAAAAACTGCTGCTCGTAATAGGGACGCAGATTACTGAGATGAATGCCTATCAACCGGACTCCCACGCGGCGGTTATACGCGGCGCGGAAAAGTTTTGCCGTGGTTTCATATATCACCTTATCATCATCGGTTGCGTGCGTCACGGTCTGCGCCCGTGTCAGCGTGGTGAAATCGGAGTAACGGAGTTTTATCGATACCGTTGATGCGACCACTTCTTCGTTGCGTAATGTTTGTCCCACTTTGCCCGCGAGATAAAACAAATGTTTTTCTATTTCGGGAATGCCGACGATATCTTCATGAAACGTTGTCTCTTTCGATATGCTTTTGCGTTCATGTTCCGTATAAAGAACATCATTGCCTTTGCCGTTCGCTTTTTCCCACAGGTCGTTGCCGAACTTTCCCAGAATTGTGGCGAGATACTCGGGCGACGCTTTCGCGAGGTCGGCGATAATTTTATAACCGCGGTCGTGCAGTATAACGGAAGTCTTTTTCCCAACGCCGGGAATGCGGTCGATTGAAAGGGGAGCGAGAAATTCTTTTTCGCCGCCGTGCGGAACGTATGTTATGCCGAACGGTTTTTTGAAATCGGACGCTATCTTGGCAATCGTTTTGTTTGATGCGATGCCGATAGAACAGGGGAGATTCCATTTTAATTTTATATCCGATTGCAGGCGTTTGGCGAAAACATCGGGAGTCCCGTAAATTTTTTCGCATCCCGTAAAATCAAGATAAAACTCATCAACCGATGCCTGCTGAACAACGGGGAGCGTCTGCTCGAGGTAATGTTTCACTTCATTGGAATAGCGGACATACTCCTGAAAATGCCCATGCAGGTATACGCCCTGCGGACAGAGGCGGAAGGCGTTCTTGATGGGCATGGCGGAATGCAGTCCGAACTTGCGGGCTTCATAGCTGCACGCGGCAACAACGCCGCGGCCGTGCGGGTCGCCGCCCACAACAACGGGTTTTCCTTCCAGCGAGGGATCGAGGATCCGCTCCACCGAAACAAAAAACGCATCCATATCCAGATGAAATATCGTCCTCATATAGCCGTCTGTGCTTTTCTTGCTGATAGAAAAGGAGCAAAAACAAACATTTTAACCGCAAAGACGCAGAGACGCAAAGAATATTTTTGTGTTCTGCCTTATCGTAAACCTTAAATTATGGTGATTTACTGCCGTATATAATATGCTAAAAAATAGCTTTTTACGTGCCAAAATTGACGTTTTTACTGTACTGCAATTAATTGCTCGAATAAATATTCAACGAAAATGACCATCAATAAAATTTACTTTGCGTCTCTGCGCCTTTGCGGTTGATTCTTGCTTTTTCTATTGCGATTAATTGCCTAAAATTGTAATATAGTGTTCAAATGTTCACTATTCTAATATGATGAAAAATCCCGATTTAAGCAAATCAATTATTCAGGATATGGCGGAGTATCAGCTTCCCGAAGGGCGGAAGCTGTATCAGCTGTATGATGCCGTCCCCCGCGTTATCAAGGGGACGGGCTTTAATATATTCGAATATCAGGATGTGTTTGACGACCCCGCCACGCAGGAACTCATCCGCTCGGGCAAGACCATCGGCTGTTTTTATATCGAGAGTCCCGGTATGCGCTCGCTTCTCGTACGCACCGACTGCCACACCTTCGAAATGCTCACCGCGGTATCATCCATCATCCGTCCCGGTGTTGCAGAAAGCGGCATGATGAAGGAATTCATCGAACGGCACAAAGACCCTTCACGGAGGAAATATCTTATTCCCGAAATGGAAACATATCTCGGCGAAACATACGGCGTGATGGTGTATCAAGAAGATGTTATCAAAGTGGCGCACCACGTTGTCGGGTTGTCGCTTGAAGAAGCCGACCTGCTGCGGCGCGCGATGAGCGGCAAGATGCGTTCGCACAAAGCGATGTCTCTGATACAGGATAAATTTTTCGCGTGCTGTACGGAGAGAGAATATTCGGATGAGGTCGCGCAGGAATTATGGAAACAGATAGAAAGCTTCGCGGGGTATGCGTTCTGCAAAGCGCACAGCGCTTCGTTCGCGCTTCTATCATTTCAGGTCGCCTATCTCAAGGCACACTATCCCGCGGAATTTCTGGCAGCCGTTCTTACCAATCAGGGTGGATACTATTCTCTCGCGGTGTATGTCAGCGAAGCACAACGCCTCGGTATAAAAGTTCTGCTTCCTTCCGTTAACGCGAGCAGCTATGCCTACACGGGAATGGATAAAAAAATACGCATCGGACTAATGGCGGTGAAAAATATGGGGAGTGAGCATGCCGCAGCTATCATTGCGGAGCGTGAAGCACACGGACGTTATACATCCCTTGCCGATTTTCTCTCCCGCACGCGGACGGGATATGAACAGGCAAAAAATCTTATCGTGTGCGGCGCGATGGATGGTTTTAAGCAGACGCGTCCCACCTTGCTGCGATTGCTTGATGTGTACATGAAGCACCGGAAAACATTGGAGAGCGGTTCATACGATCTGTTCGCGAATGAATCCATTAAACTTGAACGCGATGCTATAACAAAAGAAGAATTCAGTATTGAGAGAAAATGTTTGTACGAGTACGAGTCCTTTGGTTATATGGTGTCGCAACATCCGCTCGCGTTCTTCGCACCGGAGATGCGCTCAAAAGGTATTGTGCATGCCGCCGATATAAAAAAATATCATAACCGGCGGGTGAACATGACGGGGTGGTATATGGCTTCGAAGCGCATTAAGACTTCAAAAGGGGAGATAATGAAATTCCTTTCGCTTGAGGATACGACGGGGACATTCGAAGCGGTTATTTTTCCGAAAGCGTATGAAAAATTCGCGGAGCTGACATTGTCTATGGGTCCCTATTTTATAACGGGACGCGTTGACG
>Ga0118677_10008709_pt1 | contig 16156 bp, 22 predicted proteins | sample AliMusrvi5mmetaG_FD_86154 | JGI IMG/M metagenome (GOLD analysis project Ga0118677, IMG submission 86154) | reverse complement strand
GTAGACAATAGTACAAAACATAGTGAAAATACAATGCCAACAATATGAAACCTAATAAATTAAGTTGGGGACTACTGGATCGTCACATACTGACCATCTTTAATTGTCTTTATTTCGATTGGTTTTATAGACATTCCATCTGAATCAAAATTTGTGACACCACTAACTCCTTGCCAATTTTTTACACCGTAAAGGAAATTTTTAATGTCGGTTCCACTTTGTAATCCCTGCTTAAATGCCTCAGCTGCCAACATAACCGCATCATAAGATGTAGCCGCATAAACAGGTGGTACTACGCCGAAATTTGCAGTAAAGCGATCGGAAAAATCCTTGACGACCTGATTACCTTTAGATGGATTAAATACTGTGCTTGAATAAGTTATCCTTTCGGCAATTTTCCCAAGATCAAGGATTTCCTTTGATTCAATATTCCAAGAGAACCACTTTGTCAAGAAAGTAAGATTTTCAGCCTGTCGTAAAATTATAGACAAACTTTGAGGGTATGCTGGTGCATAGACCGCATCTGGTTTAGCATTCTTCAATCTCGAAATTTGGGTTTTCATATCCATAGCACCAACATCAAACGATTCTTCATCGACAACAATCCCACCCAACTTAGTAAATTCATCTTTGAAGATCTTGTTCGCAGTCACTCCTGCATCATCATTCTGAATGAATGTTGCAGCCTTTTTAACCCCACTCTTGTACATATAAGCAGCCATAGCAGCAACTTCAACGGTTGAATCATTTATATTACTAAAAACATAGTCTCCAGCTTCTCTGATAGCCGGGCTCAAAGCAGTCACATTGAACAAAAGAACTTTATCTTTTTCCAAGACTGGAGCTAAAGCCAAAACAACGCCACTCGAACCAGAAATAACAAACTGAACACCTTTTACAGCCTGATAAGCAGATAGAGCGCTTTTTGCATCGCTTTTATTATCAGAAATGATCAAGTTTATTTTCTGCCCGCTCATTGCCAAATCTTTTTGTGCCAATTGAGCTGCCTTTACAACCATTTCCCCATAAGGAGAATAACTGCCGGTCTGGCCAACATCAATCACAATAGTGTTTTTATAAGTCTTATTTCTAATATTACCAAGCATAACTGCAGCAATGACGATCACTAAAATACCCAAAATAATCCAACCTGTTTTTTTATTCATAGTAATTATTTGATTAATATTGACAAATATAACATACAACATTAGAACAGCCAATCGTATAGCTAACCATCATAAGGCGATATTAGAAAACGCCTGACACATATAGTGCAGGCGTCCTCTAATGGTTACGAGAGTACATAAACCTGTAAGTACAGGTTGGTGATCTAACGCCAGCACCAAGGTGTTGGACGAAGTGGAATCCTGCCTCCCGAGCCCGCGCGTGGCACGCGAGGCAGGATTCCTCGATCTCCTTAAAAATTGAATTTTGTGGATTTGTACTCCCGCAACTAACCTAATTGTATTACTCGCACAGATAAGTGCAAGTGCAAAAACAGTTGCGACACTTATTTGACGCGCATGCAAAGAAGTTTCTTAACACTCGCGCATGCTTTCATTAACCGTATATGACTTGCTCCAATATCAAATCGTAGTCGACGACTTCATCATCCTTGAACCAATGCTTTATCTCTTCATTTGCCTCTTTAAGTGAGCCAGAAGCGTGAACAAGGTTGTATATCGCGCGGTCATTGTGGTCGCTCAAGCGATAAGAATCCAACATGTAGTCGCCACGGATAGTTCCTGTATCAGAAGTCAACGGTTCAGTGCTGCCGACAAGCTTACGCACTATCTCCACAGCGTGCGCACCTTCCCAAACCATGGCAATAACCGGTCCACTTGTGATATATGTGATGAGATTTTTCAAAACAATAGACGCCACCTTTATCGGATCAGTGCTTGGCGGCTTAATACCTTTGTCGGTATAGCCTTTTATGGATTTCGTGCCAGTCTTCATCAGCCATTCTGGATCGAGAGTATAATGTTTCTCAACATGAGCCGGTGTGGCTATGAGCATCTTGGAAGCGACCATCTTGAGACCGATGCGCTCAAAGCGATGAATAATATCCCCCACCAAGCTTCTCTGTACTCCATCCGGCTTTATGACTATCAGCGTGCGTTCATGATATTGGCGTGGTTTCATGATGTGTATATTATCATACTGTCAGAATCTCCGCTCCACTCTTGGTAATGACTACGGTGTGCTCAAAATGCGCGCTCGGTTTTCCATCCGCGGTGCGAAAGGTGTAGCCGTCGCGATTGTCGAAAACGATTTTCTTCGTGCCGAGATTGAACATCGGCTCTATAGCGATAACCATACCCGGTTTCAAAATAGCTCCCTTTTTCGCCGAACCATAGTTCGGTACATAAGGATCTTCGTGAACTTCGTATCCGACTCCGTGACCAGACAAATCTTCAACGACTCCATAACCATGAGCCAATGCCACGCGCTCTATAGCTTCTCCTATGGCACCAACGCGTTTTCCTGCTTTGACCGCTTTTATACCAGCCATCAGAGATTCTTTGGTCACTTTGAGTAGTTTGGCACATTCATCGGAAATTTTCCCAACAGCGACCGTGACGGCGGCGTCGGTTATCAGATTTTTGTGAATGAGTCCCAGGTCCATACTGACAATATCGCCTTCTTTCAAGACTTTCTCGGCGCCATTTTTATCTGGTTCGTTCGGAATACCGTGCACCACTTCATCATTTATGGAAACACAAAGAGCCGCTGGATATGGACGCGAAGCACCCTTCGGCTGATAATCCAAAAAAGCCGGCTTATCACTACCATCGAAGCCACTTCCGGTGCCTTCAGATATCAATCTTCGTGCGGTATTTTCCAACTCAATCACAGGCAATCCCGGTCTAACCATCTTTGCCAACTCTCGCAAGATAAGAGCATGTCGCTTGCCTCCTTCACGGAGTATAGCTATATCTTCTTTTGTTTTTATGGAAATCATTTTAGATCGCAATATTGCGGCCAAACCGCTCATCCACATTACACCAAACCTATGCTCCTTACAATATCAGCATGAACTTCTTCTGGCGTGCGATCACCATTTATCTTCAGGAAATGAAAATCTGGATTGTCGCGATAATAATCGATAGTTGGAGCAACATCCGTCTCATACCATGAAAGGCGCTTGAGGACATCCTCTTCGGCATCGTCCAAGCGCTTACGCAACAGAAGACGTCTTTCCGCTTCTTTCGCGCTGATATCTATGTTAATGACATATGGCTTATCAAATCCATAGAATCCGAATACGGAATCCAAGACTTTGGCTTCATGAAGCTTGCGAGGAGTACCGTCGAAGATAATGTGCTCGTCGCCATTGTAATTGTCCACCAGAAAATCTACCCACATCTTTATAGCCAAAAATTCCGGCTGAAGTTTGTCAGTCTTATAATATTCCGCGGAACGCTTCTCGGTGAAGCTCTGACCTTTTATGAATTTACGGAATTCTTGACCCGTCTGGATATAGAGAGTCTCGCGTGAAGGATCTTTCTTTTTCAGAGTTTTTATCAGCATATCCGCTTGCGTCCCCTTTCCACAGCCGGAACGACCGATGAAAATGAAGACTTTAGGGGTGATGGGTGTGAGTGGCATGATGGGGATATTGTAGCATAAGCTTTATGCGCACGCCCACATATGGTTTGAAGACGCATGCACTTTTAGTACCTATCGAAATTCGACGAAATTTTCGTCAAAAACGCCGCGCAACCCAGGCCCGGAATCAGACCTAAATAGAGCCACGAAAATGACGAACTTTTCGTCGTTTTCGCATAGGTGCTTCGGGGGTATGTGTCCCCAGAGAGACACTTTAGTTGACTAAAGTGTCTCGTAAAGTACATGTAAGCCAGGAAACATTATAAATATACACGCACTCACATAAACAAAAACCCATCAAACAGACTGAGTCTTTGTTTGATGGGTCAATCAGATAATACACAATTCCTCGATTGCATCTCTTTGTGGAACACTGGCGATCCAATCAAGTAATGGCTTCTTGTCCTTCGCTTGCACAGAGACTAGTAACTGTTTTTTGTCACTGTCATAACTGTAGCGAAGAATATGATCAGATACTCTGAATAAACTGACCAATATGCCAGATCCGGAAGCAACATCATCACACTTCATTACCATACGAAGACCCGTCATCCCCTCGACCCGTGAGATCGGCGCCAGTATTACACCGGTGCTGACAGCCTCAATGTAACGAGAGAAGGCGTTTTTGGTTAGATTTTTTACTAACGCATCTTTCACCTTGCACTTTGCGCCTTTCCCCTTATCCTAATACTCCCTCATCGAGACCTGAGCATCTATCTTCTTCAAGAGATCAAGAACCACAGAAACAACGATCAAAAGAGCGGTACCGCCGATGGCGAGAGATTTATTGGCGGTGAAAGTCTGCATAGCGAGTGGCAAAACAGCGATGATACCGAGGAAGAGAGCACCGACCAAGGTGATGCGTGTGACGATATTACCTAGATGATCACGAGTATGCTCACCAGGACGGACTCCAGGTATAAATGCACCTGAGCGCTGAAGATTCTCGGAGATCATTTGAGGATCGAAAGTTACAGCTGTGTAGAAATAAGTAAACAGAACCACGAGCACGAAATATGAGCCACCATAAACCCATGGATTATTGAAGAATACCGTGAAGGTGTGTGCGTATCCGGCGATTATTGGATGCGACGCTAAGCCACTCAAGAAATTGGAAATAATCTGAGGGAACAAAAGTATGGACAAAGCGAAGATTATCGGAATAACTCCGGCTTGGTTCAAGCGTAAAGGTATATAAGTAGAAGCACCGCCATAAACCTTATTGCCACGAACTTGCTTGGCATAAGTGACTGGTACAGAACGCTCGGCTTCGGTTATGTAAACAACACCAGCGATAACTATAAGACCAATAACGAGAGCAGCTATGTATATAGGAATATTTGAAGAATCATAGCTGGCGATAAACTGGTTTATATCTGCCGGCAGACGCGAGACGATACCAGCGAAGATAATAAGTGAGACGCCATTACCAATACCAAACTCAGAAATAAGCTCACCGATCCACATAAGGAGCATGGAGCCAGCAGAAATGACGATAACATTGACCGCCATCTGGAAGAATCCGAGGTGTGGCAAAACATTTTGTGACTGCAGAAGTATAAGAAAACCAATAGCCTGCAATATAGCAAGTGGAGGAGTGATCCAGCGAGAGTATTGCGAGAGTTTCAAACGACCGGCTTCCCCTTCATCGTGCATGAGTGCCTTCCATTTCGGAAGGATCATAGTGAGAAGCTGGATGATGATAGAAGATGTGATAAATGGTCCGACACCGATCATAACTATAGAAAGGTTGGACAAACCACCTCCGGAAAATATATTCAAAAAGCCGAAGAACTGGCTAGACGAAAGGAGTTTTGCCAAACTGGTCGGATCGACTGAAGGTATAGGAATAGTCGCCAACAGACGGAAACCGATCAAAGCCAAGATAGTGAAAACAAGCCTCTTACGCAAGGTCTGATCCTTAAAAACTGTTATGAATTTTAAGAGGAATTCGTTCATGGCTTTTGATGAGGATTATTTCTTACTCTCCGTGGTAACTTTGGCGACCGGCTTAACTTTTGCAACTTTCTCGGTCTTCACCGCCTTCACCTTCGGTGCTTTCTTGGCAGCGACTGGTTTAACAGCCTTCGGTACGAAAACTGATGTGTCTTTCGGTCCTGGATTCTTAACCATAGCCGGCTTTGCAGCATCTTTGACTGAACCACCAACTTTCTCGATCTTCGCTTTTGCAGAATCAGAGATGAAACAACCTGTAATGACAAATTTCTTTGTAATCTCACCATCTCCAAGAATCTTCACTTCAGGAATCTTACCAGAACGAGTCTTGATAGCGAACTTCTCCACCAAAATAGTTGGAGTTATGCTATCGCCAGCATTGAAAAGCTCTTCAAGGACGCCGATATTTATGATAGCTGGCCTGTCTTGTATAGACTTATGTTGGTTCACACCGCGACCACGCAACTTCGGCAATTGCTTTATGATATCGCGCCATTCTGGACGACGCTTGTTACCGGCACGAGCGGACTGACCCTTGCCTCCACGGCCAGATGTCTTTCCGCGCTTACCGCCACGAGCAACGATCATACGCTTTGTGTTCGGGTGATTCCTTTTTAATTGATTGGTTTGCATATTTTTAAGTGAAAGTTAAAAGGCGCAAGGCGAATAATTACTTCGGCTTGGTCTGTCTTCCAAGCAATGTATTGCGTGAAACTTTGCTTAGCTTTGACAAGGCCGCAACTGTTACACGAGCGATATTGAGACGATTCTTGCTACCAGACATAAGCTTGGCACAGACATCCTTGATACCAGCAAGCTCAATGACTGTACGAGCCGAGCTTCCAGCGACAATACCACGGCCACGAGCTGGGAAGATCATTATGCATGCACTGGAATACTTGGCTTCGACTCCGTGCTGGATAGTCATAACCGGAGAAAGTGGAACTTTTATGAGGTTTTTCTTGGCTTCGCGAGTGGCCTTTTCGACGGCGCCGGCGGTGTCATTGCCCTTTCCAAGACCGACACCTACGCGACCCTTTCTGTCACCAGCAACAACCGCTACGCTGAAATTCATACGACGACCTCCTGAAGTAACGCGAGTAACGCGACGGATATCGATAATCTTTGAGTCAAATTCTGGCTTGACGCGCTCACCTCTATCACCTCCACGACCTCCAGATCTTCCGCCACGGCCTTGACCGCGACCTTGTCCGCCAGGACCTATAGCGCTATGACCACCCCTTTGAGCAGAATCGCGCATACGACGACCTTGAGTGATTTTGTTGGCAGGAACTGCGGTGGCTGCACCGGCAACAGAAGCGGCAGCTGGTTGAGCAGCTTTGACTTCATTATTCTTTTTTATTTCTTGGTCAGTCATGGTTTTTATTAAAATTGTAATCCTCCTTCACGAGCGGCATCGGCGACTACCTTGATCTTGCCCGTATACAGATAACCTCCGCGATCAAAGACGACTTTGGAAATCTTGGCGGCAATAGCTTTCTTGGCAATAGTGACACCAACCTCCTTGGCACGCTCGACTGGAGTCTTGCCTTTCGCTTCACGAGAATCAGCTGAAACCAATGTGAATCCCTTCGTATCATCGATAATCTGCGCATAGATATATTTGTGCGATTTGAAAACTGCCAATCGAGGCCTCTCCGGCGTACCAGAAATCTTGGCACGGATACGAGCCTTGCGACGAGCGAATATTTTCTGTTGTGTTTGCTGGATAGTTGTCATGGTTTTGGAATTAATGATTTGATGCCTGATCTTTGTGCTCTTTATGCGGCCTTCTTACCCTGCTTTCTGCGGACAACTTCATCGGAATAATGAACTCCCTTTCCAAGATAAGGTTCAGGCTTCTTGAAATCGCGAACCTTCGCAGCGAACTGGCCAACCTTTTCACAATCTATACCTGAAACTGTGATAGTAGTCTTCTCAACCGTAACTTTCAGATCAGCTGGAATCACGACCGAAATAGGATGTGAATATCCGAGCGCCAAGACCAAATCTTTGCCTTTTACATCGGCTTTGTAACCGATACCTTCAACAACAAGCTTCTTCTCATAGGCCTTATTGACGCCGGCGAGCATATTCTTCACATGAGAAGCGTATGTACCCCATAGCGCCTTGGCTTGCAAGCTTTTGCTGCCAAGTGTCAAAGTGACGGTATTATCAGCAATCACGACATTGATCTCTGAACGGAATGTCTTCGAAATAGTTCCGAGCGGGCCTTTCACGGTGAAAACACCATTGGCAAATGAAGCCTCGGTCTTGGCTGGGATGATGATAGGTTTTTTTGCTATTCTTGACATATTTTTGAAGTTAAAAAGTGAAAGGCGCAAAGCGCAATCATATCATTACCATATTTTAAATAAGATCTCACCACCGACTTTTAATTTCTTTGCATCCGAATCTGCCAAAATACCTTTTGGAGTGGAGAGAAAGATGTTTCCGAAACCGCTCTTGAATGTGCGAATATCGCCAGACTTCATATACATACGGCGAGAAGACTTCGAGATACGCTCGGCGTCATGAATGCGAGGCTCTTTATCAAAATAAATAAGACCAAGCTCCAAACCATCGACGATCTTGTTCGGCTTAACCTTTTCAACTGTAGAAATGTAACCGGACTTCTTGAGCGCGTGTGCAACATTTTCCGTGAACTTCGTGCAATTCACACGGGTCTTGGCTTGGCCGGCAGAGCTGGCATTCTTAATGCGGATTATTAGGTCTGAAATAGGGTCTGTGATCATATTATTACCATGATGACTTCTTAATACCTGGAATGGCTCCTTCGTTTGCGAACTCGCGGAAACAGATACGGCACATATCGAAATCTCTCATATAGCCGTGCTTACGACCGCAGCGGAAACAACGACGAACGACGCGCGACTTGAATTTCGGCTTCTTTTGCGATCTGACTATGACTGATGTTTTGGCCATTTTTATTAAAACAAATGGGATTGGTTAGCTGTACCCTTTCGGGTCGTGCTTCCAATCACTTTGTCGTTCAAAACCTTATTTACTAAGGTATTGAAGATATTAGCAGATGAGGCTGGTGGAGTCAAGCTGCTCCTTATCCAACCTTAGGTCCGAACTCCTCATCTTCTTCATCTGCGATAGCATCGGCCTTGGTGACATGGAGTCTGCCGTCAATATGGTTTGCTGGAGCATATACCGTATAGAGCTTCATGGCTGTGGCGCCGGTATTTATGATGTTATGCTCGGCACCAGAAGGAACCAGTATAGCTGTGCCATCTGAAACGGGATATTCGACACCGTCGATAACAGACTTCCCCATACCGGCTTCGAACCTAAAAAACTGGTCGACATGGTGGACTTCATTGCCAATATCTTCGCCTGGCAAGAGTGACATGAGTACGAGCTGGCTATGCGGTCCGGTGTAGAGAACTTTTCGAAAATTTGTATTCTCAAGCGTTAGCTTCTCTATGTTTTGCGCGTAAGGTTTTTGTTTTTGCATGGGTTTTAGTTATGATCAAACTTTTAAATAATTCGCCAACTAAATAACCCTGACCGTCGGAACAACATTCACCGGATATCTTACCTTGTCTATATTTCTGGTGAAGCAGGTTCGACCAATATCATGGTTCCATGTCTCACTGAGATTTTGAGCTTGTGATGCCATGTTAAAAGTGGCGCACAATTCGAAAGATAAAGGAGCTGTAGATGTTGCCAGCACAGAATACTCATATGGACCTTGTGTATCTGGATCATTTGGGGCGATATATCCGGAGATTGAATCATTTAAGTCGGCGAGGGTGACTGGTAAGGCAGCCTTACTCTGCCAATATGAGACTATTTGGGACTGGATTCCCATAAGGTCATTGACCCTTTGATCATCGAAGCGCAAGGCGCGCTGTTTGGCTGGTGAACCGACGATGACAAAGCCGATTATTATGCTTGCGACGACAGCTATGAGCCCAACGGCGGAAAACACCTTCCTCCACATCATGACTTTACTGGTGCTGACGGCTCGATCGAGAATATAGTAAGCAAAAACTACTCCAGCGATGACGAAGATGGCTAGGGCCTTGTAAATGAAACGCACAGTTATCTCTCCATTTAAATAAGTATTTATGATAGCGATCAAATCCCCGACGATGGTGGCTCCTGTAAGGAACAATGTCAGATATATCCTCCATCGCCTAACCCAGAGATCTATTTTCTCCGGAATGCGAGTGATATCTTTCTTGAGAATCCATTCAAGGATATAAAGAAGTGGCACCAACACTACCAACATCGAGACTGGCCAAGCGATAGAACCGGCACTGAAGTATCCGGCCAATGTGTCCGGAAGAATATAGTCCATGAGGCTCAAAACCAGATTTATAAGAGCACCGACGGCGACACAAAGTGCGATCATGGCCGCGACATGTACGAAGAAGTCCTTTGGGGCTGTTTTATTATTCATGGTTACATTATATGCTTTTTCTTCTTTTTTCGCTTACCAATACCAGTGATGCCAGCAACGCCACTCCCATGTCCATGCAATGGCGCTACTTTCGCCAGAAATTCATTGTGCATCCTAGCTAGACTGATATTGTTGGCACCAGCCAAGACGGCTTCAGCTTTCGATGATAAATCGCGCAAATGCCTGTCATATTCCAAAACTTCTGGATGTACACGCAATGCCATCTCATTTATGCCAAGAATTTTGAGGCCATCGAAAGAGCGCACACGTGAAAGAGCCACATAGCCCATGCCCGGTTCGAAAGATCTTGAGAGATCAACCTCAACCGCATCCAAGCTCATCCCCTGACTCTTGTGTACGGTTATGGCCCAAGCCAAACGCAACGGATATTGCTTCACTTCAGCCAGCAAGAAACCGTCGTCATCTATGGTCCATGTCGCCTGTTCTACAGTGATGCGACGGCCTTGCGGAAAATCCGGCGTCGGCGCCGTGTGTATGACAGGATCCAGACCATAACCGCAAGAGACTACTACGCCGAGCGTGCCATTTACATAGCCAGCATCGAAATTATTCTTAACACACATAACGCGCGCACCTTTTTTCAAGCGCAAAATCTCTGGCGCCAAACAAGATTTCTTGAGCGACTCTAGAGCATGCTTTTTACCTCTGGCCGACATCTCGTATTTGTGTTCGGTTTCAGATATTTTGTCGAGCTCCGCGAAATTTACCTGATCGACATCGACATTGTGAGTGAAGAGTCTGGTTGGTGCCACGCCGAACTTGGAAGAATCTGCGGATTGTCGAGCCATAAGATGTTCATACGAACGTTCCGATATCTCCCCTGAGCGAATATCAGTCAAAACTGAAAGGCTAACGTCGTCCTTGTGACGGAAATTCTCCGAAAGGTAGCAAGACATGAAATTGCCGTCTCGCCAAGCCTTTGAGCGATATATGAAATAAGAATCGAGGCCGTCAGAGGAGTAATCTCCACGGAGATCTTCTGACTCGCGTGCATTTCCGTTTGACCAATTGTTCGAACGCATAATCGGAGGTAGTTGAAAAAAGTCCCCGCACAAAATCACCTGCAATCCACCAAATGGCAGGCTATCGGCTTTGTCTGGCATCTTATCCTTGCCAGCTTTTATCGGTAGACCCTTTCGCAGACGACGACAAATAGCATCTATCATGTCGAGTTGGTAATAATGCAGCATCGAAACTTCATCGATGATAAGAACGCGCGCGGACTGAAGACGCGAGACAAGTTGATCTTTTTCGGCTAAAGCTTCTAGATCGAGCTCATTTATATCTGACTTTATTCCCATGCCCGACCATGAATGTATCGTCATGCCACCCATATGCGTCGCGGCGATGCCTGTAGACGCGGTAATAGCCACTGGAACATGGTGTTCCTTCAGATATTTGATGTACTGGTTCATCAGGTGCGTCTTACCGCTGCCGGCCGGTCCGGTGATGAAGATATTCCTGCCAGTTTTGAGAAGTGTGAGGGCGTCTTTTTGGGTCATTTTGTTAAATATAGCCAGCGGCTAAAAACCGTCGGCGTGAACTTGAGTATATCAGAAAACCGCCCTCTCAGAGTAGGCGGTTTTCTTGCACTTTACGCTTTTCACCTTGCGACTATTTGTAGTGCGTCTCTATTTCTTCGCCTTCTTGGCGTCGTCTGTCTTTTTAAACGGTAAACCGATATATTCAAGAAGAGCCAGTGTCGTATTTTTTTCTCGTGTATTTGTGACGATGGTGATACTCATACCGAAGACATCTTTCAGATCTTCATCGGCTGTCTCGGCAAATATAGTATGTTCCTTGATACCGATAGTGTAATTCCCCATAGCATCCACTGAATTGCGAGACAAACCACGGAAGTCCTTGGTTCGAGGAAGAGCGATGTGGATCAGACGATCAAGGAATTCGCACATACGCTTGCCACGAAGAGTTGTCTGATAAGCGATAGGATCTCCGACACGCGTCTTAAATGTAGCAATAGCCTTCTTCGTCACTCGGACAGCCGGCTTTTGACCAGCGATCTTGGCTAGACGATCGGCTATAAGCTCGATTTTCTTCTTATCTTTCACTGATCCAAAACCATTGCTGATAATAATCTTCGAAAGCTTAGGAGCTTGCATAGCATTTGTAAGACCGAGCTTTTCTTTCAAAGCCTTAAATGAATCTTTATTCAATTCGTAAACTGATTTGTATTGTGTCATTTTAATAAGTTAAAAGTTTAAAGATGAAAGTTTAAAGGCGCAAGGCGCATACTATTTCGAAAGTGTGACATTGGAAACATCTACCGGCATGGGTCTTTCTACAATCTGACCTTTCTGGCCTTCGCGAGTCGGCTTCTGATGGCGCTTCACAGTATTTACACCTTCGACCAAAATCTTGTTTTCAGCAGGAAATGCCTTCAAAACCTTGGCGGTCTTGCCTTTGTCGTCACCGGAAAGCATCTTCACTGTATCTCCTTTTTTGATCTTCATGTTTTTATAAGTTAAATGTTGAAAGGCGCAGGGCGCAAAATAATTACACTATTTCCGCAGCACGCGAAGCGATGGTCTTGAAACCCCTCTCGGCTATCTCGCGAGGAATCGGGCCGAATATACGCCCAGCGATCGGTTCCTTCTTTCCCTTCTCGATAATAACTACTGCATTTTCATCGAAACGGATATAAGAACCATCCTTGCGGCGGATCGGCTTGATCTGGCGGACGACTACAGCTTGCAAGACATCTTTCTTCTTCACAGCCTTGCGAGGCTCAGCTTTTTGTACCGATAAAACAACTACATCCCCGACTTCGGCATAGCGGATGCGCGTAGCTCCAAGCACCTTGAATATACGTCCAATCTTGGCTCCGGAGTTATCTGCGATATTTACGATTGATCGTGGTTGTATCATGGGATTATGCTATAACTTTGAAAGCTTTATTCTTCGACATTGGTCTGCATGCTTCGATAGTTGCTTTGTCACCTATCTTCTTTGTATTGCCAGCATCATGCGCCATAAGCTTGGTGCTATTATTCATGAACTTATGATATTTGGGGTGCTTCACAAAGCGCTCGACTTTTACTACAACCGTGTCTTTCATCTTATCTGAAACAACCACGCCAACAAAAGTCTGTGGGCGCTTCGTCTCTTTATTCGTCTGTGTTTTTGTTGTTGCCATGTGAGTTGTGATACTACTTTAAAAAAATGATTTTGTCCAGAAAACTATTTTCTTTATGCTTTTTTATTGAGAGCCGTAATAGCTGTCATTATGCGGGCAATATCGCGACGGATCGATACGGATTCTTTGACATTTTTACTCTTGGCACCAGCTGAGCCAAATCTGACCACACGCAAAGCTTCACGCTTATCGGTAAGCATCTTTGCAAGGTCTGCGACGGTCTTATTTGATATTTCTTTCATTTTCATGGTTTTGTTTTGATTGTTCGATTGGTCTTTACATGCGTGCAACGACTTTCGTCTTTATTGACAATTTTGTACCAGCCTTACGAAGAGCTTCTGTAGCGACAGCTGCTTCTACTCCATCGAGCTCGAACATGACACGACCAGGTCTGACTTCGGCCACAAAACCGACTGGATCACCTTTTCCTTTTCCCATTTTTACTTCGGCTGGCTTCTGTGTGAAAGGTCTATCTGGGAAAATGCGTGTCCACATCTTACCGTTCTTACCAGCATGATGAACCGCAGCTTTACGAGCTGATTCGATCTGGTTCGAAGAGATGCGACCATATTCCATAGCCTTGAGGCCAAATGAACCAAAAGCGACTGTGATACCACGAGTCTCGGTCTTGTTGGCTTCTTTCACCGGATGCTTACGCTTGGTGAACCACTTGCGATGTTTTACTTTCTTGGGATATAGCATGGTATTTATTTAATATCTTTCTTGAAAATCTCACCCTTGTATATCCAAACCTTTATGCCAATATCTCCATAAGTCATATGGGCCTTCTCACGAGCAAAATCGATATCTGCGCGAAGAGTTTGAAGAGGAATCTGACCCTTCTTGAGCTCTTCTGAACGAGCGATATCAGCACCACCCAAACGACCTCCGAGACGAATACGGATACCTTTCACATCTTTGTTAGCCATGACTTTTTCTATAGTCTGCTTCATAACACGACGGAATGGCAAACGCTTTTCGAGTGAATCAGCGATCATAAGCCCGGCGATAGCAGCATTGGACTCCGGATTGCGGACTTCTTCGATGTCGATCTTGAGCTCTTGGGTTCCAAGCGAGATCTTATTTTTCTTCAAAAGCGTAAGAATCTTCTCACGGAGTTTTACGACGCCATCACCGGACTTCCCTATGATCATACCTGGGCGTGAAGTCTTGATAACTACACGAACAGCTTTCTGGGTGCGCTCTATGTCGAGACCGCCAAGGAAAAATGCACGCAACTCTTTCTGTAAAAATTCACGGATAGTGATATCGGCTTTGAGAGCTGAACGATATCCCTTGTCAGTAGCGAACCAGCGCGACTTCCAATCGCGGATGATTCCTAATCTATGAGAATATGGGTGTACTGTATGTGACATGTTATTTTTTTGGTGCTAAAACTAGGCTTATGTGGCTGGTACGCTTCTTCACTGGAAATGCCGAGCCGCGCGCCATTGGCATAGAACGCTTAAGAACGAATCCTTGATCTACACGAATCTCCTTGACCATAAGATTATCTTTTTCGATATTGAAATTATTCTTAGCATTGGCAATAGCTGAATCCAAAAGTCCAGCAAGCGGATGCTTGGCCTTCTTCGATACATTGACCAAAATGATCTGGGCTTGTTCTATAGACTTGCCACGAATCATATCTGCAACCAGACGAACCTTGCGAGGAGTGATTCTGTAATTTGAAAGTGAGGCGGTAATCATGATATTAGTTGAAAGTTGAAAGTTGAAAGTTAAAAGTTAAAAGTTGAAAGTTAAAAGGTGAAAGGCGTAAGGCGCATATCGTAATTACTTTTTGGCGGCAGGCGCAGCTGTAGCAGCTTCCTTGGCAGACTTGGCAGCAGCGACTTCTGCTTCCTTGGCTTTGAGCTCGATCTCCTTCTGCATCTTACCTCCATGGCGTACGAACTTGCGTGTAGGTGAAAATTCACCGAGGCGGTGTCCAACCATGTCCTCGGTGACTAAAACTTCTATGTGTTGTCGGCCATTGTGCACGCCAAAGACGAATCCGACCATTTCTGGTGAAATCTGTGAACGGCGAGACCAGGTCTTTATAACTCCAGTTGTTGCAGGCTTTTTGCCAGCTATCTTGGAAAGAAGTCTCTCTTCAATATATGGTCCTTTTTTGAGCGATCGTGCCATGGAAATTTAATGATTCTGTGAAAAATTGTTTAGAAACAGTTTAAAACAAGCTCCGAAGAGCTTCAGGAAATACTAACAAAATACACAGAAAAGCGCAAGTATATAGGTCCACATAGGTCTTTGCTGTATAATATCCATGTTTGAAAAAGCATATCTCTAAATATTTTCGCTATATACAACATTCCCTAAAGAAGTTTGGGGGCATGGTAAATAGTAAGTGGTATAGATAATATATCCTAGGTCTAATTATACTTTTGATAATAATTGTCATTGTATTGCTGTATTTAGCCAATCAATACCTTATTACAAACTATAAAAACCTGGAATCAGCAGCTATAGATGACAGAAATAGCATTGTTCTCACACTTTTACCCAACACAAGGGGCATGTATAGTCAGTATTCCCTGACCATTCCCTCTAGAGTAAAAGATCTGTTGGTTAGAAAAGAAGATAGATTCTTTTATATTCACCCTGGAATAAATCCGTTTAGTATTGTTCGAGCTATATCCAGAGATGTCACCGGCCACAGAGTCGGTGGAGCCAGTACTATCACTCAACAGCTTGTTAAAAATCTGCTGGGCCACGAACAAAATCGTTCATTTTTCAATAAATTCACCGAGGTTTTTTATGCTATAGACTTGGAATTATTCCATTCAAAGGAAGAAATACTAAACATGTATGCGAATACAGTTTACATGGGCAACCAGGTACAAGGCTTGGAAGGAGCCAGTGAACTGTATTTCAATAGAAAGCTGGCGGATTTGAATGATACTGAAATATCCATGCTCCTAGCTACCCTATCAAGCCCAAGTGTGCAAAACTCATGGAGA
>Ga0118677_10008708_pt1 | contig 16159 bp, 8 predicted proteins | sample AliMusrvi5mmetaG_FD_86154 | JGI IMG/M metagenome (GOLD analysis project Ga0118677, IMG submission 86154) | reverse complement strand
GTTTGGCTCTGCCCTATCTACCCGGTTCCGTATAACCCGGTCCATCGCTATTATCCCGGCCACTATGCCGTCTATCCGCTTCTGCCGGCCCGCCTTTTGCGCCGGCTTGTTCGGCGCTATTACCCCGCCGGGGCCGGTTCTTACCTCTATATTATCCGCGTTCCAACTCAAGGCCGGGTTATTTGGGTGCTTTAAAGTACCCGATACCAGCCGGCGCTCGAACTCTTTACACGCCGCGTTTATACCACCAAAGTTTTGACTAACTGGCACCATCTTAAAACCCTTTTTTTCCGCGTCCGTTACCAACTTCGTAGCGTTGAACGGGTCGTAACCTATGTCTTGCAGGCTAAAAAATTTCTGGGCGCTTTCCATTACCCCCATTATAACGTCATAATCTATAACGTTTCCGGGTGTCGCTATCATATGCCCCTGGGCCACCCATCTACTATAAGGAACCATGTCGCGCTTCTCCGCTTCTTCGATACTATCCGCCGGGATGAATAAGTACGCGAAAAGATATGTAAAGTCATCCTCGGGGAACACTAAATGAAAACAAGATAAGTCGAGGGTGCTTGATAAATCTAAACCGCCGTAGCAAAGACGGAACCGAGAGCGATGAGCAGGGCAAGGAATGGCTTCCGGGGGGAATTCATGACGGAATGGTAATTTACCGAAGCAGCATTTGCCATCCTTTTACCTCGTTCCCAAGCTCCAGCTTGGGAACGAGAGAAAAATCTGGGGTTCCGGTTTACACCCCCAATTAGCAGCCTATTAAAAAATGAAGAACGTCGATTTTGCGCATCTTTTTGTCCCGGGCGGCGTCGCTCGCTTGGCCTGTATTCATCGAATACAGGCACTGCGCAAGGGCTCCTTGCCCAGACCAAAAATCTGCTGCAAACTCTCCATTCTTGATTATTTCAACAGGCTGTTTGTCGTGAACGGCATCGGCAACACGCGTTATCTCATGAAACCGCAAGCGATCCTCCTCGCCGCTCTTGGCTACGCCGTGTTCATCTGCGCAGCCAGCGCGTCCCCGCGCAACAGCGCGCATTATTCCATAGACATGGATTCCATCGACCAAGGTGGAGGGATGCTCGTCAGCGCCGATTACTCCATTAACGCTAGCATCAATGACTCGGGAGCAACGGCAAGCGAATCGGCGTCCGGCTACGTTGTTAAGGGCGGTTACATAGGCCAACTCTTTGATGTGGTGGGTGTGATCCCCACGGCCTCTGCCTCGAACATTGGCGAAGGGCTTACCCTGCAACTTGGTGCGGCGCAAGTGCTCGATGACGCCACCCTGCTGCCGTTCTCTCCCTCGCTGGCCGCGTGGAGTGTGGTAAGCGGCCCCATCAGCGGCATTGGTGCAAATGGCCTTGCCAGCGCAGCCATCGTTTATCAAGACACCCAAGCCGCCGTCCGCGCCAGCTACCAAGGTTTTACAGGCACTCTTTCTCTCACCGTGCTCAATGTGAATACCGACGACTACGGCTCCTACGCCGGGGACGGCATCCCCGACGACTGGCAGGTGCGAAACTTCGGTCTGAACAACCCGAACGCCGCGCCCAACAAGGATACCACGGGCACCGGTCAGACAAATCTTTTCAAATATGTCGCCGGACTTGATCCGACGGACCCTGCCTCCGTCTTCCGAGTCTCAGTCAAGCCCGTATTGGGTCAGCCGAACCAAAAACAAATCGTCTTTAGCCCCGTGTTCCCTGGCCGCACCTACACCGTCTATTACAGCACAGACATGGCTAGCTGGAACGCCCTCACCGGCGCATCTCAAAGCGACAGCGACTCTGAACGAACCCTGACGGATACCGGAGTCGCTGTAAAAGCGAAATTCTACAAGGTGAATATCAGCAATCCGTAGGGCATTCAGCCACGACGTCTACAATCTGGGGAGGTGGGCCGATGATAGTGCCACGTTGACGAGCATCCAGATGCCACCCTGGAAGAGATTTGCGAAAAGTCATGGCATCTCATTTTTCCCGGTTGCTTTTAAACCGGCAGGATCTGTGCTCGCGTCAAATTTAGCCGCTGCATCCTTTGTTGGCGCCTTTTGAAGATTCGAGTTCACTTGCACAAACCACCCGTCGGCACCGGAAACAGTTTTTGCAAAGAGAATATTTGTTCCTTCTTTTAAAGTGACCGGCAGATTGAATTCGTTGAATTCCGCGGGGCCCTTACGTCGTTTCTGGGTGCTGTCGAAAATCTGCTCGCCGTTCAGCCACAGCCTCAATCCATAGTCCGTTCCGATCCCAAGGATCGTTTGAATGGCCTTCGGCGCTTCGATTTGCCAGCTCACGTAAGCGAGCCCGGATTTGCTGCCGGTTGCATCCTTTAAGAAAATGGCTCCATTATCCCCGGGGATCACTTTGTGCCATTCAGATCCGTCCGGCGGCGTACCACTTCTTATTAAATCGGACTCAATATCAGTGGTTCTCTGGAAATTGAGCCCGGGAAATGCCCCGGGGTTCTCTTGAACCGGAGAGACGAGCGCCGGCCCGACCGGACGGAATGCGGGCTGTATCTGTATCCAGTCAATCAACATGCCTTTGGGGAACCGGAGCGTCTGCTCTTCTGCCTTTGCTTCAAATGGAATCAAGAAGCGGCCTTTTCCGATTGCTTCGGACACAGATGGGGACAAAACCGTGCCGGAATCCTCACGAACCATCGGCGCGGGAGCGTTTGTCGCGGTCTGGAGAAGAAGCTGATACCGGCCTGGTGAGGGTAATGAGACGCGAAGATCGGCCTGTTCCGTTGTGGCGACTTTTCCGCCCGGGCGGGCTTGAACGGCAGATGCTGGCAGAAACATTCTCTGTAACACAGCGCCCGACAATGCGGTTTCGGGAGGCAGCACGCGTCGAGCGCGCAAGGGGAAATCCACCACAGGCGGCTTGATTTCTTCGGGCGAAAGCTGAACAACCGCAACCTCCAAAGGCTCCAGATCGACCGAAAAGCCGCCGCGTCCTTCCTTTGAAACAACGTCCTCAAGCGCTGCCATCCGGGTGAGATCAAAAGCATGCTGACTGCCTGGAGGCAACGGCACACTCACATCTGCCGTTGTCGGGTGGTTCGAGTTGTTCAACAAAACAACGAACCGGTTGTTTTTTTGTTTTCGCAGCGCGAACAAGACATCCGGCGTGGCACAGGTCATGGGCAGCTTAACCCCCGCAAAGTTCTCGATCACCTTATCGAAGGCAACGGGAAATGCGGTGACAGCCGTGGCATAGGACCCCGCTTTCCCATAAACGACAGAAGGGGTTCCTGCCGCAGTATCTTGATTCGGCCACCCCGCCCATATCATCACTTCTCCCTGCCCCTGCTTCCATGTGGCAACGGAGGGCGCTCCCGCTTTGTCCAATGCCCAAACCTTCGCGTCCTTCGGGAGCGGCGGCAACGGTCGCCAGTTGGAGAGTTCAACCGAAAGATTCTCAAGCCCCTCTGCGCTGAAAATCGCCATCGGCTTGCCTATAAGGGCTTTTCTTTCTGATTCACCGGAAGCAATCCCCAGCTTTTTGAGCAAAGCGAACCGTTCGGATTTGTCTCCCGGGGTATGCTCTCCGGTATCTGAGAGGAGAACGATTTTGCCTCCCTGTTCCACGTAGGTGGCAATCTCCTTCACGAAATTCGGGGCGAGCGCCGAGGAAAATGCAACAACGACGAGTGGATACTGCGCCCACTGAACATTCTCGGTGCGATCCGTATAGACATCCGTATCATAGCCCACCGTTTCCATCCGACGGATAAAACGTTCAGCCGCCTTCACCCCCGGCAAGATTCGATTCCATGGATCGATGATCATATTGGAGTAGGGATACACCACCGCAACCGAGCTTCCCGCCGGTTTGGCATTTTGCATTCGCTCGAGGGCCGGCCGGAATTCCCCAAACCCTAAATCCGCCCCCGGCACAGATACAAGCCCCTGCCCGATCCACTGAATGTAAGTGTAGGCGCTGGCATTTTGGCTCAACAACTCGAACATCGCATGCTGATGCTCGGCTGGATTCGCCGGTGTCCCGGCTGTTTCAATGGAGAAGGGAATTCCAAACTGTCTGCGCACGGTCCCGAGGTAGACATTATTCTCCGCTCCCGGCGAAGCGGTGTGGTGCAGGGAACCATTGTATAGCAAAGAGTTTCGTAAACCCACGTCGTAGTCATTCCCATTAATCCCGAGGCGTTCCATCCCTCCGCCATAGAAATATTCATGATGCGCCTTGGGGGCGCCTGCCATGAGAAGCGCGGATGCCTCTTTCTGAGCCCTTTCGACAGACCAGGACCGATATTCCATAAAGTCGCTCCAGAGGGTGCCGAGGTTCAGGCCATTCCTATCGGGGGATGGCTGTTGGAGCTCATCCCAAGACAGCAAGTGCAGCCCATAGCGTTCATTCGCCTTTTCCAGAGAACCGCCCATTTTCTCTCGCACATACCCGCGGAATCTTTCTTGAGACCATTTGGAATAATCCTGCATGCCCACTTCGTCAGGGCTCCCGTGAATAAGATAAAAGCTGTCAAAGCTCCCCCCCTGCCATGCATTCCACGCAACGACGTCCGAAGCATTGCATTGCTCCAAAACGTATTGGAGGGCTTTGAGGCCAGCCTGCCGCGCCGGAGCCCAATAGCTGATCGCAGCAAAACGGTTGCCGAGATCATTTTTACCAGTGTTGCTGCTCATCACATCCCCCCTGTACCAGAGAGGGACGCTGTACGACGGGAATCCGCTGTAAAAGTCGATTTCAAGCGACATGCCGCACCGGCGAGCCATAGCGGCGAACCCTTGAATACGAGAGACATCATACTGGCCAGGTGCTGGTTCGATTTGAGCCCAATCCACCCTGACCTGGTAAAAGTTTGCGCCCAGTTCTCGTATGAGGGGTAATGTTTGCGGTGAATCTCCGCCGGTTATTCCGACCGAGCCCATGGCAAATCCCCGTTTCGAAAAGGGCTTTGGTCGTGCGGCGATAGCTTCCTTCGTCATCGAAGTGATGGCAGCGCTCGACACGACAGCTCTTGAATCCTCTGCGGCCAAATACAACTGAACTCTGTAGTTTCCGGCAACGAGTTGTTCTAGTTTCACGGGAATGGAGCTTTCCGCTCCCGCAGCAATCTGGATGCTATCTTGTGGGCTTTCAAAGACCACGGTTCCGTCGCTGATGCGTTCGATCTTCAGATTGTATGCTACCGAAGCCGCTTTGCCGGGATCGAAATTCTTCAAAACAATGGAGCCGGTGAGCTTTTCATCAACGGCGAGGAGATACCGATCCGGCTGAAAGCTTCCCGACACAACGTTCGGAGCTTCCACGGAGATATCGCGCACATAGGGCGCGTGTAGCACCAAAGGATACGGAATACTTCCAAGCCGTGGCATCAAATCGGTAATCTTACGCCCGGACGCATCCGTTAAGCAGATGTCGCGATAATGCACTTCGTTTTGTCCTGCTTTTCTTGCATATGCGGCTGAAGCGGCCAGAAATACCTCGTCTGCGGGCACTCCTGAAAGGGAATCAAGGGGTATCTTACGATGATACCATTTTCCTTTGGCCATTCTTTCAAGGTCGGGAGCTCCTCCTTCAAAATGGGTGCTGATACCGTGTTGATCCTTTGGACACGGATCTTTAATGACGCTGCCTTTGCGAGTTATCAGACATACGCCGCCGCCGAAACTCACATTTTCGGAAGAAAAATAGATATCATACTCAAGAAACGAGCCCAGCGGCACATCCAGTGTTTTTTGGTTGTCGAGAATCCGTACAAATGCATCGGCCCTGGCATCGGGATTCACCACATCCGAGCGAAAAACCAACTCCCCTCCAAGCGCGGAAGATGCGACAACCACAGCAGAAATCACCCACCGCAAAAGGCGATGCCCCCTGCGGCGAAATGGGCCCGGGAACCAGGGAAATAGTAAGTTACTCATTGGTGCGTACGTCTACATTTTGGAATAGTATTTGTGCCGTTGCGCCGGGACGCACCATGCCTTGATAGATCGATCCGGCATGATGTCCATCACTATAAACCCGGCACTATGGCGATGGGCGTTCTTGTTATTAGAAACACGACGGCGTTTAAGGCTTGGGAACAGCGTCGACCCGGAAGTTGGTGACCAAACCGGTTCCCGCCACCCCGTCCCAAAGTTGGAAGCCCGCAGCTGCGACAGGGGCAAGGGATGAAGAGACGGCGAAGTTCGAAAGCACCTTTGTGCCACCAATGGAAACCGTCGCGGTATTTTCAAGCTGGTTATAGGTCAGACTGAGCTGTACTTGCCCGGAGAACGGTTCTGCTTTCCCCTTCGTAACCGCGACGCCGCCAGCCCACAGTTCCCATGTATTGTCGGACCTTAGCAGCACCGATAGCACCTGCGTGCTTGCGTTGGTGATAGGCCCCTTCGGTCCCGACCCTTCCACCGTGCTATTCGAAAATCCGATTCCGCCATAAGTAAACGGTTTGCCTGGGCTTAGAGTGCCAGGATTCATATCGGCACTGACGGTGAGGATCGCGTTTTTTTCGTAGACCGACGGTAGCCAGAGACTTGCCGCGGCGTTACCAGCGGCCTCCGCAGTGCCACGGGTTATTCCCGTGCCGCCGGGGGCAAAATAGGCATCCGCAGCGTCCCATGGCCACTCCGGGTGCCACGTCACCCCGCCCACCTCCGTTTTGTGCCCCGTGATAACGGTGCCAGCCGGACCGGAGAGGGTGTCGGAGACAATCGTCGCAGCCTGAGAAGCACTCGCCACAGCCAAGGTGATGAATGCCGACATGAGTACGTTTTTTATATTGGTTTTCATTTTGGGTTATGAGTTTTGGGTATAGTCGCCCCGGCAGTACGCGCTCCCAGCGTGGAGAGCATCTGAGGGGTGCCGTTTTTTTTCAAAAAGCATTGCCTTGAGGGGAATCAGGAGAGATACTTTTGTTAATTGCGCGGCATCCTTTCGATATTTACCGTGAGTGTCAAACCGAAAAATCCTCTAAATAGCATCGCCATCTCGAAGTTCCGTTCAGCACCACGGCAAATCGCCGAGCAGTTGCGAACAGAAATTTCCGCAGGCCGATTTGCCCCGGGGGCCCGCCTTCCCACGGCTGTGGAACTAGCCGCGATCTGGAAAGTGAGCACGTTTACCGTGCATAAGGCGATGACGCTCCTGGTCACGTCAGGCCAGCTCGTTCGTCTCCGAGGTACCGGAACGTTCGTGGCAGAAAATAGCGCGCAGCTAAAGAATGTGGCTCTCTATTATGGCCACAGCTTTTTCAGCCAAAGCTCGGGCATCGAGATCTATCATCTGCTGAACCAGGCACTTGGTAGGCAGCTCGCTGCGAAAAATGTAACGAACCAGGTTTACATCGATTCGCGTGCGGAAGGTTGTCTGACGAGTTTGCCCGAAGCGCTCGTTCAGGCTGTTGAAAGCAGGAAAGTCCAAGCAATCATTGCACCGATGCTGACGAACAGGGATGCCCCTCTGATTCAAAAGTTGCCCATTCCCACTGCGCTCCTTTCGAACCGGAACTTTTCCAATAATATCTATTTTGATTTTCGCCAGTTCTTCGACGTCGCGCTCACGCGCTTGGCGGAAAATGGTTGCAGGGATGTCGCACTGATCGCGGCGCCGAGTTCTCGGGATGAGGATACCACCCACCTGCCGTTCTTGCGGTATTTTTTGGAACTCGCAGCAAAGAAGCAACTCACGATCCGCGACGAATGGATTCATGTCCCCGATAGGGTGCTTCCAAACGCCGAAATGGAATCATTTGGCAGGAAAAGTTTTCTTCGCCTATGGGCTCAGCCACAACGTCCCAGCGGGCTCATCGTTTATCCCGACGTTCTTGCCCGCGGGGTCGTATGGGCGCTCAATCAAAAACGCGTTGCGATCCCTCAGGAACTTCATCTCGTATTCCATCGAAACGAGGGGCTTCGTTTTGCCTGCCCGTATCCAGCGACATGGTTGACGACCAACATCGAAGCGCTTGCAAGCAGCTTGATTCATCTGATTGATCTTCAAATGCACGAGGAATCAATCCCCCCGATCTGCCTGCCGTTTGGGATTACCCAGGAAAAAGGGGATTGGGACCCCTCTTAACCTTTTGCCGACGTTGCTGTGCGATAAACCGCATCCCCCGAATTTTCAATGAAGAAACACCCAGCGCTGACGATCCAGCGTATCACCCAATTTGTTCGGCGTTTTCAGGCCGAGATTCGCCGAGAGCGCTTGCCTTTGGACGTGGAAATGGCTGGTCCTGTGGGGCGAATACCTTACCAGGAAGCCCGCTGTTTGCCGTATGCACCCCTTACCGCAGAGGTTAACTTAACCCCGGCATGGGCGACCTATTGGTTCCGGCTTCGCGGACAGATTCCCGCTACCTGGCAGGAAAAACCAGTCGACCTACTCTTCCACTGTCAATCGGAAGCGCTGCTTTGGATCGGCGGGAAACCCGCGCAAGGTCTCAACTTTGAAGGGGCTCTGCCGGGCGAAGAGGGCGGGCGCATTGACGCCCGCCTCCCCGCAGCGATGGTGAAAGATGGAAGTATCATTCTCGAAGTCGAAGCCGCCTGCAACATGCTTTACGGCGCGGTTCCCAATACCCGTTATCTCTTTACCGGAGCGGAAGTGGCTTTGTTTGACCAGGAGGCATGGGATCTCTTCCATGACCTATTCATGCCCTCGGAATTTCTGAACCGGCTGGTGTGTCAAAACAATCCCGGGATGCCATGGCTTGGGCATCATGTGCCAGAGAAATTAAGCCCCTGGCAGGGCTATCTTCTGGAGCGCATGAACGATATCTGCAATGCAGGCAGCCCCGATGATCGTTCCACCTGGCCAGCGATCCGGGGAATCGTCGCAGAAATCTATAGTCACAAAAATGCCTCCTATTGCCATGAAATCTCAGCCCTTGGGCACTGTCATATCGACACCGCCTGGAGATGGCCGCTAGCGGAAGCGAAGCGCAAATGCGCCCGCAGTTTTTCAACGGCTCTTTCCTACATGGAAAGATATCCCGAATACCAATTCGCGTGTTCGCAGGCATTCCAATATCAATGGATGAAAGAGAGCTATCCATCGATCTATGAAAATATAAAGAAAGCCGTCGCACGAGGCCAGTGGATTCCGGTTGGAGGCTCGTGGGTGGAGCCTGACTGTAATCTGCCGAGTGGTGAGTCGCTTGTGAGGCAATTCCTTTACGGGAAGCGTTTCTTCCAACAGGAGTTTGGGTGGGATTGCAGGGAGGCTTGGAATCCCGACGTTTTTGGATGTAGCGGCGCGCTCCCGCAAATTCTGAGAGGAGTGGGCATCGAGTTCTTTTTGACTCAGAAGCTCTTTTGGAATCAGTTCAACAAACCGCAATATCAAAATTTCAATTGGCGCGGCATTGACGGAAGCGAGGTGCTAACCCATTTCCCTCCTGCGGAAAATTATAATGCCCTCAGCTATGAGTCGCTTTTCCAGGATTTGCTCATGCATGAATCGCGGTCCTGCGATCATGATCGAACCAACGAAGGCCTGCTGCTCTACGGCTTTGGCGATGGGGGCGGCGGACCGACAACCCACATGATCGAGATCCTCCGCCGAGCGCAGGATTTCCAGGGCGTTCCGCGCGTCAACTTCCGAACTTCAGAGCAATTCTTCCACCGTTTAAAAAAACGTCTTCGATCCACAGAAACGGTGGATGGCGAACTCTACCTGGAATTGCACCGAGGCACCTACACGAGCCAGGCGGCCAATAAGCTGGGGAATCGTCGCAATGAAATCCTCCTGCGCAATCTTGAAATCCTCTATTCGGTAGCACTGCATACCCGGGATATTCCCTATCCCTCAGATGCATTGGAAAGACTCTGGAAGGTTCTCTTAGTGAATCAGTTTCACGATATCCTCCCGGGTTCCTCGATTACCGAGGTTCATGAGGAATCGCGGGCCGACTACGCCGCCATCGAAGCGGAAGGAACTTCTCTCCTCACGCGTGCTGCGGATGCAATGGGAGAAAGCGATTCGGTTTCGGTGGTGAACCTTTGCGGCTGGGATAGGCTCGGACTCCTTGAATGCGATGTTCCGGTGGCGCCATCTGCTCAAAAAAGCTGGCAGGGGCGCTTCCTTGTTCCGATAGAAGTTCCCTCCTGCGGCACCAGTTCCTTGGATGCAGCAGTGATTGAAGGGGCGCCGGTTACGATTAACCAGAAAGGGGATACATTCGTTCTCGAGAATGATTTTCTGCAGGCTGTGCTTTCCAGTTCGGGGCATCTGACATCGTTGGTGGAGAAATCGTCTGGCAGAGAGGTTGTTCCTCCCCATCATCAAGGAAACCGGTTTGTATTGTTTGAGGATCGTCCTGTATCCGCCGATGCATGGGATGTGGATATTTTCCATCTCGAAAAGCCAACCGATTCTCCCGTTGCCGTTTCCGCCAAGGTGATCGAACGTGGCCCCTTCCGAGTCGGGGTCGAGTTTTCCTACCAATTCGGACCGAGCACTCTGATACAGAGAACCTTCCTTTCCACGCGTTGTGACTATCTTGAGTTTGCGTGCGAGGTGGATTGGCACCATCGCCATCAGTTTCTCAAAGTGGAGTTCCCCGTGCTGGTCCAGGCTCCAGTCGCGGCATTCGAGACGCAGTTTGGATATATCCGCAGACCAACCCATTTTAATTCGAGCCAGGATATTGCGAGGTTTGAGGTTCCCGCCCATCGCTGGATCGATCTCAGCGAACCGGGGTTTGGGGTTTCACTATGGACCGACTGCAAATACGGATACGCTGTACATCAGAATGTCATGCGCATCTCCCTCTTGCGGGGACCGGAGGACCCCGATCCAACAGCTGACATTGGCCGGCATACATTCCGCTACGCGATTTGTCCCCACACCGCCTCCCTTGCAGATGCTTGTATCGTGCGGAAAGCGTACGAATTCTCGATGCCGTGGATTCTCGTGAAGGGTGCTACCCAGAGACAAAGTTGGTTTTCCGTGGATTCCCCAAACCTGATCATTGATACGGTAAAAAAGGCGGAAGATTCCGATGGGTTGATTCTTCGGATTTACGAATGCAACGGGTCCCGTGGAACGGCGCGTTTTTCCACAACGTTGCCTTGCCGGGCCGCGCGACTCACCAATCTTCTTGAGAAAACAGTCGGCGATTTGACCTTGGTATCAGGGGGCATTACGCTCGACTACACGCCGTTCCAGATCATCACTATCGCGCTTGATTTTTAAGTACTGCCGATAAACGCCGTCTCAACCGAAAAGAATTCAACGACTGAAATTCCAAAGAAAGAGCGAGCTGTTTGGTTCGTTGGTTCAGGGGAGACAACTTTGCCAAAACAGCTCTAAATTCCGCCCCATTGCAAATCGTGGCCCCGCCGCTCCACTAAAATAGACATCTATCCATGCATCAAAGCACACCTCTCCCCCAGCTTGCTTCTTCCAAACATACCTATAGCGTCGGCTCGCTTACCTACACGAAACGCGGACTGATGGTCCTTTCGCTCTGGTTGCTGTGGGGAGATTTTGCCTTCAATTTCTTCGAGTCCATCTTTGTCAAATTCATCCCGATCTATCTCAAGGATCTTCATGCTTCCAACACGCTGATCGGTGTGATGGGAGGAAGCTTCGCCGGGATGGTGAATGTCCTGTTTCTCCCCGCTATCAGCCGCTGGAGCGATGATTTGCGGACGCCCATGGGTAGACGGATTCCGCTGCTCTACGTGATTACTCCACTCACCGTCGGGGCTGTTGTTGGGATTGGGTTCGCGCCCAGGATCGGCGACTGGCTATTTAACATCGCTTCAGCATACCTGCCTGCAGCGGGGACGAAGGCGGCTATTATTCTGACTCTTCTCTGCATGCTGACCGTCAGCTTCCATTTTTTCAACATGGTCCTGGTCAATGCCTACAACTGGCTGATTCGAGACGTCGTCCCTTTGGAGGTGATGTCTCGCTTCCTGGCCTGGTTTAGCATCGTGGGGACGATCAGCGGCACGCTCTTCCTCTGGTTTGTATTTCCCCATCTAATGACGCACCGGGAGGGGATATTCTTCGGAGTGGGCGTCTTTTATCTCGTCGCATTCTTTCTGATGTGCCGCAACGTGAGGGAGGGTGACTATATTCCTCCCACGCCTGTAGAACAACGCCCCGGCATCCTGAGTTCCTATGCGGTTTACTTCCGCGAGTGCCTTCAACTCCCCATCTATCGCAATTATTTCATTGTCTCGCTTCTCATTGCGGTAGCGCTCAACTGCGCCGGGAACTTTCTCACTCTCTTCGCCAGCGAAACCCTCCAGCTCGACATGGAACATCTGGGCCACATATTTGCCTATACGGGGATGATTTCCATTCTCGCGCTCTATCCCATCGGCTGGCTGTGCGACCGGTTCACGCCGATGTATGTGATGCTTGGGGCAATCATGATTCTGTGTGCCGGTTCGATCATGGCCCCGATCCTCGTGCATGAGGAAATGGGCTACCTTGTTTATTCGTTGTCGTTTTCCCTGCCGGTGATGGCTTGGAATTTGAGCCAGAGAGCGGCATCCATGAAGCTATTCCCGGCGGAGAAGTTTGGGCAGTTTGCCGGGGCGGTAAACGTCTTCAGCTGTGGAGCGCTGATCGTCGGCAATATCCTTATCGGAGTGGTCATGGACCTGACCCACAGCAACTACCGGATGGCCTTCTTCTGGACGGCCCTCATCTCGTGCATCGCAATATTTCCGATGACGCTCGTCATCCGTGCGTGGAAACAACACGGCGGTCATGATGGTTACGTGCCGCCTCTTCCGGATTGAGTGCGATGATGCGCGCGGACTTCAGGAGGCCGCACCCGGTGTATCCCGGCCGATTTCGCAAACGGCACGCGCGCCTATTTTTTCTCCACGCGAATGTCGGCCAGCCAGCAAGTGCCCGGGGATGTCAGTTCAAAGAAGAAGTTGCACGCATCCGGGTTGTAGTCTGCCGGAAGCGTGACGGTCGTTTGGTATTCATGCCAAGCGGAGTCGATCGTGAACGGCCCTTGTGCGCCCCAGTGGAGATACGGAGGAGCGGTAAGGCGGGCATAGGCCGCCAGGGTCAGCGAAGATTCCGCACGAGCCCAAAACTTGACGGTGTATACGCCATTGGCCTCAAAGGCCGGCTTGTTTTGGTAGAACTGCAATCCTCCCTCGATGACGGTTACCTTTGCAGCAGGCTGCCCCGCAATCCGGCCTTCGTTGCTATAGACAAAGGTCCCCTTTCTGCCATCCGGCGGATAAACCTTCCAGGGCGCGCCGGTGGATTCAAAACGCGGATTGAGAATCGCATTATTGGCGGCCTGCGGCGTCAGCACAAGCTTGCCATCAGGCCCCGTTTCAGTGGATGCCGACTTAAGCGCCTGCTCGGCCTCCGCGGCAGACGCAATCTTTGCCCCCAGCAGATTCCGAAGGGTGTCGGCCACCTGATGCCCCTCCATCTGTGCGCCCGCGGGGGTGGCATGATATCTGTCTGCCCAATAGGCGTTACGATCCAGCGGGGCCATGAGCGCGTAAAGGTCGTTGCTGGACACGTTGTTCTCATGGATCACCCGGGCTGCAATCTCGTTGAGCTCCTGAACCTGCGCGGTTCCCGTGGGATCTTTGAGGGGGGTCGTTGTCGCCCAAACGATCTTGGCCCCACGCCCTTTCTCCTGAAGGAATGCCAGTGTCGCGCGCAATCCGGCTTCCCACGCCACGCGGTTGTCGCCCAGGCTGTGGAGGCCGTTGTTAAACTGGATGACCTTGTAATTGTCAGCCTCCAGGATCAAAGAAAGCTCCTTCAAATAGAAGGGATCTAAAACCGTCTTGGATGTCGCATAAAAAGTGACATAGGCTGTGCCTGCCAATTCATTGCGCACGATGGATTCATAACCCTTGACGATCGAATCCCCAATAAGGAGGACGCGCGGTAGCTTCTGATCGTTCGCGTTATACCAATACGTCACCGTAAATTCCGTCGCTTCCCGCGCCAATCCGCCGCCCGCCAGCGCGGCGAAAACCGCCAGCCCCATGACTAGTTCCCGAACGAATCCTATCTTGTATTTCATATATTTGTATTCGGTTATTTATCTGTCGATGACAAAGACATCTCCGACGGTGCTCATATCCCCTCTTCCCGCTGCGTCTGCTATCGGGCGGTGAGATTGAAAGAATCCCAGCCTTTTCCCGTCGCGAACGATCTCCACATACACTTCGGAATCAAAAAATGGCTTGGTGAGCTTTGTGATGAAAAAGTCATCCGATTCTGTGGGGTAAGCATTGTCGTCGCAGGGGTACCAGTGTCGCGGATCGTTGAGATAGCGTGGCTGATAGATCAGCCACGAATGGACTCCGGCCGGAAGTTCGCGCTCAGCCAGCAATTTTTCGTTGAGCATGATTCGGAGCGTCGCCGGGGCCTTGAGCATTGCGACTGCCGCGATAAAGTCTGTGGGCGGGGTTCTGTTGACCGGGGGAGAGTTAAAGTTACCCCTGGGCAGAGGGTCCTTAAAACCCGCCGCAACGGGGAACCCTTCCATGGGACGTATTCCCGGCGGCACCTGCAACCCTTCCACGACTTGCGGGTGATGAAACAGGAGAACTTGTTCGTTGGTAATCTCCGGTTTGCTTCCCTCCAGAAACCACTTGTTGAAATACTTGGCGAGTTCGTAATACGCATAGCCGTGGTTGCTTTCCGGCATGAAAGAACTGTCTTCCGTAAGGTCGTTCCAGGTCAGTAAATAGATATCGTGAACCTTGTTTCGGATGGCTTGTTTCCAAGATTCCATAAAATTGGCAACGCCCAGCATTTCACGAACATTCCAAGGGCCATCTGGCCATCCCCGGGCCTGAGTGAATGCCGGGAATAGGGTTAACCAAAATTTCTTTCCAGTTTGGGATGAAAAATCCAAATCTTCCGAAAGCTGCTTCCTGGCGAATCCGTAGGATTCATTGGGCCATGTGGAAAAAGCGGATGAAGCGGAAAACCATTCAGGATTCTGGGGCGCGTTCCCGAAAAAAGAGTCAGGCTGGCTAAACTGTCTGCCACTATACATTACCAAATAGATGCTGTTGGTACCTCCCATTTTAGCGGTGAGTTTCTCAATAAAATCTCCGACAGGAGGGAGGGTTTCCGGCCTGCTGAACGGATAAACAAAAATCACATACTTTCCGTCCTTTTTGAGCCAACCCTTTTCGTAGTGTTCTTTAATGTAGGCGAACTCGTTGGCGAGATTCTCAATATTTGTATCCAGTTTGTCTTTCCTGAATAACCCCCAGATATCAGGAAAAAACTTCACATTCCCATCCTCGACGCATGCCTGGTAATAAGCATTGAATATGGAATGAAATTGATCGGGGCGGAGCGCGCTATTCCCGGGCATATTATAGCAAATCCCGACGGCATTCGCTCCCATTTCCCGTATCTTCTCAACGTCCTTTTTTGCCGCCATCTTGGGATTGCGGTAATTCGAGAGGTATTCCGGCGCGTACGTCGCCAACGGGCCGCCCGGTGCTGATGGCCGCCATCCGATAACATGTTCGGCCGGTTTGACGTATTCCGCCCCCGGCGACATGCTCGGCATTAAGTGAACCGCGACGGTCTTCTCTTCCTGGCTCAATTTCTCGTCAGAGACTGGCTGCGGTTGAGAGAAGCCAGACGAGGCGAGAGCCCCAAGGCAGGCCATGAGTTTGAGCATACTATGCTTCATAAGATATAAAAATATCCCGCTGGCTGTTCTCTAGCCAGCGGGATATGTCGTTTGTTGCAGATTAATTGCGTGCCTGGCGGCGCATCCGTTGACCAAGGGCGAGCAACCCAAGGCCGCCCACGAGCATCGCCCAAGTGCCCGGTTCGGGAATCGCCGTAAGAACGAGATCGTTTCCTCCGATCACGGAATTCAGGCTGGCCTCTCCCGTATAGCTCACGGCAAATTCCTGCCCGTTTACGATGACATCGCCCAGGTTGGATACTCCGTTGTACCGATCATTGGTGCCCGAATAGTAGATTGTGCCGGTATACTCAATGCCGCCCACCGTGAGTTCCAGAGTCTGGAACCGACCGTCCACTAGTCCCGAACCCAAGGTGAACAAGAAGAAGTTGTCCACCGAGGTATTCGCCTGACCCGCTTGATAGTTATTGGTCGCATTGGAGGTCAGCTTGGCGAAGTCTTCCACCGAGAGCGTCAACTCCAGGGCCAC
>Ga0118677_10008420_pt2 | contig 16163 bp, 17 predicted proteins | sample AliMusrvi5mmetaG_FD_86154 | JGI IMG/M metagenome (GOLD analysis project Ga0118677, IMG submission 86154) | reverse complement strand
GCAAGGGGCTTTCACAGCTCGGGATACTCAAACGAAAGCGCGAAGTGCGCCCCGGTGAATGGCTGGAAGGATTCGACGATCCGTCGATCTGTTCGTATCCGCCGGAAGATATCGCCATTGAGGAGTACGGTCGCTTTCTCAAGCGCAAGGGGTGCCAGCAGCTTTCCGAGGAGTTGTCCCGGACCGAGAAGTTCAGCTCTTCGCTGCTGGACGGTATTGATATGCGGGAAACACTGCGCAGTATCGGTGACGGGTCGATTTATGTCCGCGAGCAGCAGCGGGTAACCGGCGGTGTCGGCTGTCTGGTGGTGGTCTTTGATGGAGACCGCAAAAGCGATCGCTATCCCTATTGCATGACCTGGCTTGGCGAGCACGAGCAGGAATCGGATATGGCTTTCTATGCTACCGACCCGGCGGAAAACATCGTCGGGCCGGGAATCTGCCGCTGCGAATACGGCGGCTTCATGCTTTCTTATCCGCCACGGCGGATGATGGATGTGTGGCACGATCCGGATTACCGCCACGCCGCATCCCGGGCGGAGGTGCTGCTGCTGGCGGCACTCGACTATTCGATTGAAAAACATGTGGTCTACGTGGCCGCCAGACCGCCACGCAGCATATTCAAACAGCTCGCCGCCCGTCGCGACCGGAAAATTGTCTACATACCGCTCGGGTCACTTTCCCCCCACAAGCTTAAGCAGATGCGGATCCTGCATATTCTGTCCGGCAAGGACAAGCGAGCTATCGCAAAAGAGTATATCTGGTAGACTCGTTTGATCCTGACAGTAGCAACCAGCATGGTTTTCTTCGCTTTGCAGTCCTTGGCGTATCGTAATAGACATTATATTCGTCCAGACTACTCCATCCATCTCTCGGTACTCACCGTTCAATTCTGTTATAAAATCAGCAATATAATAATTGGGACCGGAATATGCATCTTGTGGAGTTTGATATTTCGTGAACAGTCTGGAGGGGCCAATGGAACAACTTGACCGGGAAACGGCGAAAAAGCTGTTCGAGCAGTACCGCAAGCGGCGCGACGGCATCAGGAACAAGCCGGAGATGGCATCAATCTGCCTCATTTGCGGTTCCGTTCATATCATTCCGAAGGAAGGCGATGCCCATAAATTAGTCTGCCGCGACTGTGGATTTGCCTTTTTCCGCTACCAGTGCCCCGCGTGCGGAAAAACCGTTGATGGCCGCGACCCGCAAAATCCTGCCTGCCGGGAATGTGGTCTCAGGATCTGCACCTGTGGTGCCTGCGGCTGCGAAGCATCAAAATTGCAAGGAGAATAGACTATGATGAGAGCAGAACAGGGCAGCACCGTCACCATTGAATATATCGGCACTCTTGATAACGGCAGAATATTTGGCAGCACCGATGCGGATGGACCGCTTACGATCACCATCGGCGCAGATCAGCTGTTTCCGGCCATGGAACAGGCGCTGATCGGCATGCGGACCGGAGAGGTGAAGAACGTCGTGCTGAGCGCCGATGAGGCGTATGGACAGCGGCTTCCGGCAAATATTCTCACCGTGGCCCGCACCTTTTTTCCGGCCGGGAAGGAAATCACCGCTGGTCAAAAATTGAGCATCGAGTTCAAGGGGGGGACATCGCGGGTTATGCTTGTCACCGGCGTCAGCGATGAAGATGTCACATTGGACGGCAATCATCCGCTGGCCGGTTTGGAGCTGACCTTTGCCGTTAAAATGGGGCGGATTGAATGATGGGGGGATTTTGTAATGCAACAAGAGAGTAAACCGGACCGTTATGTATCATTTAACGGCATTGAAGGTGATAAGAATTCGCGTGAGCTGATGGTGCTGCTCCGCTGTCATATTGATGATACTGACAAGACCAACCGTTTTTGGGAACTGTTCAAGGAAAAGCTGGCGCGGGTCGGCCAGCCGGATGAGAACGGTGGCCGCTGTCTGGATGAACTGTTTTTGATTCACTCCTATATCAATAATATCAGGGAACTGTTTGAACAGTACGATGATCAGCCGGCGTTGGCGCTATTGGAGAAAATTGAAATAGAAAGCTGCTGACGCCAGCTGTTATGGGCACTGCTGCATCGAGGCCGCCGGTTGGGAACAGCTGGCAAAATCTTCGGCAAGGCTTTGCTGGTACACCGTTGCTCCTAACCCTACCCAGGCGTGGACCACGGTCGGGTCGAAGCCGCACAGGCGGGTGCCGCCCGATTCCATCAGCGGTCGGCGGATCAGGAGGTGGTCGGACAGCATCAGCGCAAGGGCACCCTCTGCGTCATATGCCGCCGGATCAATTTCTCCGCTTTTTACCTGTGGTGCATTGGGATTGAAACGGCTCGGAACTGGCAAATCGCCAAAGTACGAAGAAAGCTCTTCGCTCGTCCAGGAGTGTTTCAACAGATCGCATACGGTCACTTCGTGTCCCGCCTGCTTCAATAAATCGATCTGCCTGGCTGAGGTTGCGCAGCCGAGTTTTGTGTAGAACATAATGTGTGCCATAGTCAGCTCCTTCAATAATGTGCCAATCGGTGCTACAGCAAGCCGGCGCTGATCAGGAAATTCAGCATCAGGCGGTGTGAAATGGCACGGTATGCTACAGCCTCGCGGGAAAACAGCATGACCAACTCAGCCGTTTTGTGAGCCGTTGCATAATCCCACGCACACCAGCTGCGGATAATATCATCGGTCACCTCAGGGTGGAACTGCACTCCCCACGCACTGTTACCAATCCGGAACGCCTGGTGGGGGCAGGTTGCCGATGCCGCCAGAACGATGCCGCCAGCCGGTATATCAAAACTGTCATGGTGCCACTGAAAGCTGTGAAACGTTTCCGGGATTTCCGCAAAAAGCGAATCCTCCATCCCTTCCCGAGTCAGTGACACTTCCAGTGTACCGAGCTCTTCCCAACGGTTGGAAATTACCGGCGCTCCGAGAGACGATGCCAGCAGCTGGCCGCCGAGACAGATGCCGAGATACGGAATCCCCGCCGCAACAACATCCCGAATCAGCACTTTCAGGTCGGCAAGGAACGGGTGTTTATCCACCTCATTTGCACCCATTGCCCCTCCCAGAACGATTAGTGCCCTGATGTCGGCAACGGCGGGGAGACTGTCGCCGCGATACGGGTGAAGAACGATGTACGGAACCGGCAGCTCCTCAACAAGATTGCCGGGGGGCACCTCAGGATCATTCTGAATAATGTGAATCATTCTGTCACAACCCTTTCCGGTTGACCCGCAGGATCAGGTCCCCCTCAAACAGCAGCGGGTGGCGACGGATGCCGCTTAATAAGCCGGCTACCGGTGCCACAACCTTTTCAATGACAGAGCCGTTAAAGCTGTCATAGATGAAGCCCAGCTCCTGCCCGGCCCGTACCCAGCGGCCTACCTGCCGGTCCGAAACAAAGGTGCCGGCTTTTTCGGCAAACACGCGGAAAGCGCTCGGTTTGTCGAAACAGCAGATTTCCTCGTCTTCGACCGAAATCTGTACCCCTTCAAGGACGCCGATCCTGCCGAGAAATGACACCATCGCGCGAAAAGTCCGTTGGCAATGCTCAAGCTGAACGGTTCCACCCTGACCGACCCGGAGCACGAAACTTTCTCCGGGCCACACCTTCCACGAGTACATCATGGTGGTGGTGAAGACCGGGGAGAGCGAGCGTTCCATGATCGCCGGCAGCCCGAACAGATGGGCGGTTTTTCGCTCGGCAGCACTCGGGCCGTACAGTCGAACCTGGGGAACCTCTTCGAAGTCGGTGCTGGCGGTATGGATGTCGATGCGATACTCGGCGCGTTTGGTCGCTTCCAGCACCGCATAGGCGATACGCTGGGTGGTTTCCCCCATGGTGCTGCCCGGGAACATGCGGTTGATATCCGATTTGTCGAATGGCCAGGTGCGGGTACGCAGATTGACTCCCAGGACGTTGACGGCGGGGATGATCAACACCCGTTTCACCAGTTTCAACTCCGGATAGGCGCCTGCCTCCACTTTGTTGAGAAAGTCGGCCAGGCGCGAGAGGATAAATACACCGTTGATCTCGTCGCCATGCAGACCTGCCACCAGAGCCACTGCCGGGTGGGCGGCATTGGGGCCGATCTCATGGCACGGTATATCAAAACCCTCGCGTACGGGGGCGGTCATGCAGAGCAGATTGCGTTTCATACCGTACCCTCCGTTTTGGCCATGACCCGTGCCATCAGCGATCCCTCATACACCAGCGGATATTCCCGCAGCGTAAAAAGAATGCCGTCCACAGGCGAACGGACGTCGGAAAGAATATCGCCCCGGAATGGGGAGACGATGGTGCCGAGCAGCTGCCCGCGATGCACATCGGTCCAGTGTGAAGTGGTCGGCACGAACATGCCTGACGTCTGGGCGTTAAGATAGTGAACGTTGCTGTCGTCGGCAATCAGCGGCGTATGCGCGGTTGCCGGGAGCGGCACGTCCTGAGCCAAAACTCCCAATCCCTTCCAGACGGCCAGAATACCGGCCACCAGCTGGTCGCAATATTCGGGGGTGATGCGCATGCCGACCCCCATTTCCGCGACCAGGCAGGGGGTACCGCAACTGTTGAGACTGTGGGCAACGGTGGTTTCCAGCACGGTTGCCGCACTGTGAAGCCAGATCAGATCCAGGTTCATGTTGCGGGCGATCGGTACCAGCAGGGACTCAAATTCCTGATTGATGCGCACCTGGGGGATTTCGCGCAGGTAAATGTTACTGGCGTGTATATCCACTACCAGAGCCGATCCGGACAGCGCCGTCATCAGTGCCGCCGCCAGGCGTTCGGGAAGCGGCCCGCCGGCTGAACCGGGAAAGGCGCGGTTCAAGTCGGTATCGAAGACCGGCAGTCCGCGAGTCAACGTATCCAGTCCGAGCGTATTGACTGCCGGGTAGAGTTCCACGTGCCCCAGCAGGGTCTTTGGGTTGGATCGTTGCAGTTCGTCCAGCCAGGCAGCCAGCCGGTGGCATACGTAGAGCCCTTCAAGCTCATCGCCATGAAGACCGGCAACCACGGCAACCTTCGGGCCCTCACCTCCCCTGAATACGGTGCGCCGGATCTCCATCCGCTCGCGGTATGGCATGTCTATGGTAAAAAATGTTTCAATATTCATGATTGGTGGTACGGACATCTTCGTCCTTTCAAGATTTTCGTGTGTTAGTCTCGTATCTTACGAATTAGTCTTTCAACTGGGGGCAAACCAAACGGCAATAGAACGCGGATTTTCGCGGATGCGGCGGATAAACGCGGATTACAAACCAACATATGGTGTTAAAAATCTGCATTTATCCGCCGCATCCGCTCAAATCCGGCCTCTTCCGCGGGCTATTACGTTTCGGTTTTACTGTTCCTGCACCGTCACCGTGACGGTTGGTTGTTCACCGGCTGATTCGCCTTTGAAGCTGCCCCGTTGGGGCGCGGCGTCGTAGGAATCGCGGCCGACGGCAACGGCCACATAGTGATCGTTGGCCAGCAGGTTGTGGGTAGCGTCAAAGCCGACCCAGCCGGCGCCCGGCACCAGCGCTTCTGCCCAGGCGTGGGTGGCCAGTTGTTCGCCGGTGGCGCAGATACCCGGATCCAGATAGCCCATGACATAGCGGGCAGGAATTCCCCAGGAACGCGCTACGGTAATAAACAGATGGGCAAAGTCCTGGCAGACGCCACTTCCCTGGCGCACCGCCTCAACCAGTGACCCGTGAACTTCAGTGGTGCCGGAACGGTATTCGATGACTGTTGGCACCCAGGCCAGCAGTTCCAACAGGGAATCCAGCAGCGGACGCTCGTGATCCTGGCGCGGAAATGCGCACTTGATCGCTTCGGCCAGCTTCATGGCGGTTGGAGTCAGCAGGCTGCGGTGAAGCACATAATCGTTCAACGGTGGGTCTCTCTTGACGGTGTCATTAAGCCACTCCTGCTCGTCCTGTGGTGCAATGGCCGCAAAGCTGAAGGGGTTCTCCTTCAGGGTTTCCACCTCTGTCCTCAGACTCGTTATCAGACGGTTGTGGGGAGGTATTACGCAGAAGTAATCAACCCGATTGCCGAAATAGTCGGTGTATGTTGCCAGTTCTGCTGCCGGATTGGTTTCGATCCGGCAGGAAACTACCTTCTGATGCCCGTCGGTCCGGGGAACCAGGCGCAATTCAATGTGGTGCTCGCGGACGGTCCGGGGGTAATCAAGTGCCGTTTCGTGCTCTATCAGATAACGCATTACGTCTCCTTTGGGAATGTGTTACTGAAAAAATTCTTCTGCCAGTGCTCCATGGAATGAAGTGAGCTGACCGAGCAGTTCCTCCAGATATTCGTGCAGGCCGGCATCGAATATCTGCTGCGAATCAACGCTGACCATGCGGGACAGCTGCGAGAACGCTCCGCGGGTGGCATCTTTGTGCTCCAGACCGATAATCTGCAGCGCTGCTCCCATGCGATCTACCGAAAAAACGATGGAGCGCGGAAAGTCGCGGTTCAGCACGACAAATTCGGCCACATCGGCCGGCATAAAGCCGGAGTGGTAACTGCGCCGGAAGGCTTCAAAGCCGGACAGCGATTTGAGTAGCGCCGCCCATTGGTAATAGTCCAACGCTGAGCCCACCATGGAGAGGTCAGGCAGGATGATGTGGTATTTGACGTCCATAATGCGGGCGGTCATGTCGGCCCGCTCGAAGCAGCCGCCCAGTTGGTAGAATGCGTATGCCTCGCCGCGCATCATCGTGGATGCGGTCAGCCCGTTAAAGCGGGCGACCTGATTGCGCAGCTCTATAAACAGCGAACTGGCGCGATCAGCAGTCAGCGGCCCTTTCAGGCGTTCGTTAAAGCCCATCCAGATCTCGTTGACCGCTTCCCACATTTCTTTTGAAATCCGGTCACGGGCGACCCGGGCATTCTCGCGGAACAGGCGCAGACAGGTTCTGATTGAATTCGGGTTGGTGCGTCCGGCGCTGATGAACTGCAGTACCCGCGGCGTCGTGATGCCGCCATCGCCATACTGCTCGATGTAGAGCGGCCCGGATGAGGTGATCTGCAGGATCGGGCGCCATTTGTCCTCCTCCCCCATATCTTCTTCCGCTTCCACCAGATAGAGCAGGTTGATCTCCATCAGGCGGGCGGTTTCGCCGGCGCGTTCGAGGTAACGGGCCATCCAGTACATAGAATCAGCTATTCTGCTTAACATAACTCCATCCTTTTTACGAATCCGATAATTGTCCATCTGCGGCGTTGCACTCGTCGCGGAACACTCAACGTAGCGCTGCTACGCCTCGTGCCCCGCTCCTCCTGCGCCTTGCATATGGAGCATTTCTCGAATCCGGCAGGTTTTATTAAAAACTTGATAATCCAATGGGATGTGAATTTTGTGTCCTGGCAAGGCTGTCGAAGGATTGCGCGGAGACGTAGCAGCGCTACGTCGCACAAGTAGTCCTGAAGACTTACGCAGCCAGGGCGCAAAAGGCGCATCCCTCTACTCAGCGAGGACCCAGGTGTCTTTGCTTCCTCCACCCTGCGAACTATTCACAACCAGCGATCCCTTGCGCAGCGCCACCCTGGTCAAGCCACCAGGCACGACCTCGATATCCTCGCCGTAAATCACGAACGGGCGCAGGTCCAGATGACGCGCTTCCAGCTCGCCGTCCATGTAGCAGACGTGGCGGGACAGGTAAACCACCGGCTGGGCGATGTAGTTGCGTGGGTTCTCCAGCACCAGGTCCACGAATTCCTTGCGCAGGGCCGGGGTTGAGGAAGGGCCCATCAGCATGCCGTAACCACCCGATTCGCTGACCGCCTTGATTACCATGCGCTCCATGTTGTCGAAGACATACTCCCGGTCCTGGACGTTGGTCATCTGGTAGGTCGGGACATTGTTCAGGATCGGCTGCTGGCCGAGGTAATAGCGGATGATGTCCGGGACATAGGGGTAGACCGCCTTGTCGTCGGCGATGCCGCTGCCCGGCGCGTTGACGATGGCCACATTGCCGGCCCGCCAGGCGTTGATCATCCCGGCGATGCCGAGGGATGAATCGGAACGGAATACCAGCGGGTCGAGGAAGTCGTCATCGATACGGCGGTAGATGACGTCCACCCGCTGCAGGCCGGTGGTAGTCTTCAGGTACACGATATCGTTGACGGTAACCAGGTCGCGCCCTTCAGCCAGCTCAACGCCCATCTCCTTGGCCAGGAACGTGTGTTCGAAATAGGCGGAGTTGTAGATGCCGGGGGTCAGCAGCACGATGTCGGCTGCTTCCTTGCCACGCGGTGACAGGGAACGGAGCGCCGCCAGTAGTTGTGACGGATAGTGCTCGACGCGGCGGACGCGGTATTTGTTGAAAAACTCGGGGAGAATTCGGCGCTCGATGACCCGGTTTTCGATCATGTACGACACGCCGGACGGGGTGCGCAGGTTGTCCTCCAAAATCAGGAATTCCCCCTGCTCGTCGCGGATGATGTCGATGCCGCTGATGTGGGTGTAAATGCCGCGAGGCGGCACAATGCCGACGATTTCACGGCGGAAGTCGCGCCCCTGGTAAATCAGTTCGGGGGGGATGACGCCGTCCTTGATGATGCGCTGCTCGCCGTACAGGTCGCCCAGAAACAGGTTCAGTGCCCGGACCCGTTGCTTGAGGCCTGACTCGATCTTGACCCATTCCGGTGCGGTGATGATGCGGGGGATCAGGTCAAAGGGCCAGATGCGCTCAATACCCTCCTCGCTCTCGCCGTACACCGTAAAGGTAACCCCCTCGGCCTGCAGCGCCAGTTGCGATTCGTGCGCCTTGGCCTCCAGGGCATTGTTGCCGGTGGCCCTGATGTGTTCCCATAACAGGCGGTAATGGTCGCGGGGGGTGAAGTCGTCGGCGTAAAATTCGTGGTAGGGGGTGCGGGGTTTGTTGCCCTGCATGCCGGCGTTGTACATGGTTGGCCACTCCTTTGTGTGTGACGATGTATTACAATACAACTATTTGAATATTTGGAAAGTGTTTTTCGTTTACATAAATGCACTAATTACGGTGAACCGGTCATCAAGCCACGGCTCAAGCAGCGGTCGCACATCTTTCCATGCAAGACCTCCGCCACCGCAGCCGGGACGCGGCACAATTATTCGCCGCCATCCGGAACGATCAGCCAGACTGCGCAGTTCCTGGGCTGAACGGGCAATAATCCGCAGGTCAGGCAGTGACCAGGCGGTGTCTTCCACCGGAAAACTGACAATTCCGCTTCCCAGGTCGAATACATGGCTGCCTTCCCGTGCAATCATGCTGCCTAATATTTCAGCAAGCGCGGGGAAGCGAAGGACCGCCTGCTTTGCCACGCCTCTTCCGATCACCGCCCGACCATCTTTCGTCAACGAGCCGTTGGTTGTGATGACGATGGTGTCAGTTGGCGGGTACTCCCAGATATCGCCTATCGTCTCAAACATTCCCTTGCCGATCCCTGGAGGTAATCGAATACCTCTCCGCGGGTCGTAATAAAGCCCGGCATCTGGTTCAGCACGTCTTCCAACAGGTTCAGCACTTCGCCATCGGTGCTTTCCAGTTCATTCATGACCGCCGTCATCATCGGCAGAATCTCATACAGGTCATGCCGGTTGAACGGCGCCGTGTCGGGAAGGCCGGCGAATTTCGGTTTATTCCGGTTGGCGATATCGCGCGGATATTTGAATTTGAAATCTGAAGCTTTGACTATGATTGGCATAGTGCCTCCGAAAAACCTTGCTAGTCCTGGAAAACCTTACCACCTCTGCCCCTCCTAAAACAGGAGGGGTTCAAAACCTCTCTGCCAAAAGCAATGGTTTGTCCTCCCCTCCTTGACAAGGAGGGGAGATGGGGGGTGGTTCCCTAGTGTCCGCCGCAACCACTGCCGCAGCCGCCACCACAGCCGCCCTGCTTGACGATCGCTTCAGCCTTCGGTTTGTCGCACAGTGCCAGGGAAGAGCGGTCCACATACCACGCCTCGTCTTCCATTTTGCCCTGCAGCTCATTTTTCTTGAGCATCATCAACACTCGCATTTCGGTTGTTTCCAGCAGCTGTGCCGCTTCGGCAATCGGTACAAAAGAAGTTCCTGTTCCACACATAATGTACTCTCCTTACGCCGCCTTCGGCAGCGATTCATTCTCAAGATAAATTCCCATCAGTTCACAATTGGTCAGATCCCGCTTGCGCCGGCACGACATGGCACGGGTCATTTCAAGAAGCGGCACGGCGCGGCTGCGGTCAACGGAGATGCCCATGGAACGGAAGCGTTCAATCAGGCCACCGGTGCCGGAGTGTTTGCCTATGACGATGCTGCGGGTCAGGCCGACCTCGGCCGGGTCAAATCCTTCATAGTTGTGCGGGTCCTTGATGACGCCGTAGGCCTCGTCGCCGAAACTCCACACCTCGTTCGGTCCGCCGGACTTGGCGCCGCCGGGCGACCGCACGCCATGCAGGCGGAACAACGGGCAAAAAACCCCGTACTGGAACCAGCGCACGAGGAGCTCCCGGTAGGCGGGGTCCGCGGGGTCGCCGCCACCGAAGCCGCCTATGTCCGTTGTCCACCAGGGTATGCCGGCCAGTCCCATGTTGAGCCCGGCGGCGAACTGGTTGCGGAAGGACTCGAAGGTTGTGTCGATGTCCCCCGACCAGACCAGGGCCCCATAGCGCTGGCTGCCCGCCCAGGCGCAGCGCAGGAGGTTGATCGCGTCCGTGCGGCCCTCCTTCACCATGCCCTCGTAGAAGGCCTGGGCGTAGCCGACGGGGTAGATGTTGCCCGTCTCCAGCACGCTTCCGGAGCTGTAGCGGTAGTTGTCGTAGTCGTAGACGCTGAACTCCGGCTCGGCCTCGTCGAGCCAGAATATCTTTATGCCCTTGTCGTAGTAGTTCTTCTTGGCCTTGGCCCAGATGAACTCGCGGGCCTTGGGGTTGGTCGCGTCGAAGAAGATGCAGTCGCCCATGAAGTCCATGGTCGTGTTGATGCCCCGCTCGCTGCGCACGAGGAGACCCTTCTCCGCCATCTCCTTGAAGTTCTCGCTGCGCTTGTCCACGGTGGGCCAGATCGAGACCATGAGCTCTATGCCCATGGCCGCAAGCTCCTTGACCATGCCCTCGGGGTCGGGCCAATACCTGCTGTCGAATTTCCAGTCACCCTGCATGGGCCAGTGGAAGAAGTCCGACACGATGACCGATATGGGCAGCCCCCGCTTCTTGTATTCCCGCGCGACGGACATGAGCTCGTCCTGGGTCTTGTAGCGCAGCTTGCACTGCCAGAAGCCCATCGCAAACTCGGGCATCATGGGCACGGTGCCAGTGACGGAGGCGTAGGACTCCTCGATGAGGGCGGGCGTCGCTCCCGCGGTGACCCAGATGTCCAGCTGGGGCGAGCGCTCGGCCGAGAACTCCGTGAAGTTCTTGCCAAAGGAGGCGCGGCCTATCGCGGGGTTGTTCCATAAGAGGCCGTAGCCCCTGCTCGAGAGGAGGAAGGGGACGCTGGCCTGGGAGTTGCGCTGGGCGAGCTCGAGGACGCAGCCCTTGAGCTCAAGGCAGCCGTCCTGGTACTGGCCCATGCCAAAGAGCTTTTCGCCCTCGGAAGCCTCGAAGCGGTAGGCGAGGCGGTAGGTCCCGCCGACGGCGGGGCGGAACTCGCGGGCGCTTACGTTGGTCGAGTTGTAGGTGGCGCCGGGCACGTCGCGGTTGCGCCAGCGCTCCTCGAGGATCACCTCGCCGGCCTTGTTCAGAAAGCTTATCCGTCCCGAGGGGCTTAAGCGCGCGGCAATGTCGCCGTTGCGCACCAGGGCCGACTCGCCCTCGACGGTGATTTCGGCCCTCTCCGGGCCCTTGGGCAGGAGCGCCCAGTCACGGCTCTCGTCCAGCGCGGCGAGGGCTGTCGCGCGGATGCGCAGGCCATTTTTGCCCCAGGCCTCGATCTTGAGCACTTCCGGTCCCGACTGTCGAATCAGCGCGCCGTCATGTTTGGAAAGCATGTTTACACTCCCTTGATGGCACATGGCCATTAGCTATGCCTCTGTATACCGCATCCACCCGCGGAATTGTAGATGCCCGCGGGAATGACCTGCGCGCAAAGCTTCCCTGTCGGCTTGACATTGGGATCGGGTTCAATATGCTTACGGCAGGGATTTGGGGAGCAGGAGTGGGAATTCGCAGTAATGCATCAATAGCGCTGATAGCCTGCGCCCTTTTGTTCTCCCCCGCTGCCGCTGTCGAAGCAGAGCCGGCAGGCCAGGCGGGCGGTAAAAAACTCCTCTTCCTCGGCAACCGGGCCCTGCCGCCAATGGTCTATCTGGAGCGGGGGAAAAACCAGGGGATCGTCATCGATCTCGTGAACGCTCTCGCCGTGGAAATGGGCGCGAGCGTCGACATCCACCTCATGGATTGGGCCGCGGCACAGCGGCTCGTAGCGCTGGGAAGCGCCGACGCCCTCATCCAGATCAACAAGACCGAGGAGCGGCAGAAAACATATGACTTCTCCTCACCCCTGCTTGACTCCAAGTTCTCCGTCTTCGCAACTAGAAATTCGATTGGAGTGCATACCACCGCCGATCTACGCGGATTGAGGGTCGGTGTCGAACCCAAAGGATTCCCCGAAGCGACACTGAAATCCGATCCCGTGATGGACTTGATTGTCATCCCAACCATCCTCGATGGCTTTAGGCTGTTGCTTGATGGCAAGATTGATGCAGTCGCGGTTGATGAGTGGGTGGGAGAATACATCCTCGCGGTAAATATGATAAATGAAGTCCAGATAATTGGCGAACCGATATCAATAGTGCAGTCATCCATTGCCGTCAAGAAGGGCAATATGGATTTGCTGGCAAGAATAAACAGAGCGCTTGGCAACATGAGGCTGGATGGTTCATATTCCGCCATCATGAATAAATGGCAAACAAAGAAAGTTGTCTTTCGCACAAGGGAGCAGATTCAGAAAGCTGCGCTTGAAACCACGCTCGCCATTCTGGCGCTTTCATTGATTCTCTCAATTGTATTTCTTGCAATACTGCTTCGACAGCGCGCCGAACGAAAGCGACAGTATTCAAGGATGAAAAACAGTGAGAATCTTCTAAGTCTAGTAATCGATACATCGACGAACGGAATTTGGATTGCGGACACTGATGGCAAAACAACCAAGGTAAACAAGGTGTACTGTCAAATGAGCGGCTACAGCGAGGAAGAGATTAAAAGCTTGGGGATATCAAAGATAGCGGTCTTTGAGACAAAAGAAGAATTGAATGATCGTCAATCGCCAATATCCACAGAGTCGAGCAAGCATTTCGAGTCGAAACATAGATGCAAAAACGGCGAGATAAAAGATGTTGATGTCTCGATCAATTATCTTCCTGCCGATGGCGGATTGATCGTGAGCTATATTCGTGACATCACTGAAAGTAAAAAAGCTGATGGTCTGATACAGGATCTCCTAGTTGAGAAAGATAATCTGGTGGCTCGATTCAACTTTGCCACTGCGGCCGGCGGCGTGGGCATATGGGATTACGATATCTCCAACAACGCGCTGGTCTGGGACGATCAAATGTATCTTCTTCATGGGATTTCGGCAAAGCAGTTCGGCGGCGCCTATGAAGCGTGGCAATCCGGTCTACACCCTGAAGATAAGGCGCAGGATGACAACGAATACCAGATGGCGCTTCGTGGTGAAAAGCAATACAACACCGAGTTTAGGGTAATCTGGCCGGATGGCAGCGTCCATTTCCTTCGAGCCAAGGCGCTTGTGCAAAACCGTGATTCCAAGGGAATTGCCACTAGAATAATTGGAACAAACTGGGATATCACAGCCCATGTTCTTGCACATCAAAAGATAGACAGCCTGCTTAAAGAGAAAGAAATGGTTCTCCGAGAGGTGCACCACCGCATTAAGAACAATATGAACACCATGAAGAGCCTTGTATATCTGCAACGCATCAGCCTTAGTGACAGCAGCGCAATTGATGTGCTAAAGGATGTTGAAAACAGATTCAACAGCATGTCCGTATTATACGATAAACTCTACCAATCGCAGGAATTCGGCAGTCTATCCATACAACAATACCTGTCATCTTTGGTCGATGAGATTGTCCATACCTTTCCCAACGGGAAATCAATTGAGGTATACAAAGATATTGATGATTGCGTTCTTGGCGCAAAAACGCTTCAGACTCTTGGAATCATCGTCAACGAATTGATCACCAACATCATGAAATATGCGTTTGGCGATGGCAGAAAGGGCATCATCAGCATCACAGCCAAGCGAATTGAGGGCAGGCTCATATTGAGCATCAAAGATAATGGTGTTGGCATGCCCGAGAATATCAACTTTGATAATTCCACTGGCTTTGGCTTGATGTTGATAAAGGAATTGACGAAGCAGATAGACGGTGCAATACGGATAGAGCGCGAGAAAGGGACACAAGTCGTTCTTGAGTTCGCGAAACAATGAAGGCTGCCGCGACAGGGGCCGCCGCGGCCCTTTTCCTCCTCCTTCTCTCCTGCGCGACACAGCCCAGGCCCGCTTTCCCCAAGCCGGCCGCCCAGGCGCCGCAACCTGATCCAAACTCACGACCGGTCCAGCCGGCCGCTCCAGAGTCCAAGCTCGAGAAGCCTTTGCCGCCGCCGCTCTCCGAAGTGTCTCCCCCACACTCCGAAGTGTCTCCCTCACACTCCGAAGTGTCTCCATCACTCTCCGAAGTGTCTGCGCCACACTCCGAAGTGTCTGCGCCACACTCCGAAGTGTCTCCGCCACACTCCGGAGTGTCTCCATCACTCTCCGAAGCTCCTGCCCAGGGCTCGGTTGCATCCAGCAGGGTCGCGGCCCCGAGGGCGACGTCAACGACCCCGCGCCCCCCAGTCCTGCCAAACGCGGGGGCGACCATCCCCGTGGCATCGCGAAGCGCCTCGGCCTTGGAGCCTATCCCGACACCCAAGACCCGCACCCCGGCGACGCGCACGGGGGCGCAGTATCTCGAGGCGGCCCTCGCCGACTATCGCCGCGAGAGCCTTCCCAATGGGGCTGTCATCGCCGTAAAGCGGCAGGCCGGGAGGTCGAGGGCGATTGTCAGGATAGTCATCGCGAGGGACAGGACAGCTGGGCCCGATGAGGCCGCCCTGGAAGCCCTCCTGCTCTCCGCCGAGGTCGCGGGCCCCCTGGCAAGGGACGGCCTGTCCATACGGCTGCTGCGGGAGGACATGGGGGCCTGGGCTCTCGAGCTCGACTGCAGGGTCGACAGCCTGGGCGAGGCCCTCGCCCTCCTCGCCGGAGAGCTCGCCTCGCCGAGCTTTTCCCAGGCCGACCTCGACCGCGCCCTGCGCGAGGCCCGCGTCGCCGAGCGCAGGGATTCGGCCGATCTCCTCCTGCGCGCGCTGGGCGAGCTTCGAGCCGAGCGGGCCACGACCCCACGAGGCCCCCTGACCAGGGAGGAGCTGGCGAAGGTCTGGTCGGGCAGCTTCGCCGCGGAGCGACTGTCCCTGGCGATTGTCGCGGACGCGGAGCCGGGCAGCCTTTCCCAGGCCGCCTCGGCCTCCTTCGCCGCCCTGCGTCCACGGGGGGGAAGACAGGCTCCGGAGAGCGCGGCCAGGATGCAAAGCCGATTCAAGGCCCTGCCCCTCGCCTTCGCCCCCGGCTTGGCACTCATCCGCGGGGAGTTCCCCTCACCAGCCCTGGGCTCGCCCGACTATGCGGCGCTGACGGTGGCCTTCGCCATGCTGGGTGATATTCTTGCCCCGGAAGACGAGGCCAGGGGCGGCCTCTCCAGGGCTCAATCCCTGCGGCTGAGCCTTGGCTTTCCCTACGCGAGCATAACCCTGGCCAGGACAGCCGATCCCGCCGCCGCGTTTTGGATGGCCGCGAGCGGTGTCTCAAAGCGTGGATAGTGCGCCTTGCCCAGGGCAACATAGAGGTCGTTCTGTTGGGAGCAACAAAACGTCAAAGCCGAAGCGCCCTGTTTCGCCGCGCAGCAAAGACTGGCGTTGGAGAGCAGCGCGGCACCGAGGAGGAGAAGAGACTTGCCCAGTTTCATTCCCTGGGCGCTAGCAAGCCTCGAGGGCGTGTCCCTCCCGCCGCTGGCGCGAGCCGTCGCCGGTTGGGTGCCCCTGTCGCCGCCCATCGCACTTCGCCACACGGCTCCACAATCTTGGATTTCAAACGGCCACCGAGCTGCTCGAGGAGGCCACCAAAGCTCTTGACGCCCACCGCTTCGCCCACCGC
>Ga0118677_10008707_pt1 | contig 16165 bp, 14 predicted proteins | sample AliMusrvi5mmetaG_FD_86154 | JGI IMG/M metagenome (GOLD analysis project Ga0118677, IMG submission 86154) | reverse complement strand
CCGGTTGAGGAATCGAGTATTTGGCACACGAGCCTATCCCTGCATTTTTGTGCCCTTTTGTCTAGCCCTATTTGAAATATCGCAAAATCAAGGCTTGGCGCGGTTCAAACCAAACGCCCTAAGGTTCAGGGCGTGCCGGGGCATAGGAGCTTGCTTTGACCGGGGAAATCGGTACTATCCCGTCACATTCATGAAGTGCCACACCTTGACAGCAGCGGGATTTTTCCTTTCCGCGCCGTTTATTTCCGCCGCTGCCGCAGTGGAGGCTGTGCCCCCAGCCAAGCACGTGGACATTCTGGAGGTTCTGGCCAAGGGCGGGATGATGATGTATCCGCTTCTGGTGCTTTCTCTGGTGGCGGTGTTGCTGATCCTCATCTACCTGCTCACGATCCGCCGCAATGCCGTGGTCAGCGACCGTTTCATGGACACGGCGGAGCTCATGCTGCGCAAGCGCGACTACCTGGGCCTGATCGCCTACAGTCACCGGCGGAATGAGTGCATGGCGCGCATCACCCAGAAAACCCTGGAGTTCATTTCCAGCAACCCGGGCGTCACCTTCGACAACGTGCGGGAAGTAGCCCAGACCGAGGGGTCCCGGCAGGCCAGCATCCTGACCTCGCGCATCACCTACCTGTCGGAAATCGGTGCGATTGCCCCGATGGTTGGATTGTTAGGCACGGTGATAGGCATGATCAAGGCGTTCATCGAGATTTCCCAGGGTGAGGTCCAGGGTGTCCGCCAGATGGGTCTGGCCCAAGGCGTTTCAGAAGCGCTGATTGCCACGGCCTGCGGTCTGGCCATCAGCATTCTGGCATTTGCGTTTTATTCCATCTTCCGCGGCAGGGTGCAGAAATACATCGCCGAGTTGGAAGCCGCTGCCACCCATCTGGTGGCCATGCTTAACGTGCAGTTTGAGCGCCATCCGTCGCACCGCGTCCGTGAGGAGCATCCCATGCCCATCCCTTCACCGCTCGGAGGTGGGCGCCAGGATGTCCAGGGAATCTAAAGAATCATAGCGGATGAAATTCACCAATCGTCAACCGCCGCCCATCGCCATGCAGCTGGCGCCGATGATCGATATCCTGCTGCTGTTGCTGAGCTTTTTCATCATCAGCTATCAGTTCAGCAAATCGGAAACCGAGCTCAAGGTTTCGGTGCCCACTGCCCAGGAAGGTGCGGAGCATGACCGCCCGCGTGGCGAGATCATCATCAATGTGCTGCCTGACGGAGAACTCCGCGTTGAGGGGGCCTCCGTGGATTTGACTCAGCTTCACGAAAAGCTCGCGGCCATCGCCAAACAATTTGAAAATCAGCCTGTTCGCATCCGCGGGGATGGCAAGGTGCCTTACCAGCGCATCGTCGAGGTCATCGACACCTGCCAGAAGGCTGGAATCTGGAATATCTCCTTTGCCACCCAACGCCCGGCCCCGGCCAAGTGATTCTCTTGGCAAGTCCCTGGAAACCCGGCAATACTCCACGCAACTTGAAACGCGCGTTCGCCCTCATCCTGCTCCTCGCAAGTCCCGCCGCCTTTGCCCAGGCACCGAAGGCGGAGGCGGTGAACCCTGCACTGGTGCCAGATCCGGGCAATGATCTCTTTTTGCGCGCGAAGAATCTCTATGATTCCGCGCAGGCCGCCACGGATCTAACCAACCGCAAGGATTATTTCCAGCGGGCGGTCCAGCAGTTTGCTGATTATGTGACCAATTTCCCGGACCATCCCAATGCCGAAATGGCGTGGTGGTATCTTGGCAACAGCTATTATCAGGCCGGACAGATCGATGAGGGAAAGCGTTGCTTCAGCACCCTGTTGAACCGTTATGGAAAGGGCAAGTGGGTCGCTGCTGCCGCCTACACCATCGCCGCGGACCACTACAACAAAGCAGAATATCAGTTTGCCGCGCCGATGTTCGAACGCTACGCCGCTAACGCTGCCAAACCGGAAGACCACGCGCGCGGACTCTTCTTCGCGGGGAATTGTTATCGCCTGATAGGGAGGGATCGCGAGGCCACCTCGCTGTTCCGCAAGGTCATCGATGATCCGGAGGGCATATTGTTCGCCCCGCAGGCGAAAGTAGCGCTCGGCCACCTGTCAGTAAATGCAGGGAAGTTACCGGAAGCGCTCGCCCAGTTTGAGGAGGTGGTGGCAGCACCCTATCCGCCGAAACTCCGCGCGGAAGCAGCGCTGCACGCCGCTTTGACAGCTACCAAGCTCGGCAAGACCAGTCTCGCGGACCGCTATCTCGCGCTGATCATGCGCACTCCAGGCATGGAGGACTATCGCCCGGATGCGCAGACTGCCCTGATGGGTAATCATTTCGCGAAGAAGGAATATGAGGAAGTCATCACGGTTTTCCAGAGCAATACAACCAAGGCCGCTGGTGACAAGGAGCCTGTGCGACTGATGATAGCCGCACGTGCCTACATGCACCTCAAGAAGCCCAATGATGCGTTAGCCTTGTATCGTGAGGTGGAGAGCCTCGTCAAACCGGAGGACGATCTCGCATTTCAGGCTTCCTACTACCGCCTGCTTTGTTTCTTCGAGATAGAAGGCCACCACTTGCCGGATCAGGTGGATGCTTTCCTTCAGATCTATCAGAAATCAAGGCCGAATGATCCGCACATTCATACCGCCCTCATGATGAAGGCGGAGTCGCTGTGCGACAGCAAGAACCTCACTGCCGCGGCCAAGGTATACAGTGAGATCAATGCCAGCCTGGTGGATGAGAAGAACCGTCCGGAGCTTCTCTATCATCGCGGTTGGTGCCTGGTGGAAGCAGGTGATCCACAGGGTGCGGTCCGTTCACTCAGTGACTTCATCAAGCGCTATCCGGAAGACTCGCGCGTGCCATCCGCCTTGGCCAAACGCGCCAAAGCCTATGTTGATAGCGGAGACTCCCAGAAAGCCATTGCGGATTTCGACCGCCTGACAGCCGCCGGAATGCCGGAGGATCTATCATCGTACGCGTGGTTGGAATCCGCGCGCCTGCGCCGCAGTGAAAGCAACATTCCGGAAATGATCACCCGTTATAAGGGATTATTGAAGAACGTTGAAAACCTCACGGATAACTTGCAGGCAGAGGCCAACTATTGGATCGGCTGGGGTTATGTCAAAACTAACGCCGCCAAGGACGGCATCGCCTATCTCGAAAAGGCCCGCACCCTGCGCCCGGAGGCCTACCGCAAGCACGCGGGGATTTTGTTGGCATTAGGGTATTTCTCTGCTCAGGACGCGGCCAAGCTCTCATCAGAAATCAACCTGGCCATCACTGGTAAATACGTTTCCGATATCCCTGAACAAATCCTCCAGTGGACCGGTATCCAAGCCTATAACGCCGGTGATTACACGCTCGCCGCAAAATGTCTTGGCTCAATAGCCAAGGAGGATGTGCCGCGTGCCACACCCAAGGAAGTATGGCGCTACCTCGCCAAGGCCAGGCTAGAAACAGGTGATGCCGCAGGTGCTCTTGCTGCTGCCAACAATGTGCTCGCCGTAGAGGATAATCCCACATGGAAGGCAGATGGATTGTTAGACAGTGGGCGCGCGTTGCTTGCGCTCGACAGGGCGGCGGAATCCCGCAAGGCCGCTGATGATGCGCTCGAATTGCACCCGCAAGGGCGCTCCAGCGCCGGCCTGCGCATCCTGGTAGGTGATCTCGAGATGAAGGCGGGTGATCCCAAGAAAGCCTCCGCCGAATACCTGGTGGTGGTTAAATTCCACGATGACAAGGATCTCAAACCCCTCGCTTTGTGGAAACTCACCCTGGCGCTGGACAAACAATCTGACAAGACCGAGGCCGACAAATACCGCCAGCAGCTTAAGACCGAGTTCCCGGCTTGGAAGGCCCCCGCGCAATAGCAGTTTTGGAGGCAGTTGTTGGTTATATACTGTTTGCCAATAGTTATTGCTGAAAGGGGACGACTGGGTAGGGGATTCTTGCCGCTTCCGGTGTGGAAAAAACCCGATGAATTTAGTGGTTTTTAGTCGCGATTTGGGTTTGTCTGCCGCCCCCGGTCTGCACAATTCACTCTCCATGATCCCGCCCTCGCTGCCCGCACCCGCTCCGAAATCTGTCAAGCGCAAGGCCAACCATGCGTGGTCTCCGGAACAATCGTCGGAACTCTACGGCGTGGAAACCTGGGGCCACGGCTTTTTCGGGGTGAATAAAAAAGGCCATGTGACCGTGCGCCTGGAAGATGAAAAGGATGGCAAGGATGTCTCACTGCTCGATGTGATCGAAGGCCTGCGTGACCGCGGCACCCACCTGCCCGTGCTGCTGCGTTTCCGCGACCTGCTGCACTCGCGCATTGCAGAGATCAACGAATCGTTCCGCAAGGCCATCAAGGAGTTGGGCTACCGCGGCGATTACCGCGGTGTCTATCCGATCAAGGTCAACCAACAGCGCCAGGTCATTGAGGAAATCGCGGAGTTCGGGAAAACATACCACTATGGACTGGAAGCTGGGTCCAAGCCGGAACTTATCGCGGCGCTCGCGCATATGCACGACCCGGATGCCTACATCGTTTGTAACGGCTACAAGGACGAGGAGTTCATCGACCTAGCGCTGCATTCGCAGAAAATGGGCCTGCGCATTATGCTGGTGCTGGAAATGCCCAGCGAGCTGGATCTGATTCTCGAGCGCTCGCGAAAAATCGGTGTGCTGCCCAATCTCGGCGTGCGTGTGCGCCTGTCCACGCGGGGCTCCGGCCATTGGCAGGACAGTGCCGGAGACAAGTCAGTTTTTGGTCTCAACGCCGCACAGGTCATCGCTGTTGTGGATCGTCTCAAGGACTCGGGATACTTGGGCTGCTTGAAAATGCTCCACTACCATCAGGGTTCGCAAATTCCCAACATCGCTGCCATCCGCGAGGGTGCCACCGAGGCGGTGCGCATCTATTGTGACCTGGTCAAGGAGGGCGCGCCCATGGGTGTTCTCGACATAGGTGGTGGCATGGCCGTGGATTATGACGGCTCCCACACCAACTTCCATTCATCCTGCAACTATCACGTCGCTGAGTATTGCGCCGATATTGTCGAAGTCGTCTCTCAGATATGCGACAAGGCGGGAGTGGCGCATCCTAACTTAATTTCCGAGAGCGGTCGTGCGGTGGTCGCTTATTATTCCGTGCTTGTGTTCAATATTCTGGACGTCACCAGCGCGCAGACCAGTGAGGAAGCACCGCCCATTCCGGAAATGGCGCCGCAGAACCTCACTAATTTGATAGATGTCCACAAAACCCTCAGCAAGAAGAACCTGCAGGAGAGCTTTAACGATGCTGCGTTCTACCGCGACCAGATCCGCGCACAGTTTTTCTATGGCAATGCCACCCTGCGCGAGCGTGGCCTGGCAGAGGCGTGGTTCTGGCACATTCTTACCCGCATCTCCAATCTCATTGCCCAACTCGATGATATCCCGGAAGATCTCCGCGAGCTGTCCTCCACGCTGGTGGATTTCTATTACGGCAATTTCTCGTTGTTCCAATCACTGCCGGATTCATGGGCCATCGACCAACTGTTCCCGGTGATGCCCATCCATCGCCTCGATGAAAAACCCCGCCAGCGTGCCGTGCTTGCCGATATTACCTGCGATTGCGATGGCAAGATCGATCGTTTCATTGACAAGGAGGACGTCGCTAAAATTCTCCCACTCCATGCCCTTCGTCCGGATGAGCCGTATTATGTGGCCGTGTTCCTCGTCGGGGCCTATCAGGAGACGTTGGGTGATCTGCATAATTTGTTAGGCGACACCAATGTCGTGGGTGTCCACCTTGAAAATGGCAAGCCGGTTTATACCCACGAGATCGAAGGGGACACCGTGGCAGACGTTCTGTCCTATGTGGAGTTCGATCCCAAGGAGTTGGTTTCCAAGTTCCGCAGCTACGCGGAAAAGGCCGTAACCGACGGCCGTATCTCGCCCAAGGAACGCCGGGAGATCCTGGATCTGTTCCGCGAGGGCTTGTCGGGTTATACCTATTTCGAAAGCTGATATCCCTTGATGAGCGGCAAAAGGAAACATTTGCTCAAATACCTGCAGTGGCAGCTGGAGTGTATGGCGCACTCGCTGGTGGAATTCCTAGCAAGCTTGATTCCCGGGCCGTGGGTTTTTCGTCTTGGAGAGTCTTTGGGCGTGCTGGCATGGCATCTGTTCCCCCGCCGTCAGAAGATCGTCCTGCGCAATCTTCGCATCGCCCTGGCTGGCGAGAAGGAGCTTCCCGAGCTCCGGCGAATGGCTAGAGAAACCTTCCTGCGCACCGCGGCCAATCTGATTTCCGCCGCCCACACAGCCCGGCTCTCTCCGGAGCAGCTCGCCAAGGTGATCCGTATCGAAAATCTTGAATACCTCGAGCGTGCGGTATCTGGAAAAATAGGTGTGGTGCTGCTGCTCGCGCACATGGGTAACTGGGAGATCCTCAGTCGCCTTATCCATTTCTTCCCCAAAGGTGCCAAAGCTGGTGCTTACTACCGGCCGCTCAACAATGTATTGTTAGACAAGCGAGTGCTCGAGCGTCGCCAGGCCGACGGCACCCGCATGTTTGCTAAACTCGACAACCCACTACACGTCGCCGGATTCCTGCGCGAGGGCGGTATCGTCGGGATTCTGGCGGATCAGCGGGTTGGCGGTCAGGGTGATCCCGTGTCGTTTTTCGGACGGCTCACGCGTGCCAGTCCTCTGCCCAGCCTGCTAGCACGGCGATCGAAGAGCGAGGTCCTTGCGCTCTCGCTTGAAAGTGATGCGCCTGGGCACTGGGTTGCCAGGTTTCATGAGGTGAAGCGCCCGCATGTAACAGAACATTGCATGGAGGCTCTGGAAACCGCGATGAAATGCAGCCTAGTCGATGTCTTCTGGCTGCAGGAACGGTGGAAGGTCTATGTGAGTGCGAAACAACCCATCGGGAATTGGTTAGAGCCTGCAAAGCGCGCGACTACCAAGCCGCATCGCGCTCTGATTTGGCTAGTGGGAGCCCCTGACTCGTGGTGCATCCCAGAGGGCTGGACCCACCCGGATGTGGTATACGAGGCAGCGCTGGTGGCCGGACAATTACTGCCTGCATGGCTCCCGGTATCCACACTCGTGCACACAGTGGGCATGAGTGGCGACTGCAAGGCCCTGCGTAAAACGATCGAGGCCATCGACGGGTCCGCAGTTTTGCCACTGGATTTCATCCTCACTGCAAGAGTATCCACGGATTTTGCTGATGCCTGCCGCCAGGAGGTCATTCCCCACGTTTCATTGCCATAAACTGCCGGATTTGATACATACCCGCACCCTATGAAGCTGTCTGTCATCATCAGCACCTACAACCAGCCTGAGTGGTTGGAGAAGGTGCTGCATGGTTATCTCAGTCAGACTTTCCGGGACTTTGAACTTGTTATCGCCGATGACGGGTCAGACGGGCGCACGGCTGAGGTGATCGAACGCTTCCGTAAAACTGCCGGATTTTCTATCCAACACGTGTGGCATGCGGACGATGGATTTAGGAAATGTGCCATCCTCAATAAGGCGATCCTGCAGGCGCAGGCGGATTATCTGGTATTCTCTGATGGTGACTGCGTCCCCAGAAATGATTTTCTGGCCACTCATGACCGGCTAGCCGAGCCCGGGAGATTCCTTTCCGGCGGGTACTGTAAGCTGCCCATGGATCTGAGCCGCATGATCACTGCGGAAGACATCGGAAGCGGCCAAGCCTTCTCCTTGCCATGGCTGCGCGCCCGTGGGTTGAGTGGATACTCTCAGTCGCTCAAACTCGGGTCTGGTCCGGCGCGAGCATTTCTATTAGATAAACTCGTTCCCACCAGGGCCGGTTGGAATGGCCATGGCTCGTCCACTTGGAAGAAGCACATCCTTGAGGTAAACGGCCATAATGAGGAGATGAAATACGGCGGTGAGGACCGCGAGATGGGCGAGCGCCTGAAACACCTCGGCCTAACGGGCAAAAGGATCCGCTATCGCGCCATCCTCCTTCATCTGGACCATGCCCGCGCGTATGTGAATCCTGAGGATCTTGCCCGGAATCTGGCAATGAGGGGAAAAACCATTGCTTCAGGAATCGTATGGTGTGACCAGGGCATTGTGAAAGGACCACGGCCTGCCTCAACATCCAACCCAGCTCATTCCCATGCGTGATGACAGATATAAGCCTATCGGGAAACGGTTGGAGGATTTTATCCGCCGACTGCGTCCCCATTTGAAGCTTCGCTACCGTCGGGCTTTTGCGGGCATGGTGGCTCGAGGTCTCAGCCAGCACCGGGTTGGCGAGCCTATCGTCTGCTGTGACATCGCCAATCCGGCCATCGATTCAGTGGGCGGTCGTTATTATTTCAGCCTGGTCAGGGATTTGATTGATGCAGGTTATTTCCCTGTGTTCACCGCTCACCGTTCCACTCTCTCCACCTTCGGGACCAGCACAATGAAATCATCGCTCCTTAATGAGCGGTTGGGTGTTATTGGCTCCCTGCAAGAACTGAAAGAACCGTTTTTCCTAATCACGGATCAGGACGTGCCGCCACCGGCTAACGCGCGCATGATTGTTAGGATTCGCTATGAAAGGCGTCTTTGTCAGTCGGTCGATGAGGTGGCTTTCCCGGTGTTCGTGCATCCATGGCTCGCGGCTACGGTCCATCTCCCCTATGCTTATGATGTGGGGGACGCCCGCCCGTCTCGCGTGTTCTTCGGTGGCAATACCGAGGAGGGAAAATATAACAAGGATATCCTGCGGGACATATATGGCATGTTAACCCGGCGGGAGATGCTGACGGTCGCGTGCTTCGGGTTTCCCGTGACGGACATTCACCGCCCGCGCGATGCCTCTGCATGGTTGTCATCATCAGACATCAGGCCCTTTGTGCTGTGCGAGACACAGCATTGCAAGATCCCTCAGGAACGCTGGCTGGACGCGCTGGCCAAGGCGGATTTTTTCCTGGCCTGTCCGGGTGTAGGCATGCCCTTATGCCACAACCTCATCGAAGCTCTCGCTGCAGGCGCCATTCCTATCCTGCAATATGCAGCCTATCTGCCTCATCCTCTGGAGCACGGAGTGAATTGCTTGTCCTTCACGGATCGTCAGACTTTGGCCGAAGTGATTCACGCGGCAGTCTCCATGAAGCAGGAGGAGATCCGAAAAATGCGGGAGAATGTTCGCAGGTATTATGATCAATATTTGGCACCCGGACGCTTTTCTTCCATGCTTTTGGGTGGAGAGTTGCCGCAGAAAAAGTTACTATTGAACGCATACCGGGTTCCAAGATGATTTCCACGATGATGAAGCGCCCCTTATTGACAGTTGTCTCGATTGCGGACGAGAGATTTTTCCCAGGTCTGGAAGTGGCTGTGGCCTCTGCGGTTGCGGCGGCCAGCGGGAACTATGACTATCAGATTCTGATCATAGATGGAGGCTTGGCTGCGGATTCACTGGCGGGACTCGGGCGAAGGATAGCTGACATAGCTGTGAGGAAGGGCATTAGCGCCACGCTTGAGCCGCTGGTTATTGATAGTGACCGCATGAGTATCCTGCCGGAGCGGCGTGGCTCCCGCATGGCTTACGCAAAACTGATTCTGCCTGATATCCTGCCGCATCTGGAATCTATCATCTATCTGGATGCGGATGTTTTGTGTTTTGCTGGCCTCGAAACGGTCCATCCGCCGCCGGATGAAACACATTGGCTACTGGTCGGAGCGCAGGATTTCCATGATGTGATTGAAAAAGATTGTCCCTGGCTGGATCAGGTGCCCATGGCAGAGCGCCGTCTTCCATACATTAACACGGGCGTGATGTGGATGAATCTGGCGGGATTGCGCGGTGTGGATTTTACTACGCGTTCCATCGCCTGCACCGCCAAGGGGCCCATTCGCTATGCCGACCAAACAGTGCTTAATTTCCTGTGCCGCGGGCGGTCCTACATTCTGCCGGATGCTATCAATCACCGGACGTCCATCGGTGCCACCCGCCCTTTATGTGAAGGGAACCTGGATTTGAACATTCACTTTATAGGGTCTCCCAAACCATGGCTTGGGCCACCAAAAACCAGCAACTGGCTGGCACACCAGCTCTGGCATCAAGCGCATGCGGCGCTTGTCTCAGGAATAAAACCGGTTTCTAACGCTACCCCACCGCACGATCACTCTGCCATCCGGCGCAAGGCGATTCTCTATTCCATTACCAACCGCGCCCGCGCCCGCCATTACCGCAGCGACCTGCTTTCTCTATCAGACCCCGGCGGCGTGGTGGCTAAGGCGGCGCAACGGTGGGAAGCAGTATAGACCGCGGCTTACAGTGGTCATTCGTGCCAGTGTTCTGCCACCCAGTCGGCCTTGCGGATGTAGCGTGAAACGTGACCGCGCCATTTGTTGCCGCTAATGAACTGTTGCCAGACCCATTTCAGATGTTGGGCAGGGGTGCGGATTTCGCTGTTGGCGGACCAGCGACCGAGCGCGGCGTCCTCGGGTTTCGGACGTCCGGGGAAGGTGATGATTTTTGCGCCCTGTGGCAGGACAGGTGTGCGTAAGTAACGGGACGGCCATGCACCCATGCAGTGGACGCGGAAATGTTTAGTCCACGACTCCGGCCAGAATTTGGTGCCTCCCCGGATGTTGTGGGTGACGTAGTTCTGCTCGTATTGATACTTGCGTGAAATGGTGGCCGGGTCAGCTTGCAGATTCTCCAGCATATAGGAGTGTCCGCCTATCAGGAAACGGAAGACTGATGTCTGGCTGCTTTTACTGAACTTCTTAAGCCAGTTTCTGGCAGTGATTACGTCGGTGGGATTACCGTATTCGAAGTAACAGTCGATGTTGTCCACGATTACGGAATCCAGATCAATGAAGAGCGCGACGCCTTGCAGGTCATAGAGATTCTTACTCCAGAGCGCCACCTTGGGCCATTTTCCTGGAACGTCTGGTGGGATTTCGCATCCAAGAGGCGGGAGGGGCAGGCAGGTGACTTCCGGCCGGATGCCGGTGGCATCATCAGTGAAACACACGACCTTGAAATCCCCGGAAATGTTGCGGGCGACCATGGCATAGAGCACGTTCACATCCTTGGGACCGTATGCGGATCCCCATTTCATGCAAAAAATGTGTTTCAAGGGCATTGGATAGGGCTGGTAACGTCGTGGCGGCTAGAGTTTACACGGACCTGTGGTTCCGGAAAGCGCTGTTTTCCCAATCACATTTGTAGGTCTTTGAGCAGCGCTTTGATTTTCGGGTCGGAGAGGGCTTTGGTGAGCAAAGGGTGGCGCAGCAGTGTGCCGAATTTTCCCTCGCGCGCGTAGTCCTGGAGTTCGGGGTCCTGCACGATGATGGCGCGCGGAATGGGTTTTCCGGTTTTGGGATTGATGACAGGTTTGAGCGGAGATTCGGATTGGGCGGTGATGACCTTGGCAAGCGCAAGGCGTGACGGATCGGCTAGGGGATCGAGGAGCTTAAGCCATGACGCAGGCACTATGGACTCGATGGAGGATTTGAGTTTCTCGCTGAACTTAACAGAATCCGACTCGTTAATGCCGAGTGATTTCTGGGAGAATGATCGGAGTTCCGCCACAGACCCGGTGTGGTGGGCGAGGGCGAGGGCGACGAGACAGATCAAGGCTGCGGGAACCAGCGCCAGCAGAAACTTGAACAGGAGCCCAATGACCGAACCGGAGGATTTTTCACCACTGTTCTGGTTTTTCCCGAAGGGACTGACAATGGCTTTGAGTAGTTTCCGGATGAGATAATAAAAGCAGAGGAACAAGACGATGGGTAGTCCGGTGGTGATCCACGTTTGGGATTTCCCAGTCCACTCCACCGAGAGGGCAGGAGCTCTTTGCCATGCCATAAAGGCCATCCATCCGCTGGGCAAAAGGACGATGCAGCCGAGGATAGCGCGCGTCATTCCGCGCAGCATCACTATTCCCACACACACCAGAAAGATGACTAGCGCGGCGGTGCCAAGACTGAGCTGTGGTAGGAAGTTAGATGACATGGATGAAAGAGTGGATGGCAGGTGGGCGATAATGGACGGGGGATGGGAGATATTGGATAATGAATGGAATGACAATTCTTCCATCACCTATTCCCGCTGTCCTCTTACCCCAATACTTTTTGCCTCAAAAGATGATCTGTTAAAACGAGCGTGGCCATGGCTTCGACGATGGGGACGGCGCGGGGCAGGACGCAGGCGTCGTGACGTCCCTTGCCGGAGAGTTCGGTGTTCTCCCCGGTAGTGGTGACGGTTTCCTGCGGGGTCATGATGGTGGCGGTGGGCTTGAAGGCCACGCGGAAGATGATGGGTTCACCGTTGGAAATGCCGCCTTGCACGCCACCGGAGCGGTTGCTGGTGGTATGGACTTGGCCGTCTATCATGCGGAACGGGTCATTGTGTTCGCGCCCTGTTAAGAGTGATCCCGCAAAACCGGACCCTATCTCGAATCCTTTGGTTGCGGGGATGGAGAGCATGGCTTTTGCGAGGTCCGCCTCAAGTTTATCAAACACCGGCTCACCCAGGCCGGGCGGGCAGTTGCGGATGACGCATTCGATGACCCCTCCCACGGAGTTGCCATCGGCGCGCACGCTCTTGATGCGCTCTATCATGGTTGCTGCCATGCCTAGGTCCCCGGTGCGCACGGCGTTGGACTCGATGTCCGCGGTGGTGACGGTGCTGGGATCGACACTGGCATTGAGCTCTTGGATGGATTTCACCCACGCCAGGATTTCGATGCCGGGATGCAGGGCATCCAGGACTTGCCGGGCGACGGCAGCGGCGGCCACGCGGCCTATAGTTTCGCGTGCGGACGCGCGGCCACCTCCGGATGTGGAGCGTATGCCGTATTTGGCGTCGTAGGTGTAATCGGCGTGGCTGGGTCGGTATTTAGCGGCCATTTCATCGTAGGAACCGGGACGTTGGTCGGTGTTGCGGACTAGGATGGCGATTGGCGTGCCGAGCGTGAGTCCGCCCTCGATGCCTGAGAGGATTTCGGCACCGTCTGCCTCGTTGCGTGGGGTGACGATGTCAGATTGGCCGGGGCGGCGGCGGTCGAGTTCTAGCTGGATCTGTTCCAGTGAAACCGGGACGCGCGGTGGGCAACCGTCGATGACCACTCCTACTCCTCCTCCGTGCGATTCGCCGAAGGTGTGGATACGGAAAACCTGACCGAAGGTGGAGGACATGCCGAATAGGGTATGCAATGCGCGCCCTGGGGCAAGCGGGATGAGCGGTTGGAAGCGGTTTTTGGCTATCAGTATTAGGATCGCTCTCTCCATTGCCATCAACCCTGCCGGATGGGGATCAGAAAGGCACTGGGGATGCCTGCGTCGAGCGTCGCCAGGCGGCATTCGTGATGTTCCGCTAAGGTGACAAGATGGGCATCGGTCGTGCTGGCGGTTGTCACGCACCAGCCAGGCCACCCCGCGCTTGCGGAGCAGTCATCGGGCAAAAAATGATGGTGTTTTCCCAGCGAGTCAAGCATGCCTGACAGCACCCTTGCAGCCTCTACCACCGGCAGTCTGCCACCGGTGCGCTGCACCGAAACGCGGACGAAGCCCAGTTCCGGGATTGAAGAGGTGATGAGTTTGACGCCACGCGCTGCCTTCATTTCTCCAATCCATGCTGCCGCCCGGCGGTGGTCGGTATGATCTGCCCATCCCCAGGCGACCAGCACATTCACATCAAGCAGGTATCTCATCACGGGAAATCGGTGAGCATGGCCCGCACGGCCGCTGTCGTCAGTTCCTCTTGGCCGGGCAGCGGGGAGAAAATCATCGCCCCGGTGAATTCACAGCGCTCCTGCACCGGCAAGCCGGATTCCTTGCCCATGCCTGTCGCCCTGCGGCGCAAATACTCCGATAGGCTGGCCTGCTCCTGCTTGGCCAGGGCGCGGATCTGGCTGGCTTCCTCATCGCTGACTTTGAAGCTGATTGTCTGCATGGGTAATACCGTAATACCAAACCGGAGCGCAGCAAGTATTTTTTCCCGTCTCGTTTTTCAGCGCCTCCCCATAACTCCCATTCTTCATTTTTGGCTAAATCACCCCCAAGGCCTTACCCGTTTTAACGAAGGCGTCGATGCCCTTGTCCAACTGCTCCCGGGTATGGGCGGCGCTGATCTGGGTGCGGATGCGGGCTTTGCCCTGCGGGACTACCGGATAGAAGAACCCCACGGCATAGACTCCGTGGTCGAGCAGACCTGCAGCGAATTTTTGTGAGAGCGCGGCATCGCCCAGCATGACCGGGGAAATCGGGTGGTCCTTGCCGCCGATGGTGAACCCGGTCTGGGCCATGGCCTTGCGGAAGTAGGTGGTGTTTTTCTTCACCCGGTCGGCCAGCTCGGTGGATGCTTCCAGCATTTCGAATACCTTGAGCGATGCGGCCACGATGGGCGGGGCGATGGAGTTGGAAAATAGATAGGGTCGTGAGCGCTGGCGCAGCAGATCGATGATTTCCTTTTTGCCGGAGGTATATCCGCCAGAGGCTCCGCCCAAGGCCTTGCCCAGAGTGCCAGTGGTGAGGTCTATTTTCCCGAAAAGTCCGTTATGTTCGTGGGTTCCGCGGCCACGTGTGCCTAGGAAACCAGTGGAGTGGCAATCATCGAAATGCACCACGGCGTTATACTTCGCGGCCAGCGCGTGAATCTTGTCAAGTTGTGCAATGATGCCGTCCATTGAGAACACGCCGTCGGTCGTGATGAGTTTGAAGCGTGCTCCTGCGGCGTCGGCTTCCTGAAGTCTTGTCTCAAGATCGGCCAGGTCATTGTTTTGATAGCGGAAACGCATGGCCTTGCACAGCCGCACGCCGTCGATGATGGAGGCGTGGTTGAGCGAATCTGAAATGACAGCGTCCGTCTCGCCTAACAGCGTCTCAAAAAGCCCTCCGTTGGCGTCGAAACAGGAGGGAAATAGGATCGTGTCCTCGGTGCCGAGGAAGGCGGAGATGGTCTCCTCGAGTTGTTTATGCAGGGTCTGCGTGCCGCAGATGAAGCGCACCGAGGCCATGCCGAATCCCCAGCGATCGAGAGCTGTCTTTGCAGCGGCTATCACTTCCGGATGATCTGCGAGGCCTAGGTAGTTGTTGGCGCACATGTTGATCACGCTGCGCCCGTCTTTCAGGCGGACAGTGGAGTTTTGCGGGGAATCGATCAGGTGCTCGTGTTTGAGGAGGTCGGCGGATTCGATTTCCGTGAGGGTGGAATGCAGGGATTCTAGCAATTTTTCCGGGATCATGGCTGGCAGAGCATGCACCACCGGGCCGGATTTGGAAATGCGAAGTTCCCGTTTATCGCCCTTCCGCGATTCGCTCCGCTAGCATCTGTGGCAGGCCCGCGGCGATGATCTTGTCCTGGGTCTTGGCGAGCTCATACTCCACGCGCCGGAACACGATAAGTTTGTGCTCGATGTCATAGATGGCGTAACACGCGCGCCAGTCGCCATCACGCGGTTGGCCCACGGAGCCTACGTTGATGAAATATTTTGCTCCAGACTCGATGGATACGGACTCGGCGGGCACTTCCTGGACGCGGTCGGTCTTGACGTAAATCCGAGGCACGTGAGTGTGGCCGTGGAAGCAAATCTGGGTGAACTGGTAGGAGAAATTCGACATCGCGTCGAAGCGGTTGGTCACGTAGTTCCAGTTGGACGGTTGGTCGAGCGTGCTGTGGACCACGGTGAAGTCAGAGACCTGACGGACCATACGCAGGCGGCTGAGCCATTTTTGCTGGTCTGCGGAGAGTTGCTTGCGCGTCCACTCCAGCGCGGCGGCTGCCACCGGGTTCATGGTGTCCAGCGAGTGGTTGCCTGCGGCGTCTTCGTCGTGGTTGCCCTTTACGGTGGGGCAGTCCATGGCCTGGACCTTTTCCAGACAGGCTGTGGGGTCTGCATTGTAACCGACCACATCGCCCATACACACAAAATCGGATACCTCCTGTTTAGCCGCATCCTCCAGGACAGCCTCAAGGGCTTCCAGATTGGCATGTATGTCACCGAATAAAGCGATCCGCATGGAAAAACAGGGGAATGTCCCGGAGGAGTTTGGCGCTTTGATCCGACGTGTCGAGGCTAAACCTGTGGGTAATGTGGCAGGGTCCCTACATTAGGGAGAGGAGTTGTTCGAGATATTGAGGATCGTGTGTGGCGCGGAGTTCGCGTTTCGGCAAGCTCTTGCGCTTCTTGCCTTCGAAGGGCATGCGGTTGTGGGCG
>Ga0118677_10007324_pt2 | contig 16168 bp, 12 predicted proteins | sample AliMusrvi5mmetaG_FD_86154 | JGI IMG/M metagenome (GOLD analysis project Ga0118677, IMG submission 86154) | reverse complement strand
CTTCCTGGGTCTCGCAGGGATCTAGTTCCTATAACGCGCTCGAAGTCGATCTCCGACGAGCGCTCGCCAACGGTCTCACTTTCCGCGCCAACTACACATATGCCCGCAACCTGGACGACGGCTCGGCATGGAACACCAGTGTCTCCGCCAACACGCCTGCGTTCGTCGAGTACCCTAACAAACCAATACTGGACTGGGGCCCCGCCGCCACGGACATCCGCAACCTGGCTGCGATCAACGCCAGCTACGACCTACCCTTCGGCAAGGACCACATCTTCCTCGCCAACACATCTCCCATCCTGAATAAAGCTGTCTCCGGCTGGACACTCTCCGCTATCGCCACTCTGGAATCCGGATTCCCCTTCAGTCCGCAGCTTGGCTACAATCCCACCGGGTCTGGCGATTCGCGCAATCCGGTCCGTCCCAACGTCAATCCAGCCTTTACTGGCTCGCACTACACCCACGGAACTACGGCCCAAAGGGTTGCCCAGTACTTCAACCCTGCTGCCTTCTCCGCACCTGCATATGGCACAGTTGGCAACGTAAGCCGCGACTCACTTACCGGCCCCGGCTACAACGACCTGGACCTGTCACTGGCAAAGACCACCCGGATCAATGAACGAGTCCGCCTACAGTTCCGCGCCGAGTTCTTCAACATCCTGAACCACACCAATCTGCTCACCCCGTCCGAGACGGTCTTTTCCGCTGGGCCTACACAGGGAACCGCCGCCAACCAGACCACCGCCGTCGTCGTCAGCCCCACCGCCGGAGTCATCACGTCTGCTGCTACGACTCGCCAGATCCAACTTGGTCTCAAGCTGCTGTTCTAAGACAATACAAAGAAAGGCCCTCATCTCGTCTCAGATGCGGGCCTTTCCATTACCGATAATCCATAGTGCATGCCTCAACTGTTGCGTCCACAGCGGAGCTATGCTCCACGCGGTCACGCCAAATGCGGCCGCATGCGACGCATCATTCAGCTGCGGACATTTTCCGTATGATCCACGCGACTAAGGAGTCTGCATCGACAGGAAGACGGGAAACATCGCAATCACCATCAACACGAGGGTCACTATTGCGCCATGCATAGTCGTCTCTCAACTTTCTACAGTGAGGAGCTTCACGGACCATTCCAATATCGCTCCTACCCTGCCGAGACGACTATCCCACTCAAGTGGACAGACGTACCACCTTGGTTGTAGAAAACTTCGATTAGTACATGCGATTCATGAATGCATTCCTCTCCTAAACTACTCTTCACAGGGAGGCAATTCGGGAGTTTTCTTTTTTCCAGAGAAGGATGTAAGTATTGTTTTGAAAAGTACATACAGGACAGGAATAAAGAATAGGTTTAAGATAGTGGAGAGCAACATTCCACCCACCACCGCTGTACCCACCGAGTGCCGTCCCATCGCCCCGGCACCCGTTGCAAAGCAAAGCGGCAACATGCCCAGGATGAACGCAAAGCTGGTCATCAGGATTGGTCGCAAGCGCAACTCCGATGCCACAATGGCCGCTTCGATGATCGAGCGTCCATGACGGAGCTGCTGCTCGGCGAACTCCACGATCAGGATCGAGTTCTTGGCCGATAGGCCAATCAGCATTACCAGACCGATCTGCACGTACACGTCGTCGCTGATACCACGCGCCGAAACCAGCAGCAGAGCCCCCAGCACCGCCATGGGCACAGCCAGCAGAATAATGAACGGCAGAAAGAAGCTCTCGTACTGCGCGGAGAGCGTCAGGTACACCACTAGCAGACCGAGTCCGAAGATAAGAATCGTCTTGCCTGTGGACTCCTGCTCTTCCAGCGCCAGCCCGGTCCAGGAGAACATCATCCCAGGCAGCTTATTCTTGTCGAACAGTTTCTCCATGTTTGTCAGGCCCCGACCGGAGCTCAGCCCTTCGGCAGGAGAACCATCGATCTCCGCCGAGCGGAACAGATTGTAGTGGCTGATCACCTGCGGCCCAGCGGTCTCGTTGAGCGCCACCAGGTTGTCCAGAGGAACCATCTTGCCGGAGTTCGTGCGCACATAGTACTGCCGCAGATCGCTCGCACTGCGCCGGAACTGCTGGTCTGCCTGCACATAGACTCGATACGAACGGTTATTAAAGTTGAAATCGTTGACATAGGTAGACCCCATGTAGGTTCCCAGCGCCGCCGTAATCTGCGAGAGCGGAACCCCCATCGCTAACGCCTTCTGGCGATCGATGGTCACGGACAGTTGCGGGTCGTTGGCGGTAAAGGTGGTATTCAGGCCGAGCAGTCCAGAGGACGGATTCTGTGCCGCCGCCACCAGCGTATGCGCCACTCGGTCAATATCTGAAAAGGAATTGCGTCCGCCGTCCTGCAGCATGAACTGGAAGCCTCCGACCGAACCAATACCCTGGATCGCTGGTGGTTCCACGGCGTACAAAATGCCGCCAGGAACCGCAAAGAGCTTCTGCGAAAGCCTGACTACGGAGTCATGCGTCGTGTGCCCCGAGCCCTGCTTTGTTCTATCCGCCTCGGGCTTCATGGGGGCGAAGATGATGCCCGAGTTGGGAGAGCTTCCGCCGGAGAGCGAAAAGCCCATCACGGCGAACGTCCCATACACGTCCGGGTCATGCTGCACAATTGCCGCGCCACGATCGGCAAAGTCTGTTGTATAGCTCAACGAAGCACCGGGCGGTGTCTGCACCAGGATCAGGAAGTAGCCCTGGTCCTCCGCCGGAACGAACGCGGTGGGGACATGGTTGTACATATAGACCGTCGCACCCAGTCCCGCGATAAACAGCAGAAGGAACGCATAACGCATCTTTACGACCCAGGTCACCATTACGGCGTACAGACCAATGGTCTTGTGGATGAGAGCTTCCACTGGGTCGAGGAAGAACGCAAGAAGCCCGGTTGGCCTCGTCTCTGGACGCAGGAAAACCGCAGCCAGCGCAGGCGAAAGGGTCAGAGCGTTGAAGGCTGAGATAGCTATCGAAAACGCAATGGTCAGTGAGAACTGTTTGTACAAAATGCCCGTGGTTCCCGGAAAGAAACTTACCGGCACAAATACCGAGATCAACACCAGCGAGGTCGCAATCACAGCGCTGGTGACCTCGGCCATGGCTATGATGGTCGCCTTGTGCGGATCGTGTATACACTCGTCCGTGCCTTCGACGGTCTGTCCTTCCAAATGGCGTTGGACATTTTCAATCACCACAATCGCGTCGTCCACCACGAGTCCGGTGGCCAGCGTAATCCCGAAGAGCGTGAGCGAGTTGATGGAAAAATCGAAGAGCCGGATGAAAGCAAACGTGCCGATCAGCGAGACCGGGATCGTGATTGCGGGAATGATAGTGGCGCGCCAATCCTGCAGGAACAGGAAGATCACGAGGATTACGATGAAGATGGCCTCGGCCAGGGTTTTTTCCACCTCCATGATCGAGTCATGCACCACCGTGGTCGTGTCTACCGCAATAAACCCTGCAAGTCCCGGCGGAAACGACTTCTGCAACTGCAACAGGACCGCCTTGCATCGCGTGTCCACATCCAGTGCGTTGGCATTGGAAAGCTGTTGCACGCCAAGTCCTACCGCATCGCCGCCGGAGTACTTCAGTCTCGTTCCGTAGCTCTCCGCGCCCAGTTCAGCTCGTCCTACATCCTTCAGCAGGATCGCACCTGCGCCGTTGCTTTGCGTGGCTGCGGAGCCTCCGCCCTGCGAAGTCGAGGAGCCAGAACCGCTGTTCGCACCCGCGGCGTTCGACTTCAGGATGATGTTCTCGAACTCCCGCGGATCGCTGAGCCGTCCTGTGACCCGCACCGCCATCTGGTACGCCTGCTTCGGGTCTGAGGGCGGAACGCCAAGTTGTCCGGCGGGCACCTCGACGTTCTGATCCTGCAACGCGCTGGTCACGTCCAGAGGCGTTAGCCCGCGCGCGGCCAACTTAGCCGGATCCAGCCAGATGCGCATGGCATAGTTAGCTCCGCCAAAGCTGATAACGTTGCCCACACCGGGTACCCGCTTCAAAGCGTCCGCGACGTATACGTCCAGATAGTTCTGGATAAAGTCCGGCGACAGGGAGTGGTCAGGCGAGATAAACCCTGCAAATAACACAAAGTTTGAGTTGGCCTTGGTAATCGATATACCAGTGCTGTTGACGGAGGCCGGTAGGCGTCCCTGTGCTGTAGCCACGCGATTCTGCACATCCACCGCGGCAATGTCGAGGTTGTAACCGGTCTGGAATGTGATGGTAATCGACGAACTGCCGTCGTTCGACGAGGAAGACGACATATAGCGCATCCCCTCGACTCCGTTGATGGCCTGCTCCAGGATGATGGTCACGGCCGACTCAACATCCTGTGAGTTCGCGCCAATGTAGTTGCAACTGACCATCACCTGGGGCGGTGCGAGCTGAGGGTACAGCGAGATCGGGATGCCGGGCAACGCAACTGCCCCGGCCAGTACGATCAGAAGCGCGCATACCGTGGCGAAGACAGGCCTGCGAATAAAAAACTCAACCAAGGATCTCACCCTTTCTTATCGTGCTTGCGAGCAACTTCATCCCATCAATGAGCCGCGTGCGCCGCTGGGCCAGGGGCCTGCATGGGAAGTACCGGCATGCCCTCCTGAAGAAACTGAAGACCGGAAAGGATCACACGGTCGCCTACAGTCAGGCCTCCCAGCACGGGATATACATTTCCCACCGGCTCGCCTAATTTCACCGAGACTTGATGGGCCGCGAATCCTGGGCCCTGAGCTGCCGCCAAATAAAGGAAGCTCTGAGCTCCAATGCGGCTGACCGCGAGTACCGGTACCGTAGGCGTCTGCGACGAGCTCCAGGTAATGCGCGCGTTCAACATCTGGCCATTGCGCAGTTGCTGGGAGGACTTCGGTATTGGCGCCTTGACCAGAATCCCTTGAAGGTTGTTGTCCACCTCAGGAGAGACGAAGTCGAGGCTGGTATGGGCCATCGCCGCTCCATTCGCGTCCAGCAGGTCCACCGCCAGCCCATTTCGCGCCTCGGCCTCACGCTCGGTGGGTATATAAATGTAGGCTTCGAGGTCCTTATCCTCATCTACTGTGGTCAGTATTGTACTGGACGAGACGTAGTCGCCAAGGTGTACTGGGATGTCGCCCACAATGCCGTCAAACGGAGCATGAATCTGGTAGTACGCAAGCTGTTCGCGCTGCGTTTTGGTCTGGGCCGCCGCTGAATCCAGAGCAGCTTTGGAGTTTGCAAACGCCTGCATTGCCTGGTCGTACGCCTGCTTGGAGATGATGCCATCCTTGTACAACTGTGATTGGCGAACCAGGTCAGTCTCGTTGTACTGGTATACGGCCCTTTGTTGCTGCTCGGTTGCCAACTGTGCCTCCACAGTCGCCTGCTGCTTCAGAGGGTCAATCTGCATCAGCAACGCTCCTGCCTTCACTGAGTCGCCTGACTTCACTAGAATCTTCGTCAGGTTGCCATCCACCAACGGCTGGATAGTGGCCGAACGGCGGCTCTTGATAGTCGCTACATAACTGTCCGTACTGGGTACGCTGGTCAATGTCACAGGCTGCACCATCACTGGCATTGCCTGCATAGCAGGAGCGGCAACCGGAGCTGCTTTCTTGCTACACCCTGTCAGCAACGCAAAAAGCGCTATGGCAAGCACTGCGACAAGAGTCTTCCCCGGTCCCTGTCGAATTTCACAACTTTCTTCAAACAAACGCAAAACTTATCTCCTTCGGAACATGCAGCGCATACATTACACAGATTAAATTTCAGATCGACGCTCACTGCGCGTGATCTGGATTGAAGCCCTCAACTGACCGGAATACTGTTCGTAAGACTACCGGTTACACCTTTGATGATAAGGGTTTTCCTGCCGATGCGCATTGGATGTAAAAATTGCGCGCTGTTTGAACTGGCGCTTGCATGCGCAAATTGGAGCTAAGCGTTGTTTTTCGGGACAGGCGTCGCAAGTCCTAGCTCTGCCATCACCATCTGCAGGTCCTTCCACGCATCCGGCTTCTGGCGCGGATCGCGAAGCAGAAATGCAGGGTGATAGGTAACAGCGAGCTTTGCTCCGCGACAGCGATGCCACCTTCCACGCAGTGAGCTGAGCGACTGCTTTACTCCAAGCAGATAGGTCGAAGCTGTCGAACCCAGCGCGACAATCACCTCCGGCTGCACGACATCAATCTGGCGGAGCAGAAACGGCGAGCACGTATTCGCCTCCAACGGCTCCGGAACGCGGTTGCCCGGCGGTCTGCATTTGACAATATTCGCGATGTAGACCTCCGTCCGCGCCAGTCCCATGGCCGCAATCATGTTGTTGAGCAACTGACCTGCCTTGCCGACGAATGGAAGTCCTTGCGCGTCTTCGTCCGCGCCAGGCCCTTCGCCCACAAACATCAACCTCGCAGTGGGCGTCCCATCCGCAAAGACAATCTTCCGTCGTCCCGCATATGCCAGTGGGCAGCGAGTACAGTCGCCAATCTCTTCGCGAATCGCATGTAGCGCAGTATCTCGATCCGCGGGAGAAATTGCCGCAGAGGGCAACGGCGCAAGGTCATTGAACGAGATCAGGTTGACTGAGGGCAAAGGGATCGTCTCGGATATCGGCGATACATTGGGTAGTTCATTCTGCAACTGCATGCCATTGCCCGGCGCGACAAAGCCGGTTGCGGAAGAGGCCTGCATTTGGTCCGGCGCTACAGCCGCTGGTTCGCCCCGGCGATAAAAATCATGGACGCCTAGATCGCGGAAATACTCGACCCACGCGCGCACTTGCGTTTCGGCTTCGGCTTGCATCGAAGTTACTGGTCCTGCTCTGCCGGTTCTGGCGCTACAGGCTCTGCTTTATGGGTTACCACGAAGGTCACGCGTCCCTGGTTGATCTCGTCCTGCGCTACGCGACAGGCCTTCATGCTCTTGGTCGCCATCAATGGCACCGCACCCGACTGCAACTGCCGTGCCCTGCGCGCTGCGCCCTTCACTAGGCTGTATTTGTTGTGCAGTGGATCTTCAATCGACATCGTTGGCACCTCGGAGGAATGCTTTCAATCTACCGCAATCGCGCCCATTTGTCCTGTACGGCCATCCGTGGATAAGCCCTGCTGGGACCATTATGAAAGAAACGGCCAGCGCAAGCATGTGGAAAAGTTGCGATAAATCAAGGAAGCAAGTTCCTGTTTGCCTCACATGCAGATACAACGCACGTTCCAATCACGCCACATGGAAGCTCTGAAGCGAGGCCACCAGTCGTGGCGAATTAGCATCCGTCCTGCAACTTGTAGCCATCGACACCACGCCGTCGCGCACTCCGCGCTCATAAAGCATGATGGCCCGCATCTCTGCCGTTGCCTGGTCCAGCACGTCGTTCACCAGCGCGTACTTGTACCCCCATACCCGTTCCACTTCGCTGCTCGCCTGCTGTAATCTCCGCTCAATCACGTATTCGGATGTCATGTGTTCGGCCTCGCTGCGGTGGCGAAGTCTCATCTCCAGAACCTCGGGGCTGGGCGGAAGTATAAAGATCGATACCGCCTCCGGTATTCGACACATCACCTGTATCGCCCCCTGCACATCAATATCCAGCAGAAGGTCTTTGCCTGCCGCCTGCGCGTGCTGCAGCGCCGTCCGAGCCGTTCCATAGTAGTTGCCGAACACTTCGGCCCACTCCAGGAACTCCCCAGCCGCAATCATCCTCTCAAAATTCTCGCGGGTGGTGAAGTAATACTCGCGGCCATCGGTCTCTGAACCGCGAGGAGCTCGCGTCGTATATGAGATGGAAAACTCCAACCCCTCCACCAGAGTGCGCACCTGCGCCACCAGCGTCGATTTGCCCGAACCCGAAGGTGCCGAAATGATAAACAGTATCCCCGCCATGCTTACCAAGCAGTGTAAACCGCTGGAGAGAAAGGCGTACTCTCCATTCTTTCTAATATTAAGTGCAACCTAAAGGAAGGCAGATCATAGACCGCAGTTGAAAAATCCCTATTTGAAAATATTTTTGAGTTTTAACTGGAATGCACTGACCAGGATGCCGTTAAGGAGGGATGACTGATTGGTATCAGGAATCGATTCGGCGTAGCTATGCCTGTATTACGATTACCAGGAGCACCACCATGCGATCGAGGGCTCTCTTCAATGCATTAATCCTTTCGTTTGTCTGTCTCGCCCATCACATAGCCTTTGCAGATACACTCACCATTACCGGAGTGGGCGGTCAAAATGCGGACGGTGTATACGTCTACCCTTACTACTTCACGGAATCAGGCCCGTCCGGCACACAGACGCTGGTCAGCATGTCCTGCCTCAACTTTAATCGCGATGTCACTATTGGCGAGAGCTGGAATGTAAACGTGATTGGGATCTCCAGCATCACGCCCGGCGACACCATCGATGGGGAGTCTGGCCTCGACATACTTGCCGACGCCTATCTCTTTAACCAGTACGCTGCCGCAACTGGCAACGCTCAACTGACTGCGGATATCCAGTTCGCCATCTGGAGCATCATGGATCCCGCCGACGCGCTGCATGAGAGCGCCTACAATGCCAACGCACAAGCCCTGGCCGCAACGGCTCTAAGTCTGGCCGGGACCTTGCCCTCCAGCACCTTCGCATATGACAGTTTGCTCGTACCCAGCGGCAGCTACCCCAATGGCGGAGAGCCTCAGGAGTTCATTGCAGACCCACATCCTTCTGTAGTTACTGTCACCCCTGAGCCAGCCAGCTTGTTCCTTCTGGGAACCGGTTTGTTTAGTGCAGCTATCCTCGTCTACCGTAAGCGGGAGAAGACCAGTATCTCCATCTGAAGGAAACGACGGTTCCTGTGATCCCGATATTTATGTGGGTTGGGTTGACTCGAGTACTCACTCCAAGTTCTGCACCTGCTCGCGCGCACGTTCAATCTCTGACTTCATCTCCAAGCCAAGCGTGGTGAGTCGAAGTCCGATCGCCGGATCACCGCCTGTCGTCTTCGACAGCATTGTGTTGGCCTCGCGATTCAGTTCCTGTAATAGAAAATCCAACCGCTTACCCAACTCTCCGCCGGCGTTCAGCATCTCCAAAAAGCTCTCGATGTGAGTACGCAGCCGCACCAATTCCTCCTCGATGTCCGACCGCTCCACCAGTAATGCAGCCTCTGCCAGCAGGCGCGAGTCCAGAATCTCGCCGCCCGACGCGTCAGTCTTCAATAGCTCGGCAAGGCGCGTCCGCAGCCGCTCGTAGTGTGCCTCGCGCGCGCCCTCACGCAGCTCCGTGGCCTCCTCGGCCAGCTCTCGCAGGCGCAGCATCTCCGCGCGCAACTCCACAGCCAGTGCCGCTCCCTCAGCCGCGCGTACCTGGTTCAACTGATCGATCAGCGTCGGTGCCATCGCTATCACTGCAGCCTCCAGAACAGCACCGCGCGCCGCATCCGGCACAGCCGCTACCTCCGGAGATAGCACGCCCGGCATGCGTAGTATCTCGTGCAGGTTCGGCTCCACGTTGAAGTGGTGCAGCTTGGCTGCTTCATGAAATAGCTGCATGTGCGAGGCCAGCAGCTCCCGGTTCAACTGCACCGACTGTTCCGCCTCGCGTACGCGCCGATCCAGATGCACCGTCACATCCATATGCCCGCGCTTCACACGTTCCTTGATCAACCGCCGCAGAGCTGTCTCCAGTGCGTCACAGTCGCCTGGCAGGCGCAGCCCTAGATCGAGAAAGCGATGGTTGACGCTCTTCAGCGTCAGGGTAAACGCCAATCCATCCTCGGTTGCCGACTGTGAGCTAGCAAAGCCAGTCATCGAATATATGGGAAGTGCCCGCTTATTCATATCTTGATGTTTGCTCACGGTATCCTTATAAAGCCTCTGATTCGGCAAACTCTACCTCGGTCATTTTGTGCTGTTCCGATGTATCGAATTGAAGATCGTAGAGCCGCCGGTAGGTCCCTGACTGATGCATAAGGTCCTCGTGCGTACCAAACTCGGTGATGCGTCCATCTTCAATGACTATGATGCGAGTTGCACGGCGCACGGTCGACATGCGATGCGCAATCACAAAGACGGTGCGATCCTGCATCAAATTGGCCAGCGCCGTCTGCACAAACGCTTCGCTCTCAGTATCCAGCGCAGAGGTCGCCTCATCCAGAATCAGGATCGGCGCGTTCTTCAAAATAGCTCGAGCAATCGCCAGCCTTTGCCGCTCACCACCTGATAGCCTCACCCCCTTCTCGCCGATCATGGTGTCGTAACCATCCGGCATACGCAGAATAAATTCATGCGCCAATGCCATACGCGCCACCTCCTCCACCCGGCTTAGCGGCACATCGGGCTGGCCGTATGCAATGTTGTTGCGCACCGTATCGTTGAACAGGATCGTCTCCTGCGTCACTTTGCCGATCTGTTTGCGCAGGCTGGCAATGGTCACGTCACGCAGGTCGTGCCCGTCTATCATGATGCGCCCACCCGTCACATCGAAAAAGCGGGGAATTAGGTTCACCAGGGACGACTTCCCTGCCCCGCTCGGTCCCACAATCGCAATCACCTCTCCACGTTTCACATCAAGGTCGATCCCGTGCAGCACCTCGGTCACCTCGCCACCGCTGGCGTACGCAAAATCAACCTGCTCGAAACGCACAGAATCCTTGAATCCTCTAAGCACAGTCGCGCGCTTCTTCTCCACCACGTCGTCCTGTGCATCCATGAAACGGAAGATTTCAACGCTTGCGCCCGTCGCCTGCTGGAAGCTGTTGTAGTAGAGTGCGAATTTGCGCACTGGATCGTACAGGCTGAAGACCGCTATGATAAAAACGCTGAAATCGCCCAGCGTCATCGTCCCGTACATGATCTTGTCGCGTCCCAGCAGCAGGAGTAGCGCGATACCCACTGCGCCCAGCGCGTCCATCAGTGGCGAGCTGATCGCCTGAACGCTCACCGACTTCAGGTTCGCGCGAAGCAGTCGCCGGGCCGCATGTCGAAAGCGGTCCATCTCCCACAGCTCCATCCCAAACGCCTTCACAATCCCGTTGCCGGTGATCGTCTCATGCAGGATGTTTTGGATCTCCGCCAGCTTGTCCTGCCCCGTGCGAGTCGTTGTCCGCACACTGCGTCCGATGCGGCGTGCCGACGAAATCACTACAGGCACAAACAGCAGCAACACCCATGACAGCTTCCCGCCAAAGCTGATCGCAACACACGTCATGGCCAGCAAGGTAAAGAATTGCTGAAGAAAGTCTGCCATGATCGTCGACATGGCGAACTGTACCCGCTCGATGTCGTTGATGATTGTCGATAACAGCATACCGGTCGAATGCTTTTGAAAGAACGCAACCGAACGGCGTAGAACCGCGTCGTACAGGTCGTTACGCAGGTCGGTAATCATGCCGAAACCGGCGTAATTCACCAGGTACGTCCCGCAATAATCGCAGACAGACTTTAGCAGAGCAGAGGCAATCAATGCGTAGGCAACCACCGCCCATGCATTGTGAAAGTGACTGGGGACAAGAAAGTGCAGGTCGATGGAACGGTGCATCCAGCGAACCGGGAACTGCAGAAAATTGGGGCTCTGATCGTCCGGCCGCAGCACCTTGTCGAAGATGGGCTTGATCAAATAAAGACGCAATCCCGCCATCGCGCCCACAATCGCCATCAGTATTACTGACACAAGCGAATACAGTGCGTATGGACGCGCATAGCGCAGTAGCCGCCAAACACGCCTCATGCGGTCAACCTCTTGTTGGTTTTGCCCTTCAAACGCATTCAGCCATTCTATTGTTTTTTAAGATAGATGGAGTTGCGCGGCTCCCAGTTGGCTTACCGCGCCATGTCGCGGTGTGACGTCTTTACCCGGTAACCCGAGGCACCCAGCCGTTTCGTCATCTCTTCTGCGATAAACACCGAGCGGTGCTGACCGCCAGTGCACCCAAAGGACACCGTCAGGTAACTCTTCCCCTCCTTGAGGTAGTGGGGCAGTAGGAACTTAAGCATATCTTCCGCCTTGTCCATAAATTCAAGCGTCTGGGGAAATTTTCGAATGTACTTTGCCACCTTTGCCTGACGTCCAGTGAGCTTGCGTAACTCCGGCACAAAGTGCGGATTAGGCAGGAAGCGCACATCGAAAACCAGGTCTGCCTCACCAGGCACACCGTTCTTGAAGCCGAAGCTGGTCACAGAGATGGTGAGTTCGCAGTTGCCTGTTGCTTGCTCAAACTGCTCGTTGATATGGGAGCGCAGTTCATGCACGTTGAACTTGGTAGTATCCAGCACAATGTCGGAGACGTTGCGTATAGGGTCCAACCGCTTGCGTTCCGCGCGAATGCTGTGCATCACGGTCTCGTCACGGCCCATGGGATGCGGCCGCCGAGTCTCGGAAAACCGCCGGACCAGGGCGTCTTCGCTTGCCTCCAGAAAGACCACGCGCGTGGGCAATACCTTGCGTACCTGCTTAAGAATCGCGGGAAATCGTTCCAACCGCATCCCCTCGCGGACATCCACCACCAAGGCCGCGCGCTCGATCTCGGCAGACTGACGCACAAGATCTGCAAACCGGGGAATCAACTCTAACGGAAGATTGTCGACCGAGTAGTATCCAAGGTCCTCAAACGCCTTCAGTGCCGAGAGCTTGCCAGACCCTGACATGCCGGTCAGAATCACAAGTTCGCCGCTTTTTGTGTGGCCGACCGGCTCACACGGAGGCTTTGCTGTCTTCGTGGCGCGTTTCGCGGTCATGCTTAAATCCTAGCACTCCTCGTCATTAAACTGGAATAAAGCCTGATTCACGCCACTTCGGACATAAAACGCGGCGCGGAGGAACTGACCGTAAGTGTATCTGCCCGCACCTCCTCCGCATAGAATTCGTGACAGCCTCGTCCCTTGTCCTTGGCGCGGTACATGGCTGCATCGGCATCGCGCAAAATGTCTTCTACCTCGATGTAAACTGTTGAGCCAAGTACTACTCCCATGCTCGCTGAGATGCAGACTTTGCCACCGCCAATGTCCACCGGCCGCAGCAGGTCGTTCTGGATGCGTCGTAATAGGTAATGTATCTCTTCCGTGCTGCCGGTCTCGTCGAGCACCAGCGCAAATTCGTCCCCGCCAAAGCGGGCCACCGTGTCTTGCGGTCGCAAGCAGGATCGCAGCCGCTCCGCCACTGTCAGCAAGAGTCTGTCACCTGCCGCATGCCCCCATGTATCGTTTACTTGCTTGAATCGGTCGAGATCAAGAAATACCACGGCAAAGTTGCGGTCTGGCCTACGCCGTAGACGCGCCATCGTCTGGTTCAGACGATCCAGAAACAGCACCCTGTTCGCAAGCCCCGTCAACGGATCGTGCAGCGCAGTATGCTGTAAACGGGCCTGTGCCTGCTTTTCGCGTCGTATATCGCGATAGGTCGCCAAGTGACCACTCCTGCCCGCCCCCAGCCGCACCTGTGTGACTGCGAGGGATACATCCAGTGTTTCTCCCGAACTGGTGTGCCTTACTGTCTCCATCGTGGCACGTCCTTCACTCTCCACCGTATGCATCAACATCTCGGTCTCATGCATCCGGCCCTCGGGAACAATCAAATCCTGCAGCGTTCTCCCAAGGCATGCCTCGATAGGATATTCAAAGATACGCAAAAACTCTCGATTAGCTCGCAGAATGTGGCCATCCTGAACAAGCACCATGGCCTCGCACGAGGTGTCGAATATTTCCTGCAAAAAGGTGCACCTCTGCTGGATGCAATCCCCGACAACTCGTTCCGCGCTCTCGTCAATCGGATCCATGAGTATTACCAGGCACTCTCCTTCGCCAGCGGGCGCAAGGGCCTGTACTACACCGGAAACCATAGTCGGAGCGCCCGTGCGGGGAGAGAATAGGCACTCGAAGCGCTGGCGGCGTTCCTTGCTCGCTGAAGGATAGGTGCCCAGAAATACCTCGTTTGTCTTCACGCTCTCGCTGCCGATTGCCTGCCGCGCAAGTTCGTTGGTCGCTACAATCTCATCGCCATGCTCCAGAAATGTCATCAGCGGTAGCGCTTCCAGAAACTCACGCAAGCGACTGCCATAGTCCGAATCCTTAGGCAACTTCGCAGGAGTGGAGAACGACAGATGTGGGCATGTCTCGCATCCAGTTTCGATGGTCCCTCTCGATTTGCTGGCGGCACTCATACACGATCTCCTGTATGGCCTATCGGCAACACAGAGAAACCGTTTAGATAGAGTTCGGGAAATAGGGATTTTTAGCTGTTCGTGCGAAAGTATGGATACCGAACCACGAATAATTAAAGCAGATCCGTAAAAGCTAGCATCGGATAATTCTCATGGTTGAAGCCAATCAAGTTATTCAGTGGCGACAACCCCCGGAATCTCACCGTCCGGAACCGCCAACTCTCCCGTTCGCGGGTGTCGCTTAATGGTAGATATTTTCTGCTTTTGCCGTATCGCCGTTTGCTCCAGTTTTGCCAGCGCATCACGCAGCGCGGTCGTCATCTCCGCCGATTCGCAGTTGGATACCATGCTCTGACTGCCCACGCTGACAGATACATCAGCGATCTTGCGATGCTTATCAACGGTCAGGATGACCTTAGCGCTGGCCCCATCACCAACTATCTTTTTCACCCGCTTCAAGCCTACTTCGACAAGGTCCTTGTACTTTTGCGTAACCACCGTCTGTCTTCCCGTGTACTCGATTACCATCCGCTCACCTCGTCCGTTTCCATGCAACATGGTTGGATGCATTTCACGGTGCACTGGTCTCATGCACAATCTAACTGCGTCTGGCTGGCTGCTAACGTCTCGCTTCCTTTCGCCTGGCCGAATGCTCCTCCCCCCACTCAGCGTACGCGCCTCTGATGCGTACTGGGTATCTGCATGTCTTCGCGGTATTTCGCAACCGTCCGGCGTGTCACCCGGATACCCTGTCGCTGCAACTCTGCCGCAATCTGGTCATCGGTCAGGGGTTTGCGCGGGTCTTCGTCTTCAATCAGCTTCTTCACCCTGCGTTTCAGCAATACCAGGGGAACGTCTCCCCCCTCGGGCCCATTGACTCCTTCGGTGAAGAAGTATCGCAGTTCGTAAACGCCCTGTGTTGTATGCACATATTTGCTGGCCACGGCCCGGCTCACGGTCGAGGGGTGTACGCCGATCTCTTCAGCCACCTCCTTGATCATCATCGGCTTCAGGCCCTGCTCACCGCGTTCCAGGAACTCCGCCTGTCGGCGTACAATCACCTCGCAAGTTCGCAGAATGGTGTTTTTCCGTTGCTCGATGTTACGCAGTAACTGAATGGCGGACCGATAACGCTCCTTAACGTATTCGCGCACATCTTTCTCTGTCGTCTTCTCGCGCAGCATCCTTCGATAAGCGCGGCTCAGGCGAAGCGTCGGCATGTCTTCCTCGTTCATCACCACCACATATTCGCCATCACGTTTGACAAACGCAACATCCGGTTCGATTAGTCGAGTCTCGCTTACGTTGTAGCGCTGTCCAGGGCGGGGATCGAGGGTACGAATAAAATCCACCGCCGCCTGCACCTCTTCCGCGCTCTTGCCGCAACTGTGCGTCAGCTCACGCATGTCCTTCTTCTGTAGCAGCGCCAGATGGTTGGCAACGATGTGCGCTGCAAGCTCGAAGGCATCGCCTCCACTACCGTTGTGCGGCAGGCCCTCGCGATTTTGTTCCTTCTGCTGTGACTCCTCGCGCGTCATTTCCTTGCGAGAAGCTGCTCCGTTCGCAACATCCTGTCCCCGCCAAGGAGGAGCCTGTGCACCCTCCCTTTTCCACGGATATGTCTCCATAGCATCGCCTGCTGACTGGTTCCCCGGTTCCTGGCGTCGATCAGCAAGATTTGTGTGAGCGCGTCCCAGCACTAACTCGGCCTCGCGAAGTTGTGCAGCGATCTGGATCAGAAGACATTCCCGCAGATCGCGCGCGCCCACTCCCAGCGGGTCAAGATTATTGACAATCGTGCGCGCTTCCAAGACCGTCGCCAGAGCAGCCTCGTGCATTCGATCTAGTCCAATCTGATTGGCCCTGGAAGCTGCAATTTCCAACCCCGTTTCCGTGGCCGCAGCGTTCGCCTCCCAGTGTGGACGCGTTCTTACTCCGCGCTCAAACGGGATCGGCTCTGACCGTGGTGGCATGTGGGCCTCGAGTAGCGCCTGCGCCAGTTCTTCGTCGCTCGATGTCAGGTATCCATCTTCGTTCAGATTGCCCACCACCAGGTCCGCTGCCATCCGG
>Ga0118677_10008705_pt1 | contig 16169 bp, 15 predicted proteins | sample AliMusrvi5mmetaG_FD_86154 | JGI IMG/M metagenome (GOLD analysis project Ga0118677, IMG submission 86154) | reverse complement strand
GATCAACACCCGCAAGACCATGAGCGGCCAGGCCGCGCGGCTCGGTGCCGCCGAGGTCGTGGTCGGGGAACTCGACTTCAGCCGGACCTACTTTGAGCGCCTGCGCGCCATCACGCCGGCGGAACTGCGCCGGGTGCTGCCGATCTTTTCGGATTTCATGAACGGACAATAGGATCGAAGAGGCAAACAAAATGAATAACATTCCGTTTTTGACACTGGGCGATCCTGCCAAAACCGCATCCCGGGACCCCGGTGGCGTCTATGGGCGCTACACTCCCGATGGGCGTGTGCTGTTTGACAAGCGCCCCACGCGCGAGTGGGAGTTTATGGCGACGGGGACCGGGGTAACCGGGTTGACGGTTTCCGCGCCGGACGGGTTGTTGCTTCAGGTGAACCACTCGGCGGCCATCGACGAGGCCATCCACCTCCACCAACTGCTGCGCTTCGATCCGGCACCTCCCCCCGCGCCCGCCAGCGCCCGCCTCCGCGACCTGACCCAACAACTCGAAGCCGCGCTCAAGACGCGACGTTTATAGCGGCCGGCGATCTCCCAGCGCCATCTCCCCCGTAGGCGCATTGGTCCCAACGCGTTGGGGAGCGCCGGCGTCCCGCCGGCAGGATTCGGCATCCTGCCGAATCCTCTTCCATCGAAGCGACGTGCAAGCAAAGCCCGCTTGCGAGCGTGCAGGATGCGGGCGTGGCGGCCTCCGAGTTGCACACTCTCCGTAGGCGCATTGGTCCCAACGCGTTGGAGCGACGGCTCAGGTGCAGCGGGACGCTTCCGCCCGCATTCCGACGAATCCACCCACGGGAGGTAGCGGCGCCCGCTGCAGAAACGCGCATGCTAACAAACTATCCCAATCCCCGCACCGCCGCGACGACATGCTCCGGAGTCATGCCCAACTCTTGCATCACGAGATTGGCCGGGGCGCTCATGCCGAAGCGGTCGATCCCTAACACCTTTCCCGCGCTGCCGACATATTTCCACCACAGGCCGCTCACGCCGGCCTCGATGGCGACGCGCTTGGCGCAGGCCTGCGGCAACACGCTCTCGCGATACTCCGGGCTCTGGCGATCAAAGCGGGAAAAGCAGGGCATGGACACCACGCGCACTCCCTCGCCGAGTTCGGCGGCGGCGGCCATCGCATGCTGCAACTCGGACCCGCAGCTCAACAGGATGGTTGTTAGCGCCCCGGTTTCCTTGCGGGCGACGTAGCCGCCGCGCAGCACGCCGTCGCGGCGCGCTGTGACCGACAGTTCATTCATCAGGGGCACCGTCTGGCGTGTTAGAACCAGGGCCGTCGGTCCGTCGGAGCGGTGCATGGCAACGACCCACGCGCCGGCGGTTTCCTCGGCATCGGCCGGGCGAATGACATCGAGGTTGGGGATGACGCGTAGGCCGCTGACGGTTTCCACCGGCTGATGGGTGGGGCCGTCTTCGCCCACGCCCACCGAGTCGTGGGTGAAGATATAGGTCATCGGCAACCCGGCCAGCGCGGCGAGGCGGATCGAGCCGCGCATGTAGTCGGCAAACACCAGGAACGTCGCGCCACTGGGGCGGAACAAGCCGTCGTAGGCAATGCCATTGCAGATGGTGCCCATCGCATGCTCGCGGATGCCAAACCAGATGTTGCGTCCCTCGGGATGGTGCCGCGAGAAATCACCGCCGCCGTTGATATAGTTCTTGGTGGAACCATACAGGTCCGCACTGCCTGTTAGAAGATGCGGCATGGCCTTGGCCACCGCGTTGATCACCACGCCGCCGGCCGCGCGCGTGGCATCCTTGAAGTCGGCCGCAAACGCCGGGATGCGCTCGCTCAGATCGACCGGCACGACTTGCGCCACGCCGTCGGTTAGTTCCGCGGCCAGCTCCGGATTGGCCTCGGCCCAGGCATCGTAGGTCGTCTGCCAGCCGTCGAACTGTTGTTGGAGCGCCACCTTGTGTTCGGCGAAATACGCCTGCACCTCCGGCGAGACATAAAACAATTCATCGGCCGGCAGACCGAGGCCGGCGCGCGCCGCGGCGCTGAATTTGGCACCGCCCTCGCCATGACCTTTGGCCGTGCCCGCCACCTCGGGAATGCCCTTGGCGATGAGGGTTCTGGCAATGATCACCTTGGGGCGGCCGTTGTCATCGGCCTTGGCCTTTTCCAGCGCCACCGCCAGCACCGCCAGATCGTGGCCGTCCACGGTCACCGCATCCCAGCCCTGCGACATGAAATATTGCTCGCTGTCGCCGCTCTGCGTCATGCACGCCATCGCGTCGAGCGTCACGTCGTTGGAATCATAAATCACGATCAAATTGTCCAAGCCATTGTGGCCGGCGAAGGCAATCGCCTCCCTTGCCACGCCTTCCTGCATGCAGCCATCGCCGATCAACGAGATCACATGATGGTCGAAGAGCGTGTGCGCCGCGGTGTTGAAGCGCGCCGCCGCGCGTTTGCCCGACACGGCATAACCCACCGCATTGCCGATGCCCTGGCCGAGCGGACCGGTGGTGGCTTCCACCCCCGGCGTCTCGCCAAACTCCGGATGGCCCGGCGTGATCGAATGCAACTGGCGGAACTGCCTGAGGTCCTCACGCGACACCGCGTAACCCGCCAGATGCAGCCACCCATATAAAAACATCGAGCCGTGGCCCGCCGACAGGATGAACCGGTCGCGATTGAGCCACTTCGGCGCATCCGGATTGAAGCGCAACGCTTGGCCAAACAACACCGCCCCGATCTCAGCGCAGCCCAGAGGCAGACCGAGGTGGCCGGAGGAACAGGCATGGACGGCATCAATGGCAAGGCCACGGGCCTCGTTGGCGGCTTGGGCTAACAGGGGGGTATTCATAAGTTGGGAAAATTCACGGCACCGCGCAGGCACCTCCGCTTGGCGGCAGCACCCAGCGTAAAAATCCCCGCCCGCCTTGACAAGACGGGATTTTGGAAACTTCGTAGGCGCGTTGGTCACAGCGCGTTGGATCGTGCAAGCGGAGTCGCTTGCGCAGTGCCCTCGCGCATTTCATGGACTGGGGGACCAGTGTCCCCGCTCCTACCCTGCGAGCCAATACGCGTCTGCCGCGGGCGACGCGCCCCGGCGTGTTAGGGCGATCCCGTTGGCGGCGAGGTGGTTGAGGCAATGATAGACGTCCTCGGCATCGGCGCCGAGCGTGGCGGCGACGGGCTCGGCTGCTTGAGGCGTTGCGGTGAGTTGGCCGCGAACGGCGGCCAGCAGTTTGAGGAAGATGCCCGCGGCCTTTTTGCCGGCTTCCACGCCGGGTTGGTGATAGGCGTTGATGTTGACCAGCGAGGCATAGAACGACACCGCGCGCTCGAACAAGGCAATGAGCAGGCCCAACTGGAATGGGCCGACCTCCGGGATCGACAGGGTGATGGATTGGCGGCCGGATTCGTGCAACGCCTTGCGGGTGCCCCGCAAGAACCCCTGCAGGTAATCGCCGCTGGTGAAGCCGGGCTCCACCTCGATGCTGGCACCGTCACGCCCCTTGCCGATCTCGATGAAAGTGACAAAGAAATTGTTCACGCCATCGCGGAGTTGTTGGACGTAGGCATGTTGGTCGGTGGAACCCTTGTTGCCATAGACGGCGATGCCCTGGTGGACCACGTTGCCATCAAGATCGAGAGCCTTGCCGAGCGACTCCATGACGAGTTGTTGGAGGTATTTTGAAAACAGCCCGAGCGAATCCTTGTAGGGCAGTACCACCATGTCTTTGTCCCCTCGCCCGTTGCCCGCAAAGTGCCAGGCCAGGGCAAGCCGCATGGCAGCGTTGTTAGAAACCTCCGCCCTGCGGGTTTCCGCATCCATCGCCGCGGCACCGGCGAGCAATTCCTCGATATCAATCCCTAGCAGCGCGGCCGGCACCAGGCCCACGGTGGAGAGCACCGAGGTGCGTCCGCCGACCCAGTCTTCCATCGGGAAGCGGTTGATGAAGCCGTGCTCGGTGGCGAAGCGATCCAACTGCGAGCCCGTACCGGTGACGGCCACGGCGTGTTTTCCGAAATCCAGGCCGGCCGCGGTGTACGCCGCCTGTGCTTCGAGCATGCCATTGCGGGTTTCCGGGGTGCCGCCGGATTTGGAAATGACCAGCACCAGGGTCTTGTCGAGTCCGGTTTTGGCAAGGGTGGCGAGCACGCTGTCGATGCCGGCAGGATCGGTGTTGTCGAAGAAATGCAGGGGCAGCTTCGAGTGCTGGCCCAGCGCGGCGGCAAGCAGTTGCGGCCCCAGCGCGGAACCGCCGATGCCGATGAGCAGCACCTGCGCGAAGGGGGTGCCCGAGGGCGCGCCGACCACACCTGTTAGAACAGCCGTGGCGAATTCCCGGAGTGCCGCCAGCGGTTGGGTAATGGCATTCCTGAGTTCGGGGGTGGGCGCGAGCGCGGGATTGCGCAGCCAATAATGGCCGACCATGCGTTTTTCATCCGGATTGGCGATGGCCCCGGCTTCAAGTGCCGCCATGTCGGCAAAGGCTTTGGCGATGCGCGGCTCAAGGTCGGACGGCGGGCTGCCATCCATTCCCATGAGTGATAGATCGAGCGAAAAACCCAGTTGCGGGTATCGGAGGAGTTGTTGGTTGTAGGATTGCCAGGACATTTTCTATTAGAATGTTAGAATCGAGTGGACCGGATGGGGGCTGAGCTTGGCGCGGCCCTTCAGGAAGGAAAGTTCAATGAGAAAAGACACGCCTATCAGATTGGCGTCGAGTTCATCCAGCAGCTTCACGGCGGCGGCTGCGGTCCCGCCGGTGGCGAGCAGGTCATCCACCAGCAGAATTGCTTCGCCGGGTTGCACCGCGTCCTCATGGATTTCAACAATCGCCTCGCCGTACTCGAGGGCGTAGGCGGTTTGGCGGGTTTTCCACGGCAGCTTGCCCTTCTTGCGCACCGGGACAAACCCGACTCCGAGGCGGTCGGCCACGGCGCTGGCGAAGATGAAGCCGCGGGCGTCGATGCCGGCCACCTTGTCGATCCGGGTGCCGCCGGTCGTCGCACAGATCAGGTCGATGGACCTGCGAAACAACCTGCCATCGGCAAGGATCGGGGTGATGTCCTTGAACACAATCCCCGGTTTGGGGAAATCAACAACATCTCGAATGGCGGCGCGGAGCGAGTCGGGCATGGCAGTGGCGGTGAAAGCAACAAGCGGCCTGCGGCATGCAGGCGCGAGTTGCGGTTTAGCGCATCCGCCCGCGCCCGGCAAGTCATTCGCGCGGAAATCCGCAGGTCAGCCCTTGGCCTTGAAGAACTCGAGGGTGGCGGTCAGGCCGGCATCGAGGGAGTGTTGCGGCGCCCAACCGGCGGCGCGGAGTTTGGCGGCACTGGCGCGGGAGTGTTTGACGTCGCCCGCACGGGTGGGTGCGTGGCGGACTTGCGACGAGGACCCGGCGGCGGCGATGAGTTGGGTGGCGAGTTGATTAATGGTCAACTGGCCGCCGTAGCCTGCGTTGAAAACACCCGTGACACCCGGTGTCTGGGCGGCGAAGGTGAGGGCGCCGGCGATGTCCTTGACGTAGATGAAATCGCGGGTCTGCTCGCCATCGCCGAAGACCGTGATGTCCTCGTGGCGCAGGGCCTGTTCGATGAAGATGGGCACGGCGGCGGCATAGGCGCCCTTGGGATCCTGCCGTGGACCAAACACGTTGAAGAAGCGCAGTGCGGCGGTTTCCAGCCGGCCTTCGCGTTGATAGAGGTCGAGATAGTATTCGCCATCGAGTTTGGTGATGGCATACGGGCTGCGGGGCTCCGGCACCATGGACTCCACCTTGGGCACCGTCGGATTGTCGCCATAGACGGCGGCGGACGAGGCAAACACGAGTTTTTTCACGCCCGCGTTGGCCGCGGCCTCTAACACGGTGAGCAGGCCCTGCACGTTTATCTCGACGCACTCGGCGGGCTTGGCCATGGATTCCGGCACGCTGACCAGGGCGGCGAGGTGATAGACATAATCGACATCCCGCACGGCCTGTTCGACCAGCGCCCGATCATTGACAGAGCCTTCGATGAGGGTGCACTTGAGGCCGTCGAGGTTGTGTCGGTAGCCGCTGCGCAGATTGTCCAGCACGCGGATCTCGTCGGCGATGCCCTGATAGTGCTCGACCAGATGGGAGCCAATGAAGCCGCAGCCGCCGGTTATTAGAATAATCATGGGAGTCAGTTAATGGTTATTGGTTATCAAGGAAGAGACAGAAGACTCGGAGACAGAAGACAGAAGACAAGAGGAAGAAGTGCGACGCGCGGTCCAATGGCTCCTTATTATCTTGTCTGGCAGCGCAGCGGTCTTCTGTCTTAGAGCGCAGCGGTCTTCTGTCTATTCATGTCCTTTCTAACTTAATCGCTCGGGATATTCGCCGGCGGCGATGAGGTGTTGGATAGAGGCGACGACGTGGGGTTTGTCGTCGGGATAGGTGACGCCGAACCAGTGGCTGGTAGTCGGGATGACGCGGCAGTCGGCTTTGTCAGAGCGGATGAGGTCATCGACGATGGTCGGGATGTAGTACTCGGATTTCTCGGCCTGGCCGTGGGCTTCGAGGAAGCGGGTGAAGCCGTCCTCAAGTTGCGCGAAAAACCCGCGGGTGAAGGCCCAGCAATTCATCGAGACCGGTCCGCTTTCCGCGATGCCCTTGCGGCTGCCGTCCAGTGCGGTGCCGCGGACCACGCCATCGGCTTCGCGAAGGATGTTGACGTATTCCTCGACGCCTGTTAGGAGCCCCTCGGGATCGGTGGTGCAGATGCCGCGGTTGACGTCGCCGTGGTCGGAGAGGGTGTTGACCAGCGGGTAGCCGATCATCGCATAGTGGGCCTTGCCATTGGCGGCGCTCGGCTGGGCGAGGAAGGCGGCGGCGCGCTGATAGGCATCGCGGCCATAGAAGTCGTCGGCATTGATGACGGCGAAAGGCGCATCGACCAGCGCGCGGGCGGCGCGCACGGCATGGGTGGTGCCCCACGGCTTGGTGCGGCCGACTGGCACGGTGAACGGCGCGGGCAAGTCGTCGAGGCGCTGGAACGCGTAGGCCACCTCGATGCGTTGGGCAAAGCGCGAGCCGATGCCGTGTTGGAAAGCTTCGGCGAAATCCTCGCGGATGATGAAAATGACGCGCCCAAAGCCGGCGCGGATGGCGTCAAAGACCGAGTAGTCGAGGACGGTTTCGCCGTTGGGGCCCATCGGATCGATTTGTTTGAGCCCGCCGTAGCGGGAGCCCATGCCGGCGGCGAGGACAAGGAGGGTCGGTTTCATTGGTTGGTTGGGTGAGTGGCAGGGTGAATGTCCTTGCGTGAGAATTCGCTGGTGGCACTCAGATACCACAGCAGCCCGGCAGCGACGACGACGGTGAGGAACACAAGCAGGACGAAACCAAGGCTGAGGAAGGATTTCACGCGGGGGGATTAGGGCGGGTTGCGGGAGGAAATGCCAGCAGGAATCGTGAGAAAGCTGGCCCAATATGAAGTTCCACTCAAATTCCAGCGCACCGAAGTGTCCAAGCCAGGTTCGACAGAGCCCTCCGTGCCCTCTGCGTGCTCCTGTTCAAAAATATGAATGCCAAGAATTGAACAGGAGGAAGTAGCGAAAGCAGAGGCTTGAATCAACGGGTTGTCGTCCCGATCCAATTCCACTGTCGCGCGGACAAACTCTTGTCTTGGGGCTTGCGTCTTCAAGTCTTGTATCTATTCTGCGGCTTCACCCACACACCATGAAATCCACCCCCCTCGCCTGCCTCGCCCTGTTGGCGTTGCTCTCCGCCGGCCCGCTGCACGCGGATTGGAAATACTCTGTCAAGCCCAACGACCTGCGCACCGCGACCACCACTGCCACGGGAACCTCACCCGCCGGCCCGATCAAGGCCACGCTTAACGTGGAGTACAGCCCCGGCAAGAAAGGCGTGCTGACCCTCGATTTCATCGTCGCAGGCGCGGAAAAGATGAAAGGCTTCGGGTTCGATGACTTCGAGGGGCCGGACGCCGCGGCGGCCAAGCGCAAACTCACCACCATCAGCGTCGAGAAACCCGGCGGCAAACCGCTCACCGTGCAAGTCACGGTCGCCGGATGGTATCTCGACGACGCCTTTCATTTCGCTGCCAACGAGGCGAACAAAAATCCGGCGGACATCCTGAAACTGGTCCGCACCATGCAGGCCGGCGCCACCAAGGTGAGCGTCACGGTCCAGGACTTGAACGACGCCAAGAAAAACCTGCATGCCGACTTCACCATTGAAGATCCGGCGGCGGCACTGACGAAATTGTTGAAGGATAAATAGGGGGAAGCGAGGCCCGTCTGCCATCACAGCATGCCACGTAGGCATCCTGCCATGTGCAAATCCGCATGCCTCGCCCCAGCGGTGTCAGGCGGAGAAAATGAAACGCCCCGATCTCCCCATTTTTCACATTTGTTGCCCTAAATAGCGTAGTTTAATTGAATCATTCTGTCCCTAGTTCCGCGAGAAATTTTATTGAACCTGCATCCCCCAACTCCGCTGCCTTGCGCAGCCATTTAAGTCCTTCCTCCTCGTCCTTATCGACTCCGATGCCACGATAGTAGCAGAGTCCAAGATTACCGGTGGCCTTCTGATCTCCCATCTCCGCTGCCATGCGAGTCCATTTTACTCCTTCCTTCTCATCCTTCGCGATACCGATACCTTTTACGTAACAGAAGCCAAGATAACCCATGCCACACACCTCTCCAGCCTCCGCCGCTTTTTGCAACCATTTTACTCCTTCTGCCTCATCCTTGACAGCGCGTCCACCTGTTAGGTAACATGTTGCGAGATTGTAGCAGCTTCGAACATCATTCAATTCCGCTCCTTTGCGCAACCATTTCACTGCTTCCACCTCGTCCTTCGTGACACCAATGCCTTTGCCGTAGTAATACCCGAGATCCCCGCATCCCCTTCCACTTCCTAAATCTGCGGCCTTGCGGATCCATTCTGCTCCTGTAGTCTCATCTTTCGGCAATCCAATACCCTGAACATAACATTCCCCGAGGCGCAACATGCTTGGCTCATCACCTAATTCAGCCGCCTTGTGATACAATCTTATTCCCTCCGCCTCGTCTTTCTCGACCACGATGCCTTTCAAGTAGCAATCCCCGAGACCTGTCATGCTATTTCCATCTCCCAATTCGGACGCCTTACGCAACAATCTAAATCCTTCAACCTCGTTCTTTGCGCCAACTAAACCTTCCAAGTAGCAAGAACCAAGCTCACTCATCCATTGCCTTCCGCCGTGCTCTGCCCCAGTTAAAAAACCTTCTTTAACTGATTTGTCAAAAAATACTCTAGAGTTCTTCTCTCGAAGTTCCTTGGAAGTAGTTGAGTCTTTCTTAGCGATTTGTCCAAGCATGAATAAACCTAGAGGATGATCTCTCTCGGCCGATTTAGTTGCCCAAAGTTTGGCATCTTTCAAACTTATATGTTTACCATCTGTCCCACAGAAATAAGCCCTGGCAATTATTGCTTGGGCTAATGCGTCCCCCTTTTCAGCTTTCTTTTGCCATTGTCTTATGTCGGACTCTGGTGAGATTTTATCCCTTTTATGATAGTTCCGTATTAAATACGTCCCGCCCACTATTGCCGCCGCCAGTATGATTCCGAGGCCTACAATCATAACCAGCAAACCCGTGAATGTCTTCTTGAAACATTCTTTGGGGAGCACTTGTGATCCGTCAGCACATCGAATGGCACCAACAGATGGCAAATTAGCAGGCGTAATTGGAACTACCACCCTGCCTCCACAGGAGGGGCAATCTGCAGCTGCGCCTGAGAATTCGGATTGTGTCGATATTTTGGTGCCGCAATGGCAACAGTAAAACTTGATCATAATGGCGGGAGTCGTGTTTCGCTTATTGGATTGTGAGGCAACTATTATAAACTCTAGTCAAGACTGCTAGAAAATTGCTTTGGGGTGAAAGCCATTGAACTGGTGGCCGGATTGGCGGAAAAAAAAGGGGATTAGTGCCCTCCCCGGACACGAACCCACAAATTTCTCAGATCAATTAATGACTTTTTCATATTTTCTTGCGAACAACCCCAAGCGCTCAGCGAATGCGGAGGGCGGCACAGATGTGCGGGGACGAAGGAGGTGGGTAGCGCAGGCTGTGACGCCCCGATAAATTTTCGACAGATCATGGGTTTAGCCACTTACGTCAGGCTGCCAGAACGCAACAAGCGTCGGCTTGAGGATCGCGCAAATCTTGTCGAGGTGCTTCCGGCCCGCACGCGATTGGTCGGAGGTCGCGGGGCCGCGGGGCGAAACAGCAGCGGTGACGATGCGGAATTCTCCAATGGCGTTACTCAACTCCTCCCGCTCGCTTTCAGTTAGCTCGGGGAAGTCGTCAGCGTGATAGCGCGCGACAAATTGCGGATGGAGCCAAAGCTCCGCGCCACGCATGAACGCTGCGATATCGGTCACGCTGACATTGGATCTGTTGGTTTTGACGGTCGGGGCAAGGAGGCCAAGCGCATGAGAGATTTCGCGGATGAATTCTTCCTTGCGTTTTGGCATGGGAATTTGTGTAGGCATGGGGATTCGGGTAGTTAAGGCTTGAGTTACAGTGTTCACAAGGAAACGGCACAACGCTTAGCTCTGCCTCTGGGTGAAAGCATCGAGCCGGGTTGAAATCGTGGGGCTCATGCCAGTCCGCTACAGGGTCGGTTGTGAGTAGTGCAGTGCTTGGAAATTGCTTTTCGGGGTGGCGCGCATGGGAAAGCGGGGTCGCAGAGCTGGGGAAAGGGGGCTGAAGCGGCTTAAAAACCGCAGCACTGCAGCCAGCGATGACGATGGTCCGAGGGCATGGTGCAGGGAAATGGTGGGTAGTGTCAGAATCATTGTGAATCTCCTCAAGCCCGTGAATAGCATTCCCGTCCGCTTTGTCAAGAATTCCTTTGGGGAGTCTTTGGGGCAGCGGACTTTTGAGGTGGGATGCCTGCGAGCGCAGGTGTATTCACGGACGTGGATACGACCATCGCCGAGCGGGACTTCGGGAGCTTTCCATGTCGGGCTTTGGTAGAACCGGTTGAAATCCGGTTGGTCGTCGGGAATCCATTCTTTCAGAGACACAGGAAGAAGTGGTCTTCACTGGTGCGAGCCAAGGGCGTCGCATGGCGCAGCAGAGGTGTGAGGCGAGGATATCCAAATGGGGGTCGGTTCCGTCGTATCGGCGGTGTACGAATCTACCTAGAAATATCCCCGTTGTTATAACCTTCGATTTCCGAGTCGATGCTCTTTTCGATGGAATTGAGAGCGGCTAAAAATCCTGCATGATTCGCCTTGGCTCCGTCGCGGATGAGCCCTAGGTTGTTGCGGCTATTCAGCAAGCTTCGTTGCCGTTGCCCTTTGCGTTCAAAACTAGTTCTCCGATGGGCAAGGAGACTCTTCAAGAATGATACCGCAAGGGCACACTCGTCGGGTGAAAGCCCTTGGTGCGTGTATTGTTCTACATAAATCTGTATGAGATCTTTGTCAGACTCTGTGAGACTATTTGCTGGGAGATCGTTGGCCATGGCTACAATTGTTTACGGCTATTCTGGAGGTGTAACGTTTATGGTGCGCGGAATAAGAGGATCGGAGACCATTAGTTCACGAACGTCTAACAAACTGAGTGAACTGTCTTAGTTTGCCGAGAGCCACGATCAACTCCGCAGGCATTCCAACAGGAGGGTTTGAGTGATTGATGGAGTGAAGCTGCCTGCCTGCTGCTCTCCAGTCGCCGCTGCCAAGCGAACGGGTTGCCCCGGCAGGTCTGCTATTCTTGTAATTCTCCTCTTCTGTTACCTGCCAGGTTTCGTTGAGTCTTGCGCCAGTCAACCAATAAACCCAAGTTTCGATGTTCCTCTTCGATAAGATAAGACAACGCCCTTGGGTGCAATCCGGATTGGGCAGATTCTGGGTATTGAGCAATGAGGCAACCCACGAATGGCGGCTTTCAATGCCCTTGCCGTCTTCATCCATGAGTGCAAGCACTCCTCGCCCTTAGCGAAATTGTTGAAGGGCCCTTACCTCCTTTGCGAATACATCACGAACATAGTCGAATCCCGAGCCTTTTCCCTTCGGGTTTTTCCTGGATTCGACTCCATCCCGGATTCCCGAATTCTCAAGGAATCCCGCTAGAAAAGCGGAATCCTCCCAGCCCTCGCAAACCACTACAATGCGACAGATGCGGGCCATTGTCTCAGTGGGATTGCTCTCGTGTTTCGACGCCCAGGCCGGACAACCAACCCCTGGCGATCAGGTCGGATATGCGAAGATAGGCATCGTCGGCAGTCGCCTCGTCCTTCACATGAAGCGTCACCGGCGACCGGGTGGGCCCTGAAGGATCGCGCTCAAACCACAGCCCGTGTCCCGCTGCCAGGAAATCGATGGCGACCGGGTGATGGGTGGAAATGATGACTTGGCGGTCATGTTCCAGAGCCAAAGACTCCAATTGCGAGAGAAACGGCTGCATCTCGGACACGGCCAGAAAGTTGCCCGGCTCATCGAGAATAAGTGCTCCCTCATGCTTTTCCGCAAAGATTGCAACCGTAAGCAAGATGATCGTCGCGATTTGGCCGCTCGATAGTTCGTCCAATCGGAATCGGAGGGGAGCACCGTTCTGCGGCGAAAAAAGGCAATAGACCACTCTAACATCACCGGAAAGTTGTGCCTCGAACGCCAGAAGGTCAGGCAGCGGGCCGTTTCGCAATGCATCTTCCACCGGGCGCATCACTTGAGCGTCGGATAGGATCAAATTGGCAAGAAAATCGGTGAAATCACCGCAATCAACGGAGGGAAGATCCACCGGTTCTTTCTCGCGGGTTGCGGGATTCACAGCGTAGGGATTCAGGGCGATAACTGGCACTGTCGCCATGAAATCCCGGAAAGCGATTAACTTCAAGTTGTCAAAGCCCTCATGAATTCTGGATATGCCGGAAATCTGCCAGTCGGGCAAAAGTGGTGCGCTTTCATTGCCCTCGTCACTGTAGATTCGAATGTCATCCATACTCGCCCGATAAAGTAATTGTCCGTCAACCAAGAGCGATTCTTCCACAATATGAATGAATACGGATTTGCGGCGACGATTTGGATGAGGCAGATGAATGACCACCAGACGGTATAAGAAGTCACCTTCGTTTAGACGAACGCCCATTTCGAAGGTCTGTTCAATACGCTTATCCCAGCGGGTGCGCGATTCATCAGGACAAAGTATAGCGACGTTGGTTCGGCCCAGAATCAAATCGCGAAGACCCGCAACGAGACCGAGGCAAGCGGATTTGCCCGAGCCATTTGGTCCGAGGAGAATGGTGAGCGGGGCGAACTTCGCCTCGAAATTCGACAGGCATCGATAATTGTCCGCATAGAGTCGAGTGATCATGGTAATTCTCTTCAAGGGCGAATATAGCTATCCGACCCGCTTTGCCTAGAAATTTCGTTGGGAAATATCGGCGGCGGGTCTGGGGGGCTGCTGTGTCAGGGGGGCTAGAACGAGGATGCGGCCGCCGCAACGCGGGACTCTGGGGCTTGCCATGCCGGGCTTGAGTGGGGTCAGGCCTCGGCGTGGGCGGTAGGGCAGCTTGGATTTCCGCCCGGTGTTTTATCACGTATGCCCATGCCCATCGTGCGCTTTGAAGCGTGCCAATGATTCATTGGAAGATGTCCTTCAGGAATTTGCATTGTGCCTGATAGTCGGGCACCAGGGCGCGGGGCGCGGCGGCTTCGAGTTGGATCCAGCCGCGATAGTCAATCGCGTCCATGGCCTGGCGGACCTTGTGGAAATCAATGCGTCCCTCGCCGAGCATGGCGTCGGCGTCCTTGGCGTGGAATTCGCAGAGCTGGCCCTTCAACTGACGGATCTCCTGATAGATGTCGCGACCCTTGTCGGTGGAGTTGCCGACGTCGTAATACACCTGGACGGCGCGTGAGCCGACGCGCTGGATGATGTCGAGGTTGTCAGCGGCGCTCAGATAGTTCTCCAGCCCGAGGATGATGTTGGCCTGTTCGGCCTTCGGGGCGATGTGTTTGAGCACTTCGACGGTGTGGTCGATGCCCGGCTTGTCGCCAAGCAAATCGCCCTTGGCAAACGCGGCGATCATCACCAGGCGAAGGTTGAGCGCCTGCGCCACGCCGATCGAATCCGCCAGCCATGCGGCGGCGCGGGGATCGCTCTTGAGTGGCACGTTGTTCAACTCGACGAGCGCCAGAGAAGCGATCTCCAGGCCGCTGCGCTTCGCGGCATCGCGATAGGCCTGCTGCACAGGCGCCTGGCGGAGGGACATGTTGTCGGCCGCGGTGCCCATGTTGACCTGCACGCCGTCAAGGCCGATTGCCTTCGCGACATCGAAGCAGTCCGGCCCGTCCCTGCGCAGCGACCACTGGCACGCGCCGATCTTGAAGCGGCGCTGCTCCGGCGCGGCCAACAATGGCGCCAGCGACGAACCGAAGGCCAACAGTGCGGCACCCTGCGCGCCGCGCCCGATGATTTGGCGGCGGGTCATCATGCTTTCAGCCCTTTCAGGTCCAATTCGAGTTCCCTGTTGTCATCGCCTCCGTGTTGCTTGAAGAAACCTCCCAGTCAGGTTCCGCGGCCGCCGCATCCGATCAAGCCGATCTTGATCCTGCGGGTGACCGGCGGTGCGGGTGGAGGCGCGGCCGGAGCCTCCCCGGCCGCCTGGTTGCGGATAGCGCCGAGCAGGCTGCCGGCTGCGGTGGCGGCCAGGGTGCTGCCGACAAAGTGGCGTCTGGAAACGTTTCCTTGCGGGTTCACGGATGGCTCAGTCATCGGGTTACTTTGTTAGGGTTGAACGATAACCCCCCGGCACTTACGCGTCAAGCTAATTGAAGTTGTGATTGGGTGTGTGAATACGGGCCCTGCCAAAGCAGAGCGCAGCAAATACGTTGTTGTGACGCTTCAGGTTCCTTCTCCAAGAAGGCCGAAAAACAATTGTCTCCTAGAACATGAAGAAACGCCCCTGCAAGCACGACGGATGGGTCACCTTCCCCATCGATTTGGTGGACTCTGTCGGGATCTAGCAGGACGTCACGCAACCCATCAGGTTGACCGGCAAGAGCCTGATAGTAGGCAGATCGCCCGGAGCGTTGGCCCACATTCTCAGCCCAGAATTCGATCCAATTACGGGCTTCCAGTGAGGCATTCGGGCCCTTTGGACATTTCGGGGCTGCGATATGTGCACAGCCATTCAGCAGCAAGATTGCAACTATAATGGAGGGATGAAGAACTGCTTTCATTAGGTTGGTCGCTAGCCGTCGACGAACAGAGGGCAAATGCATCCCGGCAAGGCGGACTTCGTCCATCGCGAGTTCCATCAGCTCTTCCGTGAATGGGAATTTGCCGGTTTCGGGGCGGGGTGGCAAGTGGAATGTTGGGGAATAGACGAAAGACTTGAAGACGCAAGACGCAAGAGAAGAGGAAGATGCGCGGGGCGCGGTCCAAGGGCTGTTTTATTGTCTTGGGTTGGGAAGAAGACTGCGGCCGGAGGCGCGCAGACACGGCCTGCGGCCAGAGGCACGCAGCCACGGCGCGCAAGCGCGCTGCGGTGGCGCGCGCGAGGAAGAGAAAATACCCAGCCCGTTCGGCGGGACTGCGCTCCGATGGTAAAATTCGCGAAGCACCTCTTGTCTTGGGTCTTGCGTCTTGTTGTCTTGGGTCTGGGGACCGGAAGAGACGAATTGCCGCTGCAAGCGGCAACTACAAAGACGGCTGTGCTCCAACGCATGCGGCGAAGGCGCCGTCGGTGTGGTCACGGAACGGCAGGGCGTCGCGGGTGGAGTGGAGTTTTAGAGCGGGGTGCGCGGCGAGGAATGCCTCGATCTGGCCGAGGTTTTCAGCGTGCTCGAGCGAGCAGGTCGAGTACACGATGCGGCCGCCGGGCTTGAGGCAGGGCAGAGCGTTTTCGAGGATTTGGCGCTGGGTTGCGACGAGCGCGACAATGTCCGGGGCTTGCAGCCGCCAGCGGACATCGACGCGGCGGCGAATGACCCCGGTGTTGGAACAGGGCACATCGAGCAGAATTCCATCGAACGAGTTGTGCCAGGCGGGCGGGGCGGGCTGGGTCCAATCGTGGACGGCGATGGTGGCCTCGGCGGCGTTGAGACGCGCGAGGTTTTGGCGCAGGCGGGGCAGGCGTTTTTCGTTAGAGTCGGTGCAGACGAGGGTGGCCGCCGAGCCCAGCGCCGCGGCAA
>Ga0118677_10008704_pt1 | contig 16169 bp, 6 predicted proteins | sample AliMusrvi5mmetaG_FD_86154 | JGI IMG/M metagenome (GOLD analysis project Ga0118677, IMG submission 86154) | reverse complement strand
AAGCATATCCGAGCGGTTGATGTAACTCTTCCCACCCGACGCGAGGACACTGCGCACGACTGATGGAGCCGCGCCGCGAACATCGAAATAGACGATTACGCCGCGCACGGCGAACCCCAGCAGCCAGAGGCGCGTTTGGCGCAGCCGTTCGTCGAACCAGACCATTCCAAAACCGGCCAGGCACGGCATCCACAGCCAGAAATCTTCCGAAGCCATCGAGCGGATGCTCCACCAGAATTGCGGGCCGATGTCGGCAATGGACATGGATATGTAGTTGAGGCTGGATCCGAGTTCGTCGTGAAGATCACGCGCGATGCGCACGCGCTCATTTTCCATGTCCCGCTGTTGCTCCAGCCGTTTGAGCCGCATCCGGTAGCGACGGCGTTCAATCAGCCGGATGCCCACCGCCAGCAAGGCTATCAGCACTGCGGCCAGCAGCCATTTAAACCACCGCGTCTCCCAGAAATACGGCAGCACCACGAATGACGCTGCGGCTGCCGGTCCGCTCCACTGGCCATTGATATTGCAGGCCTGCACTTGGAAGCGATAGGCTCCCGGCGGAATATAAGTGTAATGCGCCACCCGCAGGTGTTCGACCATGTTCCAACTGGCATCCAGTCCTTCCACTCGGTAACGGAATCCAATCGTTTCCGGCTTGTCGAAAGCGATGCCGGCGTAATGAAAGTCGAAGTTATGTTTGCCGGCGGGAATGATAAATACCGAGTTTGTCGAATGATCGGCGTTCCCGTTCGGACCGGCCAGCGCCGCCATTTCAATCTTCTGGTTGTCCACCAGCACATCCTCCAGCAAAACGGTTGGAAACTCGGCGGTATGAAGGGACTGGTGCGTCGGGTCAAGGACCACTATGCCTCTCGTAGTCGAGAAACAAAGCTGGCCCGCCTGGGTTTTCAAGGCCGCGCCAAAATTCCCCACACATTGCTCTGAAGCCATTCCATCTGTGATCCCAAAGTTTAGGGGAATCACCAGAGTGGATTTGCCATCGGCAACGTCGTTCAACCCACGCTTGCTGACGCGGCAGATGCCACTGTTGCCGCCTAGCCAAAGGCAGCCGGTGTCATCTTCCACTATTTGCAGAATGATGTCATCGGGCAACCCCTGCTTTGTTGTGATGTGGGATATTTGTCCATTTGCCCAGCGGTTTAACCCGCCGCCGTCGGTTCCAATCCACAGTGTGCCTTCGGAATCCAGCAGCAGCGAGCGGATCAGGTCGCTTTGCAAACCATCCTGTTGGGTGATTTTCGTCAGTTTTCCATTTTGCAGCCGGGTCAAGCCGCCGCCCAGAGAGCCAATCCATAAAGTTCCGTTGGTTTCCTGAACCAACGAGGTCACCGGTTTGCCTGGCAGTCCAGGCAACAGAGTGGCCTGACCCTGTTTTGCCAGCCACTCTTTTGAGTTTGGAATGCCACTGACCTGATTCACCAGCCATACCTTGCCGTTGTAAGTTCCCACCCACATCCCGCCGTCGCGGTCTTCGCATAAGCTCCAGACCCGATCCTCAGCGAGCCACGCAGGACTGTTGTAATAGGCAATTAATTTGCCGTTTTTCAAGTGATACAAGCCAGGCCCAGCTCCCCACCATAAGCTGCCGTCGCGGGTGGCTAACATGGCTTCCACCAGCGCGTGTTCACGAAGCAGGGTTCCTTGAATCGGCTCGAATTGGTCTCCCTGCCAGCGGTAAATGCTTTGTCCGTAAGTGCCCACCCAAATATCGCCATTCGTGGTTTGCGCCAGCGACCGCAATTGACATTCCGACGAATCATCCCGCACATGATAGCCGGAAAGTTTTTTCGGGCCAATCCGATCCAGACCGCCACCCAGGGTGCCCGCCCAGAGGTATTGCCCCGGGCCGGCAAAGAGCGACAAAACTGAATCATCCGTGAGGCCATCCTTTTTGTGCAGGGGATTAAAACGGCCATTTTCAAAATAATAAAGCCCCTCATTCCACGACCCGGCCCAGATGGTGCCGTCCGGCTTTTCCGCGAGCCTCACAGCCTCCACATTGGGCAATCCATCATTTGTGCCAAACCGGGTCCAAATTCCCTTCTCGAAGCAGAGAACTGTTTTATTCCGCATGCCAGCCCATACCCGGTCTTTGCTGTCTACCAAGACACAACGGGGATTGTTGGTGATTTTTCCAAGCTCTCCCGTCGCGACGGAAATTGTTTCACCGCAAAAGCGTAAAAGTCCTTGATGCAGCGTCGCGGCATAAATGTTGCCACGCCGGTCGTTCGCCAAATCAAATACCAGCATTGGCTCAAGCGCCTTGGCCTCGGGAAAGAACTTGCCATCGTGCCATCGGCTCAAGCCGGTGTGCGTGCCAATCCAGACATCACCGTTGGTGGCTTCCACGAAGCTGCTGACGGAATCGCCGGCCAAACCGTCCTTGACCGTGTAGGTGGTGATTTTATCGTGAACCATCCGCCCCAACCCGCCGCCGGAAGTTCCGATCCACAGCACACCCTGACTGTCCTCCATGAGCGATGAAATCTGTAGGTTTCGCAACCCGTCCTGCACCCCAAACAGACGGCAATTGACTCCGTCAAAGCGAGCCAATCCTTCGTCGGTGCCCAGCCAAAGATAGCCGTCATGTGTCTGCGTGATGGCGTTGATTCTGTCATTTGGCAGGCCTTGCGCCCGCTGCCAGGCACGAATCAGAAAAGGTGAATCCGGGATGCTGGCCGTTTCCTGCGCCTTGGCGCATGGATCGAACATCATCCCCAAAACGAGCAGACGAACAATTGCGCAATTACGGGCGAATGAATCCAGCACGATAAAGCGATCAAAATGGGAGTTCAATTCAATCATAATTTGCCAAAACTTTACAATAATAGCGAGGGCATGTTTATGCCCTATCAGGTCGCTGAATAAAACCCGATAATTTTTTGATTGTCTTGCTTGCTGTGGAACGTGGAGCAGCATGGCTCAAAACAGTTGACTGGTATCAGAACATATACGCCACCAAACTTTAACACGAACAAATAAGCGGAAGAAAGTGATTGCATTATTTACATTGTTTTTCCTTTTCACTTTTCAGGTGATGGGGGCGCAGTCTGACAGCGACCGGCTTGGCGCAGTTGCGGGAATCCTCCGGCCAGAATCGTTGCGCTCTCCGGTGAATGAGGTTTTTCAGTGGTCGGCCACCACGAAATACAAGTTTTCCGAGGATACCAATCAAATCATATCGGCAACCTCCTATCTCTGGATTCCAGAACATTGCCAAGAAATTAAGGGTGCCCTGTTGTTTTTCAAGAATGTTTGCGACGAGAGCCTGACTGCCAACCCTGCCATTCGATCTGTTTGCGAGGCGCATGGTTTGGCAATCGTCTGGGTGGATTCCTACATCTACCTTTATGCGAAGGACGAAAAGGACGATTGGAAGAAAAAGCATGGTTACCCGAGCGGAGCCGCGCGGGAATATGCGGAGTTTGTCAGCAGTATATTTTCCAGCCTGGCTGAAAAATCAGGCTACACTGAACTCTCCTCGATTCCCTGGTTGCCATTGGCCCAGTCGGCCCAGCAACCAATGCTTTCCTTCCTGCTTGATGGTGCTCCCGAATGTTGCATAGCGGAAATCGCGGTTAAAGATCCACGCTATTCCAGCGCGCCGAATGCAAATCGGACTGTTCCGCTGCTTAATTGGAAAGGAACGGGCAGCTCTTGGGATCAAGGTTCCGATTTTAAGACGAATGGATCATTTTTTGCGCACTGGACCGATATGTCGTTTTATTCGCCGTTCTTGCAGGCACGTGCCAAAGCTTCAAGTTGGCCGGCCTCGTTTGTCGTGGAAGGCTGGTCGAGCCACTTTGGGGCTTCAGAAGCCATGGTGCAATACTTTGCCGAATATATTGCAGCGGCAGTTGAAGCCCGACTTCCTGATCGTTGCGGGGAACCGCTTAAATCGATCAATCCATCACAAGGTTGGGTGGCAGGATTGCCAATTCCGCTGAAGGAAAATGGGCGCACACCATTTGCTCCTATTCGGTTTGACGAAGCAACGGCAGCGCAAAAGGCGGAGCCTTGGTTTTTCACCAAGAGTCTGGCGCAAAAAGCCTACGACATTGCTGCGATAAACTGGAGTGCGGATACGCAATGCCCAGCTTTATTGGACGAAAGCGGGAATTTCTACCCGCACAAATATCGCGACTTGCAGCAATTTCACGTTCAATTAGATGAAGATGGCACCTTTCAACTCAGGGGACGTTTGATGGACAAGTTGCCATCCTCTTTCAAAGTTGATGGAAACTCTCCACTAAGAATGACGCCAGGCTCCCCAATAATCTATTGGCTATGCGGGAACGCAGCCCCGGTTGGGCACGATCGCTGGCATATATATTTGGACCGGACATCCACTGCCTTTTCGACCGACCATGGGGTTAACAATCCGTGGTTTATCATTTACCAACCGGGAGACAACCATGTGCGCGGAGTGGAACAACCTTTTCAGGTTTTGTTTGATGTCAATCAACAGGGGGCGGTTCAGAAGATTGACTTTGGTTCCATCCCGGATGTAACCGCTGGGGTGAAGGCCATTCATCTGTCGGCAAAAGCCAGTTCAGGATTGCCAGTGCACTATTATGTGGTTGCCGGCCCTGCAACCATTGAAAAGAATGATTTGATCTTTGACTCAATTCCCCCACGCTCCAAATTTCCAATCCCCGTCACGGTCGTTGCCTGGCAGTGGGGTAGTTCAACCGATCCAAAATTTCAGACCGCACCATCGGTTGCCCAAACTTTCCAGATCAATAGCCCATAAGAAGTAGCGTGCATATACTCGTCATTTCTCATGCTTGCTAACTTTGGAAGAGGTGCGTCAACTCAATGAATAAAATGAAACGGCTTCTCATGTTTGTTTGCTTGGCCATTGCGATGCAAAATTTGTCTGCTCGCGAAAGCCGGCTGCTTGGAGAGTGGTGTTTCCATGTAGGTGACTTCACCAACGCCACGTCGCCAGCTTTGTTGAGCGCGACTTGGCAGACTGTTGCCATTCCGCATTGCTGGGGTTGGCAGGAAGCCCAAGTGACGAGCAATTATTATCGTGGCCCAGGCTGGTATCGTTGTCCCGTCAATCTGGTTCCCGAAAAAGGCAGGCGTTACTTCCTGCGCTTCGAGGCAGCCAGCACTGTAGCCGACGTGTTTTTCAACGGCCAGAGACTGGGCGAACATCGCGGCGGGTTTGGCGCGTTCTGCTTTGAACTCACCACCAACCTCGCTACCACCGGGACGAACCTGCTGGCGGTGCGGGTCAGCAACGCCCCGGAGCCGGACATCGCGCCGCTGTCAGGGGACTTCTGTGTTTTTGGCGGTCTGTATCGCCCGGTTCATTTGCTGATCACCGACGAGGTATGTTTCACGCCGCTAGATCATGCTTCACCCGGAGTTTTCTGGCAGCAGACACAGGTTTCCAAAAGCGAAGCGCTGGTTGATTTCTCGGCGGAAATTTCCAACGCCACCCAGACGAATCAGACGCGCGTGCTTGTCGCGAAAATTTTAGACGTGGACGGCAAAGTCGTGGCGACAAAATCTCAGACGATTGATATTCCCAGTAGCGTCACGCCGCCGTTTCATTTGCAAATTACGTTGAAACACCCGCACCTTTGGAACGGCCGTGCCGACCCGTATCTTTACCACGCTGTCGCCGAATTGCAGGCCACCAACGGCGCAGTCTGTGACTCCATCGAGCAGCCGCTCGGCCTGCGCTTTTATCGCGTTGACCCCGACAAGGGATTTTTCTTAAACGGCGAGCCTTACCGGCTTCGTGGTGTCTGCCGCCATCAGGATGTCTGGGACAAGGGTTGGGCCTTAAGCGATGCGGATCACGAACGCGACGCAAATTTGATTCTAGAAATGGGCGCGAACGCTGTCCGTTGCGCTCATTATCAGCACAGCGACTATTTTTATTCTTTGTGCGACAAAGACGGCTTGCTCGTTTGGGCGGAAATCCCGCAGGTCAATCAGATTGCGGATACGCCGGAATTTGCCGAGACTTCACGCAACCAGTTGCTGGACCTCATCCGGCAGAATGAAAATCATCCGTCCATCTTCTGCTGGAGCTTGTTCAATGAGATTGGCAACGGCGGCACCGAAGACCCGCACCGGGAATTGCAGGATTTGAAAATCGTGGCTGACGGTGAAGACCCGGCCCGTCCGGTCATAGCCGCGACATACCGGACGAAATATCCGCAGATGAACCAGATTCCAGACCTGTTAGGGTGGAACAAATATCCCGGTTGGTATCCTGATGCTGGCACACTCGAAGAGTTCGGGACGCTGCTAGACACTCTGCGCCACACTAGCCGCCACGGGGGCTTTTGCGTGAGTGAATATGGCGCGGGCGCAAATCCATTTCAGCACGAGTCGCCCGCGTGCCAGCCTGAAAAGCCCGGCGGCCAATGGCATCCGGAAGAGTGGCAATGCGTCGTCCACGAAGCCGATTGGGCGGCGATCAAGGCGCGGCCATTTGTCTGGGGCAGCTTCGTCTGGAACATGTTTGACTTCGTGGTGGCTGGCCGGAACGAAGGTGCCGTGCCGTGTCGCAACGACAAGGGGCTCGTCACCAGCGACCGGCAATTGAAAAAGGATGCGTTCTATTTCTACAAAGCCAATTGGAGCGATGTGCCCGTGCTTTACATCACCAGCCGCCGGTTCATTGAACGAACCAACAGCCTTACGGACGTGAAGGTTTATTCCAACTTGAAACAGGTTGAATTGTTCGTAAACGGCCAATCGCTGGGCAAGTCCAGTTCGCCGAAAAACTGCGTTTACATCTGGAGCAAGGTCCGCCTGTTACCCGGTGAAAACAAAATTGAAGCGAAGGCTAAATGCGGTGGCAATAGTTTTAACGACAGTTGCCGCTGGAAACTCTTGCAACCATGATCCGTAGCGTTTGTCCGTTCGCTCATGGGTGTGATCAAGGCTAATCAATCAATGGCATCCAGCTTCTGAAAAAATTATGGCACTCAACGAACTCACCGCCCACATCACCTCGGAATTTCAAAAACTTTACGGGCGCGCGCCGCGCTGGATCGTCGCTGCGCCCGGCCGTGTCAACGTCATCGGCGAACACACCGACTACAACGACGGCTTTGTGCTGCCGATGGCCATCGAACGCTACGCCATTATGGCCGCAGAGGCTTCCGCCACGCCGGGAAAAATTTCGCTCTTTGACACGCATTTCAAGGAGACCGCGACGATTGACATCTCCTCGCCTGTGACCAAAGGTCAACCGAAGTGGTCCAACTACATCCGTGGCGTGCTCGCCGGCTTTCAACAGCGCGGCGTGAAGCTGCCCGCACTCGATGTCGCGTTCCTGTCCACCGTGCCGCTCGGTGGCGGTTTGAGCAGTAGCGCGGCGCTGGAAGTCTGCACCGCAACCTTGCTCGAAGCCGTCACCGGTCGGATTGACCCGGTGGAAAAGGCGTTGCTTGCGCAAAAGGCCGAGCACGATTTCGCCGGCGTGCCCTGCGGCATCATGGACCAATTTATTTCCGCGCTTGGCCGGGAAGGGCATTTGCTCCTGCTCGATTGCCGCACGCGCAAAACGGAATTGGTTCCGATGAGCGATCCGTCCGTTGCGTTGCTCGTCATCAACACGAATGTGAAGCACGAACTCGGCTCCGGCGAATACGCCAAGCGCCGCGCCGAATGTGAATCCGCCGCGAAGATTCTGGGCGTCGCCTCCCTGCGCGACGCCACCGCTGACCAACTAGAAAAGGCCAAGGGTAAAATGAGCGAAGTGGTTTATCGCCGCGCCCGGCACGTCATCGGTGAAATTGAGCGCACGACACACGCCGCCGAAGGCATCCGCAACTCCAATTGGCCGGGCGTGGGTAATCTCATGTATGCAAGCCATGCCGCCTTGCGCGACGACTACGAAGTGAGCTGCAAGGAGCTCGACGTGGTCGTGGAGATCGCCGAAGACATTGGCTACAAAGGCGGTGTCTATGGCTGCCGCATGACGGGTGGCGGTTTCGGTGGTTGCTGCGTGGCGCTGGTGAAAACCGATTGTGTGGACGCCATCACCAAAAAAATTGCGGCGGAATACAAATCGAAAACCGGAATTGACGCCGCGATCTTCGCCTCGCGCCCCGCCGCCGGGGCGACGATTGTCAAAGGTTGAACTTCTTTAAATTGAGTTATGGCTGAATTCAATTTCGACGAACATCCGCATCGCCGGTTCAACCCGCTGCGGGGCGAGTGGGTGTTGGTTTCACCGCACCGCACCAAACGACCTTGGCTCGGCCAGGTGGAAAGACTTGCGCCCGACGACCGCCCGGCCTACGACCCGAAGTGTTACCTATGCCCCGGCAACCAGCGCATGGGCAATGACGTCAATCCCAAGTATAACGCGACGCTCGTTTTCACGAATGATTTCTCGGCGCTGCTGACGGACACGCCGGAAATGGTCGGTGCGTCCGATGATTTGCTGCGCGTTGAACCCACGCGTGGCGAATGCCGCGTGATCTGCTTTTCACCGCGCCATGATCTGACGCTTGCCGAAATGGCCGTGCCGGACATTCGCAAGGTGGTGGAGGTGTGGGCCGCGCAGACGGCGGAACTCGGACAGCGTTATCGCTGGGTGCAGGTGTTTGAGAACAAAGGCGGAGCAATGGGCTGTTCCAACCCGCATCCGCACGGACAGATTTGGGCCGGCAATTTTGTGCCCAATGAAGTCGCCGTCGAAGACCGGGAGCAGAAAAAATACTGGGAACGGAATAACTCGGTGCTCCTGGTGGACTACGCCCAGCGCGAACTCGCCGCGCAGACGCGGGTCGTGGTGAGCAATGCGCATTGGGTCGCCGTCGTGCCGTTCTGGGCGGTGTGGCGTTATGAAATTCTGCTGCTGCCGACGCGCCACGTGCAACGCCTTCCCGACTTGTCGGAGGCCGAGCGCCCCAGCTTGGCGGAGATATTGCAGGCGCTGCTGATCCGTTATGACAATCTGTTCGAAACGTCGTTCCCGTATTCGATGGGCTGGCACGCCGCGCCGAACGGCGCAGGGGATCAGCCGCACTGGCAGTTGCATGCGCATTTTTATCCGCCGCTGCTCCGCTCGGCCACGGTGAAAAAATTCATGGTTGGCTACGAGATGCTCGCCGAGGCGCAGCGCGATCTCACGGCGGAACAGGCGGCGGTGCGGCTGCGGGAATTGTCGGCCAAACACTATTTGCACCAATGAAAGCAACTCCAAAAGACTTCCCGGCACTGCTGGCGGACACACTGCAAATCGCCGGCCCCCTCGATAGTTTGCTGCGCATTGAACCAACATATTGCGAATGCCCGTGATCTGCTTCCCTGCCGGGCCTGTTCGAACCGATACGTTCCTGCCGAATATTCTGCCATTATTAGGGCGACGACAATGATGGCAGCAGAGCGATACGGCATATTTATGCCCTATGCAGTTGTGAGTGTGCCGCGTAAGATCACCTGATTATTCTATAGGAAATCCTCGGGCTCTGCCGGGGGGACTCACGAAGTTTGACAGCTCCGGGAGTCGTTTGTGAGTCTGTATTTCGTGAACTCAATGAAAATAATTTGCGCTATTGTTCTCATGGCCTTGGTGGCGGTGTCGCCGGAACATTTGCAAGCCGCTGAAAGTGGGACATTGTCGCCACCTGACCTCAGTTCCCACAAAATTTATTACGTGGACGCAATAACTGGCAGCGACCCGAATGAAGGGGATCACCCGAATTGTCCTTGGAAGTCATTAAGTCGGGCTAATCTGGTCCACTTTCAACCCGGAGACAGCCTGCTTCTTAAGGCTGGAACATGCTACTCCGGCCAACTCAAACCGGAAGGTTTTGGGAGCGTGGATGACATTTCCGGCAAAATCAAACCCGTCATCATCGGAAGATATGGTGAAGGTCCAAATCCTCGGATAGATGCCGAAGGCAAGTATTCAGCCGCGCTGGATTTATACAATGTGCAGGGATACGAAGTGAGTTATCTGGATTTGTCCAACACCGGTCCAAAAGCCGAGGCCAGACGGTGGGGCGTATATGTTCACATCCAGGAATTTGGCAAGGCTTCCCACATCTGGCTCAAGCATCTCAATATTCATGACGTCAATGGCAGTCCGTATAAAGATGAAGGCTCAAGCGGTGCCTTGGTTTGGAGTAATTTAGGGAATGGCCGGCCGACATTTTTCGACGACCTGTGTATTGAAGATTGTCATGTGGAAAACTGCGCGCGCGACGGCATTCGGGGCATCGGCAGCATTGACACGATGCGAACGAATTGGCATCCGAGCCTCCATGTGGTGATCAGAAATAACCTAATCGAAAAAATCCCTGGTGACGCCATTGTTATCAAAGGATGCGACGGTGCCTTGGTCGAGAGCAATGTCTGCCGGAATTTCATCCGTCCCCCAGGTTGGGACGGACTTGGTGGAACCGTGTCGGCGGGAATCTGGCCCTCCGGCAGTGACAATACCATCATCCAGTTCAATGAAGTTTCGGGGTGCAATTCACAGCAAGACGGTCAGGGATTTGATTCGGATTGGAATTGCCGCAACACCATCATCCAATACAACTATAGCCACGACAACGAAGGCGGATTCTTGCTGGTTTGCAATCCGGGCGACAAGAAGATGCCGGCCAATGTCGGTTGTATCGGCACCATAGTTCGCTACAATGTCAGCGTCAATGATGGATTGCGTGCCGCCGGCAAGACTCTCGCGCATGCGCCCATCTTTCACTTTGGTGGGTCGGTCAAGGACACCAAAATCTACAACAACACCATCATCGTTCCCGCCAAGCCCAATCGTAAAATAGATAAAAGCATGGTTTATTGCAGCGATTGGAATGGGGGAATGCCGGATAACATTTGGTTTGCCAATAACATATTCTATGTGGAAGGGGATACCCGGTATATTTGGAGCGACGGAAAAAAGGGCGTCGCAACCAATTATCTGTTCGAAGGCAATCTGTATGTTGGGACACATAAAAATCTGCCGAATGATCCACAGGCCATTCAAGCTGATCCGTTATTTGTAAATTTGAAGTCTCCACAGGATGGTTTGGCATCACTCTCCGGTTTGAGATTGCGGGCCAATTCCCCAGCCATTGGCAAAGGCGTCCCGATATCGGCCAATGATCCGCCAATGCGGGATATTGCCGGCACAATCATTCCGAACAACCGTCCTGTCTCTCTCGGTGCCTTTGAATTTGAACCGGCTGAAAAATAGAATGATATGAAATCTAAACTGAAGGAAGCCATATTGCCACTCCTTGCCGTTCTGCTGTTGGCACCGCCAACGGCAATGCACGCCGCAGAAACAATTTCGCTTGCGGGCGAATGGCGCTTTCAAATTGCCGGCACGAATTCGGCGGTCTGTCCGCCAGTGTTGACTAATAAAATCAAACTTCCTGGCACCATGGACGACGCCGGTCTCGGCCCGAAAAACACCAAGCTGCCGACGCTCGCCGGGCCATACCGGCTCTATGATTACGCCGGCCCAGCGTGGTATCAGCGCGATATTGATGTTCCCGCTGACTGGCGTGGTAACCGGGTTACGTTGTTTTTGGAACGCTGCCGCTGGACCACCACCGTCTGGCTTGACGACCAACGCATCGGCTCACAGGACAGTTTAATTGCGCCGCACGTTTATGATTTTGGCACCGGTGTGTCGCCGGGCAAGCACCGGTTGACGATCTGTGTGGACAACACGGTCAAGCTGGATCTCGGAAAGTTCGTGTCCGTGCTGTTTGGCGGGACGTATGGCAATATGAACGGCATCATCGGTCGCATCGAACTGGCTGCCACGCCGCCGGTGTGGATTGACGAAGTTCAGGTCTATCCGGACGTGGACAAAAAACTGGCGCGGGTGGTGGTAAAAATCGCCAACGCCACCGACCAACCCGGACACGGCCGGTTAAATGTCGGCAAGCAAAGCATGGAAGCGACGTGGGATGAAAAGGGCGGAAGCGCGGAAGTGGACGTGGACATGAGCGAGGCGAAGTTGTGGGACGAATTCTCGCCGAATTTGTCCGAGGTGACGGTGAAACTTGGTGACGACCAGCGCACTGTTCATTTTGGGATGCGCAAGTTTTCAACGCGCGGAACCCAGTTCACATTGAACGACCGGCCGGTGTTTTTGCGGGGCACGGTGGAAAGCATGGTATTTCCACTGACCGGCTACCCGCCGATGGAGGTTGCGGCCTGGCGGAGGATTTTCCGAATCGAAAAATCCTACGGCATGAATTTTATCCGCTGCCATTCCTGGTGTCCGCCCGAGGCTGCGTTTGCGGCGGCAGACCTCGAAGGGATAATGATTCAAGCGGAAGGGCCGCAAGCCAACGTCGAAGCCGGCGCAAATCCCGACCGGGATGCTTTTCTCCAGGCGGAGCTAGGGCGGATGGTGGACATCTATGGCAATCATCCGTCGTTCTGCCTGGTGGCACTGGGCAATGAATTCAGCAGCAAAAAAAATTCGTTCAAGCCGGTCAACGATGTTGTCGGCGTGGTCCTACCAGTGGACGGCAAGGTTACTGACACAAATGATCTACTGACTGGCTGGGTGGAACATCTTGAACAGAAAGACCCGCGTCATTTATACACCGCCACGGAATACGTAAGAACCACTCCGAACCGGCAATGGACGGAAAACCGCGCCGGACGCGGCATCTTTGCGCCGGGAACGGAGCGGGACGTGCGGGACGCGGTGGCGGGTGACCCGCATCCGATCATCGGTCACGAAATCGCCCAGTGGACGTTTTTCCCGGACTTCAAAGAGATGAAGAAATGGACCGGCGTGATGGCCCTGAAAAACTTTGGGATAATTCAGCAGGACATGGAGAATAAGCATCTGCTCGATCTTGAGCCGAAATATGTGGAGGCATGCGGGCGGTTTGCCTTGCTGCTTTACAAGGAGGAAATTGAGGCGCTCCTCCGCACCCCTGGCTACGGCGGTTTTTCCTTGCTCGCCCTGAACGATTACCCCACGCAAGGCACGGCTGTGGTGGGGCCGCTGGATGCCTTCTGGGACTCAAAAGGCTTCATCACACCGGCGGCCTTCCGCCAGTTCTGTTCGGCCACGGTGCCGTTGCTGCGAATGCCAAAACGCACTTATATGAGCGATGAAACTTTCATGGCGGCGGCGGAAATCGCGCACTATGCCGCCGCCGATTTGCTGAATGTAAAACCAGCTTGGTCCATCAAGGATGAAGCGGGGCACACGGTGGCGTCAGGCAGCCTGCCGGCGCTGAATGTGCCGACGGGCAAATTGACGCCGCTTGGTGAGATTAGAGTTCCGCTCGCCAACTTCCATGCACCGGGCAAATTTACGGTGACCGTTTCTCTGGCGGACACGAAATTCGAAAACGACTGGGAAATTTGGGTCTATCCGGCGAAAATTGCGCTGCAACCGCCCGCGAATGTGGTGGTGACTGAAAACTGGGATGCGGCCAAGTCGGCGCTGGCCGAGGGCAAGAAAGTTGTCTTCTTTCCAGTCTCAACCAACTCGCCGCTGGTGATGAATGGAAGTTATACGCCCGTGTTCTGGAGCCCGGTTTGGTTTCCCAAAAGATATCCGAACACGATGAGTCTGTTGTGCGATCCGCAGAATCCGCTGTTTGCGCAGTTTCCGACGGAAATACACAGCAACTGGCAGTGGTATGAGTTGATGCAGCGCTCGCGGTTGTTCATTCTCGACGACACAGCCCCGGACTATCGCCCATTGCTGCAAGTGATTGATAATTTTGCCCGCAATCACAAGCTGGGCGTCATTTTCGAGGGGCGTGTCGGCACCGGCCAATTGCTTGTTTCCGGCATGGATTTGCCGCAGATGACGGACTTTCCCGAGGCGCGGCAGTTGTTGGCGAGCCTGTATGCTTACGTCGGCTCAGAACAATTTCAACCGGCCGCGCCATTGAGTGTTCGCCTGTTGGATAACCTTTTTGCGACCTCGAAACCAAATGCAGCTTTCTCAAAACCATGATCAGTTGGTTGACTCGGTATTAAGTGGATCTGGTGCAGGCCATTCCATTGCAACCTATAATTACTTATGAACAAATCTCGCCTACCGATCCTCGTTATACTGCTGCTCTGGTCTCTTTCCGTGTTCGCTTATCAGCCCCAATATTCCACCGCCGGGTTTTATTCGCTCGCCGGAACTGGCCGCGAAGCCTATTCAATGAATCCGGCGTGGCGGTTCATCAAAACGGATGTGCCGGGTGCCGAATCCCTTTCTTTTGATGACAGCAAGTGGCGGGTCGTCTCTTTGCCTAACGGGCTCGAATACTTGCCCGTGGAGTGCAGCGGCGGGATCAACTATCAGGGGCCGGCGTGGTATCGCAAGCATTTCACGCCGGATGATGCGCTCAAGGGGAAACAGTTATCCCTCTACTTCGAGGCGGTCATGGGCAAATGCAAGGTGTGGGTCAATGGCGTTCAGGTCGCGGAACATTTCGGCGGCTTCCTGCCCTTCAGCGCGGACATTGCCAAGCACCTGAAATGGGGTGCCGACAATGTCATTGCTGTTCGAGCTGACAATAGTGACGATTCGAGTTACCCGCCGGGCAAACCGCAGGGAGGGCTCGACTGGGCCTACTTCGGCGGGATCTACCGCAACTGCTGGCTGGTGGCGCACAAAGAAGTCTTCATCACCGATGCGAACCATGAGAACGAAGTGGCCGGCGGTGGCATCTTCGCCGCCTTTGAAAAAGTCAGTGAGAATGAGGCGACGGTAAATCTGAAGACGCAGCTCCGCAATGCGGGTGGAAAAAACTTCACCGGCACCTTGGAGTATGAGTTTCAACTGACGGACGGCACTCCCGTGGGGATGACTTCGCGGAACATTACGGTCGCTGCCGGCGGCACAGCCTCGGCTACTTCCTCCACGATCATCCCTTCGCCCAGACTCTGGAGTCCTGATTCCCCATATCTTTACCATCTCAATGTCCGGGTCAAGGATGCCGCCGGTGCCGTGGTGGATGGCTATATGCTGCGGCTCGGCATCCGCAGCGTGGAGTTCAAGCAGGCGCAGGGACTCTGGCTCAACGGCAAGCCCTACAAAGAAAAATTGATCGGCGCCAACCGCCATCAGGACTTCGCCGTGCTGGGGTTTGCTCTGCCAGACAGCCTCCATTGGCTGGATGCGAAGAAGCTGCGCGACGCTGGCTTCAAGGTAATCCGGGCCCATTATCCGCAGGCACCCGCTTTCATGGATGCTTGTGATGAACTGGGGTTATTTGTCGAGATTGAAACACCGGGATGGCAGTTCTGGTCCAAGGAACCGATTTTCGCCCAGCGCGTCATCGAGGATATTCGCAACATGATCCGGGAGATGCGCAATCGTCCCTCCCTCTTTTTCTGGGAACCGATCTTGAACGAGACCTCCTATCCCGAGGAGTTTGCTAAGAAGTCGGCGGAAGCTGTGCATGAAGAATATCCCTTTCCTTATTGCGCCGCCGGGTGCGATCAGACCGCCACCGGAGCACAGTATTTCGAAATCTGGCTGCATCCTCCTGAAAAAATCCCTAACCCGACGAAAACCTACTTCCAACGGGAGTGGGGGGACGGGGTGGATAATTGGTCGGCGCAAAACGCGATCGCCCGAAGCGACCGTTCCTGGGGAGAGATTCCCATGCTCGATCAAGTCAAGCATTACAATAGTGAGTTGCAGAGCGTCTATTCCTCTCCATCATACAATCTCGGCGGCTGCCTCTGGTATCCCTTTGATTACGCCCGTGGTTACCATCCCGATCCCTACTACGGCGCGGTGATGGATTACTTCCGCCAGCCGAAGACCTCCTACTGGCTCTTTCAGGCCCAGCGTGATCCGGTCAAAACCGACGCTCTCTTTGAGACCGGGCCGATGGTTCATATCGCGAGTGACATGACGCCCTTTTCCCCGGAGGATGTCACGGTTCTCTCCAACTGCGGCGAAGTTCGGCTGACTTTCCTGAAAGGAGGCAAGCCGCATATCTACAAAAAAGATCCGGCGAAACCGGGAATGCCATCGCCCGCGATCATATTCACGAATGCTTACGACTGGAGAGCGATCAAAGGACGGACTCGCGCCAATAAACCGGAGGAGGTCTATCTGTTGGCCGAGGGATTGATTGACGGAAAGGTCGTCGCCACCGAGAAGCGTGTGCCGGCGATGCGGGCCGACAAGCTGGAGCTTACCCTCGATCATTGCGGCCTCGATC